>Ga0210394_10002411_pt1 | contig 25712 bp, 23 predicted proteins | sample IncBWC12MmetaG_FD_160121 | JGI IMG/M metagenome (GOLD analysis project Ga0210394, IMG submission 160121) | Forest soil microbial communities from Barre Woods Harvard Forest LTER site, Petersham, Massachusetts, United States - Inc-BW-C-12-M | ecosystem: Environmental > Terrestrial > Soil >...
CCGCATTCCCGAAGTTCGTGATCCCGGCGGCGCATTCTGGCACGAACTTCCGAAATATATAAATCCGTCTTGTGCTGCTTATCGATTTGAAGCTCCTGAAGGCGCTTGCGGCAAGCTATGCAGACTTCAATTCGGGTACCAAGCGTATCATATCTTGGGCCAGGTCGGTCCACCAAGCCAGCGATGGCCGGCCTGTGGACAGGACCCAGGAAACGCTACCTAACAAAAAACCCGGACCTCACGGTCCGGGTTCTGGCAATCATGTTTGAGAGGGTCGAGGAGTTAAGCCTCAGGCAATGGCGCCGATCCGGGCGCGCATCAACCCGATGCTGTCGAGGTCGGCTTGCTCCCGGGCGTTCTCTTCGGCACGCTCGCGCGCCTGATCGCGCTCGTCCAGGAGTTCGACTTTCTTGAGCTCGTCGAAGGCTTCGCCCAATAGGCTCTTCGCGTCTTCAAGCTGAATACGCAGTTCATCGGCGGAGCGGGTCAGATTTTCCCGCCGCTGGATCGCCGCCTTGGCGTAGGTCGGATACGCAAAGTGCGTGGGATCGTTGATTCCGGCGCGCTCCTGTTCACTCTGGATTTCGCGCTCCAGGTCGACCGACATACGCTGGAAATCGGCGATCATGCCTTCAATCTGGGCGACCCTTCGGCGCTTTTCGTCGACCTGAAACTTCTTCAGGCGGATCAGCGTTTCACGTGACTTCATCGACTCATACTCCCCAGAAGTCCCGATCTGCATACGGGACGGCACCGGCTCCCCCTGGGGGCCCCGCCGGCATTACGACTTATGTGACGCGGATGATGGCCTGACAAAGTTAGCGTTCCGTTTCCAAAGTCCTAAGGATTTGCTCAAGCTGGCGATAACCTTCGTTCAGGCCGGTCACCTCGTCCTTGGCCTGGCGCAGAAAGCCCTCCAGCGGCTCATGCAGGGCAATCGCCTCATCGACCTCGGGGCTTGAGCCCGCGCGGTAGGCCCCTAACCGGATCAACTCCTCCATGTCGGCATAGGTCGCCATCAGCTGACGCCCCCTGCTGATAACCGGCAAATAGGCCGGGTCGGCCGATTTCGGCATGGTGCGCGATACCGATTTGAGAATGTTGATCGCCGGAAAACGCCCGCGTTCGGCGATCGCCCGCTCCATCACCACATGGCCATCAAGAATGCCGCGCACCGCGTCCGCGATCGGCTCGTTATGGTCGTCGCCATCGACCAATACCGTGAAGACGCCGGTGATGGTGCCGGCGCCGGTCCCGGGGCCGGCGCGCTCGAGCAGCTTCGGCAATTCGGTGAACACGGTCGGTGTGTAGCCCTTGGCGGTCGGCGGTTCGCCCGCCGAGAGGCCGATCTCGCGCTGGGCCATGGCAAAGCGGGTCACCGAATCCATCAGGCACAGCACGTCCTTGTCTTCATCGCGAAAATGCTCCGAGATCGCCAAGGTCAAATAAGCCGCCTGCCGCCGCATCAATGCGGGCTCGTCGGAGGTGGCCACCACCACGACCGACCGCGCCAATCCCTCCTCGCCCAGGTCGTCCTGCAGAAATTCCTGCACCTCCCGGCCACGTTCGCCGACGAGGCCGATCACCGTGATATCGGCGTCGACATTGCGCGCCAGCATCGACAGCAAAACCGACTTGCCGACGCCGGAACCTGAGAAGATGCCGAGCCGCTGGCCGCGGCAGCAGGTCAGAAACGTGTTGAGCGCTCGCACGCCGAGATCGAGCGGCGCGCCGACCCGTTTGCGCGAATGCGCCGGCGGCGGCGAGTTGCGATAGGGCAGCGGCGAAGGGCCCTGCGGCAAGGGCCCCTTGCCGTCGATCGGTTCGCCCATCGCGTTGAGCACGCGGCCAAGCCATAGCGCCGAGGGCCGTACCTGACTTGCGGCGTTGGCGATAACGGCGCGGCATCCACGCCTGACCCCTTCAAGGCCGGCGAACGGCATCACCACCGCGTTATTGCCGGTGAAGCCGATCACTTCGGAGGGGATGAAGCGGTTGCCGCCGGTCTCGATGATAATGCGGGCACCCACCGACATTGCATGAATCGGCCCCGCGATCTCGACCATCAGGCCGCGCACGCCGACCACGCGGCCATAAATATTGATGCCGTCGATGTCGCTGATCTGTTCGGCAAGTGCCTTCATTGCGAAAACCTTAAGTTTTCACGCATTTGGAGCCGGCTCTTAACTTGGTGTTTACCCGCATCATTAATCATTGCGTCACTGTCTTTGGTGACTGAGTGCGCTCGACCTTCAGAAAGAAGGTCGAGTCGTGAGAGTCGGTTAAGCCCGCCTCTTGATGTAGAGCTTGAACGGGAACGGATACGAAAAACTGCTTCGGCGCAATATCTTAGGGCGATTCGATAAAAATTGCACGGATAGAGCTTGCGAACACGAATCAGATTTTGTTAACCATATGCCGTCAGGATCCGAATCAGTTGTTCAAAGGCGTTTTGAGTGCCGCAAGTGCGGCCGACCTGACGCCCGGAGCGGCGACTATAGGGGACTGGCATGCGCGTATTGCTGATAGAAGATGACAGCGCCGTCGCGCAGTCTATCGAACTGATGCTTAAATCCGAGAGTTTCAACGTCTACACGACCGACCTCGGTGAAGAAGGCGTCGATCTCGGAAAACTTTACGACTACGACATTATCCTGCTCGACCTCAATCTGCCTGACATGTCCGGATACGACGTGCTCAAGCAGCTTCGGGTATCGAAAATCAAAACACCCATTCTGATCCTCTCCGGCCTCGCCGGCATCGAGGACAAGGTCAAGGGTCTCGGCGTCGGCGCCGACGACTACATGACCAAGCCCTTCCACAAGGACGAACTGGTTGCGCGCATCCATGCGATCGTGCGCCGCTCCAAGGGCCACGCCCAGTCGGTGATCCAGACCGGCGATCTCGTGGTCAATCTCGACACCAAGACCGTCGAGGTCGGCGGCCAGCGCGTGCACCTGACCGGCAAGGAATATCAGATGCTGGAGCTGCTTTCGCTCCGCAAGGGCACCACGCTCACCAAGGAGATGTTCCTCAACCATCTCTATGGCGGCATGGACGAGCCGGAACTGAAGATCATCGACGTTTTCATCTGCAAGCTGCGCAAGAAGCTTGCCAACGCCTCCGAAGGCCGCAACTTCATCGAGACCGTGTGGGGCCGCGGCTACGTGCTGCGCGAACCGCACGAGCATGAAGAGCGCATTCCCGCCTGATCACCCGTTTAGTAGCGAGCCTGTTCGGCTCACTCCTCCCAGACTGACCCCGCCGCAAATGGCGGGGTTTTTGTTTGTGGATTGAACCGGCTGCCGCGTGCGTCGGCGGAAGGATCGTGCAACCCTGACCAGATCGACTCGGGGGGGCTCTCGATGATCCTTCAATCACTGGCCGGTTTGCCGGCGTTCCTGGTCTATTTCTGTACGGCCATTGTTGCCGTCGTCGCCTATCTCTTCGTCTATACCCGCGTCACGCCGCACGACGAATTCAAGCTGATCCGCGACAATGACCCGGCGGCTGCGATCGCGCTTGGCCTCAGCCTGCTCGGCTTCGTGCTGCCACTGGTCAGCGCCATCGCTCACTCCGCCAATATCGTGGATTGCCTGATCTGGAGCGTGATCGCGTTGATCATTCAGATCGTGGTCTATTATGTCGTCAAGATACCGGTGCCGAACCTCTCGGCGAAAATCGCGGCGGGCGAACTCGCGGCCGCGATCTGGCTGGGCCTCGCCTCGCTTGCCGCCGGCGCGCTCAACGCCGCCTCGATGATCTACTAAAATGGAAAGCAAACCCGAAAGGGAATTCGGCAAGCGCAGGCCGGCCGCGATCCCCCCGGCGGAGGCTCATCCGGTGAAGCGCTCCCGGCATGTGGCGCTCCTCCTGATGGGCTCGCTTGCGGTCGGAGGCGGCGCCTTTGCGCTGATGCCGGGCGGAAATTGCGAACCGAAGGGCGGCGGGATGGCGGCGCCGTCGCTGCCGCAATCTGGCGCCGGATGCCCGCCGCGGGGATCTTCAAGTGGAGGCTATTGGGGCTATGGTGGCTATTGGGGCTATGGCGGGTGGCCGCGCAGCAATCTGATGAGCGGCGACGCCTCTTCGAACCGTTCGTCATCCGGCACTTCCCAGTCCGGTTCGGGTGAAGTGACGCGCGGCGGATTCGGCGGATTTGCCCGCGCGTTCGCCGCACATTTTTCCGGCGGCTGAGCGCAAGCGATGATTGCGCCGCACGTTCCGGTGATACTCCCTGCTTTTGCTTGCCTCACCATGGCGCGCACGGCTAAATGTCATGCGGCAATCCGACATCTCCCGAGGCTCCCCATGAAACGCTCGCGCCGCGTCATCCTGACCATGATGGGTGGCGGAGCCATCGGCGCCGTGTCGCTGGGATTTGCGCAACGACGTGACTGCGGCGCGGGATTCCCTGGTGAAGTGAGGCGCGACCTGGACGGACGGCCGGTCGCGACGTGCCAAGGGGTCGCCTATGGCGGCTTCGGCCGAGGTCCGCACGGACTCCACGGGCACGGTCACGGTCACGGCCATGGCCATGGCGGTTAGCCCCTCCGGTGCAGCGCCTCGCCTGCAGTGAACGCGAAGACTGGCAGGCCACTGCCGAGGCGGCCGGGTTTGTGTTTCACACCCTTGACGGCGAGCGCTATTGGGACGAACGGGCCTTTTACGCCTTCACGCTCGATGAAATCGAACAGCAGATCGAGGCGCCAACGGGTGAGATCGATGCGATGTGCCTCGAACTCGTCGGCCGCGCGATCGATGACGAGAGGCATCTGCGGCGGTTGAGGCTACCGGAAACATTTTGGCCGCTGATCCGCGACAGCTGGCATCGCGACGAGGCCAGCCTGTACGGCCGGCTCGATCTTTCCTTCGGCGGGCACGGTCCTGCGAAACTGCTGGAATATAACGCGGATACGCCGACCTCGATCTTCGAGGCCGCGGTCTTTCAATGGACGTGGCTCGAGCAGGGGATCGAACGGCATATTCTTCCCCCTGATGCCGACCAGTTCAACTCGCTCCATGAGCGCCTGATCGACGCGTGGAAGAAGCTCGGCAGCGGCAGCCATCTTCATCTCACCGGAACGATTGGTAACCCCGAGGATGCCGGCACCCTGGCCTATCTCGAAGATTGCGCCAGGCAAGCCGGCCTGGAGACCACATTGCTCGACATCGAGGCCATCGGATGGCGCGACGGCGGCGGTTTCGTCGATCTCGACAATCGCGAAATCGCGCTCGCGTTCAAGCTCTATCCCTGGGAATGGATGTTTCGCGACGCCTTCGGTGAAAAGCTCGCAACTGCGCCGACGCGCTGGATCGAACCACCCTGGAAGGCGATCCTTTCCAACAAGGGCATGCTTGCGTTGCTGTGGGAAATGTTTCCCGATCACCCCAATTTATTGCCGGCTTTTTTCGAGGACGATCCGAACGCCGCACGCCTTGGCGCCTCGTTCGTGCGCAAGCCGCTATTTTCCCGGGAAGGGGCCAACATCGCGCTGGTCCGCGAAGGCGTTACGATCGCCGAACAACAAGGGCCTTATGGTGCTGAAGGTTTCATTCGCCAGGCGCTGGCGCCGTTGCCGAATTTTTCCAATCAATACCCGGTGCTGGGGAGTTGGCTGATCAACCATACTCCATGCGGACTGTCGATCCGCGAGGACGAAAATCCGATCACTGGCAATACGTCGCGATTTCTGCCCCACGCGATCCTGTGAGCGAAGCTTTCCGGTCCGATCCGGTCTTGCGCAAGATCCCGCTTTATCGCAAGGCCAGTGCGACCGCCTTCACGGGCTGTGCCAGGGCTGCCGCGACGCCAAGCTTCGCCGTCCGACTGATGTTCGGCCGATAAAGGCCGCGCCGCTCCGGATCGGCCTTGAAGGCGTCCGAAATGCCGACCACGGATTCGGCTGCGCCCAGCGCCATGAAGCCATCGGGCTCGACCACCTTCGCAAGGCGTTCGAAGATCCCGCTTTTGGTGTCCTGGTCGAAATAGATCAGGACGTTGCGGCAAAAAATCACGTCGAACGTTCCCAGATGGCCAAAGTCATGCAGCAGGTTCAGCTGGCGGTGCTGCACCATCGCGCGGATATCCGCATTGAGCTGCCACAGCTCTCCGACCTGCGTGAAATGCTTGACCAGCAACTGAATCGGCAGCCCGCGCTGGACCTCGAACTGGCTGAAAAGGCCGGATTTGGATTTTTCGAGGACCCCTTGCGACAGGTCGGTGGCGAGGATTTCAATCCGCCATCCCGCCAGCGGCGCGCCGAACTCCTTCAGGCACATCGCAATCGAATAAGGCTCCTGCCCGGTTGACGAAGCCGCGCACCAGATGCGCAGGGCGCGACGGCCCGCACGCGCCTGCAAAAGCGCCGGCAGCATCGTCTCGCGAAGATGGTCGAACGGAATCTTGTCGCGGAAGAAAAAGGTTTCGTTGGTGGTCATCGCCTCGACCACGTCCGCCGTCAGCGCCTCCGCCGATCCAGCCTTGATCTTCTGGACCAGATCGGTGATTCCCGGCAGCCCGATCCTTCGGGCCAGCGGGACCAGCCGGCTCTCGACCAGATATTGCTTGTCGGGAGACAGATCCAGTCCGGAGCGCTCTTTCAGGAGCTTGCGCAGGAATTCATAATCCGACAGCGTCACGAGCGATCTCCTGAAAACAATCGAACCAGTTTCGGCGCAATCTGACCGAGCGGCAAAACGGCGGCACAGATGCCGGCATGGGCAGCCGCGCCCGGCATTCCCCAGACCACGCTGGACGCTTCGTCCTGTGCGATCACGCTGCCGCCGGCGGCGACAATATCCTTGCCGCCGCGCATGCCGTCCGAGCCCATGCCCGTCAGCACGAGCGCCAGAGTGCCGCCCTGCCAGACATCGATCGCAGAAGTAAACAGCGGGTCGACGGCGGGCTTGCAGAAATTGACCGGCGGCCCGTCGTCGAGGGCGATCACGGCCTCGGTGCCATGGCGCGCGACGCGCATATGCCGGCCGCCCGGCGCGAGATAGATCTGGCCCGCCCTGACGACCTCGCCATCGATGGCCTCGCGCGCCGGCCGATGGCTCGCGCGCGCCAGATGCTCGGCGAGAATCGTTGTGAAAGTGGGCGGCATATGTTGCGTGATGAGCACGGGAAACCGGTCGATCACCGCCCCGATCTCGCCGACCAGGCTCATGAGCGCTTGCGGACCGCCCGTCGACGACCCGACCAAAAGCACGCGCGGATTTTGCGTGCTGAAGCTGCGCCGCAGCAGTGGTACCACAACCTGGGCCTGCGGCGCGCGGGACATCCCCCGATCAAGGACCGGCGCTAACGGGCCAGCTGGGGAAACCGGAGCCGTGCGGCGAACCTTGGCACCGAACTGACGGATTTTTTGCACAAGGTCGTGGCGAAAGGCTTCAGCGGCGCCCGGCTCGCGGGTGCTTTCCGGCTTCGGAATGTAATCCGATGCGCCGAGCGAGAGCGCCTTGAAGCTGATCTCCGCGTTGCGGCGGGTCAGGGTGGACGCCATGATGACGATGAGGTTGCGCTTCTTTGCCAGCAGCAACGGCAGCGCGGAAATGCCATCGAGGTCCGGCATTTCGATGTCGAGCACGGCAACGTCGGGATTGACGCGTTCGATCTGGTTGACGGCGTCAAGGCCCGTGCGCAACGATGCCGCGACAACGATGTCGGGTTCGGAGCCGAGCCAGCGGGAGATCATCCCCCTGATGACCACGGAGTCATCGACCACCATCACCCGCAACGGTTCTTGCTGCGCCAGGGTGGGGACCGCGGAACTTGTCAACGCAACACTCATTACTCACCAGCCGGACACAAGCGGTACTACGGAACGATATCGCCGAGGGCTTGCGAGCCGCCGGATGGAGCAGTTCAAATCAGATCAAGCCGACTTCCTGGAACTTCGCGGTGACGATGTCCTTGTCGAACGGCTTCATGATGTATTCGTTGGCGCCGGCATGAAGCGCACGCGCGATATGTGCGACATCGTTTTCGGTGGTGCAGAACACCACCTTGGGCTGGTCGCCGCCGGGCATCCGGCGGAGATTGCCAAGGAATTCATATCCATCCATGACAGGCATATTCCAGTCGAGCAGGATCGCCTCGGGTAGTCCGCGCCTGCAGACCTCCAGCGCCTTCTCGCCGTCTTCGGCTTCGACGATCTGGAAGTCCAGGCCTTCCAGGATGCGCCTTGCGACCTTTCGGATGACGCTCGAGTCATCCACCACCAGACATGTTTTCATTTTAGCCTCTGCTCTCAGTTATCCCGAAGGGACATTTCCATAACGCTAGTGCTTCGCCTTGCCTGCCAGTGACTTCACGCCGCCATCATGTCCGTCGTGAGTTCGAGGACCCGATCGACGTCGAGGACGACCATCAACTGTCCGTCGAGGCGATGCACGCCGCCCGCAAGCTTGGCCATGCGGGGATCGAGGTTGACGGGGTTCTCCTCCCGGCCGTCGTCGGAGAGCCGGAGCACCTCGCCGATCTGATCGATCAGGAGGCCATAGGACTCGCCGCGCAGGTCGACGCCAACCGCCATCGGCGGCTTGCCGTCATCATTCCTGGGCAGGCCGAGACGGGCACGCATGTCGACCACGGTGACGATGCGGCCGCGCAGATTGAGCACGCCGGCGATCTCGCCCGACGACAGCGGCACCCGGGTCAGCCGCTCCGGCATGAATACGTCCTGCACGCGCGAGATCGGCAGGCCGAACAGCTGCCCCCCGATCTGAGCGGTGACGTATTCGGCGACGGCGCCTTCGATGGCTTCGGTCTTGCTGGTCATGCTTTGATCCTCATGCCCCGGCTGAACGTGATCGTGCCAGGCTTGCTCATGCCGCCGCCCGGTTCATCTCGGCGGTCTGCTCCTTCAGCGCCGCGATCAGGCCGGGGCGATCGAACTTGGCGACGTAGTCGTAGAAGCCCGCCTGACGCCCGCGCTCGATCGCGGCCGGCGATACCAGCGAGGACAACGCGATGATCGGCATTGCACTCAGGTGCGCATCGGCCCGGATCGTCTCGGCGAATTCGAACCCGTTCATTTCCGGCATTTCGATGTCGGTCAGCACAACATCGAACGATTGGCCCGAACGCAGCACCGCAAGACCCTCCTGCGCGCTGGGCGCAACGCGGACCTTGTAGCCCGCGGCCTTCAGCACGGGCGCCAGCATGTTGCGGAAGAACGCGGAGTCATCGACCAGCAGCACCGATTGGGCATAGAGCGAGGGGCGCATCTCCTTGCGGCTGAACCAGTCGGCGAACGCCATCGGCAGGAAATGACCGACGTCGATCACCTCGGTAGCCTGTCCCTTGATCACCGCAGAACCGAGGATGCCCTCGCCTGCGCCGGCAACCTCGATGTGGAGCCGTTCCTCGACGATGTCGATGATCTCGTCGACCACCAGACCCATCGAGCGGCCGTCGTCGGCGAACACCAGGATCGGTTGCGCCCCGGAGGTCTGGACGCTGACCCCGTTCATCTGCACGAGCGGCATCAGCTGCTCGCGGTATTGCACCATGTGGCGTCCGTTGGAGAGTTCGATCTTGTCGGTCGCGATCTCTTCCAGCCGGGTCACGAGGCCCAGCGGCACCGCCTTGGGCTGCGAGGAGCCGGCGCGGAACACCAACAGCGAGGTCAGCTGCTCGGCGGCACTGGCGCGCATCGCCGCGTTCTCGTCGGCGATTTCGTGCGAGGCCGAACCCGAAGCACCGAGCGCCTTCGCAATGCCATTGGGGTCGATGATCATGATCACCGCGCCATCGCCCAGAATGGTGTTGCCGGAGAACATGTCGATGTGACGCAGCTTGGTCGACATCGGCTTGACCACGATTTCCTCGGTGTGGAACACGCCGTCCACCACGATGCCGAAAGTCTGGCTGCCGACCTGGGTCACCACGATGAAGCCGTTTTCGGGATCGGAAGAAGAGCCGTCGTCGATCTTGAGCAGTTTCTTCAGATGCATCAGCGGCAACAGCTTGTTGCGCAGCCGCAATACCGCGGTGTCCTTGATCCGCTCGATGCGGTGCTCGGAATTGGCGCGCGCCCGCACCAGTTCGACTACCGCCAGCTGAGGGATCGCGAAGCGGTCGCCGGCGGCCTCCACGATCAGCGCCGACACGATGGCCAGCGTCAGCGGGATCTTGATGGTGACGGAGGAGCCCTCGCCGGCCACCGACTTGATGTCGATGGTACCGCCGATCTGATCGATATTGGTGCGCACCACGTCCATGCCGACGCCACGGCCGGACACGCTGGTCACGCTGGCTGCGGTCGAGAAGCCCGGCGCGAAGATGAACTTGTGGATCTGCGCTTCCGTCATCTTCTCCAGTTCGGCCTCGCTGACGAGACCGTTGGCGACGGCCTTGGCCTTGATCCTCTCGGTGTTGAGGCCGCGGCCATTGTCGGCGATGCAGATGATGATGTGGCCGCCCTCATGATAGGCCGACAGGCGGATGGTGCCCTGCTCCGGCTTGCCGGCGGCCGCCCGCTCGGCCGGGGTCTCCAGGCCGTGATCGGCCGAGTTGCGCACCATATGGGTCAGCGGATCCTTGATCAGGTCGAGCACTTGCCGATCAAGCTCGGTGTCGGCGCCGTGCATCTCCAGTTCGATCTGCTTGTGAAGTTCGCTGGAGAGATCGCGGACGATGCGCGGCAGCTTCTGCCAGGCATTGCCGATCGGCTGCATCCGCGTCTTCATGACGCCTTCCTGCAGCTCGGCAGTGACGTTCGAGAGCCGCTGCAGCGGCACCTTGAATTCGGTATCCTCGTTGCGCCGCGATATCTCCAGAAGCTGGTTGCGCGTCAGCACCAGCTCCGACACCATCGTCATCAAGTGTTCCAGGGTGTCGACATTCACCCGGATCGACTGGTTGGCGACGCGATCGCCCTCGGCGGCTTCGATTTCGACAACTGATTTCCTCGCGGCCGCCTTTGGCCCTTTCGGCGAAGCTGCGCGCGATTCGGGCTCCGACCCCGCCGCCGGGGCGCTCGCCTTGGGCGCGGCCGGTGGGACAATTTCGGGTGCCCGCTGCGGGATGATCTCGGGCGCGGTCTCGCGGAAGGCGCGCTCGAGCTCGTCCAGCGACACTTCACCGGGGCGCAGTTGGCGCTCCAGCACCTGAAATGCCAGCGTGCCGACGCTTGCGGGCTTGGCAGCCGGCGGCGCGGGCGCGGCCGGCTCTGAGGCGGCCGGCGCCGACATGGCTTCCATGCCGCGCTCCACCATTTGATGAAGCGGGACAATCAGGTCCTGATCGTTGCCTTCCGGCTCTGCCTCGGTGGCTTCAAGCCCGCCGAGAATTTCCTTGATGCGGTCGATGCTATTGAGGATCAGCGTCACCGCTTCGGCCGTGACCGGCATTCCGTCGCGGAATTGGCCCATCAGCGTTTCGCCGGCGTGGGCCAGCGCTTCAAGGCGCGGCAAGCCCAGGAAACCGCAGGTTCCCTTGATGGTATGAACAAGGCGGAAGATGTTATCGAGGATCTTGGCGTTGTTCGGATCCTGCTCGAACCGCACCAGCTGATTGTCGACGGTGTCGAGGCTCTCGCTGGTCTCTGTCAGAAACTCTCGCAGAAGGTCATCCATGAATCCAGCCTCAACCCACGGGCGTGCGACGTCGACACGCCATTCCGGGTGTGGCCAGCTTCCATGCAAACCGTTTAATATTGGTTGAGCAGATGGAAAAGAACGGGTTCAACAAAGAGATAAGACGACGCGATTGCATTCGAGGCGATTGGTAAACCAATGGTTAACCATGTTTTTCGCGTCGCGGCGCATTCCCGGCGAGCGGAATTCCGGCTTGCCGCAGAAAATGCCCGCAATGGCCGCTCAGGAAGCGGTCGCCACCACCGCATCGCCTTCCGGCGCGAGCTTGATGCTCAGTCCGCAGGATTGCGCCAAAAGCCGGGTGTAATACGGCTGCACCGCATGCGCATCGACGATCGAGAGCTGACCCGAACTCAGGAGATCGGCAATGTTTTGCGGCATGCGGGCATTGAGCCCGCTGGCCGCGACGCGAAAGCCCATCCGATCGCCCTCGCCGACCGGATCGATCGTCAGGACGCCGCCGCGCGGTATGGTCTGCTGCGCGATCACCATCATGTTCAGGAGCAGCTTGACCCGGTTTTTCGGCAACAGCAAACGCGGCAGGTTCCATGCGATCGTGGTCTTGCCGTCCTCGAGATGACCCCTCGCCATGGCCTGCGCGTCGCCCAAATCAATCTGCGCGCCCGACGATCCCGCCGCGCCAAACGCCAGGCGGCAGAACTGCAAGCGCGCCGAGGCGGTCTTGGCGCTCTTGCGTATCAAATCGAGGGCAAATTCGCGGTCTTCGGGCTTCGGATTGTCGTCGAGGACCTCAAGCCCATTGACGATGGCGCCTACCGGACTGATGAGATCGTGGCAAACCCTGGAACAAAGCAACGCCGCAAGCTCGAGGGCATCGGGAGCGGGACCGGGAGACGGGGCACCAGACATAAGGCGTTCCTGAAAAATCGATGACAAGCGCGGATATGGCGAATCACGCATGCTCGCTGGGTTGATACACTGCGGACGCGCGTGCTGCCAACACAAGGCCCGACGGACGAAGGTCAAATCCTGCAGGAAGAGACAGGCTAATATGAGGCCCGCCGATGAATAAGGCACGTTCGCCAGGTCCAGTGATCGACCGCGACACCGCGGCCGCGCTCATGCAGCCCCTGACCGAGCTCGTCCTTCGGGCCGCAGCCGCCATCCTTGCCGTCAACCGCGCGGCCATGAGGATCGACGGCAAGTTCGACGGGTCGCCGGTGACGGAAGCGGACCTCGCCGCCGATCGCATCATCAACGAGGGCCTTGCGCGGCTCATTCCAGCGGTCCCGGTATTATCCGAGGAGCGTGCTGCTCTGGCGATGCCGCCTTATGAGGGCAGTTTCTTTCTGATCGATCCGCTCGACGGCACCAAGGAATTCATCGCCGGGCGCACCGAGTTCACCGTCAACCTCGCTTTGGTGACGAACGGGACGCCAATATTGGGGATCATTGGTGCCCCCGCGCTGGGGCTGATATGGCGGGGCCTTGTCGGCCGGGGCGCAGAACGGCTGGTGACGGACGGCCGGACCATCCGGGCCGAACCGATTCATACCCGCCCCTTTCCGGAAGCCGGCAAGCCGTGGATCGCCGCAGTCAGCCGCTCGCATGGCGACGCCAGAACCGAAGCCTTTATAGAGACGAGGCCCGGCGCGATCAGGCAAACGCTAGGCTCGGCAGTCAAATTCACCCGGGTGGCCGAAGGCGCGGTTGATATTTATCCGCGCCTTGCCCCGACCCACGAATGGGATGTCGGGGCCGGACACGCCATCGTCACGGCAGCCGGCGGCAGGATCACGGATGCGCAAGGCGCCGAGGTGCAGTTCGGCAAAGGGACGAAGGATTTTATCGTGCCGGCGTTCATTGCCTGGGGCGATCCTTCGAAGGCCGGCTGACGGACGACGTCCTTATTGCGCCAGACCCTGCTCCAGCGCCGGCCAGCGCGCATTCGCCGCTCGCAAGATCCGCTCCGAATCGGCGGCAAAAATGTCGCGGTTCTCCTCGCGCCCGAACAAATACAGCCGTTCATCCGAGACCACCCAGAACCGAGGGTTGCCGGCGACCGTGACCCCGCGCGCCAGATCGACCGGGTCGTAGCCTCCGAACTGGGGCCCGTAAATATCGGGGTGGGCGACAAAGGACGCGCGGTTGCCCTCATTGCGAAAGCGCCAGGCGACCCCGGCCTCGGACGCCTCGAACTCCGGCAGGCCGATCATCGCCCGCGCATCGACAAAATACGCCACCGGGTCGTAACCCTCGATGGCCAGACCGCTATAGCGATTGGCCACGACACGCTCGGTCGTTGCCGCCCGGGCCGCGAACCCCGAACTGCCCAGTTCACCGAGCCATACCGACAAAAGGCTTGCCAGCAAGGCGATAAAGGCGGCTATTCCGGGGCGAAAATGAATTCCGGGGCAACCGCTGTTTGCTTCCTGCCGTTGTGCCGTCATAGTTGATGCCGATAACATCCGAGTCGGGGGACACGGGGTGCAGCCTAGAGCCATGCTTCTCAGCGTCAGGTTAAGGCGGCCGCCAGGTTTTCAATGCCCAGGGGTTTTTTCATGAATTTCGCCTCACGCCTTGCCGCGGTGACGCTCGCCGCGATGATGTGCTGGTCCGTGCCCGCCGCGGCGCAGCAGGCGTATCCGGAGCAATTGCCTCCGCCGCAACGCCAACCCACTCCCAACACCTACGGGCCGGACGAACTGGTCGGCGCCGGTCATAGGTTTTTCGGCAATGTTTCGCGCGGCCTCGCCTCGGTGATCGAGCGCGCGGTCAGCCAATGGGGGCTGCCGAACGGCTATATCCTCGGCGAGGAAGGCTCGGGCGCCTTTGTTGCCGGACTGCGATACGGCGAGGGCACGCTCTACACCAAGAATGCCGGCGACTTGCGGGTCTACTGGCAGGGGCCGTCGGTCGGCTTCGACTGGGGTGGCGATGGCGCCCGCACCATGACGCTGGTGTACAACCTTCCGGCGACGAGCGCGATCTACCAGCGTTTTGCCGGCATTGACGGCTCCGCCTATATTATCGGCGGTTTCGGGATGACCGCGCTGACCGCGAACAATATCGTGCTGGTGCCGATCCGCTCCGGTCTTGGCCTGCGGCTGGGCGCCAATATCGGCTACCTGAAATATACCCCGCGCGCGACATGGAATCCGTTCTGACGTTGCCGGTTCCGCAACAGCCCGGCCCCGACGCAACCGGCGGCTGAGCGGTTTTGCTGACGGAACAGCGGCGAGTTTGCAGCCTCGGCCGGCCAGGGCAACGGATTCAAGTTAACGTCGCATGGGGCTGGCCTTTTCCGCCGGCCATGGCATGGTGAATAGAAGCTTTCTTTCGGGGAGTACGCATCCATGGTCGAACCGATCATGTATCTGGCCATCGGTTTTCTGGTCGCGATGCTGCTGGGTCTGATGATCGTGCCGCTGGTGCATAACCGCGCGGTGCGGCTGACCACCCGACGGATGGAGGCGGCGACGCCGCTATCGATGGCGGAGATCCAGGCCGACAAGGACCAGCTGCGCGCGGAGTTCGCGATGTCGGCGCGGCGGCTGGAGATGAGCGTCGACCAGCTCAAGCACAAGACCACCAGCCAGCTCGCCGAACTCGGCAAGAAATCCGACGCGATCAATCGCATGAAGCTCGAACTCGGCGAAAAGAACGCCACGATCTTTTCGCTGGAAGCGCGCGAGAAGGCGATGAAAGAGCAGCTGCGCGCCACTGAAGAGGAATTCGCCGCCAGGACCGGAGCGTTGCGTCAGGCCGAGAAAGCGCTGTCCGACAAGCAAAATGAGCTTGCGAAAATCAACGCCGAGCTGTCCGACCGCTCGATGATGGCGGAGAACCGTCAGGTCGAACTTGTGGCGGTACGAACCCAGATCGAGGCGCTGAAAGGCCGCGTCGGCGATGCCGAGAAGGAATTTGCCACCACGCAAGCGCGGCTTGAACAAGAGCGCAGCCAATCCGAAGCCGCCACGCGCGAGCTCAACGATGCCCGCAGCCGGGTCGAGAATTTGAGCCAGCGGGTTACCGATCTCGATCGCCAGCTGATCGTCCAGGTCAAGGAAGCCGAGTTGCTCGGCAACCGCGTCAGCGACCTGGAAGCACGCCTTGCGACGCAGGGACGGCTGCTCGCCGAGCGCGACTACGAGAACAGTCAGCTGCGCCAGGCGAAGGAAGCCACTGAGCGCACGATCAAGGAATTGCGCGACGAGATCAGCCTCACCAACAGCGGCACATGGCCGGCGCTGGAGAGGCTGAAGACCGAAAAGGCCGCGGTCGAGGACCAGCTCCGCGTTGCGCGTGACGAACGCGGCAAGCTGCAACGCGACATCAACGCGATCCAGCAGCAGGCGGAAAGCTCCTGGGCGACCGAGCGCATGGAAAACGCGCTGCTGCGTGAACGTATCAACGATATCGCCGCCGAGGTCGCCAAACTGGCCATGCAGCTCGAAGGACCGAACTCGCCGATCGAAGCTTTGCTCGCGGCGGAGCCGGCGATCCCGGCGAAGCCATCCAATGGTGCCGTAGCCAATGGCGCCGTCCCCCTTGGCAATGCTCCCGAGGGTGGTGGAACGCTGGCCGAGCGCATCCGGGCGCTGCAGTACCACGCTTCCCGCGCCCGCCAGCAAGGCGCATGAAGTATCCTCATTCGGATTGATGCGGTCACTGCGAATGCCAGATTCGCTCACCCCGCAAACAGCCGTCATAGGCCCTATTCGAACACCTCATCGGCTCGCAACAGCAGCGATGACGGCACGTTCAAACCAAGCAGCCTGGCGGTCGAGAGATTGAGGATGGTCGAGAACTTGGTCGACTGCTCTACCGGCAAGTCGGCCGGTTTGGCGCCCCTCAAAATCTTGTCGACGTAGGTTGCTGCACGCCGGAACATGTCGGGAAAGTCTACGCCGTAGGCCAAAAGGCCGCCGGCGGCCGCATAATCCAGGAAGCCGCAGGAGTACAGGCCATGCTTCAAAGCGAGCGCGGCCACCGCTTTGGCGTTGCCGAGCAGCATCGCATCGTCGACCACTACGAGCGCACGAACGCGCCTTGCCGTCATGGCTGCGAACGCGCCTTCGAAATCGGCTGGTTCGCGCGCGTTGAATTGATGCAGTTCCAGCTTAAGCGACTGCGCCACCTGGGCAACCTGCGGCAGTGTCGGCTCGTTCATCTTGTTGGCAGGATTGATCAACACCCCAACGTCAGTCAGGTCCGGCACCGTCTCCTTGAGAAGTTCGAGACGTTTCGCACTCAACTCCGGCTGGAAGAACGTCAGCCCGGTTACATTTCCGCCCGGCCGCGCGAGGCTTGCCACCAGACCCGACCCTACGGCATCGCCGACCGTTGCCATGACGATCGGAATTTTCGAAGTGGCGGTTTTGGCTGCCATGACTCCCGGCGTTCCGTGGGTAACGATCACATCGACGTTGAGATTGATCAGCTCCGCCAGCAGCGCCGGAAGTCGTTCGTAGTAGCTATCGGCCCAGCGGTACTCGATGACGAGATCTCGTCCCTCCTGATAGCCCAAATCACGCAAGCCATTGCGAAACGCCTCGGTCCGCTTTGGCAGGCTGTCGACTGACGGCAACCCCATAAATCCGACCTTGAAGGCCCTGGCCGGCGCCAGCTGAGCGTGCACCGAAAGCGGCCACCCGGCCGCCGCGCAGGCGAAAATCGTGATGAACTCGCGGCGCTGCATATGCCCTCTGAAAAACCTGCTTTGTGCAATCCAGGTACTGGCCGAAATAGATCACTCACAAGATCAAATTAGGCCACGGAGCACAACTGCCCAAATCAGGTGTTGGGGGCATGAGATACGGTGCACCACCCTCGGTAGAGGCGTCCCCCAAGCCCCGCTGAGGGTAAGCCGCCTCGGCGCCTCTCAGCGTGGCGGGCGGTTTCCATGGGACGATCGCATTTGCGATCAGATCACCGAATGGGACTGGTGCATTGTCCTGCCGCAGGTCTCAACCCGCCGCATCAAACGATGGCCGGCTTGTTCTTTCAATGAAAGAGGGCGCCAACTGCGGCGGTCTACTCTTGTTTCGGGTGAAGTGCGGCCTTCAGCGCTTCCAATTCAGCGACTAACGACATGATCCCGTCAACCGTGCGCTGATCGATTACCGCAGATGCTATTCTCCGGTAGTGCTCGATTTTCTTGCCGAGTTCGTCGCACTTGTCACACATTTCCGGTTCCGCATCTGCGCGCAATTGGCAGTCAATGGAGACTCCTGCTTTGATGACGCCAAAGTGTCTGATTTGTTCATCTGGCGAAGTATCTTTTCACGTACGTCGCAACCCGACGTAGATTTACAAATTGGGCCTTCGACGGATTCAATCCAACGCCTTGATGCGACCATTGCCCGATCGGCCCGAGGCATCGGATCGGGTTACCGGGCCAGGTGTTGCGCAAAAGCCGCTACGTTCACTTTTGGACATTGGGCCGGAACGGAGTTTCCCGCTCGGCGTTTTGGCAGCGCAGCGCGGATACCCCGGGAAAAAACATCATGGTTGGCCGGAGCTACTTCAAACGTCAGGCGGCAACGCTTCTCAGATTCGCCAAATCAACGTCAGACCCTCAGACAGTAGCCGCGCTGGTCAAGAAGGCGGACGAACTTAGATCCCAGGTCGATGAAACAGCTCCATCCCCCGATCTCGCTCCAAGAGCCCCGGATGTTGAACCGGAAAACCGCGCCTAGACCGCTTCCGCAAGGCCGCCGCCTTGCCCGGCCGCAATTCCGGCAACGCTCAGGAGCATCGCCTTGCGCCCGCAACGGCCTAACCAGGCGTCCAGGGGGCGACCAGTAGCTTGACACCGATAGCCCGTACTTCGTAAATCGCGGGCTCTGGCACTGCCGAAAACCCGATCCGACGCTGATTCAGCCTCTGGTCGTTGACGAAAATCCCGGGCGCATAGCTCAGCGGGAGAGCGTTCCCTTCACACGGGAGAGGTCCAAGGTTCGATCCCTTGTGCGCCCACCAGATTCGGTGACCCGACTGGTTATCAACGTGGTAGTTGCAGAGTCTGTCGCGAGCGCAAATCAGCGGACCCGTCAGGCAGACCGCAGTTGCCTGCTGAATGAGGGGTGGACTACCCGGATGCTTCCGAACAGCTTTCAGCTCCCCGAGGGCCGGAGCGATGGTGCTACGCCGCCCGTCCTTGACCTGTCCCTGCCGATGCTCCAGCCGTAAAGCCGTCCCGGACAAGGCTGCCCGAAACCGGGCCCTTGAAAGCAGCTTCGGCTGCGGTACGGCACCGGCCGCGGGTCCACACCGTAGTAGCTTCCCCGCCCAACCAGGCCAGCGTCCTGAGCGAACACGGGGCTCGCGACGGCAGCGGAAAGAAAAACAAAAGCGCTCAGTGCTTTCATTCTGGTCATCGGTTTCCTCCATTTCTGTCAGAACAAAACCGGTGGTTGCGAACGGCGTTCCGGCATTTCACCCGAACGTGTTCCGGGCTCCGCGCTCGCCCGGCTGTCAGGTGGGCGCTCGCGCCAACTCCCCGACTCCCGATTTCAGATACTCGTTCGCGACTGATTTCGGCGGCACCGGTGGAAGTTGCGGGACCGCCCTTTGCTCGCCCGAGGGCTGCTAATTGACAGATCGTGGCCGAGTCGACAAAATATTTTGATATGTGGGCGCGGGCTGGCCGCCAATGGCCGAATATCGGGCGTATTTCATCGGAACAGACGGGCGCTTTCTCGGGGCGGTGGAACTTGTCTGCCCGGACGATGACGTGGCGAAAGAATACGCCAGGCAACTCGTTGACGGTCACGACGTCGAGCTTTGGCAAGGCGATCGCAAAATCGAGGCGTTCAAGCCCGCGCAGGATTAAGGCGCGCCTCCTCCAGCGGTTCAAAGGTTCAGCGGCTGTTCATCGGTTCTGTGAACTACTTGCGACCAAGCATCGCCGAGCGGCCTTGTGAGGGTGGGCGCTGTTCCGGCTTTTGCCAGGGACCCGGACAACCCTCTCCGGGTCCCGCTTTACGCTGTACTCATGCGATGTCAGTTGTGGATGCAGTTGCAGGACGGGGTTCCAGAGTCGGGTGACGAACCGACAGGGAATTGGGTCCCTGTTACGCTTGCATCTGTCGGTAACTCGCTTACGTGACCGGCCCCCAAATTTGCTCATCCCGTCTCCAACGCGGGGTGAGTTTTTTTTGGACTGCGCACGCGGTGCTGACCGCCCTCAAACATCCATCAGGTATTGCGGGCTCTCTTCCGAGAGTCTGCAGGCGGCTGGCCTCAACCAAATGTCGGCTGGTGTCGCGCTGATATCAGTGACCGCTTCGGTAGTTTTACGGACAGAAAACGGCGTCCAGACCACATCAAACCGGTGAAGACGATTTCTTTACCATTCGGTGCCGGCACCTCGATGCGTCACTTCTTAACCCTTAAAAACTAGGTTGAAAGGGAAAATCTTTCCGTTCCCAGGATCGACGCCGTCATGTTTGGGCTGAAGACACCGGTGAAAGGCGGCAGACGCGAAGGTGGCTCAACCCACATTCTCGCCACATGGGGAATTGCAGGGTTCATCTGCGCTGCCTGCGCTGTGCTGATCGGAATGGAAATCTCGCACATTCTCAGACAGCGTTCCGCCGTATTGGCAGAGAGCCGGAAAGAAACAGCCAATCTCACCAGTTCGCTTATCCAGCACGCCGAGCTGACCTTTCGAACGGCGGACGCCCTTTTGATCGGGATCGTGGAAAGGGTTGAGCACGAGTCGCTCGGTCCGGAATCCCGCCAGCGGTTGAGAGCCTGGTTCGTTCAGGAAATTCAACATTCATCGCAGTTCGTCAACTTTTCTGTGGTCGATGCCGACGGCGCCATGATCGTCAGTTCGACCGGCGACAATTTGGGGCAATTCACGGACCGCGAGTACTTTTCCTACCACCGCACGCATGAAGCCGATGAGATTCACATCGGAGCCCCCATCAAGGGTCGCGCCGTGGACGGGTGGCTGATTCCGGTATCGCGGCGGTTCAATCGTCCCGACGGTTCATTTGGCGGCGTAGCCGTTGCCGCGGTCGATCCGAAGTATTTTCAGGATATCTACGATCGGCTTGATCTTGGACGCAATACCGTGGTTCTCCTCGCATCATTGAACGGGAAGCAGCTGGTGCGACGGCCGTTCGTGGAGGCGAATGTCGGCCGCGACATGTCGCGGACCCAATTATTTGGGCAATTGAAGCAGGCGCCCAAGGCAAGCCACGAAATCGTTTCAGTAACCGATGGATTGAGGCGCCTCAACAGCTACGAACAAGGGCATACCTATCCGCTCGTCGTTGCCGTCGCCGCAGATATGGATGGACTGCTGGCGCCGTGGAAACAGGCCGCCGTGAGCCGGCTGCTGGAAGTCGCTGCAATAGCCATCTTTGTATTGTTCATGGGGGCGTTCGTCTGGCGCGCAACCAGAAGGCTGGCGGCAAATTCCATAAAATTGCACGAGACGAATGACCGCTTCGACGTCGCCCTCGCCAACATGTCGAACGGCCTCAGCACGTTCGATGGCGATGGAAACTTGCTGGTCTGGAACGACCGGTACCTCGAGCTATACGAAATGTCGCCCGAAGTGGTCCAGCGGGGAGCCCACATCACTACCATCGTCGAGCACCGGAAGCAGGCGGGAAATCTCGAACCCGATGTCGAGGCATACGTGGGCGGGTTCAGGCAGATGCTGACCGAAACCGGCAGGAGCACCACGACCTCCCGGCTCAAGAATGGAAGGACGGTATCCGTCGTCAACACGGCGACCGCGGACGGCGGCTGGGTGGCCATTCACGAGGATATCACCGAGCGCGTCCATCACGAGGAAGCCCTGTTTCAGCAAGCCACCGAACTGGCGCGCACCAATATGCGGTTCGACGCCGCGTTGAGCAACATGTCTCACGGCATCAGCATGTTCGACCGGGACAAACGGCTCGTGGTCTGGAACCAGCGCTATGCGGAAATCTATCAGTTGCCGCAAAATCTGTTGGAGACCGGAACGGATGTGAATGCCGTGTTCACGTATCTCGTCGCGCGCGGCATTCTCAAGGGCGGAACGGACCGCGCGGCGATCGAGAAAAAGCTCGAAGCCGCTGATCAGTATTCGACCAATACACAACGGGTCGAAGAGTTTTCGGATGGGCGGCTCATACTCGTCTCCCGGCAACCAATGGCTGAGGGCGGCTGGGTGTCGACGCATGAGGACATCACCGAGCGCCGGCGCGCGGAGGCCGAAATCGTTCATTTGGCGCGGCATGACGTGCTGACCGGGCTTGCCAACCGTGCGGAGTTTAATGCGAAGCTCGAAGAAGCCAGCAAGCGCCTGAAGCGGAACGGCGGCAGCGTCACCGTCATGATGCTCGACCTCGATAAATTCAAGGCCGTCAACGACACGCTTGGACATCCCGCCGGCGATCAATTGCTGGTCGAGGTCGGACGGCGGCTGCAATCCACCATTCGGGAAACCGATGTGCTGGCGCGCCTCGGCGGAGATGAGTTTGCGATCATCCAGGAGGGCGGAGCCAATCAGCACGAAGGCGCGATTGCGCTCGCGCTTCGGATCATAAGCGCCATTTCCCAGCCGTTCGATCTCAATGGCCACGAGGCCGGCGTCGGCGCCAGCATCGGGATTGCGCTGGCGCCGGAAAATGGCGTCGAACCGGAGGAGCTCCTGAAAAGTGCCGACCTCGCGCTCTACGACGCCAAGGCCAGCGGCAGGAATGATTTTCGCATCTATCACCCGACGATGCTGGAAATTGCGCATACGCAGCGATCGGCTGAAAGCGACCTGCGCGATGCCATTGCGCGGCAGCAGTTCGAGCTGCACTACCAGCCCGTGGTGGATGTCAAAACCCGGCGCCTTTGCGGCGTTGAGGCGCTGATCCGATGGCGGCACCCGACCAGGGGTTTGATCTCGCCGGACCAGTTCATTCCGCTCGCGGAAGCAACAGGCCTGATCGTGCCTCTTGGAGAATGGATCTTGCAGCGGGCCTGCGCGGACGCGGCCTCATGGCCCGCGCACGTCAAGATCGCAGTCAATATCTCGGCGGTTCAATTCAAAAAGGGCAACCTTTTCGACGTCATCCTGTGCACGCTGGTGGAGACGGGTCTTGCGCCGGAACGGCTGGAGCTGGAGATAACCGAAACCTCGCTTCTTGAGAATCAGGAAGCGCATTTGGCGACCATACGCCAGCTGAAGAATCTCGGGATAACCATGGCGCTCGATGATTTTGGCTCGGGATATTCATCCGTGACCTATCTGACCAGCTTTCCGTTCGACAAGATCAAGATCGACAAGGCTTTCACCCAAGGCGTGCTCGCGCGCCGCGATTGCGCGGCGGTCGTATCCGCGGTGCTTGCGCTGGCCCAGGGACTCGGCACGATAACGACGGTCGAAGGCGTCGAAACCGAACAACAGTTCGAATACATGCGCCTGGCTGGCGTAAACCTCGCGCAGGGCTACCTGTTTGGCCGGCCCGTTCCGCTTTCCCAGCTCGACCTGAACGATGCGCCTCTGCCCAGGGAAATGGTGGCATAGCAGCAAGACGATCGTTCGAGCAGTATCCTTACCCATCCTGGGCCCGCGAACATGAATGCGCAAATCAACCTGATCAAGCAGCTTGAAGACGCGCTGTCCAACAAGGATGTCTCGCGACGCGCCGAAATCCTGCGAAAGGTGACCGATCTGTTTGTCATCGGATCGGGCCAATTCTCCCATGATCAAATCGAACTGTTCGACAGCGTCATGGGCAAGCTTCTGCAAAACATCGAGCGTGCCGCCCGCGCGCAGTTTGGCAGTCGCATTGCCAGGCTTTCGGATGCGCCGCGTAACGTCATTCGCGTCCTTGCAGCAGACTCCGCGATTGAAGTTGCCGGACCGGTCTTGCAGCACTGCGAACGGCTTGACCAGGAGACGCTGGTCGAGAATGCAAAAACCCAAAGCCAGGATCATTTGCTGGCGATATCCGGCCGCAAGGTCCTGGGTGAAGCGGTGACGGACGTTTTGGTGGAACGAGGAAACCAGTTCGTCGTGTTCAGCACCGCGCAAAACGACGGCGCGCGGTTCTCCTGTTTCGGCGTCTCCACCCTGGTCAGGAAGGCATGTGACGACGGAGATCTTGCCCTGTGCGTCTGGTCGCGCCCCGACATTCCGCGCCAAAACCTGGTCAAGCTGTTCGTCGATGCGTCGGAGGCCGTCAAGAGCCAGCTTGTGGAAGCCGACCCTCGGCGCGCCGAGCTGATCAGGTCCATGGTCGCCAGGGCGTCGGATGAGATACAGACCAAAGCGCGGGCCGGCTCAAACGATTTTGCGCAAGCGCTCGCCTTTGTGAGCGAGCTTCACGCCGGCGGAAAGCTCGGTGAAGCCCAATTGCTGGCGTTCACCGGTGAAGGCAATTTCGACAAGGTGGTCGCGGCGCTGTCGCTGATGTGCGATCTTCCGGTTGGGCTCGTGGAACGCGCCTTCGTGCAGAACCAAACCGAACAAATCCTTGTCCTGGCGAGGGCGATCGATATCTCCTGGGTCACGACCGCAACTCTCCTGCTGATGCACGCCGGCGTCAACGGCAGCTCGCGCGAGCGGCTCGATCAGTGCTTCACCCACTTCTCAAGGCTGCAACCGAAGACCGCCCAGACCGCGCTGCAGTTCTATCGGATGCGGGAGAAGGCAAGCCGGACCGGGTGAGCATTGCTGCTTTCCAATCATTCGATCCACGGCGGCAAGCATTCCAGCATGAGGGGAATCGCGTCGCGCAAAATGCCGCAACGCGCCACCAAAAAGCGGTCGAAGACAAAACGCGAAGTGAATACCACCGAGCAAGGTGACACAGCCGACATCAAAAGGAACACGACCAATGCCGGGTCCTTCAAAGGACGACGCGTAAGGTAGCGCCATTGCTGCGGCCGCTCACGCCGCACTTGGTGTGACAGCCGGCTCACGTTTGCAGCGACGTGCTCCCGGTACCGATCAACTATGCTGCTCGCCGCGGCAGACAAAGGCCAGCACCGGTTTCAAGGGCAGCGTGTACCTTTTCGACAGTATTCAGGTCGTATCGCTATCACCAATGACCTCGACGACGTCCCCAATATCCGCCGCCCCCGAACAAAATCACCACCAATACGATAATCAGGATCAATTCCATGGAATTTCTCCGCTGATGGTGGCGGCATTATTTTTCCGCCACCTCAGCAATCAACGGCCCCCTCACAGGATTGTTCCGATGGCGCGTATTGCGGGATCAACAGCCGCAGGATCGATGGCATGTCGAACTTCACAATCCCGACGCCTGTGAATGTGAGGAACCTAATATAGCCTCCCGCATTCATAACCAATGACGACCCTCAAAATGTCACTGGCTCTCATCCTGTCATCGGTAGCGATCTGTTCGGTTCGCGCCGAAAGCGGCATGGCTGCGTTCTATAGCGGCGGTCGTACCGCAAGCGGCGAGATAACAGGGCCAGCCGGGCTGACTGCCGCGCACCGCACTTTGCCTTTCGGCACGAGGGTGCTGGTCACAAACGTTCGCAATGGCAAAACTGTAGTCGTGCGGATAATAGATCGCGGGCCGTATGGCCGGGGCCGCATCATCGACGTAAGCCGTGCTGCAGCACGCGAACTCGATATGATCGAGAGCGGTACGGCAAGGGTTATTTTGGTACGGCAATAGAGGGCCAACTACCGCTGACGTACCGCACAAACCGCCTGTTTTGCGTTGACGGCAATCGTTTTGATTTGAACAGCAAGCGCCGCGCGTCACCCTCGGCCGGAAGCTACTTCCCCTGGCGCACCGGCAGCACAGGCTTTGTCACGCCGTCGAGCCCCGTCAGCACCAAAATCGTCAGCAGCGCGTTTTGCGGGCCGAAATAGCCATCCACCGGGCGGTACCACTCGTTGCGCGAATGCCAGTTGCCGCCCTCGCCGCCGCCGCCGATGGTGACTGCGGGAATGCCCAACGACATCGCAAGATTCGAGTCGGTGCTCGAACCGGCGAAGGTCACGCGCGGCGCGCGGGTGAGAACCGTGACCGCGCGTTGGGTGGCCTGCAAAATCGGCGAATCCATCGCGACGATCCCGGCGGGCCGGTCGCCGATCAGCTTGATCTCGACGGAGAGCTTGTCGGAATTCCAGCGCGCATTTTCCTCCACCACCGCCTGCT
>Ga0210394_10002413_pt1 | contig 25709 bp, 22 predicted proteins | sample IncBWC12MmetaG_FD_160121 | JGI IMG/M metagenome (GOLD analysis project Ga0210394, IMG submission 160121) | Forest soil microbial communities from Barre Woods Harvard Forest LTER site, Petersham, Massachusetts, United States - Inc-BW-C-12-M | ecosystem: Environmental > Terrestrial > Soil >...
AATTCATCGGCGACCCCGCGCGCGCCTACCGCTCGACCGACGTCTTCCTGTTCGCGCAGGACGACATTCGCGTGACCTCGACGTTCACGCTCAACATCGGGCTGCGGCTGGAATCTTCGGGCGGGGTCTCCGAAGTTCACAATATCCTCGCGAATCTCGACACAGCCAGCCAGGCGCCACTGGGCGGGGGAGGATCGGGCCCGCTCGGCTCGATCGACCTGGGAAAGACCGCGTTCGGACGAAACACCAACTGGGCGCCGCGGCTCGGCGCGGCCTGGAACCCCGGCAACGGCAGACTGGTTTTGCGAGGCGGCTACGGGTGGATGTATGACTTCCTTTTCCTGAATCCGATTCTCAACCTGCAATTCGTGCCGCCATTTGCTTATCTCGATTCCGTGGGCGGGCCGGCCATCTCGGGTGGCGATTCGTATGCAAATTTGGCCGCGGGCATCGGCGCTTCGCAACAATTCTTCCGTTCCGCGCTCGGCACTTTTCCCTCCAGCCTGGTCAATTTCGGATCCATCTTTCCGGTCCAGCAAAACCTGAAAAATCCCCGGACCGCTCAATGGGACGCCGGCGTCGAGTATCAGCTGTCAAGAGACCTCGTGGTGAAAGCGACGTACGTCGGCAGCTCCACGAAGTTCCTCCAGGTATCTTTGCCCATCAATCTGATTCCGGCTCAGAAAAGACCGGCTCCCGCAACCAGCCTGGCGGATGAAGTGGCGCGTTTCTCGTCGTTCGCCGCGGCCTCCGGCGCGGAAAACGGCGCGCCCAACGGCGCTTTCGTCAACGATCTACTGGACCCGCGGTTCAACGCCGTCACGCAGATGCAAAGTATCGGAAACTCCGATTACGAGAGCTTGCAACTTGAAGTTCTGAAATCGCTCAGCCATGGCCTCAGTTTTCGGGCATCCTACACGTACGGGCACGCCATGGACGACGTTTCGGACGGGCTGAACGTCCTCGTCAACGACTCCTTTGAGGCCCAGGATCCCCGCAATCTGAGCGCGAATTGGGGGCCCTCTGAATTTGACGTGCGCCATCGCTTCGTGATCAACAGCAACTTTGATATCCCTTGGACCAAGAGCTTCCGCGGTTATCGCGGCAGGATTCTGGACGGTTGGTCCGCCGACGGCGTGGTGAGCGCGCAATCGGGTCTCCCCGCCACGATTTTGAGTGGCCCGGAGTTTGGGATCTCGGACGTGGCTCTTCTGGGCGGCGGCGTGGAGCAAGCGAACGGCGATCCGAAAGCCTTCCAGCCCGCGCCGTTCGGCAGCGCCGCGGCGGCCGCGATCCCGACGCTATGCGCACGGGGAGTCGGACTGGACAGCTCGTTCAACCCGTGCACGAACACGAGCGGCTTCCCGCTGACTCAACCGCTCCTCGGCAACTTGGGGAATAGCGGCCGCAACCAGCTGCGTCTGAACGGTCTCGCCGATGTGGACCTGGGCGTTTATAAGAATACGCCTCTGAAGGAAAACGTGGCTTTGCAGTTCCGCTGGGAAACCTACAATCTTTTCAACCATCCGAACTTCTCCGGATTCATAAACACGCTGAGCGCTTCGAACTTCGGCACGTACACGAGCACGGCCACGAGCGAGCGCAAGATGCAGTTTGGCCTCAAAGTGATCTTCTGATGTTGCGTCGGACGCGCGGCACTTCGCCATGCGGGTTCTTGTGTTACGATTCTTGAGCACGGAAAGGTAGGATGGACATGGCAGAGACTGCTTCCACGATGCTCCCGTTAGGGACCGCAGCCCCGCGGTTCCAGCTCCCAGACCCGCACGGCAAGCGGGTATCTTCGGACGACTTCGGCAATGCGCCCGCGCTGCTGGTCGTGTTCATGTGCAACCATTGCCCCTATGTAAAGCACATCGGGCCGGGCCTCGCCGAACTCGCCAGGCAATACCACGGGCGCGGAGTAGCCATCGTCGGAATCAACTCCAACGACGCCGAAAGCTATCCGGACGATCGCCCCGAGAAGATGGCCGACGAGGTTCAGCGACTCGGCTATACCTTCCCGTATCTTTACGACGAGAGCCAGGAAGTAGCCAAGGCTTATCACGCCGCCTGCACGCCGGATTTTTTCCTATTCGATCGCGACCGCCGGCTCGTCTATCGAGGACAATTTGACGACAGCCGTCCCAACAACGGGCGTCCCGTCACCGGGGTGGATCTGCGCGCGGCTCTCGACGCGGTTTTGGAAGGGCGCGCCATCACCAGCGACCAAAAGCCGAGCGTCGGCTGCAACATCAAGTGGAAGCCGGAGAAGGTCCTGCGAACGGCACTCTGAAAAACAGGGTGTGACGCCCCAGGGCTTACCCGAAGCTTCTTCGCCGCTGTGGTTACTTCGCCGCCTTCAGCTCGGCGTATAACTGCCCGACAAATCGGTCCGAAGTCATCGCCGCCTGCGGAACCTTGGAATCGTAATCGGCCGTCGGATGCGCGGCGACAACTTCGTCCGCGCCCTTTCCCTGCTCGATCAGCTTGGCCACGCGGTCCCGAATCGCCAGGATCATATCCCTGTGCGCGATAATATCCGCGCGGTTGCTGATCGCGCCGTGGCCCGGAATGATCTTGGTGTTCGGGCCGGCAACGCCGATCACGAAACCCAGTCCATCGAGCATTCCGTTGAGGCTGCCGCCATTCGCCCGGTCGATATTCGGGTAGCCGACGGAGCGGAAGAAGTCGCCGGTCATGATCACGTCCGCGACGGGAAAACGCACCAGGGTGTCGCCGTCGGTGTGAGCCCGCGGAATCGGAATCGCCTCCACGTCTTCGCCATCCATGTGAAACGTCACGTGCCCGGTATAGGTCACCACGGGCAGCGCAGCCGCGGGCGCGCCTGGCGTCGGGGCGCCATTGGCCGCAGGGTTAGGGTGAATCAGTCGGGTGCGCAACTCTTCGCGCGCGAAAATCGTCGCGCCCATCTTGCCGAAGTTCTCGTTGCCGCCCGTGTGATCCCCATGCACGTGCGTATTGATCAGAAAACGGATCGGGGCGTTCGAGACCTGCCGGATCGCCGTCACGATCTTCTGGCTGAGCGGCGCAAACTCGTCGTCCACCATGAGGATGCCGTCCGGCCCCACCAAAATGCCGATCGTGCCGCCTTGACCCTCGAGCGTGTAGAAATTGTTGGCGATCTTAGTGGTTTTGATCTCGACCTTACTGAAATCGGGCGGCGCCGCGGCTGCCGGGGGCGCACCCGCTTGCCCAGCGGGGGCCTGGGCATTCGCAGAAAGAACCATGACGGCAAACGACGCCAGCACCGCGCGCAAGCACTGCATAACTGAGATTTTCATGGGCGATTACTCCTAAATGGAGACAGTTTCCCTAGCGGTCCACCAGACCGGGCGAGTATATACCTAATCGCGCGGTGCGAAGCCGCTGGCGTCACTGAGCGATCGTGGGAGAAGTGCTGCTCGTCGCCGGAGCGGCCGCTGCGCCGGCCACGGCGTTCGCGACTGCCGCGTAGGCGGTGAATTGCGGATCATCCTGCAACAACTTCGGCAGAGAGTAAACGTAGCGCTGGAGGTGCGGGAGCCAAAACTGGGTGTAGTGAAATTGGTGCATTTCGGAGACCGCCTCCGCGACCGTCTTGTGTTCCACGGCTATGCGGTAGGCGGCGATCATGACGCCGGTGCGGTCCGCGCCGCGCTGGCAGTGAACGAAGATCTTGGCCTGCGGGTTCGCGCGCACCAAGTCGAGGAACTGCACGACTTGGGCATTTGAGGGCTCGTCCCAGCCCGTCCATGGAATGCTGACGTACTTGATTCCGAGTGATTCGACCTGGCGCCGCTCCTGGGCTACTTCTCCGGGCTCATTACGGAAATTGACGACAATCCCCACGCCCATCGCTTGCAACGCGCTGAACCCTTGCGAGGCTGGCTGAGCGCCGCGGTACAGCATGTCGGTCACGCGGCCGAAATTCGGGAGGCCCGGCGTCGGGTCGGCTGGCTGGGACCACGCGACATCCGCGCCGGACAATAGCGAGGCGGCGCCGAGGAGCCCGGCCAGAACGATTGCTCGAAAATTGGCTCGTTTCACTGTCAGCCTCGACAAAACCTACTATAAGGCCGCTGCGTCCGCAAAGTCCATTCCGCGCCCGTGGAGCGGCGCTCGCTCGTCACCTCGCTGAAACGACAGGCAAGGGTGACCGGCGATCGGATTGCGCTTCGCTACGCCGCGCGATCCACACGAGCAGCAAGAGAGCCGGCACCAAGGCTGCCGTGGTGAGCAGAAAGAATGGCGTCCAACCGAGCGCGTCGACCAGGACTCCGCTCGAGGATGCCACCAGCGCTCGCCCTATAAAGGACAGCGAAGAAAGCAGCGCATACTGGGTCCCCGTGAACGAGGGCGAGCACAGACTAGAGAGATAAGCCACCAATGCCACGCCCGCCATTGCACTCGTCAGGTCCTCGGCCGCGGCGCAAAGGGCCAGGTTGCCGAGCCGATGGCCGCCAACGACCTGCAGCACGTAAAACAAATTGCCCACAGCCTGCAACACGCCGCACACCAGGAGGGAGCGGAGCAGACCGTAGCGCGCGGTCACGACGCCGCCGATGAGCGCCCCTGCGACGCTGGAGAAAAACGCAACCAGCTTGGAGGCGACGGCGATCTCGTTGAGCGAAAACCCGAGCGAGATGTAGAGCGGAGTCGACATCTGTTGCGCCACGCTTATGCCGAGCTTGTAGCCGACGATGAAGATGAGAATCACCAGCCAGAACGGCCGGCGCATGAAGTCCGCGAAGGGTCCGACCACGGCCGTGGCGAACCAGTGTCGAAACGTGACCGGTCCTCTGGCTTGCATGCGGTGCGCAACCTCGACCGCCACTGCGGGCTCCGGGCCCAGCAGAAACACGAGCATCCCCACGACGAGCAGCGCCGCCATGGTGGCGTAGGCCGCGAACCAGCCGGCGCGCGCGGCAATCACCAGAGCGCCCGCGCCCGCGACCAGCATCCCGACCCGGTACCCACTCTCGATCATCCCGGCACCCGGCCCCTGAAGGTCGAGTCCCAGGATCTCGACGCGCCAGGCGTCGATGACGATGTCCTGGCTCGCGGAGAGAAACGCGACGAGCAGCGCCAACGCTCCCATCACAGCAAGGTGGCGCTTGGGATCGCACAATCCCAAGCAAAGTACGGCGGCAATGAGCGCGATCTGGATGGACACGCCCCAGCCGCGCCGTCGTCCCAAAGGCAGGGGCGGCGGCAACCGGTCGATCAGCGGCGCCCACACGAACTTGAAAGCGTAAGGTGTCCCCACCAGCGCGAACGCGCCAATGGCGGCGCGGCTCACGCCGACGGTTGCGAGCCAGGCCGAGAGAGTCGACAGGGTGAGCAGCAGTGGCAAACCGCTGGCGAAGCCGAGCACCAGAACCATCAGCACGCGCCGATCGGCATATTCCCCGAGCGAGCGCCGCCAGCCGATCATGACTTTCCCCGCGATCTCATGGGTGGTATTCGCAACGGTCCGTCACTTCCCTGCTCGCTGTTCACAACCTGAGTATGTCTGATGTCGGCTCCGAGGGATTCAGCATTTAGCCGGATACTTGCGCAACAAACAACCGTGATCGCCGATTTCACGATGCGCATGGTGCTTTGAACACACAGACACACGTGTCCAACGGGCCTCCCGCGGCAACCCACCTACAATTATTACTATCATGAGTGCCACTGTCGAAACTCCTCGTGCGGCTTGGCAGAGCGCCGCCATCGTCGCTCCTGGTGCGCCCGCGGACCGGACAAATGGCAGCGGGAGCAACGGGTTCGACTTTGCCCTCGCGATCTTCATCAGCGCGTTCTTGCTCTTCCAGGTCCAGTTGCTGCTCGGGAAAGAGATCCTGCCGCTTTTTGGCGGCGCGCCCGCCGTCTGGACGGCATGCGTCCTCGTCTTCCAACTTCTGTTTCTCGCGGGGTACGGATACTCGCACGGACTTGCCACGTGGCTTCCCGTGCGCAGACAAGTCATAGTTCACGGCGCTCTTCTGAGCGTTTCCGCCGTTTCTCTGGCCGTTCTGGCGTACCTTCGGTCGGCGCCACTCGGCCCCGGCCCCAACTGGCGTCCGCAGCCCGGGGCTGACCCCGCATGGACGATCACGGAATTTCTAATCAGCGCCATTGGCCTGCCCTTCTTCCTCTTGTCGGCCACGAGTCCGCTGATGCAACACTGGTTTGCGCAGGCTGCGCCAGGGCGGTCGCCGTATCGTCTTTACGCGCTTTCGAACGCGGGATCGCTCTTGGGACTCCTGTCGTATCCGTTCCTGGTCGAGCCGCATTTCAGGCTCGGCGTACAAAGCTGGGGTTGGACCGCGGGCTATGGTCTGTTTCTGGTTTGCTACTATTTCAGCGCCCGAAGCGCGGCGCGCGCAGCCGTTCCTACCACGACGAAGCAAACGCCGATTCCGGAAACGCGCCCGCGCGGCGCGCGTGTGGGCTGGCGGCCTCGCCTGCTGTGGATCGGTCTCGCTGCGTGTGCGTCCGTGCTCCTGCTGGCCACGACGAACCTGATCTGCCAGGACATTGCCGTGAGCCCATTCCTGTGGGTTCTGGAATTGAGTTTGTACCTCGTCTCGTTCATCCTGTGCTTTGAGAACGACCGCTGGTACCGGCGAGATATTTTCTACCCTCTATTCGCCGTGACAGTTGCGTGCGTCATCGTGGTAACGCTCCCCGACGCCGGGTACTCGTTCATGACGGAGCTCGCCGCGTTTTCCGCGGTGCTCTTCGCGGGGTGCATGGTTTGCCACGGCGAGGCGGCGCGGGCGCGCCCGAACGCCGAATCGCTTACTGCATTTTATTTCTGCATCGGAACGGGCGGCGCCGTCGGCGGAACCGTCGTGAGCGTGCTGGCCCCGTGGATGTTCCCCAATTACTGGGAGTATCCGCTTGGAGTCCTCGGTTGCATGGCGGTGCTGCTGTCGGTCTCGCAGCGGGAGCGTTCGTCATGGTGGTACACCGGGCGGGCTTGGCTTGGGCTCTTGCTGCTCGCCGGCGCTATATTGCTCGCGCCGACCATACTTGCGCCCGTGTGGCGGGGGGCCGCGCGGTTGCCGTCGTGGGTCAGCGCCTGGGCGGCCGCAATCCTGACCGGCGCCGCCGTTCTCAGTCGCGCAATGGAGCGCCTCACCTCGAAGACAGCTCCGGCGCGGCCACTCGTGCGCAACGCGGCGAGAATCGTTTTGGCGTTGTTCGCGGCCGGCTTGATGATTCCGCAGAAGGCGGCGCTCTACCACGTCGTCGCGTCGTCGAGAAATTTCTACGGCGTCTTGTCGGTGGTAAGCGTCAGCCAGGAGAACTATCTCGCGTTGCGCTACGGCAGCACGGTCCACGGCTTCCAGTATCAGGACCCGCAGCGCGCGCCGCTCGCGACCGGTTACTACGGCCCAAGCAGCGGAGCAAACATCCTGATTCGCGATTGGCCGCGGCATCCCATGCGCGTGGGGCTTGTCGGGATGGGAGTGGGCACGCTGGCCGCGCTGGCGAAACCCGGCGACGTTTACCGCTTCTACGAAATCAATCCGGACGTCTACAAGTGGTCGAGCGGCGATCGTCCGTACTTCACGTTTCTGCGGGATTCGCCCGGCCGAATTCAGGTTGTGCTCGGCGATGCGCGGCTCTCGCTCGAACGGGAGGCCGACCGCGGAGACTTCCAGAAGTTCGACGTTCTAGTTCTGGACGCGTTTTCGAGCGACGCGATCCCCATGCACCTCCTCACGCGACAGGCATTCTCGATCTACGATAAGCATCTTCGCGGGCCGGAATCGGTGATCGCGGTCCATATCAGCAACCAGACGCTCGATCTCCGGCCCGTGCTCGCGGGCATTAGCAGCGAATTCGGCTTTCATGCTGCGCGCGTCTATCCGCTCCTTCCCGCGGGCCCCTTCTCCCAATCCGACTGGATCCTGCTCTCCCGCGATCCCGCTTCGCTCTCCGGCAAGGAGATGATCGCGCATGCGGAACCATTCCCCGGCGAGACGCGACCCATCTCCTGGACCGACGATTATTGCGATCTGCTTCGCGTGATACGCTGGCGGGACTAGGCAGGCATATGTGCTCGAAGTGGCGCGTCCGGAGCCTGCCGCGCCGGGGGGAGCCCCGACCCGCTGCTTCGAAGGCTTGGAGCTCACAAACGCCTCATCGTCCGTTGCTCAGCGAAGCCGCTGTGCCGCTTTCGACACGCCCGCCTCCGGCACCTGGCGGGCATCCAGCCGGCGAAATGCTAGCCTTAACAAGGTGTCAGCAAGTCGCTTCGCCCTCCGTCGCGGAACCGGAACAGTGCTGCTGGCAGAGGACGAAGGCGGGATTCTGGTTAGCGCCGCGCACTTTGCGTCTATGGCTGACCCGATCCAGCGCAGTCGATAGGCTCGGCAGGAGAGTCAGGTCATGAACGGTGACATTTTGCCTGCGATGGCCGATAAACCGAAGCGCCGTACGACGCTTCGATGCCGCGCGTGGCTCTTAACGGTGCTGAAGCTATCAGCGGGTGCCGCGATCGTTCTTTGGCTGATTGGCAGCGGCCATTTGGATCTGACTGTTGTTGGCAGGGCGCTAAGCAACTGGCCGCAACTGCTCCTGTTGCTCGCGATTCTATATTCAGCCGTGGGAGTTACATCGTTGCGTTGGAGTATGTTGTTGCACGTTCAACGGATTCCGGCGGGATTGGGCGAATGTTTTTCTGTCAGCATGATCGGTATGTTCCTGGGACTGGCAACACCCGCTGGCGCAGGAGGCGACGCCGCGAGGATCTATTTTGTTCAGAGGCACGCAGCCGGGAAAATGGGAGCCGTGATCTCGACGGTAGTTCTCGATCGCTTCGTGGGCCTCCTCGGCTTGCTCGTTCTTAGCAGCGTCAGCTTCGCAATGAACCGTCGGCTCGTGCTGGAAACTCGCGTGTTGCTGCGTTTGTATGGCGCGATAGGAATTGCGGCTGTAGCTGGATTTGCGTTTTTAGTCGGTGCAATTTGCCTGAGCGCTCCGGCCTCCTCAATGCTGCACCGTCTCGCCCCGAGGGTGCCCATTCTTCGCCCGTTCGTCCGCTTTGCGGAAGCCGTTGTGGCTTATCGGGATGCGCCTCTCGCCATCTTAGTCGCGTTGCTCCTGAGCCTGCTCGGCCACTTAGCAATATGTGCAGCATTCGCCCTGATCGTACGCATCATGGGCGTCCGTGCGATGAGTGGTGCGACGCTTTTTGCGGCGGTTCCCGTCGCCTTGATCGGAACGATGATCCCGCTGACGCCTGCATCGATCGGAGTTGGCCAAATTGCGTTTTTCACTCTTTTTCAACTGACAAGTGGGCGAGGAAGCGACGGGGCGAACGCGTTTACGTTGTATCAATGCGTGTACCTGGTCGTGAGCCTGACGGGTTTTGCCTTCTACCTTGGAACTAAATTGCCGCGCTCTCGTTCCTTGGAGGCCGAAGCATTCGTCCCGTGAGCCCGCAGGATAGGGACGACACGTTCCGCTACGAAACGCCCTGTGCGCGGACCGCAAATCGAGCATGCGATTCGTTTGGGACCTTACCGCTGCATCGGATCGTTAGAACTCAAAATCCCGAACCGACTCGATAACCTCTTCGATCTCACTCGCCGTTATGGAGCAGAAAAAGGGAAGTCTAACTATTTGGTTACTTGCACGCTCAGTTACGGGGCAATCGCCGACTCTGCCGCCGAAGGTCTTACCCACCTTGGACAGGTGAAGAGGCACGTAGTGGAACGGGGCGAGGATCCCTCTTGCGCGCAGATGCTCGATCAGAGCCTGGCGCACCTCGAGGGTTGGCATTCGCAAATAGAACATGTGGAACGCCTGTTCGCAATGGGCGGGGACGTGGGGGAGCGCAACTCCGTATTCGTACGCCCAGTCTTTTAATCCTGCCGCGTAGGTTTCCCAGATGCATTTTCTGATTCGTTGAATTTCGTCCCGGCATTCGAGCTGGCCGAAGAGATATGCGGCCAGCAGATCCGACGGCAAGTAGCTCGAACCGATGCCAACCCACGAATATTTATCCACTTGACCGCGAAAGAATTGGCTGCGGTTCGTGCCCTTTTCCCGGATGATTTCAGCGGGCTCCGCATAGCGCAAGTCATTCAGTAACAGCGCTCCGCCTTCGCCGCAGGAACAATTCTTGGTCTCGTGGAAGCTGAGCGTGGACATGCAGCCGAAGGTACCCAGCAGCTGGCCTCGATAGTGGCCGAAGAGGCCGTGCGCGTTGTCCTCTATCACGGGGATGTTATGCGCCGTAGCGAGTGCCATGATCTGATCCATCTCACAGCCGACCCCCGCGTAATGAACAACCACAATCGCCTTCGTTCGGGAGGAAATGTGCCGTTCGATCTGCTGCTCGTCGATATTGAGGGTGTCTGACCTTATGTCGGAAAATATCGGGCGCGCCCCACGGAGCACAAATGCATTCGCAGAGGAGACGAATGTAAACGACGGAACGATCACTTCATCTCCGGGCGAGATATCCAGAAGCATGGCCGTCATATCCAGGGCGTGCGTACAAGAAGTGGTAAGCAGCGCTTTCTTTACGCCTAACTCCCGCTCCAGCAACTCGGTGCACGCTTTCGTAAATGGCCCGTCGCCGGAATGGTGGCCGGAACCAATGCTGCGCTGGACGAATTCGATTTCATCACCTAACGGTGTTGGGCGATTGAACGGAATTCGGATTGCGTGTTTCGACGATCGCGCAACTTCTGCAACGGCACTGGGCTCAGGGTCGTGGCTAGTCGGTTGTGGCTGCCACGGGAGCCTTGCACTGGGAGTCTTTTTCATAAAGCCACCATTCCCCGACGTGGTCGACGAGCTTGATCGTGCAGGTGGCCGTTCGAAACAACACGGCACCGGCATCGGTGGGAAACCGCACCACGAAATAGCGGTAGTCGTACCCACGATCCTGGGTCCACTCGAACTGGATGGGTAACCACTCGAATCCCCCCACTCTCGCGGGAGGCGCGCTACCGTCTCGAAATCGAACCGGTTCGACATTAAGAAGGGCAAAAGAAGGGTCCGAAATTCCCTCCTTTTGGGCCGCGTACCATGCGGGGAAATGCAGGAATGATGGAGCAATCCCCACGCCGCTCTCCCTGTCCAACGTCATCGACAACGCTCTTTCGTTTGGCGCCATTTCATCCAGAATCCGGCGGAATCCTGCTTGCTCCGCATCGAATACTCTCATTTGCATGGCCAGGACGCTGATCCAACTGATCGCCAAGATAACCGTCACAACTTGCGAGAGGTGCCGCCGTGCGCTTGGGGCCTCTTGAGGAATCCAGATCAGCGCAAAGAACGGTAGGGCAAGAAGCGTGAACCGCTGGTAGGTGTAGAAGTTGCCGAGCAGCTCGTGCGGCATGAAGAGGAGAGCTGCGGCTAGAACAATGAGTGGAATCCAAACGCCGATCCGGCGGCTCAACTTCGCACCCGCCAAAAGCGGTATTGCAAAGAGAATTAATCCCTCGAGAATGCATGAGAGGGACGGCCTGACTCCCAGCAAGCGCGGGAAGAACCCGTTGATGCGTCCCCAGCCCCCGTTTGGTCCATCCTTGAATGGCGCTACGACGGCGTAATAGCGATCTTCGGTTGCGAACCAACCGAGATCCCATACAGGGGGTATTCGTGCTAGTCCAGGCATCGTGAGGAGCGCCTTTGTCAAGTAGTAGGCGATAATCGGAAGAGGGGAGAGGAGCGGAGCGACCTTGCGTATGGCCACCCGTAGGTTGCTGCTCTCGCAGAAAATGTATATGGCCGCGATCAGTCCGAAGAGTGCACAAATGAGGGCGTGACAAAAAAATAGAACCAGGCCTGACGCCGCGAGGAGCCAGGGCGTCATGCGGTCTGCGGTGCGCTCGTGACGTGCCACCAGGGCCAGAAACAGCAGGCCCAACGGAACCGCCGCCAGAAAATTCAACAGGCCCCATTGGTATGCGAAGCCATACATTGCCGAGATCGAAAGCCATGCCCACCAAGGATCTCCCCTCATCTCGCGGATCAGGAACGCCGTGGCGATCGGAAAGGATGCAAGCGCGAGGGAGACAACGAGTTTCAGGGCGATCCTAATTCCCGTGAGCGGTGTCAAGACGTAGGCCAGCATGTAGCCGAGCCAGTAGGGTGTGAACCACTGGTGCCCGAAAAGTCCGGAGTATTTGAAACTGGGGTCCTGCAAGTTGCGGAGCAAAGCGATCTGCGCAGCGTGCTGCGGAAGATCCGTCATCATCGGGTAGTAGGAAATCCATACAGGAACGGTCGCCAGAAGGCTGGCGAAGATAAGGACGACAAGCTCGCGATTTCGGCGCAGAATCGAAGTATTCATGGGACTCGAGGGACAAGAAACAGACTAGCATCTCACTCCGACAGCTAGCCAAAGAATTACGAACAAGGCGCTACCTAAGCATTACATCGATTTTTTCATATTCAAGTAAGATGATGAGGCCACTCCCCTTGGGGGTGCCTCTCCCGATACGGTCCGATACAGCGGTATTGTTTGCGCTCATCTGAATTGCCTATAGTGACTTTTGCAGGACGAATCGGGGTCGCAATGTTTGTCAGGTCGAGTGGTCCTCCGGCCATTCGGAGGTCCGTGGAAATCTCGGTGGTCGCGCCGGCTTATAAGTGCGGAGACTGCATTGACGAGCTGCACAGACAGCTGGTGGCAGCACTCGATCCGCTTGTGTCATCTTTCGAAATCGTTCTCGTTAACGACGGCTGTCCGGCGAATTCCTGGGAGGCCATCCAAACAGTAGCAGCGCGCGACGCGCGTGTGAAAGCCATCAATCTCTCTCGCAACTTTGGCCAACACTACGCCATCGCTGCCGGCGTTCACCATGCTTGTGGGAACTGGGTTGTGGTCATGGACTGCGACCTGCAAGATCGTCCGAGCGAAATCCCCAATCTCTATCGGAAAGCGCTGGAAGGTTACGACGTCGTGTATGCGCTACGTCGCGACCGGCAGGACCGCTGGGATAAACGCTTACTTTCACGAGCATTTTCTATCGTTTACAATCTTCTTAGCAGCGTACACATCGACCCGCGCGCTTGTAATTTTTCCATCGCTTCTCGGCAGGTTATCGACGGTTATTGCGAACTGAAAGAACTCAACCGCTCCTACCATCTGCTGCTGCGCTGGCTGGGTTTTCGCGCAAGTTACATTGAAGTGGAACATTCGGAGCGATTTTCCGGGAAGAGCGCCTATGATTTTGGCCGGGGCTTTCTCTTGGCAGTCGAATCAATCACCTCGCAATCGAACAAGCCTCTCGTTTTATCGATTCGGGTTGGTTTCCTCATGTCGAGCGTCGCGGTGCTCGCTGGTTTTTATTATATTGCCCGTTACCTCATGCATGGAATCGGAGTGGAGGGTTGGACGAGTGTCATCGTCTCCATTTACTTCATGGGTGGGCTCACGCTTGCCACTCTTGGCATACTCGGGCTTTATCTGGGCAAAGTTTTCAATGAGGTGAAGGAGCGGCCTTTGTACGTGGTGAAAGAGCTGATCAACTTCGAAAACACGGACGTCGCGAAACCATCCGTGGAGATCTCTTATGCTCATCGTTGAATTGGCAATGCGCGGGCGGAAAGCTTATCTGGTTCTTGTTCGTTCAGTTCCCGGAACACCACGCGAGGTTGCCCGTCGTCGGAATTTGTTCCCCGTCACGTGAGGTCAAAACACCCGGCTTCTCATTTCGAAGCGTGTGGAGCGGTCCGATACGCTTCTTCCGGGAACAGGTCAATTGGCTGGGCTGCAGAAGGCGCACCCTGTAAGGCCGAGGTCGAATGGCCAGCGGCATGATCTTGCAAGAGGTTCATCGTGAAGACGCGTTTTGATTGTTGCAGGATTGCCGGCATCTGCGCGACCGTGCCCACCGACTCGGTGGCGTTGGACGCGTTGCAAACCGAATGGGATCCCAAGGCGCTGGCCAACGTCATACGGATGACGGGCATCACCCGGCTGCGCGTGGCGCCGCCGACCATGACGGCTTCGGACCTGTGCTTGGAATCGGCCAAACGGCTGATACAGGAACTTCAGCTCGCGCCATCCGACATCGACGCCATTGTCTTCATCTCGCAAACGCCGGACTATCCGACGCCGGCCACGAGCGCGGTGCTCCAGGACAAGCTGGGCCTCAAACAGGATGTGGTCAATTTCGATATCAACCAGGGGTGTTCGGGCTACATCTATGCGTTGCTCCAGGCGGAGATGCTGATTCACTGCGGTTTGTGTCGGACTGTGTTGCTGTGCGCGGGCGATACCTCGACGCGGTTTGTCGGAGCCAGGGACCGCTCGACGCGAGTGGTTTTTGGAGACGCCGGCAGCGCGACAGTCGTCACGGCTGGGGGGAACATCGATTGTTTCCATTTGAAGACGGACGGTAGTGGGTTCAGGGAGATCATCGTTTCGGCCGGGGCGTTTAGAGTGCCTCACAGCCCTGAGACCGCGCGGGAAGTCGAATGCGAGGACGGGAATTTCCGCAGTGCGGAACACATGTTCATGAACGGCAAGGGAGTGACCACCTTCGCCATGCGCGAGGTGCCGACAATCATCGAAGCGGTGTTGGCCGACAGCGGGATGAATAAATCGGAGATCGGCCTGTTCGGGCTGCATCAGGCGAACCGATTCATGCTGGATTATCTCGCTCGAAAACTGGGCGTGACTGCTGAAGCCATGCCCTTCGCGTGCGGCGAGATCGGCAATACATCGGTCGCGTCGATCCCGGTGATGCTGGCCGCGGCGGGAGTGAAACTGCGGGAACAAAACCGGCTGAACAAGGTCGTGCTGTGCGGATTTGGCGTGGGGCTGTCGTGGGCGGCGATGACCACAACGCTGGCCGACACGCAAATTCTCCCCCTAGCCGAGTTGAAATCGTGAGTTATTTTTAACCGAGGAGCTGCCCCGTGGATAAAGAAGGATTCTATAGCGAAATCGCGGTCGTCTTGCAGGTGGATCGGTCGAAGGTCAGCGACGCCCTGATGCTGGCCGACAGCGGCTGGGATTCTATGACTCAGGTGTCGGTGCTGCTGGTGCTCGATCAGTTCGGAGTCCCGTGCGTGGCGCCCGACGTCCTGGCGAAGTGCAAAACAGTGGGTGACCTGGTACGACTGGCGGAGCGGAAATGACCGAATCCGGCCAGCCGATGCCGACGCCGATGACGCCTATTCAGGTCCGACTGGACCGGCTGAAGCGGAACGAGGCGGAACTGGTCCGGACGTGGCGCAACTCACCCGAAGTCCAACGCCACATGTTCTATAGTAAGTATATTACGGCCGAGCAACAGACGAAGTGGTTCGACTCAATCGATAATGACGCCAATTATTTTTTCCTGGTTCGGCAGAACAGCCGGGCGATCGGCGTGGTGAATCTGAAGAACGTTGATCGGGCCGGGGCCACGGCGGAGACGGGCGTTTTTTTCGGCGAGCCGGAAGACGCCATCCGGGGAATCGTGGCGCTGGCGGCGGCGTTTGCGCTGACGGAATTCGCATTTGGCCCTCTAGGGCTCGCGCGGCTTCAGAGCCGCGTGCTCAAGGAAAACACCAGGGCAATCCACTACAATCTGGGGATCGGATACGAATTGCAGCCGGAACAGGAACACGAGGAAAATCAACTGTACTGCCTGACGCCGGAGCGTTACCGGCACCGGACCGCTTCAGCCCGCCAGATGATCGCGCGGCGGGTCCAGGCAAGCGTCCATCCGTGATCCGAAAATGTTCACCCATCACACGAAACTCGATCATCTTCTCTCTCCGGAGGACTACGGCAGCCAGGAGTTCTTTGACCGGGAGCGCACACAGGTTTTTGGTAAGGCTTGGCAGTACGTGGGACTTCAGGAAGACTTGGCCCGGGATGGCGATTACATTTCCAGGGACTGCGCGGGAGTTCCCGTGGTCGTGCGGAACGTTGGCGGAACGTTGCGGGCGTACAAAAATGTCTGCGCTCATCGACACAGCATCATCGTGGCGCCGGGGAAGGGTAACGCCCCGCGGCTCAAATGTCTGTATCACGGTTGGGAATATGGGCCGGAGGGAAAGCTCGCCAAGATCACCGACGGCGCCTCCTTCAAAGGATTGCGGGCGGCGGACCTGTGCCTGCTGACGTACCGGGTGGCGGTGCTGGGTCCGATGGTGTTCGTGAACCTGACGCAGGGGACGTCGGGGTTTCGCGAAATGCTCGGCGACTTGGCGGGAGAGTTCGATGAGTATTTTGGATATCACCGGCTCGTGGAGGTCTGGGAAACGCAGCACGACGTCAACTGGAAGATCATCGAAGAGAATGCCGTCGAGAGCTACCACGTCCCCTATGCTCACCCCACGACCTTCGGAGACTTCTGCCAGGAAGATCGGCATGACCATCGTCTCGATCCGGGGTTCACGCGCTATGCCGACACGTTGCGCTGGGGCGAAGTGGGAGGCCTGCAAGATCGGGCCGTCCGCCTTCTCACCGCCGCCATCGTCGACCGCCCTACGTTCCAGAAGTTCGTCCACGTGCATCTGTTTCCCAACTACCTTTTGTATTACGGCGAACTGATTTCCACGTTCCAGATTGTCCAGCCGCTGGGACCGCAGCGGTCGGCTTATATCGTCCTATTTTTCGTGCCTAAGCGGCTCCGTCATGGAGTCCTGAGTCGCGCGTTGCAACAATTCACGACGGCGCCAATCATCGCGCGGTTGCGGAAGATTCTGCTGGAGGACATCGGACTTTGGGCCATGGTCCAAAAGGGGCTGAACAACAGCCATCACCGGGGGCAACTGAGCTGCCGCGAGGAGCGAGTCTACGCTTTTCAGCGATACGTCTTGGAGAGCATGTCAGGCGGATCGCCGGTTGAATCGCCGGAGGCTCTGTTTTCGTCAACGCATGTCGAAGTTCGAAACGAACTGGGTCGTGGCAACTCCTGACACTATCCCTGTGTGATTGCGTCGGCTTAGGCTTTCAGTTTGGCAGCATATCCAGCTGGGTTACGATCCCGACCGGCCAAGATATATTTCAACTCTTCGCGTCCGTTTCCCGTCTTAAGAAAACGTTCGCGGCGAACCGCCTCTGCCCGAGATGAAAAGTTTGCTCGATGCATTAATTCCCAAGGAACGCGGACCGCAACCGTGCCCGTTCGACAACCGGTCGCTCAACGCGTGGCATTCGGGCTCTCGTGGGCTGCGGCTAAGGATGGGTGGGCGGCGCAGAAGAGGACCAAGGCGCCGGATCGGGTATCCATGAGCGCGAATGGTAATCGATGAGGACCAGGCCGACCAGCAGCGCCAACCAGAAAAATCCGGCGAAGAGAACGACCCGCACCAACTTCGTGCTATACAGCAAATGCATGAATACCAGGAGTACCAGCATCATTTTTACGAAGGCAATCGCCAGGGCGATCGGGGTATTGAATCGTCCGAGATTGACGAATGCGACCGCAGTGGTCAATCCGGCGAGGGATAAAAGCGCGGCGAACACGATGACGTAGGTCCTCACCGGGACGACGTGGGGCTCCGGGGGCGCGGCGTCTCTCTTCAGCGAACTAATATCGGGTGAGGCCATCAGTAGCGCCCGCCAACCAGGTAGAGCAACGGAAACAGAAAGATCCAGATAATATCCACGAAATGCCAATACAGGCCCATCACCTCTACGGGCGCATAATATTGCGACGAAAAGACGCCGCAGCGCGCCCGCAGCAGCACCACCAGCAGCAGGCTCAAGCCGATGATCATGTGCAGGGCGTGCAGGCCCGTCATGAAAAAGTAAAAGCACATGAACAGCTCAGCGCGCCCGAGGCCTCCCGTCGTGAAACGCTGTAGCACTTCGCCCTGCGGCGCGAAATTTAGGCTGGGCACCACGCGGTCGAAATATTCGCCGTGATATTCGATCCCCTTAATGCCGAGGAAAAGGACTCCGAGGAGCATCGTGAGAACAAGGAACAGCGTGAGCGCCTTACGCCGGGCGGTTTGCGCGCTACGGACCGCCATCGCCATGGTGAAGCTGCTGGACAGCAATACCATCGTGTTGATGGCACCCAAACGAACGTTCAGCGCGCGGCTCCCCGCTTCAAATGCGACAGGATAGAGCGAACGATAAATCGTGTAGGCCGCGAACATGCCGCCGAAGAACATGATTTCGGTGACCAGAAAGACCCAGATTCCGAGCGTGTCGGTTTCATGTTGCTGCTCGAGGTCCTCGAATTGATGGGCCAACAGATGGGCCATCTGTTCTTTGACCGGGGACACCGGGGCGTACGCTTCAGACAAGGCCGGCCTCCTGTTTCGCATAGCCGTACGGCTCTTCGGTCACGATCGGAGTGCGCTCAAAATTGTCGGTTGGGGGCGGAGATGGCGTTCGCCACTCGAGACCGGTGGCGCCCCACGGATTCGGGCCTGCGACCGGCCCGTAGCGCATGGACCAGAAAAAGTAGATCAGCGGAATCAGGTAGCCGACGCCCAAAATAGAAGCACCGGCCGAGGACATGACGTTCAGGAATTGGAACTCGGCCGGATAGAAAGCATATCGCCGCGGCATGCCCAGGTAGCCGAGCATGAACTGCGGAAAAAACGTGAGGTTGAAGCCGAAAAAAATAACAGCCGCCGCCAGGCGCGCCCAACCCTCCGGATAAAGGCGGCCGGAGATTTTTGGCCACCAATAGTGCATCGCTCCGAGATAGCCCATCACCGCACCTCCAACCATGATGTAGTGAAAGTGCGCGACGATGAAGTAAGTGCCGTTGAGTTGAACGTCGGTGGAAAGGGAGGCCAAGAACAGCCCTGTCAACCCGCCCATGGTGAACAGACCGATGAAGCCAAGCGCGTACAACATGGGCGCGTCATAGGAGATCGAACCCTTGTAAAGCGTCGCCGTCCAATTGAACACCTTGATGGAGGACGGAATCGCGACCATGAAACTCAGCGCGGAGAACACCAGGCCGGCATAGATCGATTGCCCGGTGACGAACATGTGGTGGCCCCACACCAGAAAACTCAACACCGCGATAGCCACGCTCGAGAAGGCTATGACTTTATAACCAAAGATGCGTTTCCGCGCGAAGCAGGGAATGATCTCGCTGATCACTCCCATGGCCGGCAGAATCATGATGTAAACGGCCGGGTGCGAGTAGAACCAGAATAAATGTTGGAACAGCAGCGGGTCGCCACCGAGCGCCGGGGTGAAGATTCCAACGTGGAAGAGTCGCTCTAGGCCGAGAAGGAAAATCGTGATCGCCAGCACCGGAGTGCCCAACACCATGATGATGCTGGTGGCGTAGATGGACCACAGGAACAGAGGCGTGCGGAACCAGGTCATGCCGGGCGCGCGCATTTTGTGGATGGTCACAATGAAATTCAGCCCCGTGAGAATGGAGGAGAAACCGGTGACGAATACTCCCAGCGCCACGGGAATGACCTGCGAGTTCGCGTACGTGCTGCTGTACGGCGTGTAGAAGGTCCATCCGGTGTCCACGCCGCCGTGAATCACCGAATACATCGTGAACATTCCTCCCGTCATGTAGACATACCAGCTCAGCAGGTTCAGTCGTGGGAAGGCCAGATCGCGAGCGCCAATCATCATCGGGACGAGGAAATTTCCGAAAACGGCAGGAATCGAAGGGATCAGGAAAAAGAAAATCATGATGATGCCATGCATCGTGAACAGCTTGTTGTAGGTTTCAGGCTGCACCAGCGCACCTTGCGGGTCGATCAGGTGGATACGCATCAGAACAGCAAGGGCGCCTCCTACAAAGAAGAAGAGCGTGATCGAGACGAGATAGAGAAGAGCGATTCGCTTGTGATCGGTGGTGAACAGCCATGAGGTCCAGCCATAGTTCGCGTTGAGATAATCGACGCGGGTTCCAGGTGGTGGCGGCAGGGCCGTGGGAGGGATGGTCGTGGCGCTCATGGCTTTCCTTCTTCTCTTAGCGAATGGATGTAGGCGATCAGATCAAGAATCTGCTCCTCGCTGAGCTGTCCTTGATACGACTGCATGAGTTGTGTATATCCCGGAATGCTGACGATGCTCGGGGTCAAGATCGCCTGGCGCAGGTACGCTTCGTTCGCGGTTGCCGCCGCGCCGGACACAAGATGAACGGGCCGTCCAAATATTCCGACCAGAGAAGGCCCGCGGCCTGAACCGTCCGCGACATGGCAATTCGCGCAGCCGCGTTCCTGGAAAAGGCCTTGACCCGCTGACTCCATCGTCTCTCCCGAGGCTTCGCCGTTCAGCCACCGGTCATAGTCGCTCTGCTCCATCACGACGACCCAGCCTCCCATGCCGGCGTGAAACGCGCCGCAATACTGCGCGCAAAACAGATGAAACTTGCCCGTCTGTGTCGCCGTAAACCACAAAGACGTGTAGCGTCCTGGCAGAACGTCCTTTTTGATGCGGAAGGCCGGGATAAAAAAATCGTGAATCACGTCCTCCGACGTCATCGTGAGTTTCACCGGTCGGCCGAGCGGCACATGCAACTCGTTGATCTCGCGCATTCCCTCGGGATGCTGCACCTTCCACATCCATTGCCTGCCAGTGACGAAAATCTCTATGGCGCCATCGGGAGCCTTGGCGTTTACGAAGTAAAGGCTCGAACTCCATAGGAAAATGGCGACGCAGATCAGCGTGGGAATCAGCGTCCAGGCCACTTCGAGGGGCAAGGAATTGTCGATGGGGAGCGGGCGCTCGTCGGGAGAGCGGCGGCGGTACCTCACCATGAAATAAAAAATGATGAGGAAGATGACGGTGGTGAAAAAGAGCGTAATTGCCGTCAGAACATAGTGTAAGAGGTCCACTTCTCGCGCGATGGTGGACGCCTGCTCTGGATGAATGGGAATGCCTTGCAACATACCCGCTAGCTCTTTAATCTCGGCGTAATCTTGCTCTTCAGACCTTGCATTGCCCCAGGCTGCAGGGCTTGGAGTGAATCCAGGCCATACTTTTCCTGGCGAAACATCAGAAAGAGAAAAATGCCCAGTACCAGCATCGTTACCGCGCCGGCGATGCGGATCACGTTTGCCACCACCAGTCCGTACTTGCCCGTCAGAGGATCGTAGTGGTAACAGAGAAGAAGCGCCGCGTCGGTCGGCGAGCCGATTTTTCCTTCGGAGGCCTCGACCAAACCGAGCCGCACATCTCGCGTTGGATATTGCACGCCGTAGAAGTAACGCGAGACTCGCCCCTCGGGCGTCAGGATCATGATGGCCGTCGCGTGCGCAAACTGTCCGCTAGGCTGATCGTAGGAGTATCCGAAGCCAACGGCGTCGGTCAGCGCCTGGATGGAATCTTGGCTGCCAGTCAGGAAGTGCCAGCCGCCGGATATGGCCGGGCGTCCGTACAATCCCGTGTAGATGCGATTCTTCAAGGCGGCCTGCTGTGGGCCGTCCTTCGGGTCAAAGCTCACGGTCACCGCTCTGTAATCCCTGCCAAGCATGAACGGAACTCCTTGCAACGCTCGCAATTCTCCATTGAGCACCTCGGTGCACATAAACGGGCAGTTGAAGTACACAAGGGAAAGCACGACCGGCTGTTTGCCAAAGTAATCGCCGAGACGCACGCCCTTGCCCGCTTCATCGCGGAACGTCAGATCGGCTGGAACCTGCCGGTTCAATCGCTGGCTGATACCGACGCCGAGTAACGGCGCTGGTTGCGATGAAGCCGGCTGCTGTGCCCAACCGGGCGCAGTGGCAAACGCCAGGACAGCCGCACAAAAGCTCACACAAAACATTCCGCTCTTCATCGCTGGCGTTGTTTTGCTCATTGGTCATCTCCGCGTGAGCCTTCGTGAAGAGCGGCACTTGGCGCATTCGCTGCGCTCCTCCGGCTCTTTGGCGCCAAGCTTCCGACCGTTGATTGGCCCTCCGTGCCGGAAGGAACGACCGGCAAACCCTTTTCGAGTAACAGCTCCATAGCTCGTTCAATCGGAACGCGCACAACGCCGGCTTTGCGGTCCTGCCATGCGTAGGTCTCGAGCTCCTGCTGTTGTTTGGTGAATATGTTCAAGAAATCTTCCCGCCCATTTATCTCTAGGTCCGGCGCCGGGGGAATCTGTCGCTCGCTTGCAAAAGAGGAAGCCGGGGCGGGCGGCCGGTCCACGACGGAGTAAACGCGAAACAGCCACCAGGTACCGAACAGTAACAGGTTCAGCGCCACGAACAAGCCCGCCAGAAATCCCACCACGCCGCGCGTATTTGCGTCGCGCGTCTCGTAACCGCGTGCTGCAGCCTGGCGATCGACCGCGCCAGCGCGGTCTTTGTCATCCATGCTCGACGGCACGTTCGATAGCTCCTTCCATCCGCGGATCGTTTGCGGGCAAAAGCGGAAGCTGCTGCAACTGCCAGGCGAAATATCCGAACCAAAGGCCGCCCATTCCCAACGGCAACAGCAGAACCATCGCCACCAGTCGCCATTCGGGCCGCGAATCGCTAAATGCCGGAAGGACCATCCAGTACAGGTCTAGCAGGCGCATCACCAGCACGAGCAGGGAGACGATCATGAGAGAGTGCATGCGACGTTTGATGTGGCGAAAGAGCAGCAGGCTAAAGGGCAAAGCGAAATTCAAGAGCACCAGCACCAGTCCCACGACGCCCCAGCCTCCCTGTACTCGCCGCAGGTACCAGGGGATTTCTTCCGACAGATTCTCGCCCCAGATGATCAGGTACTGCGAAAATTCCAGATACGCCCAAAGCATCACGAACATGAGCAGAATGCTTCCCAGGTCCTGAAAGCTCGATGGCGAGACCACTCTCGAAAGCGGTTCCTTTGCGGAGAGCCAGATCAGCACGATGAGAACCAGCGCCATCGCCGAAAGAGTCATTCCGGTCATGAGCAACAGGCCGTAAATCGTCGAGTACCAGCGAGGCTCGATTGACATCACCCAATCGACGGCGGCAAAATTCAGCGTGAAGCCAAACAACACCAATCCGCCGCCGCTCAACGCCTCTAGGCGTACCCACTGGGGCACATTTAAGCCGCGGTCTTCCTCGCGGGACCACTTGTTCAAGAAATGCACGAGCACGAACCAGCAGGCGAAATAGAAAACCATCCGCACTACAAAGAATGACGGATTCAGATAGGCGTGCTTGGCAACGATCGTCGGATCGGTTTGGTCCGCGCGCGCCCAGATGTAGAGCGGCTTCATGCCCGCGAGGATGGGCAGAGCCGCGACCGCCATCAGGGGAAGCGTGCGCGTACCCGCTTCGAGGATTCGTCGGATCAACAGCGACCACAATCCGCCGGTGAGGTGCTGCAACATCAGCAGCGCCAAACAGCCAACTGTCACGCCGATCCAGAACAAGTAAGCAATCAGGTATGCGCGGTAAAAAACATTGAAATCACCAATAGCAACAATCAGGCCAAGAGCCAGCAAGAGGGCACCAGCCACCGCGTAACGCGTCGGCAACCGCCCAAGATTCGGCGCGATGTTTCCGTCCAAGGTCACGGCGTTTCGCCTAGTAGCTTCGAGCGCTCTGCTTCCGGCACATCATTGATCGTTGCCTGGCGGCTCAACTGCAGCGCCCGAATGTACGCAATGATCGCCCAGCGATCTCGCGGAAGTATGCGATAGCCGTACGGATACATCGCGCCAAAGCCGTTCGTGATCACGCTAAAAAAGTGGCCGACAGGTGCCTGGCGCAAACGGTCGATATGGTAGGAAGGCGGCGGCCGGAATCCGCGCTGCACGATCATGCCGTCGCCGTGGCCGGTCCATCCGTGGCAGGGCGTGCAGAAAATGTTGTATCGCTCGCGACCGCGGTCGAGCACGGCGCGCGTGACAGGGAACGGAAATGCGTCGACTTCCCGACTGTTGAGCATGCCGGTAAACACCACCTGGCCTGGCCCGCTGACGATTTCGTCGCGCGGCACGGTTCCCTCGACGGGGGGTCGCTCCGAACGGCCATCGGCGAAGAAATCGCTTGGGTCGTAAGGGTTATAGCGAGGCTGCACGTGCATATCGAGGCGGCAGCCAGTCAGCAAGAACGCTACGCACACCGCCAAGCGCCAAGCGCTGCGTGCGAAACACGCGCGTATGCCCTTAGACCTCAACCGTGTTCACCTCGCGTGGATTCAACGCTTCCAGAAACGCGCGCGTGTTTTGCAGGTTGAATCCCGGATCGCGCGCCTTAATGCAAAGGAAAAACCGATTGCGCGAGGCCAGAGCAAATCGCGGCACATTGAATACTGGGTGGTAGGGCGTCGGCAAGCCGTTCATCAAGAGCATTCCGAACACGGCGGAAACCGCCGCGAACAGCACAGTCAATTCAAACGTAATCGGTATGAAGGCCGGCCAGCTATTCAGCGGCCGGCCGCCAACGTTGATGGGATAGCTGACCACCGCGGCGTAATACTGCAGAAAATATCCAGTCGCGCAGCCGCAGATTCCGCCGATCAATACAACGAGCGGCAATCGCGTATGGCGGAAGCCGATGGCCGCAGCAAGACCTTCGATGGGAAACGGAGAAAATGCATCAATGCGAACGTAACCGGCGTCATGGGTGCGGTGCGCCGCTTCGAGCAGTTGCTCAGCGCTGTCGAACTCCGCCATCAATCCGTAAATCCGGCTTTTGGGCATGTCTACGCTTTCCCCTCCGACCGCTGCGCCGCGTCGCTGTGAACCAATTCCCTCATCTCAAAGATGGAGATCAGTGGAAGGAAGCGGAGGAAGAGAAACAGCAACGCAAAGAACAGTCCGACCGTGCCGAAAAAAGTAAACCAATCCCAGCGCGTGGGGTAATACATTCCCCACGCCGACGGCATGAAATCGCGATGCAGGCTGACAACGACGATCATGAATCGCTCCAGCCACATTCCAATATTGACCGTCATGGCGATCGCAAACAGGGCCGGCACATGCAGGCGAATTCTGCGGCTCCACAACAATTGGGGGATCACCACGTTGCAAGCGATCAAACACCAGTAGACGACCGCGTAGGGGCCGAACATGCGGTTCAGAGCGACGTAGCGCTCGTAGGTGTCCGCGCTGTACCAGGCCATGAAGGTCTCGGACATATAGCCGTAGGCGACGACGAGCCCGGTCGCCAGCATGACCTTGCCCATGTTGTCCAGATGCCGGGTGGTGATGAAATCTTCCAGGTGAAAGAGCTTGCGTACAGGAAGCGCGAGAGTCAGCACCATCGCGAACCCCTGGAATACCGCTCCGGCGACGAAATACGGCGGGAAAATTGTCGAGTGCCAGCCGGGAACCAGACCGAAAGCAAAGTCGAAGCTGACGATCGTGTGCACCGAAACAACGAGCGGGGTGGCAAGCCCCGCAAGCAGCATCGACGCCGTCTCATGGCGATACCAGTGCACCGCCGACCCTCGCCAGCCCATGGCGAGAATGCCGTAAACAATCTTGGCAGCGCGGTTCCGCGCGCGGTCCCGCAAAGTTGCCAGGTCCGGGACCAGCCCCACGTACCAGAACAGCAGCGAAACAGTGGCATACGTCGACACGGCAAAACAATCCCAGACCAACGGGCTACGGAACTGCGGCCACAGTTTCATCGTGTCGGGATACGGCAACAGCCAATAGAAGAGCCATGGCCGGCCCAGGTGCAGTATCGGGAAAAGGCCCGCGCAGGCCACGGCAAAAAGCGTCATGGCCTCGGCGAAGCGGTTGATCGAAGTGCGCCACTGCTGGCGCAGCAGCAGCAAAATGGCTGAAATCAGCGTGCCGGCGTGGCCGATACCAATCCACCAAACGAAATTGACGATGGCGAAGCCCCAACCGATGGGGATGTTAATGCCCCAAATACCCACGCCGGTGACA
>Ga0210394_10002415_pt1 | contig 25687 bp, 16 predicted proteins | sample IncBWC12MmetaG_FD_160121 | JGI IMG/M metagenome (GOLD analysis project Ga0210394, IMG submission 160121) | Forest soil microbial communities from Barre Woods Harvard Forest LTER site, Petersham, Massachusetts, United States - Inc-BW-C-12-M | ecosystem: Environmental > Terrestrial > Soil >...
ACATGACAATGACTCTTCTAGGCCTCAGTGCGGCTTTTACGGCCGTAACAAGCGCACAAGCTTTACCCAACCTCTTCCCTCTCCCCAATGGAAGCGGATTGCTGGAAACCTATAACATCAACAACCAGCCCATCAGCTTAAACGGAGCCTTTTTTCAATCACTGGGAACCAACGGACGGTCCTGCTCCTCCTGCCACCTGCCTACCGAGGGTTGGAGCGTGTCTGCTGCGGAGATTCAACTACGCTTTCTTTTCACCCAAGGAATGGATCCCATCTTCCGCACCAATGACGGTTCGAACTGCGATCACAACATCAACACCTCGACACTGGACGGACGGCGCCAGGCGTACAGCTTGTTAATCACCCGTGGCCTGATCCGCATTGCGCTGGCAGCGCCCGCCACCGCGGAATTTACAGTGCTCAATGTAAACAACCCCTACGGATGCGGCGATTCCTCGACCCTTTCCATGTACCGCCGTCCCTTGCCGGCCACCAACCTTGGTTTCCTCAGCACAGTCATGTGGGATGGCCGCGAGTCCACGCCGCCGACCACTCAGAAGATCACCTACCCGAACACCGGCCAGTTGTTAGCGGATTTGAGCCACCAGGCAATCGACGCCACGACGATACACGCGCAAGGCGCAACTCCTACGGCCGCCCAGGTGCAGGACATCGTGAATTTCGAAACATCCATCCGGACCGCGCAGGCTTACGACTATCAGGCAGGACTGTTGAATGGTTCCGGAGCGACCGGAGGGCCCGTCGCCCTGGCCTCCCAGCAATTCTTCATCGGTATCAACGATTCCTTCCCCCCGAGCTTCGGGTTCAACCCGACCGGTGCGGCCTTCAACCCCGACATCTTCAGCCTGTTCAACGCCTGGATGAATTCGCAGAACAGTGCGCGGGCCAGCATCGCGCGAGGACAAACGTTGTTCAATTCGAAGCCGATCACGATTTCGGGCGTCGCCGGCATTAACGATGTTGTTGGACTTCCGGCCTCGTTTTCCGGCACCTGCGGAACATGTCACGACAGTCCGAATGCTGGCAATCATTCGGTGTCGGCGCCGTTGAACATCGGCGTGGCGGACCTGACCAGTCCGCTGGATGTCAGCTATCTTCCGGTGTTCACCATCATGAACAACGCCACTGGAGCGGTTGTGCAAACCACCGATCCAGGCCGCGCGCTGATCACCGGGAAATGGGCGGATATCGGCAAAGTGAAGGGTCCCGTCCTCCGGGGGCTCGCCAGCCGCGCTCCATATTTTCACAACGGCTCCGCCGGCAGCCTTGCCGACGTGCTGAATTTCTATGACACGCGATTCAACATCGGATTTACGGCACAGGAAAAGAAGGACTTGATCGCATTTCTCAACGCGCTTTAGGAAATCAACGATCTTCAAAAGCTGTTTCTTGAAGTTGCCGACCTCGATCCGGCGGAACGATCTCACTAGTAAGCTGTCCCAGTCATTTCGTTCGCGTAGACTTCCCGTCCGTCCGCATGCTCACGCATGGCGGCTCCGCGCCAACACTGAGCCGCCATGCGTGAGCATGCGGACAGACGGGAAACGATCGCCAACACAATCGCTGGGACAGCTTACCAGTGCTATGACCGGATGAATATTTTGTTTTCGTCCGGACATCGACGTCACCCTGGAGCCCCATGCGTCAGCTTGGGGCTATTGCGGTTTCCCGTGCAAGCCCCAAGCTGACGCATGGGGCTGAATTGCCAACAAATCATCTGGTCACTCCGGGGCGGTTCAGAATATTACGCTCGGCTATTTGCTAATGACCAAGCATGCGGATAGCGACCCGAAGACAAAAATAGAAAACACAATCTAAATTGTGCCGTTTAGTGGCATCGGGATGTTGCTGCCCGGCAAAGAGCGGAATAATTGGAGATTCACTGGGAAGGCGAATCGCACTACGTCTCATAAGCCTCAGCCGACGATTGAACTCCTGAGCCAGCCTTCTTCCGTCGATTTTCGAGTGTAAATCGCGCACCGAAAAGGATCATGCAGTCCTTTCGCGATGGCTCTCTCGCCACGGCTATTCAAGGAATGCCACGTTTCTCGCGTTACATGGCAAATCTAAATCCTCTAAAGCGGGATGAAGGTCCAGCCATTGTCGCGCTTGCGTCCGCCTGCGCGGCGGGCGTATAAATATACATAGGCGTACAACGAGCGTTACGAGACACAGCGAGGTATTTCCATGGAGATTTCACGGCGCAACGTCCTTCGTCTCTCCGTCGCGGGCGGCGGCGCCACGGCCCTAGGCGGATTGATTGCCTCCGGCGTCGACCTCGCGCCCGCGGTCGCGCGCGCCCAGGAGCTCCGCATCGCTAAGGCCAAGGTGACGCCGAGCGTGTGTCCGTTCTGCTCCGTCGGCTGCGCGACGCTGGTCCACACGATCAACGGCCAGATTGTGAACATCGAAGGCGATTCTCGCAGCCCTCACAACGAAGGGTCCCTGTGCCCCAAGGGCGCAGCGACCTTTCAGCTGCATATCAATCCCAATCGCCCCACCCAGGTGCTGCACCGGGCTCCTGGCGCAACCGAATGGGAGGTGTGGGACCTGAATCGCGCTATGGATCGCGTCGCCGCCCTGATGAAGAAGACGCGCGATGAGACTTTTATCGAAAGCCTTCCGAACGGCAAGCTCGTCAATGCGACGACTGGTATCTTCTCGCTGGGCGGGGCGACGCTCGATATCGAATGGAATCACATACACCAGAAACTCATGCGCGGCCTCGGCATCGTCGCGATTGAGAATCAGGCCCGTATTTGACATAGCTCCAGTGTCCCCGGTCTGGGGACCCGACTCGGCCGAGGCGCGGCGACTATGTATCCTCGCAGCATGGAGGATTCCGATTGCGTTGTCGTCATGGGTTCGAACATGGCTGAGAATCATCCGGTCGCGTTCAAATGGCCTATGGCCGCAAAAGTCGAACACGGCGCAAAGCTCATTCACGTCGATCCGCGTTTCACCCGCACCAGCGCGGTCGCCGATATCTATGCACCGGTCCGGGCAGGCTCGGATATCGCGTTCCTGGGCGGCGTCATTCGTCATGTCATCGACAGCGACCGCTGGAACAGCGACCCGTTCTTTCGTTCGTGGGTTACGAACTATACCAACGCCGCCACCATCGTCGGTGAGGACTACATGGACGCCGAAGACAACCACGGCGTCTTCTCGGGTCTGATGGAAGTCAAGAGCGGTGTGCCCGAGTGGCCCTACAACGGATTTGTTGGCGAGTACGACTCCAAGAGCTGGCAATACGCAGGCACACACGCCGCTGCCGCCGCCGGTCAAGCCGGGGCGCTCTCGGGACCTCCGTACGACGGCCTGGTCCGGTCACTGCTGAAGTCACCGACGCAACGTGACGAGACCCTCCAGAATCCACGCTGCGTTTTCCAAATTGTCAAAAAACACTTCAGCCGCTACACGCCAGAGATGGTCGAGCGGACTACTGGTTGCCCGCAGGACATATTCCTCAAGGTTGCCGACACCATCCTCGCCAACTCAGGCGCCGACCGAACCACGTCGTTTGCTTACGCAGTTGCGTGGACGCAGCACACGAATGGACCGCAGATCATCGGTTGCTGTGCGCTGTTGCAGCTCCTGCTTGGAAATTTCGGCCGGCCGGGCGCGGGCATCATGGCGTTGCGCGGTCATGCCTCGATCCAGGGATCCACCGATGTTTCGACGCTCTACCACTCGATTAACGGATACCTAAATCATCCGTCGGTCCTCAAGAAACACGACACTCTCCATGATTTCCTGGCGGCGGAGACCGTGCCCACAGGCTACTACGCGAATACGCCGAAGTTCGTGGTCTCCTATCTTAAATCCATGTACGGGGAGGCCGCGACTTCCGAAACCGATTTCGGCTATGCCTGGCATCCCAGAATCCTCGGCGACCACTCCCATATGCCCATGTTTGTCGCGATGAACGAGGGCAAGGTAAAAGGCATGTTGTGCGTCGGCCAAAACCCGGCGACGTCGCTGAATGCAAAGCTGGAGCGCGCGGCGATGCGGAAGCTGGAGTGGCTGGTTGTCAAAGACAACTGGCTGCACGAGACCGCAAATTTCTGGAAGAGCGCGCCCGAGGTGACCAGCGGCGAAGTCAAGACCCAGGACATACACACGGAAGTGTTCTTCTTCCCGGCAGCTCAGGTCGCGGAAACGGAAGGCACGTTTACGAACACGCAACGGATGCTGCAGTCCCACTTCAAGGCCGCGGAGGCGCCCGGCGATTGCCGAACCGATGTCTGGTTCACGTATCAGCTGGGGAAGCGATTGAAGAAGATGTATGCCGATAGTCAGGCGCCACGGGATCAGGGATTCAAGAATCTGGTCTTCGATTATGAGAATCAGGACGCCAGGCAAAGGGAAATTGGAGAGCCCGACGTCACGAAGGTCCTGAAGGAGTTGAACGGATACTACAGCGACGACCCCGCCAAGCACCTGCCCGGTTTCGCCGCCCTTGCCGATGACGGCTCGACGACGTGTGCGAATTGGATCTACTCAGGCGTCTTTCCGGCCCCCGACAGAAATCTTGCTGCCCGCAAACAACCCGATCCTCCGGGCCAACGCGGCGCGCAGCTGAATTGGGGCTACGCCTGGCCGGCCAACCGGCGGCTATTGTACAACCGCGCTTCGGCCGATCCGTCCGGGAAGCCATGGAGCGAACGGAAGAAGTGGGTGTGGTGGGACGGAGCGAAGTGGACGGGCTACGATGTCCCTGATTTCACCGCAACCAAACCGCCAACCGCAAAGCCGCTCCCTGGAGGTATCGGCCTCGACGCCCATTCAGGAACCGACGCATTTATCATGAAGGCAGACGGAGTAGCGTGGCTGTATGTACCCGGCGGTTTGCTCGACGGTCCGCTCCCGACGCACTACGAGCCGGCGGAATCGCCGGTGCACAATCCTCTGTATGAGCAGCAGGCCAGCCCGGTGCTTAAGTACTGGAAAGATCCGGCCAACCCATTGGCGGGCGTCGCGGATCCAAAGTTTCCGCACGTGATGACGACGTATCGCCTCACCGAGCATTATCTGGCTGGCGCCATGAGTCGCTGGTTGCCGTGGCTCGCCGAACTGCAGCCCGAGCTGTTTGTGGAGATCAGTCCAGAGCTAGCGCAGGAAAAAGGCATTCAGAATCTCGATTGGGTCCGAGTGTCCAGCCCGCGATCGCAGGTCCGTGCGAAGGCACTAGTCACGCGGCGCCTGCGCCCGTTGCAAGTCAATGGCAAGACCATCCACCACGTCGGAATGCCCTGGCATTGGGGTTATGAAGGGCTGGTGACCGGCGATATCGTGAACGAGTTGACGGCGCTGGTCGGCGATCCCAACGTAACGATTCACGAAGGCAAGGCGTTTGTCTGCAACATCGAGAAAGCGTGAAGTGAAGCGTGCTAAAGTGATCCAGTTCACGACCAGGAGGTGTGATGGCTGAGCCGATGGGGTTTTTCACCGACACGACAGTCTGCATCGGCTGCAAAGCCTGCGAAGTCGCCTGCAAACAATGGAATCAACTTCCCAGCACCAACGGCGGTTTGAACACCTTGAGCGGCGACAGCTACGACAACACGCGCCGGCTGGACGGTACCCACTGGCGCCATGTCAAGTTCATCGAGCAGTTCACCGAAAGCCGGACGGACGGCCGTTGGCTCCTGATGAGCGATGTTTGCAAGCACTGTGTCCACGCCGCCTGCCTCGAGGTCTGCCCCACGGGTGCGATTATCCGCACTGAGTTCGATACCGTTGTCATCCAGTCGAATGCCTGCAACGGCTGCCGGGACTGTATCGGGGCCTGCCCCTTTGGTGTAATTGACATTAATCCAGTCTCGAACACAGCTCAGAAATGCACCCTCTGTTACGACCGGCTGCAGGGGGGCATGGAGCCGGCCTGCTCGAAAGCCTGCCCTACAAAATCGATCCAGTTTGGAACCATCCGGGAGCTTCACACCAAAGCAGAGGCACGAGTGGAGCAGCTGCACCAGGCCGGCGAGAACAGAGCGTATCTTTATGGGGCCGACGAGAAGATGCTGGGAGGACTCAACTCGTTTTATCTGCTGGTCGACAAGCCGGAGGTGTACCGATTGCCACCCGACCCGAAGATGCCGTCGCGCAACCTGGTGCCCGGCTCTGTGTACGCTCTGCTGGGAGCCATCATGGTCGGGTTGGCCGGTATCTTCAACTTTCGGAATCGAGGCGGGAGCGAAACTGGAGAAGCGCAGCCATGAATGCCGCGCCATCGAGCACCTGGTTCACGACCGGCCCGCATTGGGGATGGTTCATCGCACTGTATTTCTTTTTTGGAGGCCTGGCCGGAGGAAGCTACTTCCTGGCAGCGCTTATCGACCTGTTCGGCAGGCGTGAAGACCGTCCTCTCGCTCACATTGGTTACTACATCGCGTTTCCCTGTGTGGCGCTCAGCGGTCTGCTGCTGACTGTGGATCTCGGGAAACCGATGCGGTTCTGGCACATGTTGATCGAGAGCAACACGTACCGGCCGATGTTCAAGTACTGGTCCCCGATGTCCATCGGCTCCTGGGTGCTCCTCGCCTTCGGATTCTTCACCCTCGCCTCATTTCTCGGAGCACTGGCAGAGGACGATCGGATCCCGTGGCCGGCCTTTCGCAAACTGCGCGCACCAGCGGCGCCAGGGCTCGTTGTTGAGCTGCTGGGCGGAATTTCCGGATTCTATGTGGCCAGCTACACGGGAGTCCTCCTGGCGGTGACGAATCGTCCGATCTGGTCCGACACGCCTCTGCTGGGAATGCTGTTCGTCGTATCGGCGGCGTCGACATCGGCCGCATTGATGACATTACTGGCACACCGATCCGCCCTCACCTTGCCCGGCTTGGCAGACCTGCGTCGCATGGAGACCTGGGTCATCGCTCTCGAGTTGCTGGTCTTCATCGCCGTAGTCGCGTCGTTGGGGCGGGTGCTGAGTGCGTGGCTAAATGTCTGGGGCCTTCTGCTCCTGATCGTGGTTGCTCTGGGAATGATCGCGCCACTGTTCCTTTCATGGCGCAGAAGTCCGATTCGCGACGTAAGTATGTCGACCACCGCCATACTTGTTCTGATCGCCGGTTTCCTCCTTCGCGTGGTGATCGTCTTTTCGTCTGAAGGGGTCTAGGATGAAGACTATGGCGCTTACTGTGCTGCTGATTGGCTGTGTCGTCGCCGTTGGCTGTGTCAGCCCGGAGTCTACGCGCGTACGCGGCGGTCGTGGGGCCGACGTCGGCAACCGGCCCGAAGTCGTAAAAATCCACGACGGCGCAGATCCATTCTGGAAGACACCTCGACGCGTCACCAGCCACCCACCGCTCGAATCGGCGCGGCAGGCCGAGCAGCTGAGTCGCCAATGAGTGCGCCGGACGCCGCTCTGAATGGTCTCAGGCGCGAGCGCCCGGAATGGGAGCCATGGCTCGTCGTGGTCGATGAGATTCTGCGCGAGGCCGCTAGTCCGGCATGGGAGGCGGCTGTTCCGGCCGCCGCCGAGGCACAAGCTACCGGGGTTCCACTCCTCGCGGGAACTACGCTCAGCCTGGACGGTGGCTTGGTTCGACGTCTGTTTGAACGGCTGATCCGAACCGCTTCGCGCGTCGGAACGCCGAAGATGGCCAGCCTGAAAGCGGCGCTGCATGCGGATGTGGAGTGGGCGCAGCTGTTCACAGCGTCACTCTGCCAGGACAGTGCCCGGATCAACGAAATCGCGGCGGTTTCGGGCGCGGACGCGGAGGCGCTCCACGCTGTCATCGCCCTGCTTGCTGTCCCGTTTCTCCATGCCTGCAACCGCCGCTGGGCTTCTTCGATTTCCGCAAGCTGGGTGGAAGGGTACTGTCCCGCCTGCGGGTCCTTGCCGGCCTTTGCCGAGGTGCGCGGCATCGAGCGGAACCGCTACTTCCGCTGCGGCCGATGCGGTGGAGCGTGGCACGCGCGAGCGCTGTATTGCCCGTACTGCGCCATGAGCGATCATGATGAGCTCATCGCGCTGGTGCCGGAGAAAGCCGGTTCGAATGCCGTGGGTTCGAATGCTGTGATAGAGGCGTGCCAGCGCTGCCTTGGATACGTCAAGACTTTTACCAGGCTGCAAGGCTGCTCGCCAGGTGCGGTGATGCTCGAAGATCTTGCCAGCGTCGATCTTGACGTGGCCGCCATCGAGCACGGCTTCGCACGGTCGCCAGGCCCAGGATTTGCCCTCGGGATCACGGTGAACGACACGGGCGCAAGGCGAGGCTTTTTCGCCTGGAAGTCATGAACGCCACGTTTCGCCCGGCCGATGTGTGCAGGGCCTTGCTCGCGGCACTCGAAGCCTCAGAAGGACGCAGACGAAAACGCAAACGGGATCAGACGCCCGACGCCTTCGGACTTGCGGTCAAGCGGGCGCTGTTGCAACGGGCGGTCGAAGACGACCCGCAGCCTGAAGCTTTTGAAGAATGGCTGCTCAATTATCCTCTGAGTTGCAAGGCCCCGGAACTGGCCGGCCCCGCCTTCGCCATGGCCAGAGCTGTTTTCGACGAATGGCGCCTGGCCCATACATTGGGCGAGTTCAGGCTCTGGCTCGAGCAGGGAGCGCCGTCGGACGATACCACTGATGGGACCTCCAGGTAACGCAGGATTTCGCCATAATTCTTGGCCGCAGATCGCAACATCTTGTGAAGGATCTCTTTGGTCGGAACTGCCGGAACCATGGAGCAGTTCGCGAATCGCGCGCTCGAATTCCCTGCTCTCCGGCGCGATCGGGCAACGCTTCATCAAGCCGCTGGTGTCGCGCTTGAACGTGGTAAGAGAATGGATGTCCCGGCTTACGTCTATCATGTTTTCGATGCGACAATGGGCACCGGCTTCTCCCGCGCCCGGCTCAGCGCCGCTCCGCCCATCAAACATCCGAACAGCAACACATGCGTTTCGACGCTCCCGGCGAGCGAATCGAAATATCGCGAATCGTGAAACGAATTTCTCATGAGCCGCAGCAGCCAGGGGACATTCAGCGCCAGCGCATCCCCGAAATCCCAAAAGCAGAGCGTCAACGCAAACAGTGTCGCCGTGACCATCGCGTGGCCGCGATTGAATCTTCCGACCACCCAACCCGCAGCCGCCAGCGCCAGGCAGTCGAAGGCGAGGTGCGCCGTCGCGATCCACGCCGCACCAAATAAAGGCAGCCACAGGAGCGGACCTTCCACGCCATAGGCGATCGCCAGCAGCACCACCCAGCCCAACACGATCGAGCGTACCACTGCGGTCGCGGCGCGGTAAGCGGTTGATTTCATGTAGCGCCCATTCCGAGCCGAGACCGCAGGGAGCGGAGTTTACGCATGCGACGACCGTCACAGGAAATACGCTGGCAGGTCCTTCTTCGTGTCCCGCAGAATTTCGACAATCGCCCGCCGGTCCGTCGACGGGATGCGCTCCGAGAGCACCTGCCACATACGCTGATAAATCGCGCCCTTCGCCTCCTCCGGCAATCCGTCGAACGCCGCCGAGTAGATCATGTAGCTCAACGGATACCTCATCATCCGGCGCTCCAAATCGAACTGCCGCAGCGATCGGCCTTTTTTGTCAAACGGGCCTTGTGCGGAAAATTTCTCCTCGAACCCCAGCGTCCCCTTCACCGGCGAGCTCAGCCGCGCCTCGTCCAAAAACAGCATATAATCGACGATTTCCTTGGCCATCCCCGCCAGTTTTTCGGGCGTCATCGTCTTCTCATGCAGCGCGAATCGCGTCTCCCAGCCCACGCGCGTCAGCAGATTGGTCATGTGCATCTGATGATCGAACACCATCAGCGCGACGATATCGCTCCCCGGCGAAAGGAAGCCCTTAAAGTTCCCTTCCACCGTTTCGGCTTCGTTTTCGGCCTTGAACGCGGCGTTGCCCAGGTGCGACAGCGCGTCCGTTTTTCCGGTGACAAACCAGCCTCCCCAGCGGTGCGCGAACGGCACGCGATGGTCGCTGTTGTAACTGCCCAGTTCGCGAATCACGTAGCCATTTGAGGCTGGGTAAACACTCCGCAGCAACATCCCCGGCACGCCCAGCGTGTCGTACGATTCATGACACGTCAGGCAATCGTCGCGCCGCATCAGGCGGGGCTTCACGCTCTTCCCTTGAATGAGCGCGTAGAAAATCGTCCCCTGCCGCGGATCCTGAGACGCAACCTCGAGGAAAGGCCCGCCGCGCACCCATCCCACCGCCACCTGATCGTTGAAATAAATCGCCCGCGCATTGGCCGGATTAATCAGGTGCTGCTGAAAGCTCGATTTCGCAAACACCGTGATTTGCGACTCCACCGGAATCCCCAGAGCATCGAGCACCGCCCGCAGATACCCGTGCGCCGGCTCATATTCGAGCGCCGCGCCCTGGTCCAGCTTCCGGTTCAGCCCGGCCACCGGATCCTCGACCGGACGCGTCGAATACTCGATCGCCGGATGATCGAGAGCGCCGGTAAACACACCTGTCAAATCGCCCAGGACCGACCCGCCCATGACGATCAGCAGAACCGCAAGCCGCATGAGACTACTTTACTTTGCCGAGAGCTTCGACAGCCACCGCTCCACCGTCGCCCGGTCCTGGTCCGACGCCTGCGGAAGAAATTCGCGCAGTTCCCGCACCGCTTCGGCCCTCCGCCCAGTTCTCTCATAGAACTGCGCCAGTTGGACTCGCGCCTTGGGAATCTCGCGGCTGGCGAAGCGCAGGTCCTCCACGGCTTCCTCGACGCGCGATCCCTTGGCGAGAAGAACCGACCCCATCACCCATCTCGCTTTGAAACTATTCTTGTCGAGCTGGAGCGCCCGCCGCGCCTCTTCTTCCGCTTCGTCGACGCGCTTGGTCAACATCAGCGCGTAGGCGAAGTTCGTATGCGCCACCGCGTCGTCCGGCATCAGGCGCACTGCTTCCCGCAACTCCGGAGCGGCTGAGGCGGGCTGCCCCGCTCTAACATACGCGACCCCGATGTTCATTCGCGCAAACGGCTCCGCCGCCGGTTCGTTCAGTACACTACGAAGCATATCGATCGCCTGCAGATACTCGCCCTTCTCCGAAGCCTTCTGCGCAGCCGCGAACATTCGTTTCGATTTCGCCGACAGCGGATGCCGCAGCTCGCGCGCGGACACCGTCGCCGCTGGGCCGCCAGGTTTGTTCTCCCGCTCGGGAAGCCGCAGTTCGATCCGGTCGCCGCTGCTGTTGAGACTCACCGTCGAGCTCAGGATCGGGTCGCCGCTCGATACGGCCAGTTCGACTGTGTACGACCCCGCGGGCACGTTGCGAAACTCGAAGCTCCCGTCGCCGCCGACGAAAGCGCGGTCCATCGGCTTACGCGTAACCGAATCGATCAGACTGACCACCAGATGATTTCCCGTCAACAGCTCATCCGACGCAATCGCGCCGCGCACCGAGGCAATGACTTGCGCGATCCCGGGCATCGCCAGAACGGCAAAGAAAAAAATATGTCTGAACACAGTTCCTCCGTCGAATTAAAATCGGAATCACCTCTCGGTGACGTTCTCGACGAGGGAAACTGCCAACTACACAATCAGAGTATCGGCGAACCGGCGCCCGGGTCCAATCGATATTCTTTATCGCCTTGATGGCTCAGGTGTTACAAGAAGATAAATGGACGTGACTGCAATTCGGTGCATGTAGAGAATGTTGAATTCTCGCGTGGCGCACGCCCCCGGCGTGCCGCGTCGACACTCGTGTCGATGCCCGGCCAGCGTCGAGACGAGTCTCGACGCGGCACGCACGAGTGCGTACGCCACATCATTGCACTGCAACAGTGACCGTATTCGAAGTCAGGCTGCCGACCGATATCGTCAGATTTACAGCGTCGCCGGTCGGAGCATTGTTCGGCACTTGCACATTCACCTGATACAGTCCAACCAGTCCCGGCGCCAGGCCCGAATAACTCACCGCCGCCGGCATGCCGCCAATGGTCACGCCCGGCGTGGCGAGAGTGGTCGCAAACGGAGAAGAACTCGGCGCCGGCGCTCCATCGGCAGGCGTATTGTTGACCGCCCCCAGGCCGGTGCAATAAATGGCCAGGAAGTCGCCTCGCGCCACCGGTTGCGAACCGGGGAACGCGCCCACCGGCGCAGCCAATACTCCGGAACTCGCGACCACCACCGCGCCTTGTCCGGTTCCGTCGCCGCTCATGCTGAAGATCGCCGGCCCCAGGTCGGCGATGGTGACATCGATCGGCACCGATACCGTTCCGGATCGCTGCACTGCCAGCGAAACGGTGGAGTTCGGCGTCAGGCTAAAGGGGAGAAGCGCGTTGACCTGCGTCGGGCCGACGTAATCGAGCGGCAGAGCCGTCGATCCGATCATCACCGCGGTCCCGACCAGGGAGGGCGGGAATGTACCGCTGGCGATGGACGTGCCGTTCGCCATCCGGTCTCCAAATATGCTCACCCAGCTTCCGGGCGATATCTGCGTGGCGGGGGAAGCATTCGCCGAATTCAACGCCGACGCCGGAGCCGGAGCGTCCGTACTTGACGCCGGTTGTACCGTTCCCGTCGGCTGGGTGAATCCTGCTAAGTCATTTATTCCCTTTAAATTCGCGGTAGCGACGATCGTCATGGTGACTTGCGCTCGCGCGGATTTGGGCGTCCAGGTTCCCGTCCAGACACCGCTGCTTTGAGGAACAAGCGTGATCGTCGGGTCGCCATCGGTGAATTGGGCGGCCACGGTGGCCGTTGAAACGACGTTATTGCAATTGTCGACCAGGCTCACGCTCAGGCTGACCGGTTGCGACTGCGTTACGGTGAACGAAGGACCAATTGAACCAGTAAGCGTGGGAACAAGATACTGCGTTTGACAGGAGGTCTGAGCATCCGCTCCGCTCGATGAAGATGTCGCGGAGACCGACAGCGACGATACACCGACCGATTGCACAATCCCATTCGAGAAACCGACTCGCACCACGCCCTGCCCCGTGCCGGACGGCAATGCAGCCGCGTTCCCCGAGACCGTCACCTGCACCGAGCCCTCGGCAGGAACCGTCCCTTTCGATGGACTTACCACCAGCCAGCTCCCGCCATCCGTCGTGCTGACCGTCGAGGTATAACTTAGCGCCTGATTCGACAGGTTGTAAACCGTCAATGGACTGGTCAGGTTCGAGCCCGCTACCGAGCCGACCAGCACACCCGTGGGCGACACCAGAACCGCGCCCTGACTGGGGTCCACCACGTTCAACAATACCGAAACAACCTGCGGCGAGTTGCCCGCGTTCGGTGCGATCACCTGCACCAGTCCGTAATACTGTCCGACCGGTAAGCCGGACGGATTCACCGTCACCACCACCGGCACGGATACGGCGTTCGCCGCCACGCTGCCGGTGGATGGACTGACATTCAACCATCCTGAAGCGCCGGAGAGCGTCTGTACACTCAAGCTATAGCCCATCGTCCCCTGCCCGGCGTTGATAATGCTGAACGACTGCGACGGCGGCGCTCCACCCTGAGCGACGGTTCCAAACAGCAGCCCGGTTTGCGTCAGCACGATGGATTGGGAGAGCGAATTGACCGCTGTCTGTACCGGCACCGTCGCCGTTTCCCCGTCCCCGGCGGTAATGACGATCGCGCTGTTGTAAGTCGACGGAGGCAGACCGGCCGGGTTCACCGTGAATCCCACCGCCGCCGGAGTCCCTGCGCTCGCCTGGCCCGCGGCCGTGCTCACGGACACGCAACTGCATCCCGTCACCTGCGTAGTGAACGAAAGCACGCCCCCGCCCGGATTCGTCACCAGCAACTGAGCCTGTACCGCCGAGCTCCCCTGCGTCAGGCCGTACGCGAAATGGGTCTGCCCCAGGGTCAACTGCGGCTGCGGAACCGCTTGCACCACCAGCGACACCGGAATCGACACCGATGGCGGGTTGACGTTCAACGCGGTCACCGTCACCTGCCCGTTGTAAGTCCCTGGCGCGAGGCCGGTTATATTCACCACCGATACCGAGATATTACCCGGCGTTTGTCCTCCCGACGGCGACGCCGTAAGCCAGCTTCCGTTCACGCCAACTGTGAAACTGGTTGCCGTGCCGGTGGTGAACAACGAAAGACTCTGTTGCACGGGCAGGCCCGTGTCCGGCCGGTACGTAAAACTGAGACTCGCCGGCGATACCGTGAGCGTCGGCGACCCCGCCGCTCCGATTGTCCCGCTGAAAACCTGTGAGCCGGAAAGCGGAGTCGGGCTGGTGCTATCGGAAACAGTCAGCGTGTAACTGTACGGACCCGCGGCCGTTGGCGTACCGCTGATCGTCGCCGTGCCCGTAGCCGAGCCGTTCAAATTCACACCGGCCGGCAGCGCGCCCGCGCTGATCGACCAGGTAAACGGAGCCGTCCCGCTGGAAGCCGTGCAAGTATCGGCATAGCGTACACCAACCGTCGCCGGCCCGTTGGCGCCGATACAGTTTAAGGAAATGCTCGTCGGCGGCGGTGCTGCGATTGTCCCGGAGTATGACTGGCTCTGCGTCTGTGCCGTCGCGCTGCTGTCGGTGACCTTCACAGAATAGCTATAGGATCCAGTACCCGTCGGCGTGCCGCTAATGGTGATAGAGGTCCCCGTCGTCCCGCTGGAAGCAAGGCCTTGCGGCAGAGCGCCCGAGCCGATCGACCAGGCGTACGGCGCGGTTCCTCCGCTTGCCGTGCACGTGGCGAGGTACGAAACGCCCTGGGCCGCCGGGCCCGTGGTGGGCGAGCAGGTCATTTTGAGAGTGGTAACGCTTGCGTTGATCGTAAATTGGATGGTACCCGTTGTGAAGGTGCCCGAAGTCACCGAGATTCCCGGAGTTCCCGCCGTCGCGATCAGGCTTGCCGGCACGGAGGCGGTTAACAGGCCGGAGCCGACGAACGTCGTCGACAGCGCCTGCGAACCCCAATTGACCACCGCCCCGGATGCAAAACCGCTGCCGTTGACCGTCAAATTAAAAGACGGGCCTCCGGCTGTTGCGCTGGAAGGAACCACAGAGCCGATGGTGGGCGGGTTGATCATGAATGGAATATTGGCGCTGGTGCCCGCCGCGGTCGTCACACTGACGTTCACTGAACCCGATGCAGCGGCCGGAATCACGAAGGTTGCGTTGAGCTGGCTGGTGCTGATCACGTTCACGTTGCTCGCCGTTATGCCGCCGCCAACGTTCACAGTGGTAGCCCCGGAAACAAAATTGCTGCCGTTCAATGTGACAGGCACGCTGGCGCCCGGCGCTCCATTGTTGGGACTGATGGAAGTCAGAATGGGTAGGGGGGACGTAGAGAACGCTACCGCGTTGCTGGTTCCGCCGGTCGTGGTGACGGTAACGTTGGCGGAGCCGGTCGCATTGGATGCGATGACGAACGTGGCGGTGATTTGCGTCGCGCTCACCACAGTCGGGGTGCTCACAGTGATCCCGGCATTGTTGGTGCTCACGCTAGCCCCGGCGATGAAGTTGGTCCCGGTCAGAGTGACGGGGACGCTCGTTCCGGCAGCGCCGGAGCTGGGAGTAATCACGGTAAGCGTCGGCAACGAAGAGGGCGCGGCCTGAGTAACCGTAAAGTTGGTTGGAGGTGAGGCGAAATTGATGGTCACCGTTCTGGAGGTTGGGCCCGGATTCGCGCTAACCGCAGCGCTGACTGAGGTTGGCGTATAGCTGCCTTGATTAATTACGAACCAGGTCGCGTTCGAACCAGCGCCGTCATATAGACTACAACCCGTCTCCGTCCACGCAAGCGTATACGTGGTAGCTTGAGCCGGAATTTGGCTCGCGGAGGTCATCGTCAAGCTGCATTGGGTGGAGTTTTCGTCAACCGCTACACTTGTCGCGGCCGACCCATTCACAAGGACCGTGAGATGTCCCGTACGGGTTCCGGGCGTGGCACTGTTCGGAGCGACGTTGAAGTTGACCGTAGCGGAAGTGCTCGAGTTAGCCGTTGCGGTGGACGACGATGGCGTTATCCAGGAAGAATCGGAGGTCACCTGATAGGTGCAGCCGGAGGAGTTGGTAAAGCTGATCGACACGCTGCCGGTGCCGCCCTGTTCCGTATAAAACTGATTTCCGCTGGGCCGTTCGACAACGGCGGCGCCGCTGAACGTGGGTGTGCCGCTCACGGCACAGGAAGGGCTATTGACTGTAAAGGTCACCGGCCCAGCCGTGACTCCCCCCGTAGTCACGGTGACGTTACCCGCAACCGGACTCGCACTGGACGAAATTGCAAAGATCGCGGTGATCTGCGTGGAACTTACCACGGTCACGCCACTCACAGTAATCCCGGCATTGCCGGGGCTCACGCTCGCACCGGCGGTGAAGTTGGTCCCGGTCAAGGTGACCGGCACACTTGTACCCGGCGCACCGCTGGTCGGGCTGATGGAGATGAGCCTTGGCACCGGGGGACTGTAATTAAAGGGCAAGGTCCCGCTGGTGCCGCCTGAAGTGATCACGCTGACGTTCGCCGACCCCGATGCGCCGGGCGAAATCATGAATATCGCACTGATCTGGGTCGCGCTGATCACGTTTACGCTGCTCACCGATGCTCCGCTGCTCACGTTCACCGTGGTACCTCCAGTAACGAAGCCAGTGCCCGTCAACGTGACACTGACGTTGGTGCCCGCAGTCCCGCTGTTGGGAGTAATCGAGGTAAGCGTCGGGCCGCCTCCCGCCTGACTTAGGGTATAGGATGCTGGAGGCGAGGTGATCGAAACGTTCATCGATCTGGCAGCGCCCGTATTCGCGGAAACGGTGAAGGTAAATGAGTTGGGCGCATAGCCGGAAACATACGCCCAACTGGCAGACAAAGTCGGGCCCCAATAGAGGCAACCGCCATTGTTGAACGAAAGAACATATGAGCCGCCGGCAGCGGGCGCCGTCGGCCCCGGAGTAAATGTGAACACGCAATTGGAAGAGTTCTCGTCAATCCCTGTACTGGTCGTCGCCGATCCGTTCACATAGACCGTGAGGTGCCCCGTACGGGTCCCGGCCGGGTCGCTGTCTTTGGCGACGCTGAAGGTGACGTTTGCGGACGCGCCCGAGTTCGGGGTTGAAGTAGGCACCGTTGATATGATCCAGGGAGAGTCCGACGCCACGTAATATGTGCAGCCGGAGGCGGCAGTAAAGTTGATCGACACGCTTCCGCCGCCACCCGTGTACCCATACATTGTGTTTCCATTAGCATCGGTGTCACCAGGGTTTCCCAGGGCACCGCTGTATGAGAATTTCGGTACGCCGCTCACGGCGCACGCTGCCCTGGCCGTGGGAATAAAAGACGCCAAACTGAGGATCATCAGCGAAATTTTGTAGGAAGTCATAAAGAGGTCCTTACTGAAACAGGATCATAACGTTACTGACCCAAGCTCTCGCCCTGGGGATTGCCGCGGATGAATGACGCAAGGTCGAGCACGAGCGCCAGATAGCCTTCCGACAGGCCGTTGGTCGAAGAGTTCACAGCAGGCCCCCCGCCCAGGCCGCCGATGAACGCGAACGCATGGCAGTATTGGAACTGCGCCTGGGCGATCATGTAGCCGGTAAAGCCGGCGCCGCGATTGTCAAGACCCCATTGAGCGCTGCCATTGTACAGCGTGTAGGTGAGGACCTGGCCGGCTCCAACACTGGTCGTTCCGGGGCAGGTGCCGGGGCTGGCGGTGTTGGTACATTGCGTCCCCGGAGGCGCTCCTCCATTGGTGAGCGCGCCGTAATACCAGAACTGTACCGGGCCGGCCTGATTCGTTGTTCCGTAGGGGTCCTGCGTCGTGTTCGCAACGGCGATTCCGGTGTCATAACCGGGAGCCTGGGTCACATACGGGAACAGCAGGTTGCAGGTGCAGGGCACGATCTCGAACAGATTCCGGGACGGGCCAGTGAATGCGAAGCGCGGGACCGGCAGGGTCGCGGAGGCCAGCGTCGCCGCGGCGGTGCTATAGAACGGCGCGAAGCCCGCAGCGTAGGTGGCGATGACGCTGGTTTGCGGCAGCGGAGGAGTCCCGGACAGGTTCGGGGCGTAGGAAACGTCGATCGGAACGTCGACGTATTCGCTGGAGTACGCGTCGGCAAACAGGACTTCATAGACCACCAGCGCCGATCCGTTGGTAACCGTAATCGGCTGCATCACGTTCGAACTGAACGCACCCGAACCGTCAGACAGAGTGTTCGTCAGCACCATCACGCCCGTCGCGAGACCGTTATTCGAATCCGGGGTGATGTAGGCGGTGCCTTGGCCGTAAAGGTACAGAATGGGCGAAACCAATATCGACGCGCCGTTCGGGATGTTCGCGAGCGCGACGGCCAGGCGGGTCCCCTGGCTCGCGATTCCGGCCTGGCTGATGCCGGTATTGGTGTGGGCATTGCCGAACGGGTTGGTCGCTCCCGTCACGCTGGTGATCCCGGTGTTTCCAAACGTCTGGAAACCAAGCGGCGGATTCGGCGACGGATTTGTCGCCACCGACGGGAAAGTAAACAGGCTTTCCGAGTTATACGCCACGCCCGGAACGTTCTGGTTCACATCCGGAGGATTGTTGGTGCTTCCGGAGTATGTGTAGGCGTCGCTGCCGGGGGTGCCCCCAGTATAAGTTCCGTTACCGCCCAGGGCTCCGACCGTGTAGGCTACGTTCTTCACTTTCCAGGAACTGCTGAAGCCCTCGGCGAAGCGAATGACCGGGCTCCCGGACCCGAAAAGGGTACTGGTGCTGACGCACTGCGCGAGACCCATGTTCGTATTCTGCGTGCTGCTGATGATGCCCGGAAGAACGGTGGCGACGGCCTGCGACGCGATGCTGAGTTGCAGAACGTTATTGCCCGACGACGCGATGCCCATCGTGATAATCGAGGTCTGGTTAGCCTGCGCCACTCCGGCGCCGTTCGCGTTCACGCGGATGTTGGTGAAACGGACATAGCGAATAGCGGCGCCGGGCGGATCGAAGGGTACGCCCTGGAAAACGATCGAGTTGTTGCCGTTAAGCGCCTGGCGCCCCTGGAACACATTGGGATGACCCGGCGTGCCGTTGTAGGTGTAGGGCGACGCGCCAGGGGGATTTGGACCGGACGAGATGATGGAGCAAACGCCAGGCCCTGACAGGCTTGTGTCCGGAGCGCCGGTCTGCCCGCAATTCAAGATCGGAACCGCGGAATTATTGCCATAACTGGGGTTTCCACCGGTGGTTGCGGGGGAGTTCGGCTCATCGACAATCAGCAGCGCTTCGAGGAAGTTGCCGCTGGGGATGGCGGCCGTAATCATGCTGGTAACATTCTGCGAAAGGAATACCTGAATGTTGATCTGCGGAACCGGTTGACCCGCAGCCGTCGGCGTACCGCCTGTGCATGCGAGCAGCACATCACCGACCGGCTCGGCGTAACCTTCCGCGCGGACCAGATTATCGGTAGCCGACTGAATCGTACACACTGTCGTCGACTGGGCGCTCACGGGAACCACCAGCCGGGCGAATAGAACCCCTGCCGCCACGGCGAATAACCGTTTGGGAAACTCCGACATTACCTTCTCCTCGCCACCGATGAATTTATACTGCGCCCCAGTCCCGTTAGACAAAAACTCCCACGCCGCTCCGCCTTTTGAGCGCTGTCGCCAGCGATGCTCTAAATGAGACTAGAGGAGTATAGTACACAAATCCCAAGAAGTGTCAAGTGGTTCAGATCTAATTCAGCTTCGCGCTACATACCTCTAAGCGCGTTTCAGCGGACTAAAGGGTCACCGATTCGCCGAAATATTTTCCCTATGCCGAAACACGTCTCGGTGGCGTTACTACATCCCCTCCATTACTGTCGGGGTTCCGCGTCAGTTCTGATGAAACCCGACAGTGGGGGATAATTCGCCGTACAAACCCCCCTTCTGCTAAACTCACAAAACACCCCACATGTTCTGGAGTAAACTTTTCATCCCCACCCTGCGTGAGGACCCCGCTGAGGCCGAGGTCGCCAGCCATCGTCTGCTGCTGCGCGCCGGCTATATCCGCCAGCTTGCCGCTGGCCTTTATAATTATCTGTTTCTCGCGCAGCGCTCCATCCTCAAGATCACCCAAATCGTGCGCGAGGAGATGGACGCCATCGGCGGCCAGGAGTTTTATCTCCCGGGCTTGAATCCGGCCGAGGTCTGGCAGGAATCCGGCCGCTGGGACGTCATGGGCGACAACCTGTTTCGCCTCAAGGACCGCAACGGCCGCGACCTCTGCCTGGGCATGACGCATGAAGAGGTGATGACCTACATCGCCCGCGGCGAACTGCGCAGCTACAAGCAGCTTCCGCAGATCTGGTATCAGATCCAGACCAAATTCCGCGACGAGCCTCGCCCCAAAAGCGGCCTGCTGCGCACGCGCCAGTTCATTATGAAGGACTCCTACACCTTCGACCTGACGCCCGCCGGCCTGGACGCCGCGTATGAGAAGCACTACCAGGCCTATTGCCGGATCTTCGACCGCTGCGGCCTGGATTACGTGGTGGTCGAAGCGCACTCCGGAGCCATGGGCGGCAGCCAGTCGCACGAGTTCATGGTGGTGTCCGACGCCGGTGAGGACTTCATCGTCAAAGGCCCCAACTACGCCGCGAATCTGGAAAAAGCGGTCAGCGTTGCCAAACCTCCCGCCACGGCCGACCCCGATGGCGATCTTGAACCCGAGGAGTTGCATACGCCCGGCAAAAAAACCATCGCCGACATCGCGGGCTTCACAGGCCTGCCCGAAACATCGCAGATGAAGAGCCTGGTGATGGTCGCCGACGGAAAAATTGTCCTGGTGATGGTGCGCGGCGATCATCAGTTGAGCGAAACGAAGTTCGGAAGCGTCACCGGCGCAAGCGACGTCCGCCCGGCGCATCCCGAAGAAATTCGCGAGCATTTTGGAGCCGATGCCGGCTCGCTCGGTCCAGTGGGCGTAACAAAGATCCGCATCATCGCGGACGAAGCTCTGCGCGGACGCCGCAACATGATTGCCGGCGCGAATAAGAACGATTATCACTTTCTCAACGTCACTCCGGGCGAGGATTTTCAATGCGAGTTCCACGACCTGCGCCAGGCGGTCGAAGGCGACACGTCGATTGTCGACGGAACCCCCCTCACGGTGCATAAAACCGTGGAGATCGGACATATTTTCAAGCTCGGCTACAAGTATTCGGAATCCATGAGCTTGAAAGTTCTCGACGAATCGGGAAAAGAAGTCACGCCCATCATGGGCAGCTACGGCATCGGCATCGAGCGCATCCTTTGCGCGGCGGTCGAACTTTATCACGATAAAGACGGCATCGTGATGCCTGCGTCGATAGCGCCATTCGCCGTGGTGGTGACGCCCATTAATTTTTCCGACGCCGCGCAGAACAAGGCCGCGACCGATATTTACAGCGCCCTGAAATCCCTTGGCCTGGATGCAATTCTCGACGATCGCGACGAGCGTCCGGGAGTCAAATTCAAAGACGCCGACCTGATCGGCATTCCCTATCGCATCACGGTCGGCAAGAAGGTTGCGCAAGGCTTCGTGGAAGTGGTCGATCGCCGCACCAAAACGACGACCGACGTCGCGCTAGCGGACGCGGCGTCTTTTGTCCAAACCCGGCTGGCGGAAAATACGAATTAGATCAGCAGATCGCTTCCTGGCGGTCGCGGCTCAGAATCGGCCGCGCGTAAACCAGTTACTTACCGAGCCGCGACCGCAGGAAGCGATCATGAGAATCAGGGATGACTCAGGATAAGTTATCAGATCATCGCAATCTGGATACGGCCTTCGCGGGCGGGCTTGCCTGGACCGCGGGTGCCAAATGGGCGACGCAGATTCTTACCTGGGCTTCCGTGGTCATGGTAGCCCGCCTCCTCTCGCCCGGCGATTACGGAGTCGGGGAAATCGCGGGCATGTTCTTGGGCATCACGAATGTTCTGGCCGAGTTCGGTATCGGAACAGCGGTGCTGCACATGCCGGAACTGGACCGCAGAACACTGGGCCAACTGCACCTGTTCTCGGTACTTCTGTGCACCGGTATTTTCGCACTATCGTTGGCGGCTGCGCCTGGACTTGCGTGGTTTTTCCGAAGCGACCACGTCGTCTTTTTCATGGTCAACAACACGACGTTCCTGATTACCGGCATCCAAGCGGTTCCCATGGGACTGCTGCAGCGCGACATGGACTACCGGAGGCTGGCGCTGCTGGAGGCGTTCTCGGTGCTGATCACCGCCGTCGTCACGGTGATCACCGCATGGTACGGCTGGGGATTCTGGGCGCTGTTAGCCGGACCCGTCTCCGGGAAGATTTCCGCAGCCGCTCTGGTGTGCTACTGGAAGCAAGTGCCGTTCCGATGGCCGCATTGGCAGGATATACGCAAGCCGGTGGAGATGGGCCGTCATGTGGCAGTCAGCCGGATTGCGTCGTCAGCCTATAGCTATGCGGATGGAATCGTGATCGGCAGGACGCTAGGGGGAGTGGTGTTGGGAACCTACCGCATGGCGATGAATCTGGCGAGCGCTCCGGCTGAAAAAATCAGCTCCTTGATCATGCGGACGGCTTCGCCCCTGTTTGCCAACGTCAAGGACGACCTTCCGCTGGTGCGCCGGTATTACCTGATCATCGCTGAACTTCTGAGTTTGGCGGTCATGCCGCTGATGCTCGGTCTGACGATCGTGGCGCCTCAAGCCGTCCTCCTGATTCTGGGGCCGAAATGGGTGGCGGCCACCCGGCCTCTTCAATGGCTCGGCCTATTTATGATCGTTCGAGTGCTGGGTGTGCTGGCGGAACAGGTGTTGGTGTCTCAGATGCTGACGCGATTCACCATGAGGATGTCGATTCTGAGTTTTGCGGTCATGCCCGTTGCTTTCTACGTGGCCGCCCGCTGGAAGGGTCCGGACGGCGTGGCGGCTGCGTGGATCACATTTTCCCCGGTGACGATTTTGCCGCTGCTGATCATTCTGCTGCGGAGTATTAAGCTGACGTTCCGGGAATATGCGGCGGCCCTGACACCAGCGGTGGCCGCGTCGGCCGCGATGTGTCTGGCGCTGTTTGCGATAAACGGCCGTCTGCCCGCGTCGCTGCCGGTCCAAGCCCGTCTTGCCATCCAGGTTTCGGTGGGAGGAGCCGTGTACGGGGGATTCATCCTGTGTTTCTTCCGCGCCAGGGTCCTGCGCTACGTGAATTTCCTGGGGAGTTTGAGGAAAGCGAAGGAGACGTAGCGATGAATGTGGGGCGGACGCCCTCGTCCGCGCCGGACCCCCTGGTCCGGCTTCGCCACGGTACTCCAAACGGAGGCCGACGCGGGCGTCGGCCGCGGTCCAGGGGGACCGCCCCACGTTTGAAACTGGAGTTTTCACACAGACTCGTCAGCTTGGGGCTCGCACTGGAACCAGCAATAGCCCCAAGCTGACGCATGGGGCTCCATGGCCTGTCGCAGTCCGGATGGGATCCAACTATTCGCCGGTATAAGCTCCCTTCGAACGATGATAGTGTGGATTGAGGGCGGATGATCTCAAAGAAATCAAAGGAAGCGGTCGTTGTCCCGCATTTCCCATCGGTAATGTTACCCCGGTATGTCTAAGATAGTGCTCCTTACCGGTTGCGCTCCTGAACATTGCTATGTGGCCAATCGCTTGGCTTCGGCCTTCCCTATCGAAGCGATCTTGATAGATGTGGGTAGGCCGATTTCCCGGCAGCAGCGGCTGAAGCGTATACGCCGCCACACGCCTTCCCAATTCCTATCGCGCGCGCTTTTGAAGTTGTGGATGGGAATGTCTCGGGATCACCTGCAACGCCGTCAGGACATCGAAGGCGTTTTAGGCGAAGATTCGCTCCGTCATCGGTTCCCGGTTCAAAACGTGCCCGGGATTAATTCCCGAGATACGATTGCCACACTACGGGGGCTTTCTCCAGACATACTGTTGATCTATGGCACCGCCATAGCCGGTCCGGAAACCTTAAAAACGGCAAAAATAGTCTTAAATCTACACTCTGGTATGGCCCCGCGATATCGCGGTACTAACTGCGCTTTTTGGCCGATCTATAACAGAGAGCCGGACCAAGTGGGTGCCACTGTTCATTTCTGTACGGGGCAAGTCGATGGGGGACCCATTCTCGCCCAGGCGCGAGTACGATTGAGGCGGGAGGACGATACCATTCATAAGGTATATGCGCGTGTGGTCGAAACGGGTCCTTCGTTGTATGAAGAAGCCATTCGTCGCGTCGAGGCTGGTTATCGCGGCGAACCGCAGGATCTTTCGGCGGGCCGGGACTACCGTGCGGTGATGTGGGGAATTGTGCAGGAATGGAGAGTGCGCCGACAGATTCGGAAGGGCCTGGTCGTCGGATAGGTTGTTCTGGTTAGTTGGTTCATGCGGGCGGGACGCCGCTACTTGGTCATCTTACGCCGCTGCCACCAGGCCTGTACGCGCATGTAGTAGAGTATCAGCCGCTGCTTCACATAGGGCTTCCCTCGCGTGAACCAAAAATACGACGGCGCCCACTCGCTGAATCCGGCATGAATGCTGACGACCTCCATCTTTTCGTTGCTCCAGAGGTTCTTGTACGGTTCCTCGCCAAGCAGAAAATCGATCCCTTGCCAGTGCAAGCGGCAAGCTTCCTCGACCAGCAAGGCGATGTGGATCTTGCTGGGCGAGAAGTTGTGATACTCCTTCCGATAGGAGGGCCGATACCACTGAACCCAACCCCCGGCGAAGAATGCGACGCCGTAGCTCACGTCAACGTCGCCGCAACGCACCGTGGAAAAGAGCAATCCGTGTCCCCAAAGTCTTTGAAAGATAGCCCGAAAGTGCTTTTGCTCGGCGGGATTCTGGAACCTGCCCGGGAGGCCCTGGGCCAGCCACTTCTCATCATGGACACGAAAAAACTCGGTGAGTGCGGCATCCGCTTCGGCGTATGTTGCGGGTTGCCACAGAGAAACGGGGCCTTTCTCCGCCAAACGTTTTCGCTGTCTGCGGACATCGATTCGATGACTCGAACTCCAAAGTTTTTCGGCCCCCGCAAAATCGCATCCATCGAGGCGCAGCCTGGGAGCTACCTCCCGATCCTCGACAAAAGGCATCTTATGGGCCCGGAAGTATTCCCGTAACACGTGGAGAGAAGGATCGGTTACCGGAATATTCGGCCACCAAAAAACACCCTTGCGGCCGAAATGGGCGAACGCCGCGTCCAGCATCGCGGGCAGCGCGGTAGTTACATATTCCGCAGCAACAATCGGAGGTTGATAGTCTCCGCGAGCCAGCGGCGCAACCTCGGCGAAATAGAGGCCGCGCGCGTCGGTGTGAAAACGGGCAAATGGCAGAATGCCCACCAGCCGCCCTGCATCCCGCGCCGTAACAACGGCGATCTTCTGTGGAGGGAAAGCTTCGAGCCAGGCCAAATGCCATCCTGGATGGGAGAAAGCGGCAGTGAAGGAATCGCCAACCAGGCGTTCCCACTCTTCGGAAATCGCGACCAGGGCGTCTGCGCCCTTCAAAATCTCCACGGAAATCATATGAGGTAGAAGGGAATCGCAGTAAAGTTGGGCTGTGATCCTGTCTGGTCCTAGTATCGTTCATCCCAGCCCGCCGATGCGCTTCGGATGATCGCTTCCTGCGGTCCTCTTGATTCATTTGATACCGCCCATGTACAATCGGTGTACAATCTTGCCGACCTTCGACAACTGGGGCGTAATACGACGTGAATTCCCGGCCCTGGAGAATCGGGCTTATTTAAACACCGCAACGTTCGGCCAACTGCCGCGCCGCGCGACCGAGGCCGTGGCCCG
>Ga0210394_10002416_pt1 | contig 25684 bp, 30 predicted proteins | sample IncBWC12MmetaG_FD_160121 | JGI IMG/M metagenome (GOLD analysis project Ga0210394, IMG submission 160121) | Forest soil microbial communities from Barre Woods Harvard Forest LTER site, Petersham, Massachusetts, United States - Inc-BW-C-12-M | ecosystem: Environmental > Terrestrial > Soil >...
TTCTCGAAGAATTTTACCCGGTCGCGGCCCAACGTCATGAAGGCCGCGAACGCCTCTGGCTCATCGCGCCGAAAAGCGAGCCAGCGTTCCATATCGACGCCGCCGAGCATGAAAACGGTATTCATGCAGTGGTGAATGTCGCTGGCGTCAATATCGGACTCGCATTGCGCGCCGGACCTCGCGATCAGATCGGCGTCGCCCGTGGTGTCGACCACGATTTTGGCTAATACCGCGTGACGACCTTCCTTGCTTTCAAAGATTGCCCCCTGGACGATGCCGTTTTCTACGATCGGTGTGGTGCACCAGGCGTGAAGCAACAGCCGCACCTTGGCCTCGTCCGTCATCTTCATGGACAGCGTCTTGAGTGCTTCAGGATCAATCGTCGGCGACCAAGTGACGATCCCGTGGTAAGCCGCGGTTCGTTGCGCCCAATAGGCGGCGGTGGCGGCATCCCGATTTCCCCATTCGGCGCGCGGCGGCCCTTGGATTGCTGCCTTCGGCAGCCGCTCCATCAATTCTTCCGCAAGCCCACGGATGATTTGCCGCCCAGACCAATCCGTCATGCGGTCGATCCAGATGACAAGGCCGCCGGTCGAAAGTCCTCCCAAGTGGTTGTAGCGCTCGACCAGCAACACGTCCGCGCCAAGCCTCGCCGCAGCGATGGCGGCAGCCGTTCCCGCAGGGCCACCACCGACGACGAGCACGTCAGTTTCGGCGAACACCGGAACTTGGCGCGCTGGCTCAAAGATAGTTTTGTTGGGCCGAGCACGGCGCACGCGGCCACTTCCGCTGAATAGCTCAATCCCCTGTGCGGCGCCGATGCTGCTGCTGTAATTGCCGCTCCCCGGAGGATCGCGAAAGATTTCGCTCTCTCGGGTCGTTCGTACCGGCTCGGTGTCTTTGGGGTGCATCATGTCTAAGTCTCAAGCCTGATTGGCGAGTAGGAAAATCAACGAAAAACGGCGATTGAAGTCCATGGCCGGGATACTCTCCAACTTCATCAACCTTTGAAGGTCGGTTGCCGCGGGTGCACGAAGTTCTTGAAATCCGCGAAATCCTTCCATGCCGGCTCTGGCGCGTCGCAACCGGGTTGCGGTGCGTACTTGGAAGGCTCGATCAACTGCATCGTCGGAATGTAACGCGGACAGTTCGGAAAAATTGCCCGCGCGGCGACGCGAACGATGAGTTGCGCGCCGACAGTGTGGGCGAGGAGCGGGTCCCGGTCACTCACGGTCGCCTCGCCATTGACTCGCAGGCGCTGCGGTTTGCCGTGCATGGCGATGAACAGTATGCCGACGCTGGGATTGACGAGAATGTTGCCTAGGCTCTTGAACATGCCGTTCCCGTCGTAGTCGGGAAATGCGAGTTCGGAAGGCCCGGTGACGCGCACGAAGCCTGGCATGCCGCCCTTGTAGGAGCAATCCGGCCGTCCCTCGGCATCCGCCGTTGCGAGGAAGAAATAGGGCAAGCTTTCGATGAAGGCCGTGTCGTCCGACGTGAACTGCACGCGCGTGAGCTTCTCCTCCAACCGATCGGACATCCGGCGACTGTCGAACTGGTCTTGCAGTCGCCGGTTCCCATCGTGATACATAATGCTATCGGTCATGGTTGCTTTCCCGGGGTTCGGTGCGAGGTCGGGTCGAGCATTCGTCTTGAACTGTCCCGGCCGTCACTCGCTTATCCACCTATTGCGGCTGCGCTCTGCGTAATACTCCTCGGCAACGCTCGACTTCGACAGGCATACCAATTCAGCGAACGGCGCATTCCGCCGACAGGATCTGCACGACAGCGCGGGGATAAGAGCCGTTAACCATAGTTTGAACAGAGGGATTGCCCCAATTTGGCCAAACCGTTCGAGTGTGTTGGCGCAGATGCGCGTGTTGGGGAGGAGTTCCATGAGTGATCGAGCCCGCGATTTCTTAATTGGTTGGTTCTCATCGCACGTTCAACCCTTGCCATCGGTTAGAAGATTGGCTGAGGCTGTCCGACTTGCAACGAAGTGCCGGGCAGATGCGACTGCTGCCGATATTCCCCAGCAAGAAATCCGGGACGTAACCAACGGCAACTTAATTCTAAAATTACTTCAAGCACTAGACGCGACTGCGCGCCTGGACGAGGACACGCCAATAGCGCCCGAGATGAAGACCCTTATCGAAGCACAGAGTCTTAGCGACTCGTAATCGCCCCGACGCGAACATTGCCGGGCGTTCTGTCGACGTTTGCCCGCGTCTTTATGCAATGCATTTAAATGTTGAGTCAGTTTTGAGGCTTGCGGCTAGCCCCGTAATTAGAAGCCTCAAATGCGCATCGAAATCGACGACAATTCTGCGGCGCTGACGCCCTTTGGCTCATTGGTCTCGGCTAAAGTCCGGTCGAAAAACGCCGGCAAGCCTTGGACGATCGCGTTCCAAGCTGACCGCTCTCATCGGGAAAGCTCGCCTAATGCACTTCCTGCCGCCTTGCTGACTACCGCAATGATCGCAATCATTTTGATCGGGGCCGCAAAAAGCTCGTTGGGGACATCGACTCTCGGGCAGAGCAATGCCACTTCCAGCTACGTCATGTTCAATGCCTTGCCTCTGACGTTGTCCGATCACTGGTAACGGTCAGAAGCGAATCATCGTCTTCTCCGTTAGCCTTGGAAGAGAATTGGGTCGTCGCTTCGAGCTGCAAGCGAACTCACGCACTGCCTGCCTGCATATCACGCATGCACGACGACCAATTTCTTTGAAGCAAATCAAAGCAAGCGTCGGGAACGGCCGAATTGGGGTCTTGCCTAACTGATGTGACCCGCGAAGGCCGCTCCCGGCGTGCCGTTCGTGATTTTCCGCTATGCTAGCGCCCGAGCGTTTGCGCCGGCAATTCTCGCGGATCCTTGACCCGGTGGTGTCATGCAAAACCTCCGCGTCTACTTGGCTACGGTCAGACTGCCGCCTGTTGCTGTCAAGGTCGAATAAGCGGTGACCTTAAGCAGGAGTTAGCGCGATTGATCTCACGCCCCGACAGCCCGGGCCAAACTATCGCCACAGGTCACCGGTATTTTCCAAGGTGATCGCAGACCGGAACTGTTCCGCGTCACTCGGGAGGATAACAATGAAAAACGCAATCGTGGTCATGTTGCTGCTCGGCGGGTTCATGCTGTTGAGCACAATCGATGCAAATGCATACGTCTGCGCACGCGGAGTGTATCGGGCGGGCTGCGTTGGGCCGCGCGGCGGCGTAGTCGTAAGACATCCCTACCATCCCTACGGCAGGGTTTATCGCTGATTCGCAGCGTGATTGATCTCACGCCCGCCCATTGCGGCGGAGCGCCGCACCTAGTTACCCGATAGAGGATTACGAATCGCGCCCAAGACATTTTGAAAAACAAGAACTTGGTACAAAGGTAAGGCACCATCGCAATCGTTCATTACGGCGATTTCATTTTGGCGTAGTCATTAAGGCTGCTAAATCGGGACCGCTCAAATCTCCCCCGATGATGAGCAAAGAGCGGCCCCGATCATTAGTCCCCATCCCCGACACCCCGTGATCGGGGCTGCCATTATCCCAAGTGAATTGTGGCCATCGGTGGGCGCCCGTCGGCCTGCGAATGTATTTTTGCGTTCAATCCAACGCGATTGAGTGATTTCGAGTGATAGCGCTGCGAGTGGGTAATGCTCCACCCAAGCCAATGCGGATCAGGTCTAGCTTCGCTGGCGGCGACGGCGAATTCCTACATAGAAGCTTGCCGCCATCAGAGGATAAAGAAACCATTGTACAGTGTCGTTCACTGAATCTGGCAACGCGAAGGAGGCAATGCCAAAGCACAACGTCGCCATTAGTGACAACGGACGCCATGGGATCTCGAAGTTTCTTTTTCGCGCCCGCTTCCATTCCCGCAAATCTTCATCGATCCGCGAGGACTCTGGCGTTTTCGACAGCAGCACAGACCGCTCGACGGAATGTCCAGTGGCCTCAACCCTTGTGCTCTGTGCAACGGCTTCGAATTCCTTCGCGCGTGAAGGCTGACGCTGAGGATTGCAACGACGCCCGAACGATCTGTGGTCCGCCATTGATCCGTTCTCAGAGAACATAGCCGATGGTCCCACGACCGACTTAGTGGCCATTTAACAATTTTCTTCACTTTTTAGCTGCGGTTCGTCGCGTGCTAACACATTCGCCCCTTGCCCCGCTTCACTGGTTAGCTGCGCTCATCTCACCCTTGATCCTTTGCACAGTGCCATTGCTGAGCCCGACCAGCTTCGCCACGCGATTGATGCCAAGGCCGTCGCCCAGCGCGAGCCGTGCTTTGTCGATCGCGTCAGGATCATTCAACGGCCGGCCAAGCTTCCTGCCATTGGCGACAGCGCGCCTCAGGCCCGCGTGAATGCGTGCCTGGATCATCGCGCGCTCGAACTCAGCAAACGCCCCGGTCATCTGCAGCATCAGCTTCCCGCTTGGCGTGGTCGTGTCGATCGCTTGCTGATCCAGGTACAGGTCAACACCACACGCCTTTAAGCCTTCAATGGTGTTGAGCAGATCAACGAGTGAGCGCCCTATGCGGTCGATCGCCCAGACCATCACAACATCGAAGCTTCCCCGCTGCGCATCCTTCAACATCTGATCGAGGCCAGGACGATCCGTGCGACCCTTAGCTCCGCTAATGCCGGCATCGTTGAATGTCTCCACAATTTGCGAACCTCTCGCTTCCGCCACTTTAGTAAGCGCCGCGACTTGGTTCTCAACCGTTTGCCGATCCGTGCTGACACCGACATAAAGCGCTGCTCGCTTGGTCATGACATGCTCCGCTGAATGATCCGAAATCAGTCGTTATTGGATGGTCTGCAATTCAATGGATTGCTTCTTGATTTTACTGCAGTTTTAGTCCGCCCTGCGGACGGGATTTCGGATACCGCCTCTCGGTCCGAACACACCTTCTGCATGCCACCGCTCAACAACGTCCTTCGCTTCCCTGAACAGCTCATTGCGATGCTTGACGAGATAAGCATCCGCTGTTGCCATAATTGCTTTTCGCTCCATGCGCTGCGGCTTCAGTCCCTTTGCTTTCAGCATCATTTCAACTTTCTTGCGCGCCATGCGTCGAGCTAGGACTACGACGGCCCTGTCCATTGCGCGCGTTTGGGCTGGTGTGGTGGCTTGTGGTAGTCTGTGAATAGCCTCGACCATTGTTCGCCAGAACTCCTTGGATGGTTGGGGTCAGAGCCTGCGTGCATTGGACCGCGCGCAGGCTCGCTTTTAGCGCGACAACCATATCACTACGCCACGATCGCTCCTAGCATTATCGCTACGCGATGCGATTGTTTGTTGTTTGTTGTTTGCTCAGCGATGCGATCATCAGTGCGGCGCTGAGCTTCGAGCTCGCTGGGTGGTGGCGGCAGTGTTGCCTCCTGGCCGCTCGCGCCTACCCCCACCCCCAAAAGTCATCGGGCTCGTGGCCGCCAATACCCCTTAGCAATTTTTGTCAGAAATTCCTTAGGTTAAAACATCGTACTAACCGCGCAAACCTGCTATGGTCGCAACGGCTCGCGACCATCGCGGCTAGGAAGACAGGGAGGAACCTATGAAAACGAATTATAAGTTAGCTATTGCGCTCATCGCTGGTACTGCCATCGGAGGAGCGGCGATCCAGGGACTTCACGCCCAGGCCAAGCCGCCAGCCTATGTCATCATTCCCATTCTGAAAATAAACGATCCTGCCGCTTACAAGACCGGCGTCATCGATAAAGCGAGTGCGACTGCGGGAGAAATGGCCGCTGCTGGTGGTCATTTCGTCGTCCGAGGCAAACCACTCACTGTCCTAGATGGAAATCCGCCCGAGCGCTTAGTCATAATCGCATTCGACAGCGTCGAGAAAGCACAAGCGTTTGAAAATACGGCAGCCCAGAAGGAGATTAATGCAGCCCGGATCAAGTCGACGAACTCGCTTTCCTTCATAGTTGAAGGAGTTGCAAATTAGCCTTTGACTGGCTGGCATATAAAACTGCATATCGAGCTTAGGAGGCCGTCTCAGTTTGGCGGCCTTCTTATGCATTCCAGCCGTATTATCCGTCACATTCCAACAGAAATCGTAACGCGACCGGTTTGATATAAACCGATGGCTCGGGCCGCTGCCGGGGAAAGATCAATATCTCTACCTCGAACCCAAGGGCCACGATCATTGATGCGAACTGTCACACATCCACTGTGGCAGACGCGAACACTCGTGCCGAACGGCAATCTGCGATGAGCCGCTGTCATTGCCGCGCAATTTAGTCGCTCTCCATTTGCTGTGCGATGCCCGCAAAGGCCATCGCTCCCACCATAGATGCTCGCCACTTCGGCATGCGCAGCGCTCTCAACCAAGAGAAGAATTGCTGCAGACACAACAATACTTCCCAAACAACCAAATATCTTCATACAAACCCCCGCAGCCACCAAAGAACCTGATGTTCAGGTCGCCAAAAGATGTGGCAGAAGTTGACGATTGGGGTCACTGTTGATTCATCGGCTGAGGAGGCGGCGTCTCACTGGGACCATGCCAGAGTCAATCGAGTTCGCGCAGGCCGGGAGCTTCAAAAAACGGCGTGTTGGCCTGACAGATAGAAACGACAGCCTCTACGGAACCGCGCCCCGCACAACCCGCATCGGCATCATATACGAAACTGTCAACACCGGGATCGGACAGTTGTCTACCATCGAAAGCATGGTGTCGTCCGGGATGCAGTCCCTGCCGTTCCCAGTGCGCAGTAGCGGCGAGATTGAGGAAGCGATCGAGCGGGTCGCAAGCCAACCCAATGGCAGCCTGATCGTGTTGGGCGGCCCGCTCACAGCTCAGCATCGGGATCTGATTAATCCGCGAAATCCTTCCACGCCGGCTCGAGCGTCTCGCAGCTAGGGGCGCACTCCATTTATTGGGCAAAACCGATCCTGTTATCCCGCTCCGTCACGGCTTACCTTAATCTACCGCAGGCAGTTGGGTAGCAATCGCGGTAGCAAAGGGGGGAGCTGGCGTCGACTGAACGAGGATCAAAATGGCAGGCGAAAACGAGCATATCCAAATGCTAGCTGCGGCGCGATTGATGATGGTGAAGTCGCGCCGCGAGTTCGCTGAGGCGTTGGCCAAACCGTTCAAGCGGGGCCACACCGAAGATATCGGAACCAGATTTATAGAGTTGCAAAACACGATCGAGGCGATCGACAGAGCCATCGCCGATGAAAATCACATGCAAAGCAACCCAGATCAAACCCCTGGTATCACTATCAAGGTAGTAGACACTTAAGTCACCCTGCTCACCGACCGCTAATGCCCCGCCGCTTCCCGCCGCGTTATTGCACCGCCAACGAACGCTTGCCACTACTCCTCAGAGACGGCCCGAACAGGCACGGCGGTCGGCCGCATAGGATCGAGAGCCGCCGAAGCGCCGGCACCAACTGTTAGATTTTCACCACTAGATACGTCAGAAAATATGTTTGCGAGAAGGCAGATTTACACGAACCGAGGTAGTCGCCGGGCTTATGCGCGTCAGGCGCGAACCTCGCCTCGTTCGAGGGCCGATATCAAGCGCGAATAAGCCCTTCGCAATGCGGTAATTGGCAGTCGCGAAGTGTGGCTCTTGGTCATGAACCGCCGCGCCGATCATTAGCTGCCATGACCGGTCTTCACCCAATACCCGCCGCGCCTAGCGTTCCTAGGGCGGCGGTTAAGGGCCAATCGCCTCTGACGCAGCGCAGCAAACGGCAGCTCTATTCGATCACCTCGTCGGCGCGAGCGAGCAGCGCGGGCGGCGTTACCCGGCGCCCTGATATCGGACATTCGGCTGTCAACAGCGGACATTCGTCGGCGTAAGCGCTAGCCCTTCAGCCGCGCGATCAGACCGTATATGTCGCCGAGCACGTACAGGTCGCGCACTTTCTGGCCCTCGAAGGTGAAAATCGGCATGCCTATCCACCATACGTGACGACCGCTCGGGGCAACACTGAACAGTTCCTGCCGATGATAGCCGTGGAAGCGCATCTTGCCGCTGACACGGTTGCCCTCTTCGATCATTGCCAGAATGTCTGTGGTGTATTGCCCGAGTGCCCAGGTCGCCCAGTCGACATAGCCAGCAAATTGATCGTGGCCGACGAGTGTCGGCCCGAGTGAGCCGCGGAATGTGAAGCCTTCATGAAAAATTTTCGGGATCAGACTCTTATCGGCGTGGTCCCACATGTCCTTGTAGAATATGCGCACCATTTCTTTCTGCGGTGAGAGGGTGACCCCTTCGAAGCTGAGTGCCGGTTCTTCCATGGCCGCGAGGTTAGCGCGTTGTTTTATGTTAATGAAGACCGATCACCATGGGCGGGTGGCAATGTCCGCTGTGGGTCATTAGCGACCTATTTGCGATGGTCGTGTCATGTCCGCTTCACCCCCGAAAGCGACCGGATTGCCGCATCACGGCAAGTCACACTAGGGCCAGTCGCAGAAACGGATGCGATTACGCCACCTGCGGTTCAAATCGGCGCTCAATGTGGAACGACTTAGCAGTCACGCGCCACGCACCGCTAAACAAGTGGAACGACAGATAGTCGAGGTACAGGATGGTATCGATCCGCACTCGAACCTTCACGAGCGCTTGCGTAGGTGAAGCAAAGTCAATCAGAAGGATCTCCTGCTGCCGCGGCGCGTTCTTCGATTTTGGTGATGGGTTAGATGCAAGCAGTTTTCGATACTCGGCCGCTGGCAGGATGCGCAGATTACCATCGCGAAGGCCGTGCAAGTGGGCTGTGGGCGCAAATACTCGATCGAATCGGCGAACGTCAGAGTCGAACATCATCTCGAAGTACTGATCAATGGTTGCGAGCAGTGCCTGGTGCGTGGCGGCGTCAGTCATTGTCAGGCTCCGTAAATTGCCGCCTCGTTGCCAATCATTCCACAAGACGCCGGGGCACGTCCTTGCAAACCGTGCTAAAAACAGCTGGTAGAATGCAACATCTCACCCTTTCATGCACAGTTGGAGCGTTGTCATGCCAAAAGCAGACCTTGATGCCATTGACTGTCGGATCGTTGCCGAATTGCAGGCAAATGCGAGGCTGAGCAACGTCGAGCTTGCCGACCGGGTCGGTCTGTCGCCTTCGCCATGCCTGCGTCGAGTAAAGCGTCTTGAGCGAGAGAGATATATCGAAGGCTATCGGGCTGCGCTTCGACGCGATCGGATGGGCCTCGGTTTTTCAGTCTTCGTGGGCGTGAAGATTGATGGTCACGCGAACGAGCGCGCCCTCAGGTTCGAGGAAGCGGTCAGCGCGTTGCCAGAGGTTATCGGGTGTCATCTCGTATCAGGAGAGGCCGACTACTTCTTGGAGGTCGTGGTGCCCGATCTTGAGCATTACCAACGCTTCCTTGTTAACAAGCTCTTGAACTTGTCCATCATCAGGGAAGTTAGGAGCAACATTGCCATCCAGACCGTGAAGGCAGGAGCACCGCTTCCCCTGGAGCATTTGAACTGACAGGTTGTCTGCTAAGGGTCAGAACGACCAATTTGCAGCGTCCGCGCAATGTCCGCTTTGCACCCGAAAGCGGTATCCCCGGAAGCTGACACTCGCTTGCGCTACAATATCTGACGCTGTGGGCCATGCGCCGAGTTTGTCGGTGTGGGCTGGCTCAGTATCGTGGACTGAAGAGGGATGTCGTATGGGCGATCAGATCTCTTGGCACGTCGAGCTGGCGGTCAAACCGGGCCAACTCGAGAACTTTCGGGCGTTGACAGGCGAGATGGTGGAATCCACGCGAGCCGAGCCCGGTGTATTGAGCTACCAAAGATTCGTGAGTGACAACGGCAAGTTCGTCTATGCCTACGAGCGCTACGCGAATTCCGCCGCGGCGGTGGCGCACCTACGAACGTTTGGGAAGCACTTCAGCGGCCGGTTCTTGGCCATGGTGGACCGAATGCGATTCACGGTGTTCGGTCATCCGAGCGATGAGTTGAGAGGATTGCTGGACGGGCTCGGCGCGACGTATCTGAAACCGTTCGGCGATTTCGCGTATTGGGCTTAGACCTGTGAGTGCGGTCTCAAAGTGCAAGAGCCCCGGCTGAAACGCGTGCTGGCAGTGGAGCATCGAAAGCCTAGGACGACCGCTTCGGGTCATGAACTGTCGCACCGCCCATGAGCCGGCGCGGCAGTTAGACATCCAACACCGGACACGAAGGCGAACGGTCGGCGCGACCGTTTCGGGCCAAAACCCGCCGCAAGCAGGTGCAGCAATTGACCCGATTATTCGATCACATCGTCGGCGAGCAATTGCATCGAATTGGGCACGTCTATACCGAGGGCCTTCGTGATATTCAGATTGATGACAAGCTTGAACGTGTTTGGTTGCTTGACCGGGATATTAGCCGGCTTTGCTCCGCGCAGAATCTTGTCGACAATTTCTGCGGCACGCCTGCACAGATGCCGGACAGCGCGATGAAATCGCGCCGTCTCATTCGATCACCCGGTTGGCCAGCGCCAGCAGGTTCGGCGGGATGTCGAGCCCAAGTGCCTTCGCGGTCTTGAGATTGAGTACCAGCTCGAACGTCGTCGGCTGCATGATCGGTAGATCGGCGGGCTTGGCGCCTTTCAATATCTTGTCGACCAGCACGGCCGCGAACTCGAAGACCTCCGGGTAGTTGGGCCCGTAGGACATGAGTCCGCCAGCCTCGACCCACGCGCCGTCCTCGAACATCGCCGGAATCTTGTTGCCGTTGGCAAACTCGAGAATGCGGGCCAGATGCCGTCGCGTGAACGCCTCGGTCGTTACCAACAACGCATCCGGGTGTTGCGCGAGAAGCTCGACAAGCGCGGCCTCCAGCTCCTCGGGATTTCGCGGCCCGACGACGTGCAGCAAGACGTGCGACTGATCGGCGGCGATCTGGGTTTCATGCACGCGGGCGGCCATGCCGGGGTTCGACGAATCCCACAAAATCGCAAAGCGGGAAATTTTGGGCGACAGCGTGCGCAAGATATCGAGCCGCTTGGCGCTCAGTTCCGGCGCCATCAGCGACGTGCCGGTGACATTGCCGCCGGGCCTGGCGAGACTCGCGACCAGACCGACACCCACCGGGTCGCTATTGGCGCCGAGCACGATGGGGATCGTGCCGGTCGCTTGCTTGGCGGCAAAGCCCGCCGGCGTCCCCATTGTCACGATGACATCGACCCGCTGCGCCACCAGATCCGCGGCAAGATCCTTCAGGCGCCCGGTGTCTCCTTCCGCCGCCTTGCGCACAAAGACGACGTTCCTGCCATCCGCATAGCCGAGCTCTCCGAGCTTGCGCATGAACGCATCGGTGAAAGAAGGGCCGACGCCGGTGTCGAGCAGGCCGATCTTGAAGGGTGCCTGCGCGCGCGCGGCGAGCGGCCAGGTGGCCGCGGCGCCCCCAATGAGCGTGATGAACTTGCGCCGTCGCATTGGCCGCCCCCAAGGGTTCAAAATTACGCCATAAGGTCGATTACAGCAGGGATCGCCGGCCCGCGGAATGGGGTTCCGGCACCATCTCGCACAGCAGCAATTCAGGGGACCGAAGTGTCGAAAAGGGTCATGAACTGCCTCGACTGCAAATGGCAGCGGTGTCCGGTCTTGCCCCGATAACTGCCGCTGCTGTCCGTACTTGGGCGGCCGGTTTGGGCCATGAACCGCCTCCCGCACCGCAACGGTTTCGTGTAGCATTGATGGAGAGCTGCCAACGGGACGTGCCGAAATCCCGATCATTGCAATGGGCAGCACAAGTGCCGTCGGCGAGCGTCCCCGCTTCACGTTCATATTTGAAAGCGTCCACGCGCGCACCGCGCCGGGACATTGGGGGGCATCATGAAACTTCCCCACCGAAGACATTTCCTGCATCTAGCAGCGGGCGTCGTTACGCTCCCGGCTTTATCTTGGCATGCAAGGGCAGACACCTATCCAAGCCGGCCAGTACGCCTCATTGTTGGTTTTCCGGCCGGCAATGCATCCGACATCGTCGCGCGCCTCATGGCTCAATCACTGTCGGAGCGCCTCGGGCAGCAATTCATCGTCGAGAACCGGCCGGGAGCCAGCGGCAATATTGGCGCCGAAGTCGTCGTGCGAGCCCCACCGGACGGCTACACACTCCTCATGGAGGTCGTGACGGGTAACGCGATCAACGCCACGCTCTATCCGAACCTCAATTTTAATTTCATCCGCGACATCGCGCCGGTCGCGAACATTGGCGGTGGCGCCTATGTCATGGTGGTAAATCCATCGGTTCCAGCCAAGACGGTCCCGGAGTTCATCGTCTACGCCAAGGTCAATCCGGGCAAAATCAACTATGCGTCGGCAGGAATTGGAGGTCCGACCCATATCTTCGGAGAGCTGTTCAAGATGATGGCAGGCGTCGACTTGCTTCACGTCCCGTATCGCGGCAGTTTCTTGCCCGATTTGCTCGGCGGACAGGTGCAGGCCGTGTTTGGTCCAGTATCTCAGTTGATCGAGCATATCCGATCAAGCAAATTGCGCGCCCTTGCAGTCACCACCGCGACGCGTCAAGCGGCGCTCCCGGATATCCCGACGGTGGCCGAATTTGTGCCGGGCTACGAGGGAAGCGTTTGGTATGGCGTCGGCGCACCAAAGAACATCCCCACTGACATCATCGAGAAGCTCAACATGGAGATAAATGCGGCCCTAGCCGATCCATCGTTGAAAGCGCGCTTTGCCGAACTGGCTTGTACACCAATGTCGATGACGCCTGTCGAGTTCGGCAAGCTCATCGTCGATGAAACTGAGAAATGGGCCAAGGTGGTCCAGTTCGCGAACATCAAACCGGAGTGATCGCCACCATCCCGATATCCGCAATGGGCAAATGAGCAGGCTTCCCTCGCGATCTCTGGCGAACCGATCACTTGCGTTTTGCCTTTTTCTTTTGCCCGCTTGTGGTGAGACCCAGACTCTTTAAGACATCGGCGAGGCGCTTACGTTTCGCCTTCAAGTGAACTCGCTTATTCAATTTGTTCAACATGTCTGCTGGAACCAGAACTTGTTCGGAGTGAACGGAATTAAGAAATTTTGCTGCTTCATGGAAAGGTAGCCCAGAAATCGACACGTCAACCCGTGCGTTCAGCGCGAGCGTCAACCCACCACCGAACCTACTTCCATAACAATGACACTCACATATTTCGGGCGAGTCGCTGCTGGCGATGCATCCGCAGCCCTTACCACCGCTACATTCGCAGCTACATTCTCCCGCACTGCAATTTGCCATTGTTCTGCTCCCGTTCATTGCAACGCGTGTCCATACTCTTCGAAGCCACAGATGATGTCCAGCCCGCACATACCCGCGCGGCGAGCGAATAGAGAGGGATGCTTTAGAAAGATAACGGGTAGCCACGCCACGCTGACGAGGTATTCGCACAGACCTTCGCACTGCATCAATTGACGGCGCCAAAGCGCCGCGTTGGGTCATGAACTGCCTCGCAGGCCAGGGGCTGGCGCGGCAGTTCCACCCCCGTAAGCAGACGCCAACCCGCGAGCGGTAGCCGTTGAACTAAGACCATCCTGGTCGTTCTCACAAACGAGGAGAATGACCATGCACGACTACGTAAAACCAACGTCCTATGCGTCCAAGCGCATCCCTTGGAACAAGGGCAAGCTGACCGGAGCCAAGCCGCCACTGCGGCCAAAACATGTCTGGTCGATCCGCACCAAACTTCAAATGGCAGACCGCAAACGCGACCTGGCACTCTTCAATCTCGCCATCGACAGCAAGCTGCGCGGTTGCGATGTCGTTGCTCTCAAAGTCGAAGACATTGCCCCGCACGGATACGCCATTGAGCGAGTGACTGTCCGCCAGAAGAAGACCGGACGACCGGTGCGGTTCGAGGTCACCGAACAAACCCGGCAAGCTATCGATGATTACCTCCGCGTCGCAGACAGGAAGCAAGGACAATTCCTTTTTGCCGCGCAGCGCGAGCCAGGGTTGGGCCTTTCGACACGACAATATGCGCGTCTTGTTGGCCACTGGATACGCAGCATTGGGCTCGATCCGTGCATGTTCGGTACGCATTCACTGCGGCGGACCAAGGCCACGCTGATCTATCGACGCACCGGTAATCTGCGGGCCGTCCAGTTGTTACTCGGCCACACTAAGATCGAGAGCACAGTCCGCTATCTCGGTATCGAGGTTGACGACGCTTTGGCGATTGCCGAGCAAACCGACGTTTGACGCTGATCGGACAGCAGGTCAGTTCTGCCCGGTAAGTGTGTGCGGTTTCATGCGGCCTGCTTGCCTTGCCTCAACCGCCTCACTGACTATCCCGCCTCGCCGTGTCCGCTATGAGAGGTCTTTCTGCCCCGCCCGCCACAACCCGGCGGGGCAGTTCATGACCCTGGCTGTGTGAAAACGCCCTTCTTCATGTGATTCTGACCGCGGTGATTCTTGCACTGCTGGGGGGATCGGATGAAGCGGTTCATTGAGGGAACGGATCGCGGGCAGAGCACGCTGTTTCCGGAATGCCTGGAGGACTGGATCGACGAGAACAATCCGGTTCGGGTGATTGACGTGTTTGTGGACGAGCTCGATCTGGGCGAGCTCAGCTTTGATGGGATTGCTCCCGAACCAACCGGCCGGCCGTCTTATCATCCGGCGGTTCTGCTGAAGCTTTACATCTACGGCTATCTCAATCGGGTTCAGTCGAGCCGGCGGCTTGAGCGTGAGGCTGGGCGCAATGTGGAGGTGATGTGGCTCACGGGTCGGCTCTCGCCCGATCACAAGACGATTGCTGATTTCCGGAAAGACAACGGCGGGGCGATACGCAAGGTGTGCGCTCAGTTCATCATGCTTTGTCGACGGTTGGACCTATTTGCGAACGCGATTGCCGTGATTGATGGCAGCAAGTTCAAGGCGGTGAACAATCGGGACAGGAACTTTACCAGGGCCAAAATGGAGCGGCGCTTGGCGCAGATTGAGGAGAGTGTCGTCCGCTATCTGCACCAGCTCGACAGCGCCGATCGGCAGGAGCCATCAGAAGCACGCACCACGAAGACGGCTCGGTTGAAGGAGAAGATCGCGAAACTGAAGGACGAAGTGAAGCGCCTCCATGGATTAAAGGCACGGATGCTGGTGGCGCCGGATCAGCAGATATCGCTGACTGACCCCGATTCCCGCTCGATGGCAACAAGCGGCCGAGGATCAGGCGTGGTGGGCTACAACGTTCAGGTCGCCGTTGACACCACGCACCACCTGATCATAACGCATGAAGTGACCAACGTTGGTAGCGATCGGGCGCAGCTGGCTCGCATGGCCAAGCAGACTAAGGCGACGCTGGAGGTAAAAAACCTCGACGTTATTGCAGACCGCGGTTACTTCAGCGGAGAGGAGATCCTTGAGTGCGACGAAGACGGCATCACGATCACGCTGCCAAAACCGATGACGTCCAATGCAAAAGCCGAAGGACGTTTTGGCAAACAGGACTTCCGCTATGTGACTGAAGAGGACGTTTACATCTGTCCCGCCGGAGAGAGGCTCGCCTATCATTACACAACCGAAGAAAACGGATTGGCTCTACGGCGATATTGGACCAATGCCTGCCAAAGCTGCGGCATCAAAGCTCAATGCACCACTGGCAAAGAGCGACGGATCACGCGATGGGAGCATGAGCACATTCTCGAAGCCGTTCAACGTCGGCTCGACGAACATCCGGAGAAGATGCGCCAACGCCGAGAGACGGTCGAGCATCCCTTCGGCACCATCAAGGCACGGATGGGAGCTACACACTTCCTGATGAAGACGCTGCCGCGCGTCGCCTCAGAGATGGCCCTGCACGTGTTGGCCTACAACCTCACCCGTGTGATGAACATCATGGGCATCCAGCCACTTATGGCGGCAATCAGGGCATAGCCAACCAACCGTGCAGGACACGTGCCGCTATCCCCTCGGTCCTTCAAAGCGCGCTCCTCTCGAAGCGTTTTGACACGACCAAGATCCGAAGCGGACACTGGCAACGACTGGAGGGCTTGCCGAGCCTTCTACCAGAACAATGCTTCGGCGTGAGGCGCGGCTACTGCGTGCACGCACCGTCGAAGGTGTGGCAATAGCGGCCGGTTCGACAAAGCGCATGACGCCGAGGCGCATTCCCCGCGCGGCATACACAGGTCGCTTTGACCAGACCGTCAGAGCAGGTCGGAAAATGCGCATGACTGAGCGAAGAACTTCGGGCTGTCATCGCGTGAGCCGATCCAATAGACAGGGGAATTGCGAGTAGGACCACGGCGAAACTCTTCAACATATTTCTCCTCCCGTTTTGTTTATCTTTTAAGCTTCACATTGATAAACAATATCATGCCGGCATCGGCGTGAAACACTGGGCGCGATAGTACTAGCCGATGATCGTTGTGGCAACGAATTCGCATTGCAAAACATTACATTATTGCAGACTGAAAAATGTGAAACGCTTTGCGGCGATGCAGCAATTCGCGTGCGCCAAAAGTTGAATTTATGATCGATGGGCAGGCATGTCGAAGACGCCAGCGATCCGACACGGCTTTCAATGGTGCTGGTTTCCCAGCAAGTCATCTACCTCGTTCTCGATCTTATCGGCCAAGTGTTTGGTGCTTTCCAAAGCGGCCGCACGGTAGCGACCGTCATTCTCATAGGTATCGAAAGCCCAAAGGGCGGCAATCAAGACTGCCAAGACTATGATGACTGCAGGCCGCATGATTCCTCCCGTTAGCAAGATGCGCTGTGGAATTTAGGCGCGCACAAAAGCGAGATTCCGCACGAGTCCAGGCTATGCCTCCAGAGTCGCCAGCGCCAGCGCCACCGCCAAGCGACAGCCATTGGCGAACTCGGGCAAGTCCACGGACTCTTTGACGGTATGAATCTCGTATTGTCCGCTGCCGCTGGTCGCGGCCGGCAAACCGTGCTTGACGAACCGGTTGGCGTCAAAGCGGCGGCAAACGACAGTTCTCGATCTGCTAGGACGAAATCGCTTCAGATTGAATCGAATTGCGCTCTAGCATTTTGATGGTGCGATCGCTCGCTGTAACGAAGGAGAAAAATCCCTACCACCACACCCTTCGACAATGCCAGCGACCCCAGCGGCCGCGCCAGCACCGGCGATGCCAACGAACCTGCATCACATTGCTGTGATCGGCCATGACGCCAGCGGGAAGCGGCGCGATTGGTGCGGCTTGCGAAATCCCGGCAACCGCCACCAAGACCAAACCTGCAATCGCCATCGCAGAGAAAGTCCGTATCATTGTGTTTCTCCCTATGCTTTTGCTTGCGGGATCGATGTCAGATTTGACCCGCGCTTGCTCCGCAACGCACTAAGCCGCGAAAGGGTTTCAGCGGACCACGGGAGTGGACAATGCGCGGGCTTAGTTGGAGAAAGAACAAGAACCGACACGGGGAAACGAGCCATGAACGTAAAAGACGTAATGACCCCGCACGTTCTTTCAGTGACGCCGGATGAATCGATTTTCGTAGCGGCGCGGCTGATGTTGCAGAAGAAAATCAGCGGCCTTCCCGTTGTCGACGGTCTTGGCAATCTGGTCGGCATCGTCAGCGAAGGCGACTTCCTGCGCCGCGCTGAAACCGGCACCAAGCGCCAGCGGCCGAAGTGGATGGAGTTTTTTCTCGGCCCTGGCCGGCTTGCCGACGAGTACGTTCAAATCAGCGGCCGCAAAGTTCGCGACGTCATGACGGAAGACGTGCGGACGGTGACGCCGGATGCGCCGCTGGAAGATGTCGTGCGACTGATGGAGCGCCACCACATCAAGCGGGTTCCGGTCGTCGAGAGCGGCAAGATCGTCGGCATCGTCACGCGCGCCAATCTGCTTCGCGCCATGGCCAGCTTCGTCGGCGAGATTGCGCCGTCTTCAGCCGGGGACACGACCATACGCGAGCAATTCATCGCCGAGCTGGAACGGCAGCCATGGGCGCCGGTGACCAGGATCGACGTCACCGTGAGAAACGGGGTCGTGCGGCTTTCCGGCACCCTTACCGACGAGAGGCAGCGCCAGGCGCTGCGCGTCACCGCGGAGAACATTCCGGGCGTCAAGAAAGTCGAGGACCACGTCGTTTGGATCGAGCCCGTATCCGGAATGTATGCCGAGGCGCCGCCGGAGGAAAAATAGTTTTGGCCTGTATTCGCCGTCCGTTTGGACTAGCATGGCGGCGACGATGGCTGACGAGCCTTTGGCCCATCCTAAGTGGAGACTGTCGCAACCTGATGGAGATTGATCATGTCGATGTCAATTGACGCCGCAGCCGAAGTGATGCGCGAGGCGATGCGCGAGAAGGTCAAGCGGCATTCGCTCTGGTACATGTTCCAAGGTGCGCTGATGGTGGTAGCCGGCATCCTGGCGATAGCCCATCCGGCGATGTCGTCGGTTGCCTTGGTTATCTTCTTCGGATGGCTCTTGATCATAAGCGGCATCGCCCAGGGTATCAGCCTGATCGATGCGCGCAGCGTGCCGCATTTCTGGCTGCAACTTGTTTCGGTCGCGCTGTTCATCATCGTCGGAGCGCTCTTCCTTCGTAACCCCGCCGAGAGCCTGATCACGCTCACGCTGCTTGTGATCGTGTTCCTGATGGTCGAGGGAATTTCAAAGATCATCTTTTCGCTCACCATACGGCCGTTCCCGAACTGGGGCTGGATCCTGGTGAGCGGGATCATCAGCGTCTTGTTGTCGTTTTATCTCTGGTCCAGCATGCCGGTGACTGCGGTCTTGTTTCTCGGCATGTTGCTTGGCATTTCGCTCATCAGCGAAGGCGTCGCGCTGGGCTACTTGGCTTGGCGGGTGCGGCAATCTTGAGGATGCGAGGGAGCCCCGGTTCGCGAAGAGCCGGGGCTTTTCGTTGATTTTATCCGACGAAGTATCGGGCGCGGCGAAGCGCGATCGAGCCGCAGAGGGCAATTTCAGCCAAGACAAATGCGGGCAAAGATCATCAAGGGCATAAAGTGGGCCTCGATCCTGGTCGCGGTCGTCGCGATTGGTTTCTTTGCAATTCGCGTGTACGCCGCGCAACGCGGACCGCCGCTGTCGCGCTGGCATACCTACGTGCCGCATGACTTGAAGGCCAAGGAGCTCGATGCCACCGACTGGGACCATTACCTTGCCCGGGAAGCCAAGATTTTTGACGACGTCCGCACCGAGGTGACGGAAAAGCTTAACCCGGACGAACGCGTCCCGATGAACCGGTATTTCGACGGCAGTCCGATCTATCCGGAGCACTTCACCCAGGACTTCAACCGCTCCTATGTGCTGGAGCCCAACGGCACGCCCGTCGGCGCCGTGGTGCTGCTGCACGGTTTGACCGATTCGCCCTATAGCCAGCGCCACATCGCCAAGTTTTATCGGGACCATGGCTTTGTCGCGATTGTCATCAGGCTGCCCGGTCACGGCACCGTTCCGGCCGGGCTGGTCGATGCCGAATGGGAAGATTGGACGGCAGCGACGCGGCTCGCCGTGCGGGAAGCCCGCCGTCGCGTCGGACCGTCGGCGCCGCTGCATCTGGTTGGATTCTCGAACGGCGGCGCGCTTGCGGTCAAATATGCACTGGACGCGATAGCCGATCCGCAGCTCAGTCGCGCCGACCGCGTCGTCTTGATTTCGCCGATGATCGGCATCACGCGCTTTGCGCGTTTCGCCGGGCTGGCCGGTCTGCCTGCCCTGTTCCCTGCATTCGCCGAAGCCGCTTGGCTCGGCGTGGTGCCGGAATTCAATCCATTCAAATACAACTCGTTCCCGGTCAACGGCGCCGTTCAATCGTATCGGCTGACGCAAGTCCTGCAACGGCAGATCGCGGCCTACTCCCGCTCCGGCCAACTGGCCGACCTGCCGCCGATCGTCACCTTCCAATCGGTCATGGACTACACGGTGAGCACGTCGGCCATTATCACGGCGTTGTACTCTCACCTTCCGGCCAACGGCAGCGAGCTCGTGCTGTTCGACGTCAACCGAACCGTGAAGTTCGGTCCGCTGCTGCGTCCCGCCGCGGATACTGCATTGGCCCGGCTGTTGCCCAGCAGAGCGCGGAATTACCGAACCACGATCATTACCAATGCCGACGTCCCGAGCGGCGAGGAAGTCGAGCGCAGCATTGCGGCCGGCGGAGTGACCGAAGTGGATCGCCCATTGGGCGTTGCCTATCCGGATGGACTTTATTCGCTCTCTCACGTCGCCTTGCCGTTTCCAATGAACGATTCGCTCTACGGGCTGACGCCCGATCCAGCGGAAGATTTCGGCCTTCACCTCGGCTCGCTGGCGCCGCGCGGTGAGCGCGACGTCCTGATCGCGAGCCTCGATGCATTGCTACGCGCCTCGTCCAATCCGTTCTTCCCCTACATGATCGAGCGGATCGACGACGGCATCGAAGACCGAAACCCGGCGACCAAAAAGGCGGACGCGCATTCTTTGCCGCCACCCAGCGACGAGACGGACAATGAGGCCCCGCGCTCGAGCATCCGCGATATCATCTCTTCCATCTTGGGCTTTGCGCCTCGCCCCTCGGAGTCAACGGCGGACGAGCCGTGAGGCAGCGCTCGACAAATTCGTGGCGCTAAAGCCTTCGCGCGTTACGCAGCATCGATGCGGCGGCAATCGAGGCAACGAGCGTATTTGACGCAAAACACTTCGCCACCGCTTTCAAATAAAAGTCATAAACACCTGCGAAGTGCCATGTAGGGCAGTAGCGAGGACCGAGCGATGACGTTCGATCGCGAACCCATTCTGGTCGATCTGGCATTACAAGGCGGCGGTTCGCACGGTGCGTTCACATGGGGCGTGCTCGATCGCCTGTTGGAAGAGCCATGGCTGCGGATTGACGGGATTTCAGGCACTTCGGCCGGCGCCATGAACGCGGCGGCGCTGGCCTATGGATATACCGGCGGCGGCAATGAAGGCGCCCGCGCGGCGCTCGAAGGATTTTGGCGCCGCGTGGCAAAGGCAGGGGAACTGAGCCCGCTGCGGCGTGGGCCGCTGGATATGATGCTCGGCCGCTGGTCGCTCGACAGTTCGCCGGCCTACCTCGCAATCGACATGATGTCGCGACTGTTTTCGCCCTACGACTTGAATCTGAGCGGGTGGAATCCACTGCGGGAAATTCTCACTGAGGGAGTCGATTTCGCGCGGGTCTCCGAATCGCCGATCAAGCTCTTCATCACCGCGACCAATGTCGCGACCGGCCGCGCCCGCGTATTTCGGAACAGTGAGCTCACCCCCGAGGTCCTGCTCGCATCGGCCTGCCTGCCGACAATGTTTCGGGCCATCGAGATCGACGGCGAGGCCTATTGGGATGGCGGTTATTCCGGCAATCCCACCATCACGCCGCTGGTGCGCGAATGCGCGTCGGAAGACACGATCATCGTCCCGATCAATCCGATCGAGCGCCAAGGCACGCCGCGGGCCGCGAGCGAAATTCTCAACCGGCTCAATGAGGTGGCATTCAACGCCGTGCTGCTGAAAGAACTGCGCATGATCGCATTGCTGCGGCGGGTTGCCGATCCCGGCCACGACGAGGGCGGCAAATGGGCCAAGATGCGGGTCCACTCCGTCACCAATGAAATCTTGAAGGGCCTGAACGCGTCGTCGAAAATGATCGCCGAGTGGGAATTTCTCTGCCTGCTGCGCGACAAAGGGCGCGCTTCGGCGCAAAGCTTCCTCGAGCGACACGTGGAGAATCTCGGACGCCGCTCGACGCTCGATCTCGACGTCCTGCTCGAAAGCATCTGACCGATGGGTCTTGTCGGCATTTTCATCGCGCTGGTTCTGCTGATATGGCTAGCGTATCGCGGCGGCAGCGTATTGCTGCTGGCGCCGGCGGCGGCGCTTGTTGCCGCTGCCGTATCGCGCCAGCCGCTGCTGGCCAACTGGACGCAAACGTTCATGGGCAGCGCGGCGCAATTCGTGGCGCAGTTTTTTCCGATCTTTCTTCTCGGCGCCGTGTTCGGCAAGCTCATGGAGGACAGCGGCTCGGTGTCGGCGATCGCCGAATTCATGACGGAGAAACTGGGCCCGCGCCGGGCAATTCTGGCGGTCGTGCTGGCGGGCGCATTCGTCACCTATGGCGGCGTGAGTTTGTTCGTGGCTTTCTTCGTGCTGGCGCCCATGGCGCAGGCGCTGTTTCAGGCCGCGGCAATTCCGAAGCGGCTGATGCCGGCGGCGCTCGCGCTCGGCACCTCGACCTTCACCATGTCGGCGCTGCCTGGAACGCCGGCGATCCAGAACGCGATCCCAATGCCGTTTTTCGGCACCACGCCGTTCGCGGCGCCGGGCCTTGGCGTGATCGCCTCGGCGATCATGCTCGGCTTCGGACTGTGGTGGCTCGGACGCGCCGAAGCCGCCGCCCGCCGCGCCGGCGAGGGCTATGGCGGGGATGCCGGCGGCAAGACCGATGCGGCACAAAGCGCGGCCCAAGATGAGCTCATTCGCGAGCGCGCCACGGCGGCTCGGGAATTCGATCCCGCCGAGATCCGGCACGGACACCAGAGTCAATCCATTCCACCCATCGCGCTTGCCGCGTTGCCGCTGGTCGTGGTGGTGGGGATCAATCTGGTGATGTCGATGTTCGTGCTACCGCGTCTCGACGTTTCCTACCTGGCCGAGGAGCGTTGGGGACCGACCTCGCTCGCCGCCGTGGGCGGGGTGTGGTCGGTCGTGGCCGCGCTTGCGGCCGCGATCGTGACGCTCGTTGCGGTCAACTTTCGGCGCCTGCTCACTTTGCGTGAGAGCCTGGGCGCGGGCGCAAATGCTTCCGTGCTGCCGGTTCTTAGCGTCGCAAGTCTGGTGGGCTTCGGCGCGGTGGTTGCGGCACTGCCGGCTTTCGCCATCGTCCGCGAATGGGTTTTGTCGATCGAGGGCGGCCCCCTCGTCTCGCTTGCGGTATCGACGAACGTGCTCGCCGCCCTGACCGGTTCGGCTTCGGGCGGACTGACGATCGCGCTCGATGCGCTCGGCGCGACCTATATGCGCCTCGCCGCGGAAAACGGCATCGACCCCGCGATCATGCACCGCGTTGCGGTCATCGGCGCCGGCACGCTCGACAGCCTGCCGCACAATGGCGCGGTCGTGACGCTGCTCGCCGTGTGCGGATCGACGCACCGCGAAAGCTATCTCGACATCGTCATGGTGGCGATCGTCAGCGCCATCATCGCCTTGGCCGCGGTGATTGCGCTGGGCTCGGTGTTCGGATCGTTCTGAGATATCGAGGACTACTTCGGCACAGTATCCTTGTAGATCGTGCCGTCCTTCATGATCACCAGAAAATTCTCGTCAGGGTCTTCGACGAGCTTGATATTTTCCAGCGGATTGCCGTCGACCAGCAGCAAGTCCGCAAGCGCGCCCTCTTCCACGACCCCAAGCTTGCCCGGATAGGGATTGATGAAGCCGGACAACGCCATCAACTCGCCGTTGTCCGCAGTGGCCATCTTGAGCGCTTCGGCAGGCGTGTACCAACGCACCATCCTGGTGAGTATGGCGCCCTGCCGGCTGGCAACCCGGGCATCGAACAGGATGTCGGTGCCGAACGCAGTCTTGATCTTGTATTTCTTCGCCAACCGGTAAGCGTTCTCCGTTCCGGCAAAAACCTCCTGCGCCTTTTTTTGCGACACCGGATTCACCAGCGGCGACGCATTTTCGTCGTCCATGAACGGTTGCAAGCTCCACCAGATGCCGTTATCCGCCAGCAACTTGGCGGTGGGCTCGTCGATAAGCTGGCCGTGTTCGATGCATTTGACGCCGGCAGCGACGGCTTGCTGGATCGCGCGCGGCGTATAGGCGTGCACCGTCACATACGTGCCCCAATTGTCGGCCGCTTCGACCGCGGCGCGAATCTCGGGTTCGGTGTACTGGGTCGATTCGATCGGATTATAGGGCGAGGCGATGCCGCCGCCGGCCATCAGCTTGATCTGGCTGGCACCCTGCCGCAACTGCTCGCGCGCGCGCAGGCGCACTTCATCGGGGCTGTCGGCAATGGCCGCGACACCTGCCACCTCGGAGTGGCTCAACGGCCCCCCTGTCACGCGCGGAACTTCAAACGAGAAACGGAAGTCGCCATGACCCGAGGTTTGCGAGATGAATGCGCCGGAGGGATAGATGCGCGGACCGGTCATGACACCTTCGTCGATCGCGCGCTTGAGACCGAACACCGGGCCGCCGAGGTCGCGTATCGTGGTGAAGCCCCGCATCAAAGTCGCCTGAGCCTGTCGCGCTGCCAGCAGCTGGAGATAATTCGTATCCGCGGTCATCAGCAGCATCTGCGGCGTCGCCGCCATGAACGCATGCCAATGGGCGTCGATGAGGCCTGGCATGAGCACGCGTCCGTTCGCTGCGATAACCCGGACATTGGCGCTCGCTTCGACGGTGATCGGACCAGAGGAAATGCGCGCAATGGTGTTGCCGCGGACGAGGACATTGGTGGGAGCAGAAAGCGAAGCACTCCGGCCATCGAAAATGCGGACGTTTTGAAAAAGCGTCGGCTGGGGGCTGGCCGGCGTGGCGAAGGGCGCCAAACCCGGCGCCTCCAAATCGGCATCGCCTTGCGCCAAGCTTGCCTGGCAAGAGGCGACCACGAATGCCGACGCCACCATGAGCGTTCTGAACTTCCGGCCCGCGTCATCCGCCATCAATTTTCGCCCGGCTACTTTCATGATTTTTACTCCCTGCTTAGAGAAGCAGATCATGGGGACTGTTCCAAGCCGCCGTCGGACTTCAGAGCGAAACGACCTGCACCGACACTTCCATATTGCTGAACGCGTTCGCGGGGCCTTCCCACATCCCGGAAAAGACCGCGAAATCGCAGCATGAACCGCTGCCGTCCGTCAGCGTATCATGGCAGCTAGACGCCTTGATCGTCGCGGTGCTTGTAGGCAAATGTGCGGTAAATTTGCGTATTCAGTTTTTCGAGGAGCTCGAATGTTCCGATGCTACTGAAAAGGAAACAGGCGCGGACTGGAGGTCCCGAGTTCAAATCTCGGCGCTTCGACCGTTTTGCTCGGCCGCATCACTGCCCGCTTGCACCGCGTCGATCAGCCGGCGGCAGGCGACGAGCTCATCCAACACGAGGCGCAGCGTCTCTTCGGCCGCCCTGCCGGATTGAGCGGACGGCCTCGTTGCAGCGACAGGCACGATCGTCGGTTCGCGCCGCCCGGCCGCAGCCCCATCGCCGGCGCGCGAGAACATCGACGCGCGCGTTTCGGCAGCGTCTTCAACAAAACTTTCAGCCTCATCATTCGCATCGGGCGGCGGCGGGAGCTCGGCGCCGGGGCGCCAGACATTCTGCACGAAGGCCGCGCCTTCGTCGCGCAGGATGCGCTGCACGCCGCGAATGGTGTAGCCCTCGCCGTAGAGCAGGTGGCGCACGCCGCGCAACAGATCGACGTCGTCGGGACGATAATAGCGCCGGCCGCCGCCGCGCTTCATCGGCTTGATCTGGGTGAAGCGGCTTTCCCAGAATCGCAGCACGTGCTGCGGAACGTCGATCTCGTCGGCGACTTCGCTGATGGTGCGAAATGCGTCAGGCGCTTTGTCCAAGATCTATTCTCCGCCAACGACGGCGATCACTTGCCGCCGTCCGGCTCCGAATTGATTCGCTGCTTGAGGATAGCAGAAGGCTTGAACACCATGACCCGGCGCGGCGAGATCGGCACTTCCTTGCCGGTCTTTGGATTGCGGCCGATGCGCTGGCCTTTCTTGCGCACCACGAACGAGCCGAACGATGATAGCTTCACCGTTTCG
>Ga0210394_10002417_pt1 | contig 25673 bp, 28 predicted proteins | sample IncBWC12MmetaG_FD_160121 | JGI IMG/M metagenome (GOLD analysis project Ga0210394, IMG submission 160121) | Forest soil microbial communities from Barre Woods Harvard Forest LTER site, Petersham, Massachusetts, United States - Inc-BW-C-12-M | ecosystem: Environmental > Terrestrial > Soil >...
GCGGGGCGCCTCCGCTTTTAGTACGTCTTTCGCGGCTGCCCAAACTTCGGCTTCCACGCAGCCGCCGCCGATCGTCCCCAGAATGGAGCCGTCCTCGCGCACCAGCATTCGGGAACTCTCAAAGCTGGGGATCGAGCCATTCGTATGAACGATGGTGGCCATTACGGCGCGCTTGCCTTCGCGCCTGAGCCGCAAAACTTCCTCGAAAAGATCCATGGCCGATCGCCTCCGGATTTCGTTCCATTATAGCGCGGGATGCCGAGTTTCGGTTCCCTACCCCCCGTACCTCTTTTCGCAAGTCTTCATTTGAATCGTCAATCGAAACCATGAAATCAGTAAGTTACAGCCAAAAACAGTGAATTGAGAAACGATAGAAACCCAAGAAACGAAAGAAGCCGGATTTTACATGACAATCGCAAGACAAAACGTGGCGGAAGCGCGCTCGACGCGGCTCGGCTTACTGAATATCGCGCGCTGTCTTTAAGCCGCTCTAGCTTTCTTTGCCGCTGACTCGCGCTTCGTGAATATCACCCAGGTTCGCTGGCGCTTTCCCAACGGCGTCGTATTCGTCCGAGCCGGATGTGGGTGACATTGCGGAGTCTCGTCGCGATTGCACGCTCAGCCGCACTAATCTTTCTGGGCAAGTATTGGGGGCGTAATTCTACAACGCAGCGAACACCGTTTGCTGCCACGGATACTTCAGCTCTGCGTACAGAGCCGTCTCATCTGGCATAGTCTGAAATCTTTCTTCTACGCCCTGGCTTGCGTGGAAGTACCCAGTAAGAATTTCAGGCTCCTCGCATCCCGGCATCGGTGGCAGGATCGACTATGTTCTTCGACGGTGTAGGTCTCGTCTGGACGTACCAGATCTTTTGCTCTCTTCTCAGCTGCCGCGCTTGTGCTGAAGCATTCCCAATCCAACGTGGTTCTGTCAGACCAGCGGATATGGTAGTGGGGTAACTGTACATGGTCCATGTGGGCTCCAAGCCGCTCTTAAGGGGCACTCGCAAAAATCCACCGTAGCACAGGGTTGGAGCTCCGCAGGTGTCCCCTATGGGACAGAAAAGGAAATATTATTTCTCACCCCCTTCCCGCTCGTAGCCAGCCATTTATCGATGTCGGTGCAGATTCGTATTGATCTCTACCTTGCTGCCGCAGGCCGTCGCGGAGGCGGGCGGGGTCTGCCGCGCCGCCCGCGCAAATGCCACCGATTTCGAGGCGCATGTCATTCGAATGAAGTGCTAAACATTTTCCCTTCTGGCTTCAGGCGAACAGGTTGATCTCATTTCGTTCGAATAATCTATCGGTAAACAATGTGATTGACTGACATATACTTTACTGATAACATCGCGTATGACTACCGTAAAAGAACCGCCTACCGGCTCAAAGTCCCCTTCCTTTTTCAGATTTGTTGTTTCAAAACTTAAGCCGCACGTCGCGCCTGTTTCCTCAGGCCCGCAACAACCCACACCGTCGCCTCTGAAATCTCAGATTTCAGATACGCAATCTCGTGAGAACGCCTCGCGCTGCGAATTCACCTTTTCCGACGGACGTCAATGCCGGAACGAACGCACCTCGCTCTGCGCTCATCACTCCCCCAGGCAAAAACGCAGTAGTAAAGGGGCTGCCCTCCAAACTCCGGAACTTGAAGCACTCTGCTCCGACCTCACGACAGCCACCAGCATCAACCGCGCCCTCGCCCAAACCTTTCTCCTCATGGCGCAAGGACGCATCTCCCGCAAAGACGCCGTCGCCTTCGGCTATCTCTCCCAACTGCTGCTGCAATCCGTCTCCGGAGTCCGCGCCGAATACGTAGCCGCCTTCGGCTATCGCCAGTGGGAGAACAAATTGAAAACCTCTCTTATGCCGATTGCAGATGACGATCCCGAGCCCTCTCCGGGCGAAGATAACAGCGAATCCGCCCTGTCCTCCGCCCAAACCGTCATTCCGTCTTCCGGCGAAAGTCACCAACAGGATGAGCTTTCGCCGGTTAACCGAGTCCGTAGTGAGAGAGGAATCCCTCCGGAGCCTTTGCCCGCTAACAAAGTCAAACGTGAGAGAAGGACCTCTCCGAATCCTCCTCAAGAGCGCCCTCTCGCCGAACGCATCATGGGCCAGCCCGATTACGCCGATATCTTGTCCCGTTCGCTGGATATGCTCGACCGCAAGGACGACTTCACCCCGGAAGGTCGCTCCGAAGCCCAAAAGCTCGCGCTCGAACTCGAACTGATGAAACCGGCTCCTGCCAAGCCGGCGAAAGACTTCTTCGGCCAAACCGTCGACCTCATGCGTCGCTTCCGCGACGCCGAGGAACGCAACGCAGCAGATGATCCCGAGCCGTCGTCACCTCCCCCTGAAGCTTTCTTGAACTACTACGGCCATCCCATTAAACTAGCCGTCCCGATTGAGAGTGGCACAGCCACTCCTGGCTGTGCGACGCCAAACCCGTCGTCCGCCTTGCGATCCGAACCATCGACCGTGCCTGATCCGCAAACTTGTAGCTCAGGACGCGGCGATTTTGTAGCGCCGCCTTCCAGGCGGCACCGCAAATCTCGTTCGCACTCGAGCGGTACCCGCTCCGCGCCGCATTCCGAACTCCCATTGCCCCTTCCGATTTCCGCGACAACAGTTACGCCCGATTCGGTCGGCGGCCCCGACGACGAACACCACGAAGGACACCGCACCGACTGGTATGCGCCGCCCTCATGGTCGACCAGCAGAACGCCGGACCCGTTTCCCAGCCGCACAGAAAAACTCCGGAGCAAACTTCGAGGCCTGACTAGCTCCGCATTCCGTCGCCTGCAGCACCAAAACTCTCGCGGCTTCTGGACCAAACCCCTGCAAAAGTTGACTCCCTAAGGACTTTTGAAATGAACACTTACACAAAAATGGTAGGGGGGTACCCAGGCCGATCGTGTTATTTAGTCGCGCCGAAAAAAGCCGTGGACATCACGGCCTTTTTTCGGCATCAAAGGGTCGCGTCGTCACTTGACGGGCACGGAGGGTGCAAATAGCATCATATTTTGGAGCGATTTGTGCGCGGAATGCGCGATGTGGGCGCTGCGGCGAATGATCCGCGAACGTGCGAAAATGAATCGATGTTTGGATTGCGGAGCTGAGCGCGACACGGACCAGTGTCAGGCGTGCGGGCTGACATCGGCGGCGGCGGAAGTGATGCTTCGGCGCAGGTTGGTGCGCCGGACGGCGCTATTTCTGGTAGGCGCGGTTATTTTTGTGCCGGCGAGCCAGGTATTCCCTCCCCTGGAGGAAGACGGCATCCTGATTTTTGTGGGGATCCTGTTTTTCCTGGTCCTCGGCCTGGGCCTGTGGATGGTGAAGCGCGCGAGCCGTGGAGGGGAGATCGAAATCATCAAGCGCATCTATTTTGGGCTGCTGCCTGTCCCGTGGATTCTGGCGGCGCTTTTATTTGTCAATGGCAAGTTCGACGCCGATCCGCCTCGGCCGGAAACAGTGTCGGTAGTGGGCAAATTCAGCATGCCCGGATTTGTGCGCATGGAACGCCTGGTGGTGACGTCCTGGCGCGAAGGCCGCGCAATCGAGCGGTTGCACGTGAGCCGGGACGATTACACGCGGTTCCGGCCGGGCGATTCGGTGGTCGTGGAAGTGGAAAACGGGGTCGTGGGCATTCCGTGGGTGTATGCGGTGTATCGGCCTTAAGGCCAAGTGGGCTCTTCAGGGCCTAAAGGCCCTTTAATTTGCCGGATTTAAGTTGTACCTGTAGGTCCGGCCGCCTTATCTAACTCTTATCTAAAACTGATCGGTCGTCTCGATAGATTTCGGCCACAGTACTGAGGTGAGATGTGGCGCGGCGGGTGCTCGTGCTCGGTGGGGGATTTGGCGGCGTGGAAGCCGCGATCGAGCTCGACAGGCTGCTGCCCAAGGAAGATGAAATTCTGCTCGTAAGCGAGCAGAATTTTTTGCTGTTCACTCCGCTTTTGCCGCAGATTGCTTCGAGCAGGATCAATCCCCGCCACATCGTGCAGACCGTCCGGGACATTCGAGGGAAACGCCGTTTCCGATTTCGGCGCGACACCGTGGCGAGCATTGATTTAGCGGCGCGCCGCGTGATTCTGGCTTCTGAAAGCGTCGACTACGACGTGCTGGTGATCGCACTCGGCAGCCGCACCGCTTATTTCGGCATCAGCGGAGCGCGCGAGAATACGTGGGACTTCAAAACGCTGGAAGACGCCGTGGTGCTGCGCGATCACGTGCTGGACATGTGCGAGCACGCCGATCATACACTCGACGAAGCAATGCGGCGCGACCTGCTGCGGTTTGTGGTGGTGGGCGGCGGCTACACGGGAGTGGAGCTGGTCACCGAGCTGAGCGATTTCTTCACCCAATATGTGTTGCGCACGTACCGCGGCATCCGTGCCGCGGACGTGCAACTGATCGTGCTGGAGGCGACGCCGGAAATCCTGCGCGGGATTTCCGAGCGGCTGAAAGCGCACGCTCTGACGCGCCTGATGGCGCGAGGCATTGAGATGCGCACGTCGGCAAAGGTGACGCGCTGCGGCGAGGATTTCGTCGAGATCAACGGCAACGAAGTCATCCGCTCCGCGACCATCGTGTGGGCAGCGGGAGTGCGGGCGAATCCGCTGGTGGAAAATCTGCCGGGGTCCCACGACCGCGTGGGGCGGGCGGTCGTAAATTCGGGGCTGCAGCTCGAAGGGCATCCCGAAGTTTTTGTGACCGGCGATTCCGCGGCGGCGACGACGGCGCCGGGGGCGCCGCAGGTCGCTCCGGTGGCGATTTCGCAGGGAGGAGTCGCGGCGCGCAACGTCGCGCATTTTCTGCGCGGCGACGCGCTCGAGTCCTACACCTACAAGAACGAGGGCATGCTCATTTCGCTAGGCATGGACTATGCGGTGGTGAGCATCGGGCGGCTGCAGTTCAGCGGTTATCTGGCCTGGCTTTTCTGGAATGCGGTACACCTCTATAAGCTGGTGGGCTTCAAGAAGCAGGTGCAGGTGGCCATTGACTGGTTGATGGGCACCGTTTTCCCGCGCGATGCTTCCATTTTGCGGCGCCCGGCGCGGTGCAGGATTTGCGAGGGCGCGGCGGGAGGCCGTTCGCGAGCGCAAGCCGCTAAGTGAGTTTTCCGGCGAGCGGAATCGAATCTACAGGTAGCGCAGGTCCATGGGGTGCGGGAGCTGCAGATCGACGACGCGGTTTTCGGCCACGAGCCGCACGCCCAGGCGATAGGCGAAGCCTACATCTTTGATCAGCCACTCAGCGGTGGCGAGCGGTTCGGCGGGGAGAGTGGCCGGATCCCATAGGAGTTCGGCGCCTTTGTGATCGATTTTAGCGGAGGGCAGCTCGAAGATCTTGCGTTCGTGGACCTGGATCAACAGATAGCGATCCCCCATTGCGAGGAGCAGCGGGTCGCCCTTCTTATTTTCCTCGTAGACGTTCCAATTTTTGACGGGCTGATCGTTCACGCGGAGCAGGGCTTGGGTGATCGGCTTCCAGGTGACCGGTTTGTCGGCAGCGTACGCGGCGCCGACGAACAGGGCGGCGCCGATAACAAGACTGAAAAGGATCACAGACAGCGTAGTGGCCGGGACGCGCATGGCTACGCCCGGACTTCGGAAAACGATTTGTCGAGGAGGCGAATAGCTTCATCCACATCGCCCTTGGAGATATTGAGCATCGGCGAGAGCCGGACCACGTTGCCATACAGGCCGCCCTTGCCGATCAGCAACCCATTTTCGCGCGTGCGCTCGAGCAACTGGGTGGTCGCTTCGGGAGCCGGCTCTTTGGTGACGCGATCCTTGACCAATTCGAGGCCCTGCATCAACCCTTTGCCGCGCACATCGCCGATCAGCGGATATTTCTGCTGCAATTCTTCAAGTTTTCCGCGGAAATGCGCGCCGACAGAATCCGCGTTAACGCGCAGGTGCTCTTCTTCGATGATTTCGATGGTGGCGATTGCGGCCACGCTCGTTACGGGATTGCCGCCGAAAGTCGAGATGGTCAGCCCGCGATAGGAGCCGGCGAGTTCGCTGGTCGTAACCGTGGCACCGATAGGCACGCCATCGCCCATGCCTTTGGCGCAGGTGATGATGTCCGGAATCACTTCCCAGTGCTCAATGCCAAACCAGTGCTTGCCGGTGCGGCCGAAACCGGTTTGCACTTCGTCAGAGATGAAAAGACCGCCGTATTTTTTGACCGCGTTGAAAACGATCTTGAAGTATTCGGGCGGCGGAGTGATGAATCCGCCGACGCCTTGAATCGGTTCGGCAATGAAGGCGGCGATGTGGCCGCTCGTGCCGGTCTGAATGAGATTTTCGACGTCCTTCGCACAGGCCACGCCGCAGTCGGGATATTTCAGGCCAAGTGGGCAGCGATAACAATACGGATTGATGGCGTGCGCCACGCCGACGCTGACGACACCGGCGGCGCGCCATGGGCCCTGGGCGGTGACGGACTTAGCAAGGGTGGAAGCGCCGGAATAGCCGTGCCGCAGCGCAATGATGTCGAAGGATCCCGTAGCCATGCGAGCCAGCAGGAGTGCGGCTTCATTGGCCTCTGTGCCGGAATTGCTGAAGAAGCTTTTTTGCAGCTTGCCGGGGGCGATCTGGGCGACTTTTTCGGCCAAGGCGACGATGGGCTCGGTCGGGTACAGCGTCGACGTGTGTTGCAGGCGATCGACTTGAGCCTTGATCTTTGTGGTCACTTTGGGGTTCGTGTGGCCGACCGAGATGGTCAAAATGCCGCCGAAAAAATCCAGATACTTGCGGCCTTCGAGGTCCCAGACGTACTGCATGTGGGCGCGGTCGGCGACCAGCGGGTGCTGGTAGAAGTTCGCAACGGCGGGCCAGAGATATTCCTTGTGCTTGCGGATGACCTCTTCGCTTTTGGCCATATTGACTTGCGTTTTCGTTACCATGCAAACTCCAGGTCGCCGCAGAAAAATCGTTTGCTGATTTACGCGAGCGCTCGATTGAGTCTACTCCGCGGGTGCAGAGCCGACAATAGAACGCCGGGATAGCGGATACGGACGGGAAAAAGGGGCCTCCCGGCTCCCACTCCAGGCCTCCTCGCAGGGCGCCGGCGCGCACGGTGCGTGAGAGGATCCAATAGACAGCTTCAGGCTTTATGACGGCGCCTGGCTGTTCGGGAGGAGAAGGGGCTGATTGTAGGGATCAATTCTGCACCGAGGTCGGATTTCTGGACGAAATTACCGCCGAAGAGGCGGTGATAGGTTATTCAAGCCTGGCATTCATTAACCGCGACCTGCGGCGCTAGATTCCTGCGCGGCTAGTTTATTCTTCATCGTGTCAACCATCTCTTCGATATCGACGGGTTTGATGAAGTAATGAGCAACGCCGTTACCGTTCGCTCGCAGCAAGCTTTCATCTGCGGGATACCCGGTGAGAATGAAATTGACGCAGCGGGGTTGGGCCTTGCGCATTGCCGCGATGACCGTGAAGCCGGCATTAGGTTCGGGAAGGTTCAGGTCTGAAAGCAGAATATCGAATCGCTCAGTCCGTATCTCGGCCAGTGCATCCTCAAGCGACCCCACGGACGTAACGCAAAAACCGAATTTTGCGAGCACGCGAGGGAGCGTCAAGCGAATGCTTGCTTCGTCATCCACGAATAAAATTCGTGTCTTGCCACACCTCTGCTTTGCCATCGGAGTGCTGGGGGCTCCTTCTGGCAGGGACGCATATACGATACCCCTCCCAACAACCCGTGTTCAAGCGTAAGCCACGCGTGGAATAGATTGTAGAAGCACCCGCGTTTTTATCCGTAGCACCGACCTTTTGAATGCCATCGGGCCCTTGCCAATAACCGAGCGTTCTTTACGTCGGGTGCTGCTAAAACCCTGATCGATGGCTTTTGCAAGCAGCCATCGGCAACACAGACTCCTGTGCTGCTCCGCAAGTCCCTTAGTGCGCGAGAGCGCGAGATTGTGCAATTCCTGGCAGAAGGCAAAAGCAGCAAAGAAGTAGCAGTTGCTCTAGGGATCAGCGTCAAGACAGCCGAAACCCATCGCTCCAATATCACGCGCAAACTCGAAATCCATTCAGTGAGTGAGTTAGTACGTTACGCCGTCAAGAACAACATGATTGAGCCTTGACCTTACAGACCTGTTTCTTCGGCTTTAATAGCTTCCCGGTATTGAGAACCCAGGCGTTTAAGAATGATCATCGTGCCCCTTTGGATTGGGAGTGTTTCAGTGAGCGTGCGGAAGCTGAGGCGAGCGCAAAACAACTGATGCAACTAGGTGAGACCTAAACTATCGAGGAACATGACGGAACCTGCCCGCGATGCCAAGAAACGATGAAACTGAAAGCCCCGCACAGCACTTCCGACGAAGCCAGCGCTTAGAACTCTCCGCCTCTTGAATCTCGGGATCCAGATCCTATCAGACCCGACGTTTGCCGAAGAGACGGATTAAATATCCTGCGGAAAACAGCGTGAGACCGAGAACTGCGCCCGACAAATCGAGATAATGTCCGGGACTATGCTCGACACCCAATGCATCCACTCAAACAGGAGTTCGTTCTGATTTGAAACCTTTGAAACAGGCAATCATTACCAAAACGGGTCCGCAAGTTTATTCGCGTTTTCTAAGTTGTCACAATACCGGACCTTAATTCAGCCGCAGATATGGCGAGATTCGTGCAATGAGTCTGAAGGCACTTCCGGTTTCATTAGTGCGGAGAAGTCGCGCCGTCGTCCCAGGAAAGGCTACCCATGCAACGCATCGAAGATGATTCCAAGAAGAATGGGACTGGCAAGACCGTCCTAGTTGTGGACGACAATGCCCCTATACGGAAGGCGCTTGCAACTGCTTTTCTGTCCGATGGCTTCAAAAAATGCGAGGAGGCGGACAACGGCAAAGAATGCATCGCGCTGGCTAGGCGGATCAAGCCCGACCTAATTGTGCTGGACCTTTCCATGCCCGTCATGAACGGTCTTGAGGCAGCAACTGAGTTGCGCAAGCTCTTCCCGAACCTTCCCCTGATTCTCTTTACAGTAAATGACACCAGTTTCTTAGAAAAGCTGGCTTCCCGGGCTGGCATAAACTTAGTTCTGTCCAAGAGCGTGAAGCTTTCCACGTTGATAAACGAAGCACACAAGCTGATCGCTTACTTCTGTTCCGAAGCCGCCATGTCAATTCCGGCAGAAGAACGTCTCGCGTCGAAGTAGTGCTTCAATCCCGCTGACAATCTGACGAGAGTCGTATTTTGAGACTGTGCCTTGAATTCCACAACGCTGCGCCATGGAAACCAGAGCAGGCGGGAGGTCAGCAGATGTACAGAGGAGGATGGGGAGATCAGGCACGAGGTTAGCGATTGCACGAGCCGCCTGGAATCCGTCCATCACGGGCATGAAAAGGTCAAGGATCAGGATATCCGGGGCTAGATCTTGAATCTTTGTGATTGCATCGCGCCCGTTGACTGCTTCTGCGCAGACCCAGCCGGCGTGGTCTTCAATCAATTCGTGCAGCCCAGATCGTACGGGCTCACTGTCATCGGCAATTAGGACCCGAACCAGCATGGGGAAGTACGCACGACTACGTTCTCATCATTCGTGGGCCGCCGTCCATCAGGCTAACAGGTCAAAGGCCCCCGTCAGATGCCCCTAGTTGCCACGCGATTGCCCTACTATGTTGCGTTCTTCGGTCAACGTAAGACTGTACGATATCGAACATAAGGACCTTGCGGCTCCGGGGATGTTCGCTCGTCACTCTCATGGAATTGTGTAGACATCTGCGACCGTGCTCGGAGGATTTTCCACGAAGGTGTCGAACGTGTGCCGCTGAAATCTCCCTGTAACGACCGCAGCAACTCTGATTTTCTCATTCGCCCATATTACGGCGCACCGGCCAGCGCATCAAAAGCAAAGGTGTGCGACTAGTGGAGTCCCACGCTGCACCGACCCCACCCCGGGCATGGGACTCCGCCTGCCGCTGGCGGTGAGCCGGGTGGCGTGTCCGATACAGAACGCTCAAGTGTTCCGAAAGAGACATATTCCCTCTGTGCCTGTGTTAAGGTGCTACATGCTGAGGAGGCAAGCCTTGCGATGCAAAACAAGCACGTTCAGCGATTCCATCGCAGGATTACCAAGTTGAAAAACTTGCTCGCCCACCTCGCCAAAACAATTGTCGAAGAAGATGCCAAACATTTGCTCCTGGACACCGCGAAGAATTCATTGGCTGTCGTGGAAAGATGTCTGTTATCACATGGTTTTAAGGCGACAAACGATAACACTGAGATGTGGTTCAGGCTGATAGAATTTCACCTTGAAATGGCGGAAGAAGAGTTGATGTATGCTAAGGGCGTGGTCGCCAAGGATGGTGCGACTGTCCAAATGATTGGTTAGCCCGCAAACTTCACAGAACATCTATTTTTGTGCCCATGCTATTGAATCCCTGCCCCGGAATCCCTTCCTGGAAGCGTTCGGGATGAGGTGCTTTTACCCAGGAAGGCTCAATGGACCCCTACCAATTCCACTATCACATCCGTTGGTCTCGGCTTACGACTTTGGACTACGAAGCCTTTAACACACGCGCTGCTGCCGAGGCGGGTGCAGAGCAATCCGCACTTCAAGGTGAGACCTACACGATTGAGGAACACGAGGAAACATGCTCACGATGCGTGGCACTGCTGAACGCGGCCACCCTGCCGTTGATTAAATCTAAAAGCAAATCGGAATACTGGCAGTGGCTGTCCAGCCGTTCCCAATCGTGGCTAGGGGGATTCACTTCACGATCTCCAGACATCGCGGGCAATCGGAGTCAAGTTCCTCGATGGTGTAGCTTTCACCGGGGCGCATCAGTTGTGTAGCCCTCTCCTCAGCTTCAGCGTGGGTGTTGAATCGTTGCCAGTACAGGGCTACGTTTGACCAGCGAATATGGTAGTGCAGTGTGTTGCGGTCCATTGAGCCTCCAATGAGGAAGGGCCTATGTCCCGCACTCTTCAAGGAAAGAATTTTCAGGGCAGGATGACAGCATACCACGTAGCAGGCGGTTCGTATGCTGGATTCAAGACCTAGTCAGCTTGCCTCTGTTGTGTTTGGCTAACGCCCGCATCCCATTCTCGGATTCTGCTTTCTTCCCGACTGCTTTGATTAGGGCTTGAAGCCATTCGTCATCTGACCACAGCGGGTGGCGCTTCGGCCGTCTAACTTCCATCATTCGTCCGAAAACGATCCCGGCTTCAAATGCGGTAACCACTTCTTCCGATACATCTACCCCGATCGTCCTTTTATCCTTAGTCATCCGGCCTCCCAATCCGATTCTAACGCCGTGGATAGCCCACAAGTGTCTCCTATTAGACAAAACAGGGTCTCGTATTGGACAAAAAATAAGGGCCGGAACCTACGAACGGATTTAAGAGCCGATGCTACGCTCAACATCCAACTAGGGATTCCCGCTACCGGATACTATGTACGATGCGAGACATATGGAAGTATGGTGTAATACAACATCTGCAATATGAAGACGAAGCGCAAGCAGCAGCCCTTCAGCGCCAGCAGGTATTTGGCCAGCATGGTTCCAGGCAGTTCGGAGCTAAACGTTCGGCGGGGGCAGACGATCTTTTGCCAGGGGGACGCTGCCGACGCTGTTTATTACATACGGCGCGGTACGGTCAAACTCACAGCGGTCTCCAAGGCAGGCAGGGAGGCTGTCATCGGTCTCTTGAAGGCAGGCGACTTCTTTGGCGAGGGATGCCTAGTCGGTAAGCGTAAGCGTGTGACTACCGCCAGCGCCATGAGTTCAACTTCACTGCTTGTCCTCAAAAGAAAAGAAATGATCCGGGTGCTCCACCAAAAACAGGCGCTTTCCGATCGATTCATCTTAAGCATACTAAACAGGAAGGCGCGAATCGAAGGGGATTTGGTCAGTACGTTATTTAACTCTAGCGAGAAACGGCTTGCTCGCGCCCTCTTGCAGCTCGCCAGGTACGGAATGGACGATTGGCCTACGAAAATCCCTAAAATCTCTCACGAAGAACTCGCGAAAACGATTGGCACAAACCGCAGTCGCGTCGATTTCTTCATGAACAAGTTCCGAAAACTCGGCTACCTCGATTACAAGGGCGGCATCCACATTAATCCATCGCTGCTGAGGGTTGTCCTTTGCGACTAATTGGTTGTGCCAGCAAGATGCAGGAGACAGACTGGCAGTTGTTACCTGAGTCCGAGTTCAGAGTTAAATCGTTGGATGACTCCGTAGCACTCACAAGCCGAGTATTTCAGCTTCCGGCGGTTCAGAATCGTTACCGCGCCACGTATATATTCTATGGCTCCGTTCTTCTGTAAGATGGCCGCTGCCGAGCTTACGGTAGGTCTCGATGTCCCCAACATCGTCGCGAGGAAATCGTGGGTCATGTCTATCAGTTTCGAATCCACTCTGTCCTGCGCCATCAGCAGCCATCGCGCTAAACGCTTTTCAATGAGATGCAGTCGATTGCACGCAACCGTTTGAGCCACCTGCATGCCTTGAACCGCCGTATAACGGCTGAGCATCATTTGAAGCCGTGGAGTCGATTTCAAGACCTTAAACATTGCCACAGCTGTTACTCTGAACCCATCGCCCGAGATTTGCACTATTTCGCGCACGGGGCTCCTGATCAGACCAACGGCAATTGGTGCTCCTGCCGCCCCCTCGTTGCCTACCACCCCCGCTTCGACGGATTGTCCATCCTCCATGGGCACAATGAGGGAAATCAAACCTGCGTTCAGAAAGTAGACGAACTTCATTGTTTCAGTCGGCTCGTGAAGTGTTAAGTGACTCGGAAAGCTGCAATATTCCAGGTAGGGGCGAATTGCGCGGAACTCTTGGTGTGGAATCGAGAGAAGGATTTTGTTCCTTACTGGTTTCCCTTCCGTGTTTGTCCGTTCGCCCGATTGCACCGTTACATCCCTAATCATGACAGTTCCCTCCTGCCGGGGATTTGCTTGCCCAGTTCATAAGGTTTCCTTTGTTCGCCGGAATCCGTGCGATAAGCGCGGCGCTAGGTTGGGTCAATATACGGACTCATCCAGCGTACGCCCTTCGGATGACCACGAATGTCCCAATTCGCACAATCGCCGGGAAAACGAGCCAGAAACAATTCAGGGTTGGAGGGCGGGGTTAAACTTTGGGGTTCGTGTGGCCGAAGGAGATGGTCAAAATGTCGCCTCATCACTAATTGCAATGCTCCACCAGCAAACGACTACACGACTCGCCGGATTGACGCTTATGCGTATCGAGCGTTGTGATGACTATCGCGAAGCCGCGTTGAAAGTACCGGCAGCTTCGGCAGAAGTGAAGAATGTGGTGTTTAGGACTCAGAGCATGGGTGTGCTTCGTGTTGCTCGCGCTGTCTTGTATGTATCCCGTGCCCGTTGTCGCATCTACAGAGGTTGAGGGCGACGCTCCAGCTAAGCCACGGGCAACGCAGAGGAACACACTGCAAACCGAGACGGACGGCTCTGAACCGGCCTTGCAACGTGAGGACGAGACTGCCCCTTTCGCGTCGGAGGCGAACCCGGGAACGCAGCAACAAAACAAACAGCCACCTCAGAGCGCGAATGAAGCGCCAAGCAATAGCCAGCAGCCGCGACGGCGCGCACTGCCCCCACCACTGGATGGGATTTTCCCTGGATCCGATTACCTGGGTCCAACCCCACTGATCGGCGTTCCAGACACGGATCCTGTCTATCCGCTAACGAAAGCACTCTGGGCGATCGCCCCCGCCCTGAAAGAGCACAGGATCAAAATATATGGCTGGGTAAATCCAGGTATTAGCGTCAGCACTTCCAAGAACTCAAACATTCCAGAGTCTTACGCCATTGTCCCCAATCTGCCCGAACTCGATCAAGGAGTAGTGCGCATTGAGCGGTTGCCGGATACCGTGCAAACCGAGCATGTCGATTGGGGCTTTCGTCTGACACCAATTTATGGAATCGACTACCGCTGGACAACCTCGCAGGGATGGTTCAGTGGCCAGCTTCTAAATCACAATCGCCTTTACGGGGTCGATCCTGTTGAGGCATATGCCCTGCTTTACCTCCCTCACGTCGCACAGGGAATGGTCATCAAGGCCGGGCGCTATATCTCTCCACCGGACATCGAGGCTCAGTTGGCACCGGACAACTATTTATTCACGCATTCACTTATGTTTACCGTTGACTGCTACACGCAGACGGGCATCAACGCGGACATAAAACTCAATGATTACTGGTCGATTATGGCCGGTATCCACGCTGGCGATGACATTGCACCGTGGAATGCAGCCGCACACCCGACGGGCATGCTCATGGTTCGCTGGGTATCCAAAAGCAATAATGACTCGATCTATGGAGGCATCGACTCGATTAACAACGGAAAGTTCAAAGCCGGGCACGATAATCTGCAGCAGTCGAATGTGACTTGGACGCATCGGTTCAATGAGACCGGCACATTTTTCACCACGACCGAGGCTTATTACATTTATCAGTCGCAGGCGTTGGTCGGTGGAACCGTCAATAATGGACCGCCGCGAACCTGGTTCGAAGCTGTTGGTCCCGGAACGCCGATCGTGGGAAACGCTCCTGCCGTCGGAGTCGTAAACTACACAGAGTTGAAGGTTTCGAATAAAGATTTTCTGTCGATTCGTCCTTTAGACATTCTCGTTGACAAGAAAGGCGAACGAACAGGCTTTGCTACGACATACGAAAGCTTTACCATCGGAGTGACACACCGGTTCAATGAATTGATCTCGACCCGTCCCGAACTCAGGTACGAATACGCATACAGCGCCAAGCCCTGGGATAACGGCGCCCGGAGGGCGCAATTCATGTTTGCCATCGATGCGATCGCTCGATTTTGATTTTTGAAATCGCGACTCTCTTCCGGCTGCAGTCACAGAGCGAACAGCTTGAATCTTAATACTTCAGCCGTGACTCCTCTGCATCGCCTGACGGTTGGGTGGCGCGAGCCTCGAGTTTTTGTGCTTCCAATTCGTGTTTGGCAGCAAGCTTAGAGTACTTCTCCACTTGCGCGCTGTACTCGTTCACAAGTCTGATTGCGTGTGGATATGGATCAGGGACTTTCGAGGCGCGTTCCATCGGATACCACTTTTTGAGTAATTCTTCCGCGTCTGCCAGCTTTTTCTGCGATTGCCGAGCCTGGAACCGATAGTAGGCCGCCAACTGCCTGTGATCAGCCGCGGTAATAGCCGTCTTTTCCAGTTGGCGGACCTCCTTTGCCGTCAGTGGCTCTCCCGACGAATCCCGCGGCACCTGCGGCGCAGCCCGCAACTGAAATGGCAAGCTGACAACGAATACGAAAGCCAAAATTACTCCGAAGTTTTTGAACATAGTTCTGACCTCTTTATCCGCACGGGTTGGGCGGCAAACAGCGCCTGGATTTCGTCGAACCTACTGCAGACTCGAACGGGAGCGTCAAGAAGGCGTAAGACTGGAGAGTGACGGCGCTGCGGGTCCTGCCATTGGCCCGATTGAAAACAGAGACGCGAGACTTAAAATGCTCAATGTGAGATTGATTAAATTGGCTTGCGTCTCCACAGACCATTTAGATTGCTGGAAATGGCGTTGGGATTCATCGAAGGGCAAGACCAAGGCGGACTCACGTGTTTAACTGGAACTCGGGAGGAAAATCCGCCGCGCTCAGTCCGGTCAACACAAGGCCGAGCGCGGCCATTTTCGATTCCAACCGGCTACTGTCCAACCGTAATCACGCCGAATAGGCCGTGTGCGTAGTTGTTCGGACCCGCCGTAAAGAACAGCTGGTTGGTTGCGCCATTTGCGCCAGCGCCCTGGCCGAACTGTATCGCCCAAATATCATCGATTTCGATGGGCTTATTACTCGCGTCGCGAAGTGGGCCAAGGAAAGCACCGCTCGAGGGATCGAACGCATCGATCCGGCCGCGAGGGATGTTGTTGGTGATCAGGATCGCGTTGCTCATCGGGCCGAAATTATCTGGAGCCAGCGCGATGCCCCAAGGCGAATGGAGAGGGCCCTGCAGGGCAAAGTGTTTGACCAAAGTGCCGTCGGCAGCAAACACGTCGACGAACCCACCCTGCGCTTTATTGAGAGCGGTGTAGGTCACCCACACTTGACCATTAATGGTCTGAATCCCATAGGGGGCGAAATCTTTTGGGATGCCCGGGTCGCTAAAAGACTTCACAAGTGTAAATGTGCTGTTGAACATGTCGATTCTTCGATTTGTCCCGTCATCGGCAGCGTAGAGGAAATTGTGGCCTCCGCTGCTGGCAAAGGCCAACCCCGTGTAAGTAGCGCCTGCGCCGGAGTTGGGCACAGCGATGGTGGCCGTATTGCCGCCGGGACCGACGTTTGGATTCCACCCGCTGATCGTGCCGTCAAGCGTGGCGAAGATGAAAATGGCTCTACCCGACTTGTGAGTGACAGGATCGGTAATTGTAAAATCAGTGCTGGTGCTGGGCGCTTCGTTGGCGACGATTCCAGTCGGGGTACCTTGTGCGCCTGCTACTGCCGCTGGTACCGTAACCACGAGCCCCAGCTTCGTCGCGGTAGGCCCTTGAAGCGGATTGGATACCGAGTAGAGAGTCGATTTCCCAGTGCCATTGTCACTCACCCAGAAGGGACTGGTCGGCGTCGAAACGAGACCCCAACCGTTAATTAAATCCAGGTCAGCGGGGTTTTGTGCAGTGCCTGTGTCGGAGATTAGATCGGTCCGCACGTATTGCGCGGAGCTTACAGATGGAAGCAGAAAAATCGCGAAGGCAAGGGGTGCAAACGGCTTCAAGAACTTCACCACAGATCTCATTCTTTCTTCCTCCATTAGAGAATTAACGCTGGTAACCCCATCGAGTTAGAGCGATCGGTCCGGAAGCTTGTCACGATATGGTTAAAGAAATGGCAAATTGTTGACAGAGTTGATTGCCTCTTATTGGTTGCGCTTGCGTCCTGCTCCTACGCACAGGCGACGGTTTGAGACAAGGGATCACCTCGCTTTTGAGGTTGCACAAGAAGCTTGAGACAGGACAGACAGACCCTTATCTCTGATTGTGCGCAACGGTATGACTGGGGCGCTATGTACGCTTGGCGTCGTCCGCCGCTACGGCCAACTCCATGAGCACGGCGACGATCCCGGTATTTTTGTTTGTCGCTGGATCGATGAACAGTCCGTCCTGAACAAAGCTCATTACGGAGGCCACTGCGCCGCTCTGTTGCGTGGATGTCGGACGGATGATCGATACAGGTCCGAGCGTTTGGTCAAGAAAAACCGTTGGCTCAGGCATGATCAGGTTGGTCTGGAACTCATCGGCGGCGCCGGAGGAGCCATTATTCGGATCGATGCCACTGTTTAGATTCGGGAACGTGAGATTGCCGTCGGTGATATTGGGTGCATTGCCGGCCTTGTCCTGCCAAGTCTGAAAGTGCATGATCTCCGATCCGCCGATGCTCAGGAGCACTCTAAGCACTTCCACATTTGTTACCTGCTGAGCCAGGGTCGGGTAGAGGCTGGTGCCGCCCTGTTCGATAAATGCAAAGTGAAATCCCGCCGTGCTGGCAATTGCCTGCAGATGGTTGGAGGGGGTGCCGTTCGAATTAAGGACAAGGTCACCATTATTGACGGGAATGGCCGGATGCTGCCCCGTAGCTAAATCCGGAACCGCGTTTTCAAAAGTGCCCCCAAGGTCGGGATTTTGTGTGGCACTGCGATACCGAGTCCACCACTTCGTATCCACCGTCAACTGCTTCAGATTGGTGAGCCTGCCGTTTTGCGGCACACCCGTTACCTGGCTGGGTGGCAGAATGGCAAATGTGCTGAGATCGATTGGTGCCGCGCCCTTGGACATCAGGTAAGTGTTGAGAAATTGATGATGGCTGATCTCATCGTCAGTGTTATCGGCTATGTACTGAGGCATGTCTCCGTCGAGCACTTGAAGCGCGATCACGTAATCAGGTGCCAGCCCAGTGCTGATCGCCTTGCCATTGAGCTGCAAATCAATCGGGGAGAGCCCTTGGGCGCCTGCCACCCCGGTTGTCGGGCCGCCGAGTTCGGCGTATTGAATCCATAGGTCGGCTTCTACCTGCTCGAGGGCGCTTAGGAACGTCAGAATGGCAATGTCGCCCTTGCTAGGTGGCGCGCCCGCTTGTTTTTGGTCGGGTCGGTCGAACGCGGTCAGATTTCCAGGGGGCAGACCTGCGGCTATTGCGGCTGCTCCTGCTCCCATGACACCTTTCTTCAGGAATGAACGCCGATTCGCGCTGCGCTTCATAAGCCCTTCACGTTGTTTCATCGTTTTCTCCTCCGATATTTCTCAAACATGAACTACAAATCTTGGATTTCACTCCATCGCTTCCTTTGGCGAGACCTGTTCAGAATGGCGGACGTAACAACGTTAGATCGCTAAGGCAGGCAAACCCATACGATGAAGGCGTTAGAAAGCCCAAAAAGGAGAGACTCCCAATCCCGGATGACCCCAAACCAAAAAAGCGTTTAGGATCACGCCGAAACGCGCTTGAAATACCCGGATAAGCCGGTGTTCATTCGGAAAGAGCTAAGGAGTTTCTCGTATTTTGGGGAATCGCTGCAGAATAGGACCAACTTCCGAGAAGTCGTCTGTTCGGAAATTGCCTTTTTGTGGCTTCAGGGTGCAACAAAATGGGGTGCAGCCGTGGGCCGCTCTTACGCTGCTGTGGATTGGGTTCGAACAGCGTTTGCGGCGGTACGGATTACATCGATCACCCGTTCCGGTTGGGAAAGCATCGGCACGTGGCTGCTGTCGAGCTCATAGGTGGTTGCGCCCATGCGCTTGGCGAAAAAGCGCTCCAGATCGGGATGAACGGTGTGGTCTTTTTTGCCGACGATGTACCAGCTCGGCTTCGACTTCCAGGCAGTTCCCCCGACTTTCGCCCCGAACAGATCGGGTTTCGGCACGCCCTGAGTCGCCCAGACGAGCTTCTGCTCCTGCTCTGAAAGGTCTCCGCAGAAATACTTCGTGCCGTCCGGACGCAGCCAGATACGTCCATCCACGACCTCTATGTGGGAGAAGACGTCGGTCGTCGGGAAGTTGGACTGCTGCGTCTGAGACGTTTCGTCGGCGTCCGGAGCGAGCGCGCAGATGTAAACCAGCCCGACAACGCGATCGTCGGTTCCGGCGCCGGTGATGACGCTTCCGCCGTAGGAGTGGCCGACGAGGATAACGGGGCTGCTGACCCGGCCAATCGTTGCTTTCACCAAGGCGACGTCCTCTGCCGTTGTGTTGAGGCCGTACTGCGCTGTAATACACTCATACCCTTCCGCCTGAAGTGGAACGATCAGCTTGCTGAAGCACGAGCCATCGGCCCAGAGCCCGTGGCAGAACACGATGCTAGGTTTGGTTTGCGTCATTTTGCTCTCCTTGGCTTGCCTATTACGCACTCTGGCTTCGACAGATCTGGATATTGAAGACGTGTCCCGCTCACCGTATGCCCATGGCTGGCTACTCTCTTGTAGGATTTTGCTGGTTTTGTTGTTTATTGCGTAAAAATCTCTCAACTGTCGTGGTTGACGGTGCGAATCCTAAAAACCGACTATGTCTCGAGGAGAGTGCCGAGCGATGCGGGCCACCGATTCTCGAAGTCGCTTTCCCGTTGGAGTCCGCGCTTTAACAAAGCTTGGATTCGCTGTTGTGTTTCAGGCCAAGTCAGCGCGGTCTCAAAAGAAGTGATGGAGGCGAGGAGCCGGTCAGCGGACGGCAACGAGACATGGTTGACGAGATTCTTCGCGGCGGCGATGGCATGCCGGTCGAAGGAGGCGATCCGGCGCGCGAGCGCGTCGACGAAGCCGCCCAGTTCGGCGTCTGGAAGTGCCCGGTTGACGTATCCGTATCGTTCCGCCGTGTCGCCGTCGAAATCGTTCGCGCCGAGAATGATTTCGAGCGCGCGACCGCGGCCGACCAGATGTGGAAGACGTTCCGTACCGCCGCCGCCGGGATGCAGTCCCACCCCGACTTCGGGTTGGCCGAGTCGCGTGTTCTCGCGCGACGCGAAGCGCATGTCGCAGGCGAGGACGAACTCGCTGCTCACGCCCCGGACACAGCCTCGGATCTTCGCGATGCTGACCACCGGGGACTTGGTGAGACGGACGAACGTATCCATCAGGATCGGGAGTCCCGAAGCCCCGACAGCAGTCATGATGTTCCCTATCTTGCCGGTCAAATCAAAGTGGGAAAGATAAAACTCGGCGTTCGCGCTTTCGAATACGACGACCCGCAGGCTCGGGCTGGCGTTCATTCGCGCCAGCAGATCCTGTAGGGCTTCGAATATGGTGGCGTCTACGATGTTGAAAGGCGGGTAATCGAACACAACCCTCCAGTATCCAGGCGTTTCCACGATGACCCGCACGTGCGTACCCGATTCATTCATGATTGGCACTCCCTGTCTCGACCTCGATGGAGCGCGACGGCGAGGTGATGTGCTCCTCTTCATAGGCACGCATGCGCGCGAGCGCAGATTCAGAGATGCACAGTTTTAAGAAGAGATTTCGTTCGAGTGCCAGTCCCTGTGCCAGCGGCGTCTCGGTGGCGTTGCGGACGAGACGCTTGATGTAAGCAACTGATTCCGGCGTATAGGACGACAGGCGCTGTGCAATCTGCATTGCGCGATCGAGAGCCTTGCCGGTGACGGTTTCGTGCACCAGTCCCTTCCTTTCGGCTTCACGTGGAGTGAGAAGATCGCCCATGAGGATGTGCATGAGCGCGGCTGGCGTTCCGATGGTGCGTGGCAGCCTTTGCGTGCCGCCCGCGCCGGGAACGAGTCCAAGGTGCGGCTCCAGGAATCCGATCAGGTAGTCTCCATCCTCAGCGATACGAAGATCGCAGGAGAGCGCGAACTCGAATCCACCGGCCAGGGCTGTGCCGGAAATGGCGGCGATGACAGGTTTTGGCATGCTCTCGCACAGCGCGATCGCCTTGTCCAGGAACCCTCCATTGTAGGTCGCGTTCTCGGGCCACTCGCGACCGGACGCGCGTAGGGACTCTGCGAGGCGGATAAGCGCAGCGATGGAATAATGACGAATAAAATAACCAGGTGCGCCGCCAGTCACGACGACAACACGAACGTTGGCATCGCCCGCGAATCCGTCCAGCGCCTCGGTGAGTGCGTCGCCCATCTCCGCGTCGAAATAGATGCGCCTTGCGTTGCCCAGAGTAATGACCGCAATTCCATCAACGACTCTTGTCGTGAGAACATCGGCGTTCATCGGGTCGTCCTGAGTTGCAATGGTTTCTTTTTCTAATGTCACTTCTACACGGACATTTTCAATAGAAATGGACCATACCAAACACGTTACCGGTCAACCCTAGGCTCTTGCGCGCGTGCTCTCTTGCAGGATTTTGCTGATTTTGTTGTTTGTTACTTGAAGATGAGTCGCACTTAGCGAGCGGGAGGCGCGACGGCCTCGGAGGATTAGGAAATAGGGTCTTACGCTCGGGAATGCCGTGTCGTGTAATGCCGTCGCCATCTTCCGGGACTGACACCGACGAGTTGATGGAATGTGCGCGTGAACGCTGCCTGGTCATTAAATCCCGACTGAATCGCGATGTCGATCAGCGACATGCTGCTCTGGCTCATCAGTTGTTTGGCGTGCTCAATGCGATGTTGAATCAACCATTGGTGAGTGGAGATGCCGAAAGATGTTTTAAATGAACGGGCAAAATGGCTGACGGAAAGTCCGCATTCGCGTGCAACGTGAAAGAGCCGGATGCGGCCATGCATGTTCTCATGAAGAAGCTCGCAAGCTCGTCTCTTCTGCCATGGCGCCAGGCCTCCGTTTGAACGCCGCGCTGTTTTCTGAAGTACACCGTACTGCTGGATGAGATGGGCTCCGAGGATGAGACTGAATTGATCGAGGGCAAGCACAGAGGGAGCGTCAGTCCGCCCGAGGAACGGAAGAATGCTCTTCGTGATCTGGGCCACAACTAGATCATCTTCGAGCACTGCCAAGCGATAGTTATTTACACGGCCAAAACCGAGATCCTCGGCAATGTCGTCCAGTCCCGTACGAGGGACAGAATAGTGAACGTAATCGAAGGCACTACCTGCCCAGCACATTGGCTGTGAATCGAAATCGATGACATTGGAGCGAAACGGGCGGACGATGGATGTAGGAATGAGTTTGTCTGATGTCCACACCTGGTAGCTCGACGACGACAGAGACTTAAGGGAGATCGAGACTAGCAGAGCGGGGACGGGCGATACCTTTGTGATTCGGTCAGGAAGCCCAGCCGGCGACTGGAGCCGGACGATCGTAAAACTCCCCGGAGTACGAAATTGCGACGGAACGGGGGACTTCCCGTCCAATTGAATGAACGTTGTGAAAGGAGCTTCAGGTGACGTCTGCGGAGTCTTATCTGCCTTCGGCGAAGCGTTCTTGTCCATCGCGACCTCCGCTGCGAGACGCCGGTCGTGCTCTGTCAGGATTCTATCCGTACAAAGCGGCGGCGGCCAAGCGCGTTTAGAATCTCCTAAATGATTGATCGCACTACTGGGGCAGGCCTCAAAGTTGCAAGCGATCAAATATTGACGCGCTGCATGGCTTCCTGCGGATAGCGCGCGCCCGCGGCGGCTCCGCGAGGCGCAGCACGGTCCAGGCGGGAGAGATCGTTCGCGTTCAGTTTCACTTGCACAGCACCGACGTTTTGCTCGAGGTAGTTCCGGCGTTTTGTGCCCGCGATGGGCACAATGTCATCGCCACGAGCGAGAAGCCACGCCAGGGCCAGCTGCGCTGCCGTGCAGCGCTTTTCCGCCGCGAGTTCCTCGATGCCTTTGACGATAGCGAGATTGCGGTCGAGATTCTGTCCCTGAAAGCGCGGTGAGTTTTGGCGATAGTCGCCGGCCTCAAAGTCTTTCTGCGTGCGAAAGCGCCCCGCAAGAAATCCGCGCCCGAGTGGACTGTACGCGACAAATCCGATACCGAGCTCGCGGCAGGTCGCCAGGATTTCTTCCTCCGGATCGCGAGTCCAAAGTGAATATTCGCTTTGCAGAGCGGTAATCGGATGCACGGCGGCGGCGCGCCGCAACGTCTTCGCGCTCGCTTCCGAAAGCCCAATGTGGCGAACTTTGCCCTGTTCCACCAACTTGGCCATGGCGCCGACGGTTTCTTCGATCGGCACTTGCGGATCGACGCGATGCTGATAGTAAAGATCGATGTGCGCAACTCCCAGCCTGCGCAAGCTCGCCTCGCAACTTTGCGCGACGTATTCCGGCCGACCGCTCACGCCTAGCCAGCGGCCATCGTTCGCGCGCACGTTTCCGAACTTTGTCGCCAGCACGGCCTGCTCGCGCCGGCCCTGCAAGGCCCGGCCGACGAGCTCTTCATTGTGGCCGCGTCCGTAGACGTCTGCCGTATCGAGAAAATTCATGCCCAATTCGAGCGCGCGATGAATTGTGGCGATGGATTCGGCGTCATCTGTCGAGCCGTAGAACTCGGACATGCCCATGCAACCAAGGCCAAGCGCCGAAACACTCAGACCACTTTTCCCCAAGGTTCTTCTTGGCAACGAAGATTTGTTTGGCGCGGATGTGGCGCTCATGATGGGCTCCTTCGTGGGAATGGATTTCTTATTTTCGTTCTGACCGACAAGGCTAGGTTACTACAAGAGAATCGAATCTTGGGGCTTTCAAAAGTGGGAATGGGCCGGCGGTTTGTTCAGCCGAAATGCTTCTCTTCGCGGGCAGCTTCAGAAGTGGCGCACGGAGAAGTAGCCTTTCCGCGGCCTTCACCCCAAAGACTGAGCCGCAAGAATGTTGAAGCGGCCCAGTCTGGCAGCAGAAGATTGTCAATCGCCGCTGGCAACTCCGGCGGCGGGTTGAAGACGGGCGGCAAGCTGCCGTGTGCTTTGTGTGATTCGGCTGCCGTGGCGCAAAACGTCGCCCAAGCGGCCGGCGAGTTGCTGACGCGCGCGCCACAGCCGCGCTTTGAGCGTATTGCGTGAAACGCCCAATGCCCGTGCAGCTTCGTCCGCAGTCAGACCTTCGAGTTCGCGCAACTCAAAAGCATTGCGCAGAAGCGGCGATAGGGTCTGGAGATTTTCCTTCACGCGTGCGGAAAGCTCCTCGCTGGCGTAAATCTGCTCGGGACTGGGATGCCCATCCGCGAAACGTTCCGCGATCGGCATCTTATCTTCGGTCGAATCGTCCAGCGAGAGAGCCGGATGCGCGCGCTTGCTGCGGCGGCGCATCAGAGCCGCATTGATGACGATTCGCGTCATCCAGGTAGAGAATTGCGAACGTCCCTCGAACCGCGGCAGATTCCGGTAGGCAGACAGCATGGCTTCCTGCAAAGCGTCCTCAGCATCTTCCGGATTACCCAGTAGCCTGAGAGCAGTTTGAAACAAGGCTCGACTGTGTTGAGCAAACAGTATTTCTAGAGCGCCCTCTTCGCCCGCGATGGCCTTGCGGACCAGGGCCGCTTCGTCAAAAGCTGTAGGCTTGATAGCATTTGCTTGGTTGAAGTTAATCGGATAGTTGCTTTTCGGATTGGCCGTTTGTGTGTTCATTTTCTTTTCCCCTGACCTCCCCCTGATTGCGTTGCAATTGCCTTTTCGCCTTCACAATCGCGGACCGAAAAAACAGCGCCAATGATTCGAGCGATGATGGCGCGTACCATGCATCCTTCACCTTCCAGCTTCGATCCGGCATTAGAAATGCTGCCGAGTAATTCCCTACCTGCGTCGTCGATGAAGCTGACATTTGCCAGCCTCACGACGATCGCTTCGGACGAAACTCGGTTGCGCTCGCTTTCCCAACACCGCCGGAGCTCGTCAACCCAAGGGCCAGCCAGCCGACCCTCGACTTCGAGTAGAACCCGCTTTTGCGATTCGTCGTCTTTAACGGAAATCTTCAGCATTAACGTTTATAACCAGGTTTGGTTAACGCGACATTCGTGTGTAGATAGTGCACTTAGCAGTCCACTTAGCAGGGAGTTGAGTCAAGGAGATAACTCTTTCGTAATCAACAAAGAATCAGGTTTTAAAAACTCCGGGTGCGAGTGTTATGTGCCAGGATTCCGGCACGTCGTCGGCATTTCGGCACGAAGCCACAGAACCGATATCCCGCATACTTGAAGATTGATCGTGCGCCGTTAGCGACTCCAGACGGTCATCCCATTTTGGGATCCAGCACTCAAACTCGACATGCTTCCCTTGGATCGTTCAACGACAAAATTCGCCGAAAATCCTGAATCTTCCACACTTTATCGTGAATCATTTCTTGTCTGGACCCGTCATATTCCGCGGCGTAGCCAATTTGGGAGATAATGGAGCAATGCAGATATCGATATTCGCGGCGTTTGTAGCAGGACTGATTTCGTTTCTATCTCCTTGTGTTCTGCCGCTGGTGCCAGGCTATATCTCCATGCTCTCCGGCATCGGAGTGGAACAACTGCGGCAGGGGGAAAAGCCGCGTGGAAGTCTTCTTACCTCTTCGCTGGCCTTCGTGATCGGCTTTTCGGTGGTCTTCATTACATTCGGTGCCTCAGCGAGCGCGGTGGGACAGTTTCTGGTGCGCAATCGCAGTTTGCTCGCACCTTTTGCCGGAGCGATTATCGTTCTTTTCGGCCTGCACCTGATCGGTTGGCTGGGACGAATTCCCGTGCGCGGCGGCTTGGTGATTGGGGGCCTGCTGCTAGCATCAGCAGCAGTGGTGTGGATGTGGCTCGGTGAAAGCGCAGTTT
>Ga0210394_10002419_pt1 | contig 25656 bp, 23 predicted proteins | sample IncBWC12MmetaG_FD_160121 | JGI IMG/M metagenome (GOLD analysis project Ga0210394, IMG submission 160121) | Forest soil microbial communities from Barre Woods Harvard Forest LTER site, Petersham, Massachusetts, United States - Inc-BW-C-12-M | ecosystem: Environmental > Terrestrial > Soil >...
GCTGCATTTTTCGGTGTGGTTCGCACTGTTCAACGCCGCGCAGGTTTGCCTGGCAAGCATCGCTCCCTTCGCCGGGGTCGTGTTCGCCACGGGCTGGGCGCGCATTTTCGCGGCCATTGCGGCAGGAGTGGTTCTCGTCTTCCACGCGGGCGAATGCAGGATCGCGAAAGTGTCGCGTCTGTACGCGTTCACGCACCCGCTCGGCGCGGTGATCCTGCTGTACATCATCGCGCGGTCGATGGCGGTCACGCTGGGCCGCCGAGGAATCGTCTGGCGCGGCACATTTTATCCCTTGGAGGAATTGCGGCGGGGATCGGTGTAGGGTGGAAGGGACCTCTCTTTTGCCTGCGGCTTGCACGCAGAGAGATTCTTCGCTTCGCTCAGAATGACCATCAGGGCGCTTTCTCGAGACGCCCGACGCGAAGTGCTAAGGCTGCTCAGGCGCGCTTGGTTTTTGCCGTTGCGGGTGGCGCTGGGGGCGCGGTGGCGGGGGCCGGCGCGACCGCCGGTGCGACGGCGGGCGGTGCGGGCAGATTCACGGCGGCGAGCAGGCCTCCGAGTTCGCGCTGCTGGAGGGCGCGGATGCGGTCGCGCAGGCCCGCGGCGCGTTCAAACTCAAACTTCTTGGCGGCCTCGCGCATCTGGGCCTCGAGTTGCGCGATGACCTGAAGCAGTTCGTCCTCGGTGGTGATTTTTTCGGGCACGAGATCGTCGATGGGAACCGTCACGTAGTCGGCTTCGACCATGGCCGCAAGCTTCATGTCCACGGACTTGATGATGCTCTGCGGCGTGATGCCGTTCTCGAGGTTGTAGGCGGTCTGTTTCGCGCGGCGGCGATTGGTTTCGTCGATGGCCTGGCGCATCGAGCCGGTCATGACGTCGGCGTACAGGATGGCGCGGCCGTTGATGTGGCGCGCGCAGCGGCCCATGGTCTGGATGAGCGCCGTTGCGCTGCGCAGATAACCTTCCTTGTCCGCGTCCAGAATCGCGACGAGGGAAACCTCGGGAAGGTCGAGCCCTTCGCGCAGGAGATTGATGCCGATGAGCGCGTCAAATTCGCCGCGGCGCAAATCGCGCAGGATGCGCACGCGCTCGAGCGTCTCTATTTCCGAGTGCAGGTAGCGGCAGCGCACGCCGACCTCGGCGAAATACTCGGCGAGGTCCTCGGACATGCGCTTGGTGAGCGTGGTGACCAGCACGCGCTCGTTTTTCTCCGCGCGGACGCGGATTTCCTCGAGCAGATCATCGACCTGGCCCTTCACCGGCCGCACCTCGACTTCGGGGTCCACCAGGCCCGTCGGGCGAATCACCTGCTCGACGACCACGCCGCCCGCGCGCGTCAACTCATACGGCGCCGGGGTCGCCGACACGTACACGACCTGGTTGGTGCGGTGCTCGAACTCCTCGAACGTGAGCGGCCGGTTGTCGAGCGCGGAGGGCATGCGGAAGCCGTAGTCCACGAGCGTCTGCTTGCGCGAGCGGTCGCCGTGGTACATCCCGCGCACCTGTGGAATGCTCTGGTGCGACTCGTCGACGAAAAGCAGGTAATCCTGCGGGACATAGTCGAGGAGCGTCGGCGGCGCTTCGCCCGGGAGGCGGCCCGAGAGGTGGCGCGAATAATTCTCAATGCCGTGGCAATAGCCGATCGTGCGGATCATCTCGACGTCGAACATGGTGCGCTGCCAGACGCGCTGCGCTTCGACGTATTTTCCCTGCTTCTCGAGCTCGGGCTTCCACCAGGCCAGCTCTTCGAGAATGGTCCGGATGGCGCGCTCCTTCTGTTCGGCGGGCAGGACGTAATGCGATTTGGGGTAGATCGGGAGGCGCGACAGCGGCTCGCCGCGAATCTCGCCGGTGAGCCCGTCGATGGGGCGCAGCGTATCGATTTGGTCGCCCCACATTTCGATGCGGAAGGCGCGGTCTTCGTAGGGAGGCTGAATCTCGATGACGTCGCCGCGCGCGCGGAAGGTGCCGCGGCGCAGATCTTCGCCGCGCTCGTACTGAATCTCGACGAAGCGGCGCAGCAGAGCCTCGCGGGAGGTGCGCTGTCCCGGTTCGAGCATGACCAGCATGCCGTAGTAGGCCTCGGGCGAGCCCAAGCCGTAGATGCATGACACCGAGGCGACCACGATGACGTCGCGGCGTTCGAAGAGCGAGCGCGTCGCGCTCATGCGCAAGCGGTCGAGCTCGTCGTTGATGGTCGATTCCTTCTCGATGTAGGTGTCGGAAGCCGGCAGGTAGGCTTCGGGCTGGTAATAGTCGTAGTAGCTGACGAAATATTCGACGGCATTCTGCGGGAAGAAATTGCGGAACTCGTTGAAGAGCTGCGCCGCGAGCGTTTTGTTGTGCGCCAGCACGAGGGCGGGCCGGTTGACGTGCTGGATGAGCTTCGCCACAGTGAAGGTCTTGCCCGACCCGGTCACGCCGAGCAGGACCTGATGCTTATCGCCGTTCTCGATGCCGCGGACCAATTGGGCGATGGCCTCGGGTTGGTCGCCGCAGGGCTGGTAATCGCTTGCGAGTTTGAAGTTCATCGTCGAGACAGGCGCACGGCGCGAATTTCACGCGAATATCAAATCTATAGTATAGCGCGCCGCGCGCGACGCGGGCCTAGCGCGCAGCGGGGGGTTCGGCCGGCAGGAGCGAAAGTTCCGAATGCGTCTGCACCTTGCCGGCGTAGTGCACGACGGTCTCGGGGCCTTTCGAAACGTTCACGTCCATCTCTTCCGTGCCGCTTTGGGTCGAGCTGACCACCCACCCGGTGCGCAGCGAAATGTAGCTGAGGCTCTCGCCCGAGCCGGTCCAGTGCCCCGCGGTTTGCAGGCCGCTCTGGCGGTATTCGTCGGGGGTGGCATCGCGTTTCGACCGCGAGGGCAGGAGCGTCAGCTGCGTGAGAATCATTGCGCACATCTCGCCAGCGGGATTCGCAGCAGCGGCGGCCGCCGCGGGGCACGGTTCATCCCGGAGATACGTCGCAGCAGTTCGCCACACCAACCCCGCGAGCGGCAACGAATCCGCCGGCTGCTCGGAGGTCCACGTCGCGCCCGGCACGATTCCTCCGGCAGGCGCCGAGCCAGTCTCGGAAAGTTGGGTCATCCACTGCTGGGCCGCGCCGATCGCTTTTTCATCGGACAGAACGCCTTCGAGGCCGCGGACGTCGGAGACGCGGCCATCCGCGGCCAGGGTGAACTCAATCGAGTGCCCTTGAAGCTGCGCGTACTGAAACACAATGGCATCCTCTTCCGGATCGGGGGAATCGCTGCGCACGGTGGCGGAGGATTGTTCGTAGGTGGTGCGGAGGCGCATCGCGCCGGGGCCAGCAGCTTGCGCCTTGGCGGGGGGCGCGGGGGCAGGCGACGGCGCAGCGCTTGGCGCTTGATCCGCTTTCGGCCCGGCGGCCTCGTCAGCGGGCAGCACTTCGAGGCGAATCCTGGCGTCCCAAATCACCACGAGCTGCGACGGACCTTGCGGGTCCTGCACGACCCCGCCCGCGCCATGCGAAGTGTCGGTGGTCGTCTGAAACTGGATCTGGTAGCGCATCACGTCGCCCGGCACGAGCTTCGGGCGCAGGTCGGGGCGCGACGGCGGCTGCGCGGCGCTCTGGGACTTGCCGCGGCGCTGCGGTGCGGCCGAAGCCGAGCCTGCGACGGTCAGCAAAACCCCCAAAAAAACCAGGGCACGAATCATGCCGTGGCACGCCTTTGCACGACGCATGGCGCGACTCAACGGCGTACTCCCGACGAGGTGGCTCGGTTGCCGGCCACGGGCGTCTGCCGCGCCACCTGCGGCGCATCGAGCGTGCCGGCGATTGCCCAGGTCTCGCCTTCACTCGTCTCCGGGTCGAAATCCGCGCCGCGCGTCGTTTCGCGCGGCGCGGTGCGAACGAGGAGGTCGAGCCGGCGCGCGAAGTCCACGGTCCCCTCGACTTCGAGCTGTTGGTCACGGTCCTCTAGCAAGAACTGGTCCACGCTCACGCGGCCCGCCGCGATGTGAAAAGTGGCGGCGCTTGTGCCGAAGCGGGCCTCTCCCCGAGCCTTCGGATCGCTCGCCGTGCCCGTCAGCAAGGAGGGCAGGTCGATTCCGCGCAGGACGGCATCGCGGGCGCGGAGCACGCCTTCGCCTTCGAGGGATGCCGCAAGGTACTGGCGTCCGATTCCGCGAGCCGTGAGAGCAAGGGTGCCCGATGCCAAGCCGGCGAACCGGCCTGCCAGCGATGCGGTCGCGTCAGCGAGTCCCCCCAGGTCCACGCGATCAATCCGCCCCCGGAAAGAATAGGTGGGAACGGCGGAGAGTTGAGCCTCGAAATCACCGGCAATTCGCCCGCCATACAATTCGGCTTGGGCACGATGCAGCACAACGCCACGCCCGGCGAGAGCAACATCGGCGTCCAGCTTTTCCACTTGCAGGGGCGCAAGCGCCACCTCCCCAACGCGCAGACGCCCGCGGGCTACCACGCGCGCGATGGCTGCGTCACGCGCTGGCGCAGAGTTTGGCAAGGCACCAAACGGCAGCATCCGATCGAAGAGGCTCGGCCGCGCGCGCGGCCCCAGCCAGCGGTCGAGTTCGGCCGCGTCCAATCGATCGGCCGAGAGATCGAAATCCCACGCGCCGTCCGCCGCGCGTCGGTGGAGCAAACCCGTCCAATGCGAGCCAAGCGCCTGCACCGACCCGAGGCGAATCCGCCGGTCGCCGTCCTTCAGATCGACGCTGGCCGCTTCGACGATGATGGACTGGTTCAGGACGACGCTGGTGACCTGCAAGCCGCTGAACCCCAGCGTTCCATTGGTCGCGGAGGTTCCGCGTCGCAGCGCGCCGCTGCGCGTGAGTTTGAATGCCACAGGGCCCTCGACCGACCATTCCGTGTTGACCGGCCGGCCGAAGGCTCCGGCCAGTGCTATCAGATCTTGCGAGCGCTGCGTCCCGCCGGCAACGGCGAGCCGGTATCGCCAGTCGCGGGGCCAATCGCCTGGAAGGAAGGGGCCCAGGGCGCCCTCAATCTCGAGCGAGCCGGCGGGTGCAGCTTCCGTCTGGATCTGGTTTCGCGCGGCCGTTCGCAAGGCCCGGCCCGGCAAATCCACTGGCGTCGGATTCAGAACAAGCAGGCCGCGCCAAAGGCTGGCCTCGGCGCGCCCGATGCGGATCGGCCCCGACAAGGCCGCGACGCGCACGACGGCGCCGCCGCTGGCCGCGTTCGCCTGCAGAATGCGCGGGGGCCACCCCACGAGCGTCGCATCCACCGCGACGGCACCGTCAATCGAGAGATCCGGCGTGACGCCGGGCAGAAACGCGCGGCGCCATGCCAGCAGATCGGCGAATCCGATATCTGAGGAGACGATCTGCACGCTCGGATTGAGGCCGTGCGCCCAGTCCAAAGCGCCCCTGCCATCCACCCGCGAGCGCGGCCCTTCGACGATGCAGCTCGTTAACTCGAGCCGCGGCTGGCCGGGCCGCCAGACCACGGCGAGCGTCGCGTTGAGGGCGGGGTCTCCCGCGCTCTCGGCGAGGTCCCAACGATGCGCCCCGGAGAGGCGCAGCTTTCCCTGAATGGCCCACTCGTCGGCTGTAATTCCGCCAGCGGCGGCCGGCGGACTTCCGATGGCGGCGGATAGTTCGGCGCCCACTGCGCCACGCATCCCGTAGTCGCCTCCGCCCAACAGTCGCATCGCGTCCGCAAGCGAGGCGTCTTCCCAGGTCAGCGTAAACGCCGCCGGCCGGAGGCGCGCCGAAGTACCGGCCGCCGTCCCGCGCAGGTGCAGCGTGCCGGCGGCTTGCAGGGCGATCGGAGCACGCACCGGGTCGGCTTCGAGGTCGATACTCCAACGGCCTGCGTCGTCTTCTTCGAGGTCGCCCGCAACGTCGACGAGAGCGAACGGAAGCTTTTCGACGCCACGTTTGAAGTTGATGCGGCCGCCGTCCACGTCAATGCGCGAAAGACGAGCGGCGATCCGGCTGACCGGGGCGTCCGCCGTCGCTGATGCGCGTGAACTGGCTGGAGAAGTTGTTGCCGCTGGGTTCGCCGGCGGGAGCCAGCTTTCGATGTTCCAATGCCCATCGGCCGTGTGCACCAGGTTGAGGCTCGGCCGGTTCAGGGACAGGGCACCCAACTCGATGCGGCCGTGGAGCAGCGCGGTCCATCGCAGGCTCGCCGTGAGCCGGTCCGCTCGCAGGAAATACTCGTCCCCGAAGCGCGGGTCCTCGGCAACGGTGACCGAGTCCGCTTCAAGCCGCAACCCGTTAAGCAGGCTGAACCGGAAGCGCGCAACCTCCACGGGCCGCCCGAAGCTCGCGGAAAGCCGTTCCAAAAGCGGGCGGCGCGCCCACCCGTGCTGCAGGGCAAGCGAGATGCCGGCGTTCACGCCGAGCAGCAGCGCCGATGTCGCCAAGGCCAGGCGCAGCCAGCTTCGTTTTCTCATGATGAGGACTGAAATTGTGGCAGAAGACTGGACGGAAGCAAAGCGCAAGTCCTTAGTGGACTGTGTGCAGCATGCGGTGCCAGCGGGTCCGCTCCGGCATGTGAATCAGGGTATCGAAAATGCCTTGTAGCACGCTAAGGAACGACGGCCGTTCCGCGCCATCGTCTTGCTCCTCCGCGGTTACGACCGACCAATAGATCACCACCGGGCGGCCCATGATCGCCTCGCGATCCACGAAGCCCCAGTAGCGGCTGTCCCAGCTATGGTCGCGGTTATCACCCATGGCGAAATACTTGCCCGGCGGCACCACCAGCTCTCCGGCGCGGACGTATTGGAACACCTGGTCGGACCACTCCGGTTGCATGCTGGAGAGCAACTCGTCCGGACTTGCCGGGGGAAAATTGTACAGAAAGGGATCGTAGGGCGCGGCGGGATCGTGATAGGCGTAGGGCTCGTTCAGCCTCTGGCCGTTCAAGTAAACCTGCTGGTCGACGATCCGGATGCGATCGCCGGGGAGGCCGATCACGCGCTTGACGTAGTGCGGGTGGTCCTGGAAAGGAAACTTGAATACGATCACGTCGCCGCGGCGAATCGAGCGGTACGGCAGGACGGCATCATACCAGTGGCCGCGCCCGCCGAAAATGAACTTGTTCACCAAGAGATGATCCCCTACCAGCAAGGTGGGCTCCATGGACTCGGAGGGAATCTTGAACGCCTGAACGACAAAGGTGGTGCCGAACAAGGCCAGGATGACGGTGACGAGGAGCGATTCGAGGTACTCGCGCAGCGAAGTGCGCGCCAGATCCTCCGGCTTTGCCGGGGCGCGGTCGCCGGCGACTTGCGTTCCCTCCACTATCTCTGGGCCCATCTTGATCTTATGCGGCTCCGCTGCGCTCAAGCTGTTCGAGCGCTCGCTCCGCCGCAGACTGTTCGGCTTCCTTCTTATTTGCTCCCGAGCCGCCCGCAGCGACCAGACCCGCGACGTGAACTTCAACCCAAAATGTCTTGCGGTGATCCGGGCCGGTCTCGCGCACGACATTGTACCGCGCCACCGGCAACCCGCGCGCCTGCAAGAGCTCCTGTAGCGCCGATTTATGGTCGGAAAGTTCCAGCCGCTGGCCTTCGGCCTCGACTGCGACTTCGAGCAGCGCCCGGTTCACAAAACCGCGCGCCGCCTCCAGGCCTCCGTCCAGGTAGATCGCGGCCACGATTGCTTCGAAGGCGTCCCCGAGCAGGGCCGGCTTGTGTCGCCCCCCTGTCTTTTCCTCTCCCCGTCCGAAACGCATGTGCTCTCCCAGCCCCAGGCGCCTTGCCGCCGCGCACAACGATCCGGCGTTCACGAGCCGCGCCCGGCTCTTCGAGAGCTGCCCTTCCGTCCAGTGCGGGAAGGCACGAATCAGGTATTCACTGACGAGCATCCCGAGCACCGCATCGCCCAGGTACTCGAGCTGCTCGTTGTTCACGGCTGCGGCGCGATCCGCCACGACCGAGCGGTGACTGAGGGCTCTATCGGCCAACGCCGGGTCACGGAACCGGTGTCCGAGTACCTGCTCCAGCTCCTCGAGCTGACGTTCGGACATTCGCTTCGCCGCGTACTACTTGGGCGCCTCCACATTGTTCTGCGCCTTCTTCTTCGTGTCGTTAATGCCGCTCTTGCATTGCGTCTGCATCGGACCGTCACCGGCGCACTTGTTGAAGGAGGCGATGGCATCCGTGAAGTGATTGCCGGACTCGTCGGCGACTCCGAGCAAATAGTACTCGACGGGATCCGGGTTGGGGTTGAGCTTTACGGCCTCGGTGAGCTCCGTAACCGCGTCGTCGTTCTTACCCGTCTTCAGGTCCGCAACGCCAAGCCCGTCGTGGCACATGGAAAGTTTGTCGTTCTTGGCCTTGGCAAAAGCTCCATCGTCGATACCGGCCGGCTTGGCCATCGTACCCAGCAAGTCGATGGCGTGGTGGGCATAGCCCTGCGCCGCCACCAGCAGCTGCGGGCCATTGGGCGTCTGCGCGTTGACGCGTCGCGGAATCGCCCATGCGAGGAGTGGGAGAACGTCGATATTGTCCGGGTTCAACGCCAGCGCCTTGGTGCCTGCGTCGATCATCTTCTCAGGCTGGTTTACGCTCAGGTACGCGGTGGTCAGAAGCGAATAGACCGCGACATTATAAACGCTCATGGGATACTTGACGGCGAACGCTTCGCCAAGTTCAATTACGTGCGCAGGCTCGCCGTCGCGAGCGTCGTAGACAGCCTTATAAGCGGCCGTCTCCTCTTTGGCCACGACCGGCAGCTTGCCGGCGGCATCCTTGGGAACCTGCCCCGGCTTCGTCTGTTCCAGCGAGGGATTATTCTTATTCTGGTCCGACTGCGCCCGACTCGGGACCGTCAGAAACAGCCCCAGCACTGCCAACACGCCAGCTCTTACCATCACGTACTTCATCGAAGGTTCTCCTTGTTTAGAAATATCCGAAGCCGGCGGTGCGCCAACTCTCGGTGCTCTCGTGGACTCAATCGAAACTCTCCCGATCGTTATCCCGGCGGCGGATCGGCCACGGGCGGCTCGTAGCTTTGCTCAATCCCGTGCCGCGCAGCCGAACGCGCCGCCTCCGGCGCGCCGACGACCGACAGCGCAGCGCGGTAAGACGCCAGCGCTTGCTCGCGATCGCCTTCGAGGTCGTGCATCCGCCCGAGATAAACATGCGACCAGGCCAACACGACTGGGTCGGGAGGCATCGCCGCAGTATTTGTCCCGGAGGCCGCCTCCACAACTTGCCCGAACAACTCCTGCGCACGCGCCTTATTTCCTTGCAGCACGGACGCAACGGCCAGCCCGTAAATCGCCCGTGTCTGTTCGGGCTGCTTCGCGAGCACGCCCTCAAACGTCGCCTCGGCCGCCGCTACATGCTGCGCCGCGATCTGCCGCTGGCCCAGCGCGATTGCCGCGTCGACTTCGGACTCGGCGTTACGGACCTGATGCGGATCGCCGGCCGCCTGAACGTCGGATGCCGGTGCGTAGGCGAGAGTTTGCAGCCGCTTTTTCTCCGCCGCGACGTCGATCGAACGCACCAAGTCGGGGAAGTACAGACTCATGGCGGGTTCGGAAACTTCAAACTTCGCCAGTGCGGTCATCAGCGGCCGGATCAGAACGTACCCGTCGCGCTCGTCGCTGTCCACCTCTTCGGCCTGCTCCGCCGCCGGGAGCCGCCGCAGCCGCAACTCAACGGCGCGCACCACGCACTCGGTAAAGAATGCCGAAAAATCGTCTCGAAACTCGGGCGGCACGCGCGGCGCGGCTGCACCGATCCGGAGCAACGGCAAGTCCGCGGCCACCTGCTGTTGATAGCGGATCGGAAGCGGATCGATCAAAAAATGCAGGAACGCGTGGCGGATCGCGTCAAACGAGTCCAGAGTGGGGTCCACGACGATTGCATACTGGTTGCCGATATTGCGGAAATGAGTGTGCCCGCCAACCAGCGGCTCGGCGTAGGCAGTGAAGGTGCGCACACCCGGCCTAACCAGTTCACGGAGATAACCGGTCTCGGTCAGCACGATGCGCCCGAGCGGTTCTCGGAGCAGCAGAACGTCCCTTTCGTATCCCGGCTGCATGCGCCGCCAGAGCTTCTCGATTTGCGCTTCCTGATAAAAGTTCGCGAGGATCCCGGAAAAACCATCGAGAGAGAGCAACTCCGGAGGCAATTCTTCGCGGGTCAAGCTTACGGCAAACTTCGGAGGGGGGCCCGCGGCTAGAGCGAAGGTGAGGTAGCGGGACATCGTCGCGCCGGAATCGGCCAGCAAGTGATCGCGGTAATACTTGCGCAGCGCGTCAGTTGCCGGGCCGTGAAGTTCGAGCAGTTGCAGGCGCAACTGGACCAACGCGGGATCGCTGTCCGTGGAGACCTTGTCGGCTTCGAAACCCGCGGCAAGAAGCGCGCACATGGTAGCGAACAATTGCGGGCTTGCTTCCGCGCTCACCGGGCCGGAAATATCATCCTGCGGCGCCGCCGGCCGCGCCGACAAAGCCAACGGCGCCGCCATCGCTAGCGACAAAACCAGCGCTCCAACCGGCAACAGGCGGAGTCTTGACAACTCAAGATTCGCTCGAACAGTGATGGTCCACTCCCTTGGCTGTGGGCTCACCGTGCCGGGCGGCAGGCACGATTTCGCGCGGGGCCGGCGCTTCCCGCGGCGGAGCGAACTCCGCCAGCGCAGCTCTCGCTCAATTTACAAGGCTGCTCACGAAAGGTCAAGGAATCCGAAGCGGTGCCGTTGATTTCAAAGCAGATGGAACGGTTACGAGCATCTTCTGCTTCCGCGCTGATGCGCGCCCGCCTAGCCGCGAACCAGAATCTGGCTGAAGCTTAGGATCACATGCCCGCCCGATGTAGGCCGACCGAAGTTCATCTGAGGACGGAACCGAGAAAACAACACTACTTGATCCAGTTGACGGCGCATCATAGCGTCCACCTCGCCCGAAATAACGCGATAATTGACGGCTTGCCCCTCGGCATTCACGGTGGCCTCGACCAGCAGCCCATGTTGCTCGCCCGCGCGATCCACCTGCGCCAGGCTGGACGTCTCGAAGCCGGCCAGCATCAAAAGGCGGGCAGGTTGAAGCAAGTTGGTAGGCGAATCGGCGTTACCGGCACTGAGAGGCATCCCTACGCCGAGTACCTGGTAGACGATCCCGAACACCAGCAAAGCCACCAGCACGCCTCCTGTGGCGGGCAAGGCCAGCGGCTCCAGAATATTTTCCAGGACGAGTCCCGCGCGAGACTTCCAGCGCCGCACTCGTCCAGCCAAACCTCTGGTTGCGCGCGCCTGCGAAACAGCGTTGCGGATGGCGACGCCCAGTTCCTCGGGAGGCGCCGCCGGCCTGACGGCCGACATCATCGTCGACAGTTCTCGATAGCCTTGCAGCTCCGCCCTGCACGCCGCGCAACCTTCCAAATGCTGTGCCACCCGCGCGCGACTTTCCGCCCCGGCACGTTCCGGCAAAGCGCCGTCCAAATATCCCGGCAGAAGGTACTGCACCTGGGCGCAGTCCATGGGAGCCGAAGACTTTTGCCGGCTAAGCCAGCTTCGAAGCGAACCGATCTGAAACAATATGCTCATAAGGAACCCACGCGCTGGATCGCCGGCAATGGATCGAGAACCTCGCGCAGGGCCCGCCGACCCCGCAGAATTCGCGACTTCACGGTCCCGACGGAAACTCCCAGCACCTCCGCGACCTCTTCGTACGACAAGCCCTCGAGATCCCGCAGGATTACAGCCGTGCGAAAAACCTCCGCCACCCGGCTCAGCCCCTGCTGCACGGCCAGCTGCAGCTCGCGGCTCGCGAACTCCTCGAAGGGAGACGCCCCCGTGGCTTCGAACTCCATCGCTGCGCCCTCTTCCTCACGATGCTCGTCCATCGAACTCTGCTGCCGCAGATGCCGCCAAAGCCACCGCCGGTGATTCAGCGCCTCGCGAACCGCGATGCGGTAAAGCCACGTCTTCAGCGAGCTGCCCTGACGGAAGGCGCGGATGCCGCGAAAAGCCTTCAAGAAAACCTCCTGAGTCACGTCGGCCGCTTCGCTCTTGTCGCAAAGCACACCCGTCACCAGGCCGAACACAGGGCCGTGATAATGCGTCACCAGCCAATCGAAGGCCGCCTCGGAGCCGTTTCGCAGCTCCGCTGTTAACTGGACCTCGTCCTCGGTCCAGGTCAGGACGCGTGCCACATCCGACACGAACGCCACCTCTCCGCTGCCCTGCGACTGCTTCCGCCCGTCCCGCTTGGCGGCGCCACCGAACCCCATCGCTCGATGGGCCTCAGCCACAGGAGCTTTGAAAGAGTTAGACACCGGTTGAGCAACACATGTTTCCGCCCAACCTCACTATTTTCCCCCGTTCGGGGGTAATTAAGCAATGGGCTGGTCGGCGGTTTGACGACCTGGTACCGGGGTGCTATAAAATCTACAATCTACAGCGTCGCTGTTTTTTCGGTGGGGCCGTGGCGCAGTTGGCAGCGCGCCTCGATGGCATCGAGGAGGTCGGGGGTTCGAATCCCCCCGGCTCCACCAAAATCTAGCGGCTGCTTTGTTCGGCAATCTTGCTCGAAAACCGAGCTTTGCTTTGAGTCCTCTTCGCGTACAATAGCGGCCCGATGCCCCAACTCACGTTCCTCGGCGCCGCCGGCACCGTCACCGGATCCAAATATCTCGTTCAGGCAAATGGCAAGAGCCTTCTGGTTGACTGCGGACTTTTTCAAGGCGGGAAGGAATTGCGCCAGCGCAATTGGGCTCAATTGCCTACGGCCCCTGCGACATTTGACTGGGTCCTTCTCACGCACGCGCATCTTGACCACACCGGCTACCTGCCGCGACTCGTATCCGGCGGCTTCCGCGGCCCGATCCTGGCCAATGCAACCACGAAGGAGCTTTGCGAGCTGCTCCTTCCCGATTCCGCGCACCTGATGGACGAGGACGCGCGTCACGCCGCCGTTCACGGTTACAGCTCGCACAAACCTCCCCTGCCGCTGTACACGCCGGGCGAGGCCGCGATCGCCCTCAAGCAATTTTCCGAGATTCCGCGCTTGGGCGAATACCGCATCAGTCCGGAATTTCTGGTGCGCTCGCATCAAGCGGGTCACATCCTCGGCGCCTCGAGCCTCGAGTTGGTCATCACCGAGGCGGGCAAGACCCTTACGGTCCTCTTTTCGGGTGACATCGGCCGTTACAAGCAACCGATTCTGTACGACCCGGAGACGCCTCCGCGAGCCGACGTCGTGCTCTGCGAATCCACCTACGGCGACCGGGACCATCCCTCCGACCCGCCGCCCGATCAAGCGCTCGCGGATGTGATCAATCGCGTGGCCAAGCGCGGCGGCGTCATCGTGGTGCCGGCCTTCGCCGTGGACCGCACGCAACTCCTGATGTACTACGTGCGCCAGCTCCAGGACGCGAAGCGCATTCCCCGCCTGCCGGTCTATGCTGATAGCCCCATGGCCATCAACGTCACCGATATCTACCTGCGGCATCGCGAAGATCACGATCTGCAATTTCGAACGGACGAAGCCAACGGCAATCCGCTCGGCCTCGATACGGTCCATTTGATGCGGAGTGTCGAAGAGTCCAAGCAAATCAATGACGTTCACACGCCGGCCATCATTATTTCCGCCAGCGGCATGGCCACCGGCGGGCGCGTGATGCATCATCTGGCGCAGCGCCTGCCCGATCCGCGCAACTGCGTGCTCCTGGCGGGATTCCAGGCGGAGGGCACCGGCGGCCAAATGCTGGAAGAGGGCGCCAAGTTCCTCAACATTCACGGAGCAACCGTGCCGGTTCGCGCGGAGGTGGTCAACCTGCGGCAATTTTCAGCGCACGCCGGACGCAACGAACTGTTGCGCTGGTTATCGGGTCTGCCGGCGCCGCCCCGCCGGTTGTTTCTGGTGCACGGCGAACCGGCAGCCTCGGCGGCGCTACAGTCCGCGGTGCAAGCGCAATTCCACTGGCCCGCGATCTTGCCTCAATACCTTCAGACCGTCGATCTTTCCGCCTGACGCCAGCCGCACCATCCTTCCGGCGCGCGGTTAACGGCTCAGGGCGTTCGCGCAGTGCGAACGCCCCCTGCCGTGCGGCCTGAGCTTCTCGCTATTCGACGTTTGAATCGTCGGTCGAGGCCCCGCTCCGCGATCCTTGGGGCGCGGTTGCGGGTGACGCCCCGGCGGCCAGATCCTCCGCGCTGTACTTCGCGGCGCTGATGTAGCCGTGCACGCTGTTCTTGTCGATCTTGTTCACGACCACTTGCACCGGCTGTGAGTCCTGAGTCTCGTAGATCCACACGGGCTCGTAGAGGTTCACCTTCTTCTTGCTGATCTCCCGGTCATTTACCAGGACCTCGAAATCAACGTTGGCGTGCTTGGGGTCGGCCCGGCGGAGCGAGATGCTCAGCGGTCCCGTGCGCTGGAACTTCTTGGACTTGGCGGCGTCGAACTCAAAATAGCTGCGCTCGCCGCGTTTCTCGAGCAACACCAGCTCGTCATGGGTCTTGGCGATCGAGCCGTTCAGTTCGTCGCGGGTCGAATTCAAGTTCCCTTCCAAATCCGTCCGCGTCTTGGTCACATCGTCCTGGGTGGCCTGCAACTGCTTTTGCTGATCCTCAAGGCCTGCTTGGACCTGCTTCAGACGATTGGCCTCGGCGCGTGAAAGCCCGCCCCCGGACCGCGCGCCGTTTTTGGCGGCATTCGCGGCCGCTTCATTGGCGGCCGCCGCGGCGGCGGAAACATCGTTCAATTTCGTCGTGGTGCTATCGAGCTGACCTTGCAACTGGGTGATGGTCGAAGTCATGCCCGATTCCTGCGACGCTAGTTGGGCGATCGCGGCTTTCTGTTGGAAGTTGTAGTAGACGAGCGTCACGACAGCGGCGGCAAGAACGAAAACGGCGCATACGGTCAGCCAAAAAGTTCCGTGCGAGTTGGAGCCTTCGGTCCAACCATCTCGGGGCTCTCGGTTCTCTTCCATAGCCATCCTCCTTGGTAGGCGCGGCTGCACAGGCAGACCGCTCCTGTTTGGGTTGAAACACGCTGCGCCCTGGCTGGGAGGATTCCGCGGCGCTCGAGCTTGCCGATGCCGGGCAAGATCTACCGGCTAATGACCTCAGCAAAGTAGCTGCCAAGCGCAAAGATGATTCCGGCTGGAGTTAAGTCATGAGCTTGCAATGGCTAGAGGCGGACGGCGTCTGCCGAAGATGATCCGAAGCGCGGTACTAGTATCGGCTAATATTTCCCCAACCATGTCAGCCGGGCGCGGCCTAGCCCAGGTGTGCGGCCCGGCAAACTGGGGGTTCGCTCGCGGCATCCAAATTATCAGGAGGTGAAGCATGAGAAGCATACGAATCTTGAGCTTAATCCTCCTGGCGGCGTTCATGTTCGGCAGCGCGCCAGCGTTTGCCTCCAGCATGGGCACCGCTTCTGTCACGACCGTCCTCTATCGAGATCACGATTGGAGGCGCGATCGCGATTGGAGGCGTGATCGCGAGTGGAGACGTCATCGCGACTGGGGGTGGTACGTAGGTCGCGATGGCCGTTGGCACCGGCTCTACTTCGAGTGGCGCTGAGGCCGGCGGTTCCCAACTCGCATTTTGATTCCAGGGGAAGCTGCCCACGGGGGCTTCCCCCCAATACTTCGGTCGGCAAACCCGAAAAAATGATTCGGACCGCCGGCTTCTCAACCGGCGGCGGCTTCTGCGGATCTGGCTGGCTGCTCTTCCGACGTCGAGCCCGCTGCCTTGGCCGTTATTGCCAGTCCGTTCTTGTTCATGTCGAATCTCTGTTTCCGGTCTAAGCCTTTGACAAACTCGCGTGTCGCCTTGGCCACGGCCCCCGGAAGGCTCGACGCATCCACCTTGACCGTCGATTCCACGGCTTCTTCACTTCGATCTTGAAAGCTAAACTGCACCTCGAATGTTTTCACGGTCCCGCCCTCCCTTTTCTGACGATCGAAAAACTGCTCGTGCTCCAAACCGTGCGCTGGTCTTAAGCTTGCTTGGCGCTCCGCCGCTTTCGGCTCGCAGTTCTCTTTCCGGAGCGCTTCGCCTTCCGGGGCCCGACTTCTGCCTGAAGCGTCTGGTTCTCCTTGGCCAACTCATCTCGGGCAGCGGTCACCGTTTCGAGATTGTTCCCCAATTGGCCATTCTCTTTCTGTAATTCCGCCACCTGCGCCTTCAACTGCTCGTTCTCTTGCAGAGTTTTAGTGTCCTTGCACGCCGTCAAGCACAAACCCAGCGCTACCACCGCGACAAGTCCCGCCAAACCGTTTTTTCGCATCATCACTTCCTTCGTCGGAATTTGAATGCACCTGGAACAACCGATAGCGGGCGAGGGGGGCAAGACTCCGCTGGCAGCTTTGCCAGCGTAATGGAGTTTCTTGGGTGACGCAAGCCTGGAAGAGCGTGGTTCTCAAAAAGTGACGCGCCTGCCGCGGGACAGGATTCGAGGTCGAAGCCATTATGCGCTGGGAGAAGGAAGGGGTACCGGCCGCGCTTGCATCCACTGGAAGATGGAAATCGCGCTCCCCACGAGCGAAATCGCGATGAGAGCGATCATCACGTGATCGAGCAACGGCGATTGAGCCTGCTGGACGATCCACCGTCCGTAATGGATCGCCAGCGCGCCCTCGATCGCAAAGCGCGCGAATCTTCCCATGCCGATAAAACTCAAGAGCTTGCTGCGCGGATACCGGAACGCCGCCGCAGCCGCGACAAATACCGTAAAGGGGAACGGCGGCGGCATGAGCGACACAACCACGAGCGTCCAGCCGGCCCGCTTTTTCACCTGCTTTCGAATGAAGTCGAGGTGTCTGCCCGGCACGAGCCTCTTCAGCCCGCCCTCGCCTTTTCGACTGATCCAGTCCGTCACAAAACACCCGATCAGCGATCCCAGCGTGGCCATCGCCGCGTAGTAGAGCATGCGTTCGTGATAGCGTGCGCTCAACGCCAGTACAAGCAAGTCGTTGCCCATCGGCACCACAAGCGGCGACGAATCAAACGCGCCCAGAGTCAGCAATCCCAGTCCGCCTGCACGAAAGAGAGCCCTCGCGATGATGTGGATGATCGGTTTCAAGCGGCCTGTCCGCTCGAATTAGACGACGCGGCAGCCCTTGGGTCAAGCAATTCCCGGCCTTCGACATTTCCCACGCCGTTGCAATCGCGGGGACCAGCCGAACCGCTCTCGGTGAGCTTATCGCTTAGGTAAGACGGACATGCGTACGCGGCTGGCGACGGCTCGACCGGCCTTGAATGCGGGGATGAACTTCCACTGCGCGGTTGCTTCGGTCAAGCCGGCGTCAGCCGGTTTCGTATCCCCGGCCGGTTCGACGGACCGAACTTTTCCGGCGGAATCAATCACCAGATCCAGCAACCCCTGCTGCGATGCGTCTATCGAACGAGGGAGCCACAGCTCGATCGGTTCGGGCGGGACTAACGGCGGCGCCGGTTTGGCTGTTTCCGAACTGCCTATCCCCGGGAGCACCATCCCGCGTACTCTCTGGCCGGTGAGAACTCCCGGTGACGCGCCGTCCGGTGGCGCGCTGATCCCGTCGAAGATCGTCGCGTGTTCCTTCCGGCCGCTGGGAACTTCCGTTGACACGCCGTCAAGTTGAGCGCCGATCCCGCCAGCTCGCGCCTTCAAGATTGCGGCGCGAATGCGCTCAACGTCCGCGGCGGGCCACATGTCGGCAAGGGAATGCCAGGCTTCCTGTTCGCGGCCGCTGTAGACGTAAGACCAAACGATTTCCAGGACTTTGAGTTTTATGCCTTGCAAGTAGCCGCCGCGGCGCGGCCCTCCCGGCGACGCGGGAGCAGCCGGCAGCAATATGCCGTCGCTATTTTTGAAATCGCGAAGCTCCTGCGAATCAAGCTCGGCCCGTACCCTGGCTATTTCGCCGTCAAAATACGGCTGAAACTCGGAACTGACGTCCAGCAACCGGCCCTTTGCGAAGCGCAGAACGATCTTCGGCGCGGCGTTCAGTTGCCTCACGTCCAGGTTCTCGAAACCATCCACTGAGGCGGAATCGTCGGTCCAGATTTCAACACGGCCGTCGAGGTCGGTGTCCGCGGCGCTGAAGAAGGCTCCGCCGGTAATCGTGCGCAGCAACTGCGGCGGTTTCTGCAGGGAATAAATCTGGTAAGACATGCAGCACTCGGCGTCGGATTTCTGCACTTGGATCGTGACGACGGGGACGCCCGCGTCCAGATCCACGCCAAATGCGTCGACATCGACCCGCAAAGCGTTGGCCGCAATCACTCGGGTTTGCCCGTCCCAACTGAGCGCTGCTTCACATGCTCGCGTCGCCAATTCCCCGTTCCTGGCCGCTCCCACGCGCACTTTCACGCCCGTGTGGAACGCGGATTCAAAACTGCCGTCGCCGGCGATACAAAGTGCCTCGTGGGTTTGGGCCTGGCACACGCTCGCCGTTACGCAGAAAAGCGCGAACGATGCCAGCATCGTGGCGAAGCGGCGGAATCGACGCGCCGCAATCCGCGCGCGATCGGAAGACTCGCCGCCGGAAGATAACTTGGGCAAGGTCTCCAGCGCGGTGCGCCAAACGTCGCTGTGGTGGAGTTCTGCCACGGTTTCAAATGTCCCGCCTGAGCTTGAGCGGCATTATACTCGAAACGCTGGCATCGTGATTCTCCGTTAGAAAAAACGTGTTTCTCAAGGGTTGACTTCCCGGCGGCCGGCGGAGCCCTGGACGAATCGGGTGTGCACTCTTCGGTTTCAGGGTGTTGGCTCTTCCTCTCGATCCCGTTCAAATGATGTCTGCGCGAGTGTATACCTATAAGTACTCTGCATTGACCGGCATGGTATAATGTACCGTGTTGTTCGCGACCGCCCCCGCTTCGGAGAAGCCGAGCCGAAATCCTCGGCGGAAGCAAGAGACGCCGCACTCGATCTGGTCGAACTTCGGCGGTATGAGAATCCTCAAGCCGCTTGACCAGCCGTCTCCGCCTGACTCTCCCGCGAGAGAGATCGGCGCGATGCGCTCTTGCAACGCGCCTGAAATCAGCGGCTTCCGCACTCCGCATCCTCTCTTTCGCGCTCTTCAAAAGCTCAACCTACTTATTTTCACGCGCTTAGACACTCCTTACAAAAAACACCGGGGGTGGGGGGTGCCCAGAACGCGTCGAGCTTCGCCGGCACGGGTAAGAAAGTCGGGGGTGTTCCCCACAACCTTGGCGGGTGGTAGACTCTGGCCAAACGTACCCGGCGAGGTGATGACGATGCGATCGCTTCTTCGTCTTGCTCCCCTGCTCCTGGCCATCCTGGTTTGTTTGCCAGTCGCTGCGCAGGATCCCAACGTCATGAACAGGCGCGGCAGGTTTTCGATCAGCGGCACCGTGCGGGACGCCGCGAGTCACCGCGGAATGGACGACATCAAGGTCGACCTCCGCGCCGTCGGCGGCCAGACCCTCGCCACCGTCATTACGAACACGAGCGGCGGTTTCGTCTTCAACAACGTCAGACCCGACGACTATGTTCTGGCCATCGAAGAGGATGGCTATGAGCCCGTCAGCCAGCAAGTAACGGTGGACAATTCGATCTTCGGCCTCGAACTCTCAGTTCGCCGGCCGGACGCACCGGCCGGATCGCCCGTCGCGACCGTCTCCACGCGCGAGCTCTCCGTTCCACGCAAGGCGCACGACTTCATGCAAAAGGGCATGAGCTTGCTCTACGAGAAGGCTGACGCTCGAGGAAGCATCGACCAGTTCCAGCGCGCGATCAAAGAATACCCGGATTACTACGAGGCGTATGCCCAGATGGGTACGGCCTACACCACTCTCGGCGATACCGCCGATGCCGAACAGTCGCTGCACAAATCCATCGACTTGAGCAATCAGCACTATGCGGACGCGTACTTGATGCTCGCCACCCTGTACTCCGGCGGAAAGCGCTTCGCCGATGCCGAAGCTGCAGCTCGCAAGGGCAGCGAACTCGACGCGAACTCGTGGCAGGGACACTATGAGCTGGCGCGCGCGCTCTATGGCCTGAGCCGCGACGCCGAAGCCGAACCGCATGTACTGGCGGCCGAGCAGCTCCAGCCCGATCGAGCTGAAATCCGGCTCCTCGGGACGAACATCCACGTCCGCTTGCGCAAGTATCCTCTCGTTCTCGAGGACGTGAGCGCCTATCTCAGGCTCGACCCGAACGGCCCGACCTCCGATCAGATGCGGCACCTCCGCGATCAAGTTCAGCAAGCGCTCGAGAAAGCGCAAGCGCCGGCAGGCGATGCATCTCAATCGACCGCCGGCCGCCAGAGAGCGGACTCGAAATAGCTCCGCTTCTGGAGATTTCCGTTTTGCGTTTTATTGTGCCGCGGATACGGGCTGGGCTTGGACCTGCCGCGGCATCGCCGGAACTTCCGTCAAATGAAGGCCGACCCTGAACATCGGCAGCGGGGCCACGCGGCCCCATCGGTTCAGTTCCCACTTGGCGCGGATGAATTTCACTTCGGGCCACATCGCCAGTTCGAGCACGGCTCGCGTCTCGCCGCGGTAGAAGCGCTGCGGGAGCTTGAGAATCGGGTGCGGGCCCCAGTTTTCCCCGTCCGGCGAACCCCAGATCGAAATGTCGATGGATTCCTGCTCGATCTGATCGCTGATCACCATCTCGCAGAAAAACGTGCGCGTCGAGCTGGCGCTGACGTCCACCTTCTCGCCGTCGCCGTTCTCTTCGACGAGCAGATCGGCGGGGAGCAAGTCAAAGTCCATAGCCATCGGGGGTGCTCTCCTGTTTCGAGCCGCGCGTTCTAACACAGCTCTACGCGGCGCCGAATCGCTAGCGCGGCTGCAAATGAGAAAGCTTCTCCGCCGCGGCGGAAATCGTCTCTTCGGTCTTGCAATAGGTGAAGCGAATCTGGCGGCTGCCGTCGCCCGGAACTTTGTAGAAGCTCGAACCCGGCACCGTGGCGACGCCGATCTCCTCGACCAGATAGCGCGCGAACGTCACGTCGTCGGCAAACCCGAACCGCGATACGTCGGTCATGATGTAGTAGGCGCCCGACGGCTTGAAGCAAGTGAAACCGGCTTTTTCGAGAATGCCGAGCATCCGATCGCGCTTGACGCGGTAGCCTTCGGCCAATCGCTGGTAATAACTGTCGGGAAGCCGCAGCGCCATCGCGCCGGCGGCCTGCAACGGCGCCGCGGCGCCGACCGTCAGGAAATCGTGGATCTTGCGAATGGAATTGGTCGGCAGGGGCGGAGCAATGACCCAGCCCACGCGCCATCCGGTGACGCTGTAGGTCTTGGACATCCCATTGATGGTGATGGAGCGGTCGCGCATGTCCTCAAGCGAAGCCATGGAGATGTGCTTCGCGCCGTCGTAGACGATGTGTTCGTAAATCTCGTCGGTGATGGCGAAGGCATCCCAGCGCACGCAGTGGTCGCGGATGGTTTCCAGTTCCTCGCGAGTGAAGACCTTGCCGGTGGGGTTATTGGGCGTATTGACGATGATGGCCTTGGTACGCGGGCCGAAGGCGCGCGCTAACTCGTCGGGGTCGAAGGTCCAGTCAGGCGGATGGAGCCGCACGAAGCGAGGCGTGGCGCCGGAAAGAATCGCGTCGGGACCATAGTTTTCGTAGAAGGGCTCGAAGATGACGACTTCGTCGCCCGGATTGATGACCGCCATCATCGCGGACATCATCGCTTCGGTCGAGCCGCAACAAACGGTGATCTCGCGTTCCGGATCGACGGTGACGCCCTGGGTCCGCGCGAATTTTTCCACGATCGCGTCGCGCAGGTCCTTGGCTCCCCAGGTGATGGCGTACTGATTGATGTCGGCGGCGATGGCCGCGCGGGCCGCTTCCTTGATTTCGGCCGGCGCCGCGAAATCCGGGAAACCCTGTGCCAGATTGACGGCTCCGTGTTGCATGGCCAGTCGCGTCATCTCGCGGATGACCGACTCGGTGAACTGCTCGGCTTTCGCGGAGAGCATCCTTCTCGCGGCTTGCGCGATTCCCTCATCGGCCGGTTTGCCCGGCTGGGAGCCAATCATCCGTTTGGGCTCAGTGGCGCTCATGGGTGAATTTGACCGGAAGAACCGAGCAGATTCGTTTTGCCGGATTCACCCGTGGCGAGTGGGTACCCGCTTGGGTTCCGCGGCAACCGGGGAGGCATAAATCGCGCGATAGAGCTCGGCATTGCGCAGGACGATCTGCACGTACTCTCTGGTCTCGGTAAAGGGGATGGACTCGACAAATTCGGGCGTCTCCTCGTAGTTCTGACCCATGGTCCACTCCGCCACGCGGTCTTCTCCGGCATTGTACGCCGCCAGCGCAGCTTCCGGCGTCGCATAGGATGCCAGCAGACCGGAAAAATAGACGGTGCCGAGCCGGAGATTGTACTCCGGATCGAAGAGGCGGGAACGGGAGAATTGCAGTCGCAGGCTACGGGCTAACTTGGCGCCTGTCTTGGGCTCGACCTGCATCAGTCCCACCGCGCCCATACGCGACACCGCATCGGCCGCGAACCCGGATTCCTGGCGAATCAAGCCAGCGACAAGCATGGGGTCCAGACGGCTGCGCCGCGCTTCGGATTCGAGCGGCTCACGATTCGGCAACGGATAGGCCACGCGCCAAGCTTCCACGGGTACGTCCTCGATGCGCCGCGCTTCCAGTTGAGGCACCAGTTGCCGCACGGTGACAATTCCAACCGCGTAGCGCCCGTCTGCCACCGCCGCTTGGGCCGCGGCGAGCAACAATTGCGGCGCGCGGGTGGTGGTATAGGCGGCGCGGAGTTCGAGTTCAGCGGAGTTGTCGAAGGCGACGCTTTCCAGCGCCTGGGCTCGCGACCAGGCCTTTTGGGCATCTGCCGGAAGAGGTTCCGTGAACGGGTCGAGCGGCGCGGCCGGGGGAATCTGAAATTGAAAATCCACGGGAGCCGGGTCGGCTGCCTGCTGACCGATCTCGCGCAGGCGTTCGGCGGCGTGGCGCCCAAAATAGGTCTGAGGAAAGCGCTGCGCGGCTTCCGCATAAGAACTGCGCGCGCGCGCCACATTGCCGGAGCGCTCGTTGGCGCGGCCGAGCCAATACAGAGCATCGACGACGTACGCGGACGTCGGATACTGGCGCAGGAACTGCTCGAGCATGTCTTGCACGCCCGCCTGCCGCTCGAGGTACGCGGTCCAGACGATCCGCCAGCGGGCGATGTTGGCGTTAGGGTCCGTAGGAAAGGCCGCGAGCATGCGTTGATAAAACTCGGCGGCGTGGTCGCGATCGAGGTTCGCCCAGTGATAGTTTCCCGCGGCGTAGAGGCCCGCCGCGGTCCAGGGGCTTTGCGGATACTTCGTGGCGAGCTGGCCGATCGCCGCGAACATATCCGGGCTGGGAATGGATCCACAACAGGGCAATCTGCCCATCGCCGAACGATAGGCCTGCGAGAGCAAGTAAAGGCGCTCGGCATCCACGTCCGGATCGGTGATGGCGAGTGAGGCCAGGGCCTGCGGCCCAGCGCCGCCTTGCGCGCTCGCTTGGGCGAGCCGCAGTTGCGCGCGATCGAGAGTGGCGCCGGAAAGCTTTGGCAGGAGCAACTGATAGGCTGCGCGCAGATCGCTCCAGCGCCGCGCATCGTAGAACGCTTCGGCACGGGCAATTTCCGTTTCGAGCGGCGTGCCCGGGAATTGCTCTCCGAGTCCCGCCCGCAGATAGGGGATTTTTTCAGCCGCTGTTTTCGCTTCATCGCTCAGCGGGAAGCGATAGACCAGGTCGAGGTAATCGGTCGTCGCGGCGAAAGGCATCTCGTTCTTGGCCGTGGCGATTTTCTCGCGGGCCTGGGCCCGCAGAAGCACGAGCGAGACTTTTGTGGTGGTCTTGGGATAGTCGTTGAGAGCGGCGAGCGCATCGTCCGGACGATCGATGGCGAGCGCCGCGCGCGCCAGCGACTCGACTGCCGCGTCGGTGAGAATGCTGTCGGGGTACTGGAGGCGATATTGCTGGAGTTCGGTGAGGGCCAGGTCATTCGCGCCCAGGGCGCGGTCGTTGACCGCCTTCCAATAGAGAGCGTAATCGGCGAGAAGCGGATCGGACACCGCCTTCTCGAGCCAGGTTCGCGCTTCCGGGTAATGACCGCGCATGTAATCGTGGTAACCCAGTGCCAGGGCGGCGCGGGCGCCCATGGCCGTCTTGGCGTGTTCGGTCTGGAACTGGGAAAGCTGGTCGTACAAGGCGCCGGTGGGCTTGTCGCGCAACGCGCGCGCCAATCGCTCGAGTTCCTGATCGGCTTGCGTCGCCGCGGCCGCCTTCGGGGAGGCCAGCTGGCGCGATTTCGCGGCTGCCTTGGCCTTCACGCTGCGGGATTTGGTTTGGGTCGCGGCCCCCGCCGCAAAAAGGCCGCATACCAGACACGCCCCGAGAAGTCGCGCGGCGAGAAGAAGTGGGCGCGTGCCGGCTGCGATAGAACCGCCGAGGCGCGGCCTTTGCGAACCTCGCGAGGGAGTCTTCGAGCGATCGCCGGCCGGGAGCGCGCGCGTCAAGCTAACGCCGCAGCACCGGCGAAGGATAGGGGTACTCGCCCAGCGTTTCCGCATTGCCATCTGCCAAAATCTCCACCATCCAATCATAGAAGTAATCGACGGGATGGTCCAGGATGGCATGGAAGCGCCGGTCGTATTCCTTGTGAGCTCTCTCAATATCATCACGCAGACGGAGGCACAAATCCTTGTGCTCCTTTCCCAAGCCGACTTCATGGGGCCGGAGCATCTTGATGTCCTGCATAGAAACCTTGGCAACCCGGTTTGCTCGCCGGTGCAACTCCTGCGCTTCCGGGGACAGCGCCGAAACATCGAAACCCGGGGAGACCAGCGGCATCTCCTCAATAGATATAGATGCGGCGGAGACTGCCGGCGAATCCATACCGGAGAATTCCGGGACGGTCCGCGGCAACTCATCGGCAGCGGCGGCTGCAGGGGGCGGCTCATGAATATCCGCCGGGGGCTGCTCGTCTACTGTCTCTTCCACCGCGGGCTGCTCCACCGCTGTCTTCTCCCCCGCGTCCCGCTCGGGGTGCGGCAGCGCCGGTGGATCGAGAACCGCCGATGAAGCGGCCTCGCGCATCGGGACCGCGAATGGCTCCTGCGCCGCAGGCGATCGCGGCGCCTGCTGCAAGGCCCCGGTGACAAACCTGGAGAGCACGTCGAGCGATGCGGCCAAAGAAGCCGCGGCGGTTTGCGCGCGCAGCATGGGCGAGAGCGCGTTGGACGGGCGGGCGCTCGCGCAGGCCGAGACCAGATCGTTCAACGACTGGTTCAACTCTTCGGCCGTGCGTTGGAGTTTTTCGAGGTTCTCGCGCAGGGTTCGGGAAACCGCCTGCTCTACCTCGCTTGTGTTCCGGGTCATGCTTGGGGCTCCCGTTCGGTCGAATATCCCTGTGTGATTATCGAGAGCAGAGAAAAGCATTGTCAACAGCGATGCGAAGCCCTCGTAACCATGTAGCCCCTAGGCACCCGCACGGAGTGTGGCGGGCGGTCGGGACCTTACCAGGGCCGAGCTGGGTCTATTGCGAGTTTAGGTCGGCGGCGCGGATCCGAGACTCTCCGATAGCGTATAATAACTGAAGGGGGCGACACGGTTTCGACGGAAGCTGTCGCGACCCGAAGGCATGCCGGGCGCCACCTGCCCGCAATCGGGTGGAAAACTAGAACTGCCAACACTGAGTTGGCTTTGGCTGCCTAGACAAACCTAGCGTAGCCCGTTTCCCCGAGCTTCGCCTGCGGGC
>Ga0210394_10002423_pt1 | contig 25630 bp, 27 predicted proteins | sample IncBWC12MmetaG_FD_160121 | JGI IMG/M metagenome (GOLD analysis project Ga0210394, IMG submission 160121) | Forest soil microbial communities from Barre Woods Harvard Forest LTER site, Petersham, Massachusetts, United States - Inc-BW-C-12-M | ecosystem: Environmental > Terrestrial > Soil >...
ATCCGGTGGAGGCGCGATAACCGACGCACTCAAGGCAGGCATATTCCGTTGACTTCCCATCGTCGCCATAAATGGCACCGCAGGCAGGACCGAATTCCAAGCCATGATGCGCGCTAATCGCAATTCCTCTTTCAGCTTGATGTTGGGTGGGCTGACCGATGTCGGCGTGCGGCTACCCGATTCGCGCGGCACGGAGATGACCGGCTGCTTGACCAATGCGGGTTCTTGTCTCCGCCGCGATCGCGATTGCCCGGTGTCCCTCCCAAACGAGGGGCGATAATCCGAAGGTGAGTAGTAAATAACATCTGACTTATTGAATCTGAATTGGATCTGGCGCGGCCGCTGCGAAAATCCAAATTCAAGAAGACCACCCAGCGCTACGATCGTGATTACGTGCAGCAGCATCGATTGAGCGAACCGTTGCCAAGGCGTTTGCGAGGGCACAAAAACGTCCGGCCAAAACCGTGCCGGCAGTGAAGTCATCTTTAGCGGTGGGAGCTGCGGTGGATGCAGAGTATCGATCAGGTTGCTAAAGAAAACTCGGTATGCCGGTTCTAGCTTGAGTAGAAGATTCGGCGTCGGCATGGCCTTAAACGAAGACCGGATTTCGAGTATGGTTTCCGCCAGGTTCTCGAGGACGACAAGATCGCCATCATGAAAGGCGCAGCGCTCGGAGGAGAAAGCTTCCAGCACACCCACGACTTCGCCAGCGAACATGATCGGTGCCGCCAGCATAGAGCGCACACCAAGTCGGCGGCAGATTTCGCCATCAACGCGGGAATCACTGTCCGAATTGTCGCAGCGCTGCGCTTTGGCGGTACGGACACACTCTCCAGAAAAACCAGTGCTGACGTCCAGTCGAGAGCCGAGCGTGGGGGCGTTCGCTCCTACACTAGCCAGACAGATCATCGACTCCTTGTGGCCTAGCGCGATGGCCACGCCCGTGCTGCGGGTGAGCACTTGTGCGCGCTGACTGATTAATTGCAACGCGGCATTCGGATCTAAACCGTTTGCTTGTGGCACAGGGTACATTTGCCTGCCTCTGCTAGTACTACAGAACTACCATAGGACGCGGCTTTGGCCCTTGCGGTCTTAAGCCAGTCGAGATTCGGCTCCGGAGTCCGTACTAGTCCGCCGCTCCAGTTTCCTCCGCGACGACGTGTCCCCCGGGTATAAGCTCCGGCGCACCGCCGATCAGGGTAACGGAAAATGAGCGAATACCTAATTTGAGGTTGATGGTAGCGTGACCCGTATGCGATTGAAACTCAAAGGTCCAAAACGATGTAACAAAAGTAACCGGGTGGTTACCGGGGTCGACGACGAAACGATGTCGTAGACGTGTCCTTCATTATTTCTTAGGCGCTTGGGAGTGGACAGATGGGATGAGTTCTAGATGGCGCTCCGCGCCACAACGATCAATGCAATCTCATGCCAAGATTCTGGTTGTTTAGCCCACGCGTCAGCGCAGCGTCATGTGGTTCTTCGCGGCAAACCTTGCATGCCAGGGGAGTGGAAGCTGCATTCACCCGTCGCGATTTGTGCCGCGCCAGAGCCATTTGCAATTCTCTCGACCTTAACCCGCCTCTTAGCCCGATCAAATGACGGATGAGACCGATCGGTCGCAGCGAAAGCAACATAACTTTGTTCGGCGAGTTCGAACGAAAGGATATGAATTATTGAGGGCTAGTCTGCGAGAGCTGTTCTATGAGCAGAGGTCAAGGAAGAAGTAAGAGGATTACCGTCCTTCGGCCTTCTGGCCGCGAAGTGCCATACACGTGGAAGCCGCTTTCGCGATCAATCGGTTCTCTTCGTCGGTGATGGTGCACTCGACGTAGCCGATCGTGCGGCCCCGCCGCACGACCGTTCCTTCCGCTTTGAGTTGTGCCTGCCAGACCGGGCGAAAGAAATTGATTTTCAATTCCACGGTAGTAAAGGATTCATCTGGGGCGAGAGTAGTGGCAAATGCTATGCCCATCGCGGCATCAGCAATATCGCATAGAATTCCGCCATGCAGCGTTCCCATGGGATTTGCATGCTGTGGTCCGGCCGCCAAGACGACCGTCGCCCGCCCATCAGCGATGTCTTTCGCCTCGAATCCAATCAGCCGCGCGATGGGAACGTCGTTCGTCTTCGCGCGTTCCCTGAAGTCAGCTTGCGAGGGAATTTCTTGAGTACTCATGACTTGTCAGCTCCGGCCTTCGATTTCCGTGCACGAACTTTGGTTTCGAGGTATTCCTCCAGATGACGGACGGCAAGGTCACGAGGCGCTTCCTTCTTCTGCAGACGGCTCACCATTATGCTGCCTTCAAGCGTACTTGCAATCAAGGTGGCCAATTTCGCCGAATCGACATCGGCAAGCACCTCGCCTCGTCGCTGCCCCTCGTCGGCAATTGATTGCAGACGACCAAGCAAGGAACTGAGAGCCTGGCGGGCTTTGGCTCGCAACTGAGGATTGCCATCGTCGGAATCGATGGCCGTGTTCAGCAGCGGGCAACCTCCCGGCACCAGCCCTGTACGTCGGTCGCGAAAGTTCCGCACGATTTGTTTGAGACGATCAACGGTATTCGGGATCTCCTCTGTTCCTTCGAAGCGCGCATCCATCGCAACGCTCCAGGCGTGGTCGAAGGCGTCTCCCGCAAGTTCTTGCTTGCTCCCAAAATGTCGGTAGATTCCGCCCTTTTCTAACCCGGTCGCTCGCATGAGGTCGGAAAGCGCAGCGCCGTCGTATCCTTTTTGATTGAAAATCGGCGCTGCCTTACGAATGATCTCTTGCCGAGTCTGCTCGCCTTTGCGCACGTTCTGCTCCTAGCAATTTCAACTTCGCGATAATACGGTCGCTGACCGCATGATACAAGTACTTGGATGAGACCGACCGGTCCCAGGTCGCATTTGATATGCGGCCAGTGCCAGTAGCGGGCAGGTTATTCGTCGGTCTCAGTCAGAGCATGAGCGAGGCCGCTACGGCTAAAGGAAGCTTTCACGTAAAGATTGAGGTTCTCGACGAAGGTTCGAAAGACGCCGCAACTCCTGGAGGCCCGGCAGAAACGCGCGTGGCCGGCATCACGCCCGATATGCTGACTAAAATTCCGCGACGAGTCACCGATCCCGCGGGTAAGCCCGGAGACATGGTCAACGTTTTAATTGTGGGAACGCAGGACCAAGTGGTTCAAGTTTTTACTGACGCAGGGTGCGTCAAAGTCGACGCGAAGGTGGGAAATACAGCTCTAAATGCGGTAGTCGATTCGCTCGAAAAAAAAGACTATCTAACGATGCCCATGAGCATACTGTTTCTATTTGGCCGGGCGCAGGATTATGGATTCGCCCACGCCGAGCCTGTGCGAGTCGCCATGTCGCGGAATCACTTGCGAGTTTGGAAATCACCATTTGAAGTCGACGGCCGGCCCCTTTGGTGCGTCGCAGCTACGCATGACATTGGATTCGAGCGCGATCAGCGCAACAATGGTCTGACACACAAAATCGATCCGGCCATCGATGGAGAGCGGGAATATGTAAATGGCACGCTGTCAGGAACGGGCCTGGTTGTTGAACGCCATCATGTTACTCCGGCCCAGCCCGTTGACCACCGCGCAAACCGCAACGGGCGGGGAATTTCACTCCGACGGACGCATCCTGGTGCTGGTTCTTAAGAATAATGGCGGAAAATAATTGTGCGCACATGCGCGTTAAAAATACATCGCCTGGCCGCGCTACCGCCTCGTGCACTCTGAGCTCATGAGATAGCTATGCGAGGTCTAGCTGCGCGCAACTCAAGGCCGGTCGTAAGGAAAGTTAGATATTCGTCCATTCCCTCCCCCGTCTTGGCGGAGAGCCTGAGGACCTTCATTCCTGGACGAACTGCCTGAATGTTACCGTGCGCAGCGTGCCAATCGAACTCAACCGCGCTGGCCAAGTCCATCTTCGTGACCAAAGCTACGTCGGCACTGTTGAAAATTGTTGGATACTTCAGCGGCTTATCCTCGCCCTCGGTCACGGAGATGAGCACGAGGCGCAAATTCTCACCCAGATCATACGAAGAAGGACAGACCAAATTTCCAACGTTCTCAATGAAGAGGAAATCCAAACGGTCGAGATCCCATCCCTCCAGCGCACGCTCAACCATAGCGGCTTCGAGATGACATAGCGTGCCCGTGGTGATTTGCTTGACCGGAGCCTGGCTGCGCGCCAGCCGCATCGCATCGTTTTCCGTAGCGAGATCTCCGACGAGGGCCGCGACCCGATAGGTTTGACGCAGCAGCGTGAGGGTTTTTTCCAGGAACATGGTTTTGCCCGAACCGGGGCTCGATACCAGACTGACGACGAAAACTCCTGCGGTGCGGAATCGCTCGCGCAGCGCCCGGGCTGCCACGTCATTCTGTTTGAAAACGTTTTTTCTGACTTCGATTAAACGGGGTTGTGAGCCCATTCTTCTATCTCCAGTGCAACTACTTCGATTTCCTTGCCCTGCACAATTTCAGATGTTGGGGTGGCACACTCGGCACAGCAAAACAGTTGCAGCGAACTGACCGGGCGCGGTGCCTGGCACGTTGGACAGTAAACGACCACCGGAATTTCTTCGATGATGAGGCGCGATCCGCTGACCGCAGTGCCTTCGCACGCTAGCTCGTAAGAAGATAACAGCGCCTCTTTTACCACTCCGGACAGATTTCCCAGCTTGAGGTGTATGGCGGAGATTTGCGCACCGCCACGCTGCTCGGCTTCTTCTTGCGCCATTTCAACAATGCTCATTGCGATGGAAAGTTCATGCATAATTATTTTCGTCCTGGCTGCGAGCCATTTCGGTAGAACGCTCGGACTGGCCAAAAGCCGCTAGCGCTGCCTGCCCCAGACTAATCCCGCCGTCGTTGGGTGGGACGGCGTGATTCGTCCAGATTTCTATGCGCTCGGGTCCTAGTAACGATTTCAGGTCTTGCAGCAGCAGTTCGTTCTGAAAGACGCCTCCAGAGAGGACAACGGTATCCAGATTTTGCATTTGGCATATCGCAATCAGTGCATCGCACAGCCCCTGGCTCAAACCTCGCTGGAAGGCGCGCGCAATTTTTCTAAGATCGCGACCAAGAAGCCGATCCCGAATTACAACTTGAAGTAAGGGTCGAAAATCCAGCTCCCCATTCGCGAATGGAAACGGATACGGCTCGGTAAGAGCTGCGCTGCGCGCCGTTTGTTCGAGCCACATCGCCGCCTGGCCTTCAAATGTGACCTCGCGTGTAAAGCCAAGGAGCGCGGCAGTTGCGTCAAACAGCCGCCCGGTGGAAGTGGTCGGAAACGTCCGCACATCTTTGCGAATCAATTCCAAAGCATTTTGATAGCGCTGCGGAAAGTTGAAAGGCGCAGCAGTCAGATTTGGCAGACCATCCAACTGCGCTAGAAAACCAGCCGCGGCTTGAACCGGATATTGGGCGGCAGCATCACCACCGGGCAGCGACGCACTACGCAAATGAGCGACACGCTCAAATCCCGCGCTAACGCTCCCTACAAAGATTTCGCCACCCCAGATGCTGCCGTCATCGCCGTAACCGGTGCCATCGAAGCTGACTCCGACAACGCGTGTCTCCCATTCGCCGCGCTCCGCCAGCACCGAAGCAAGATGCGCGCGATGATGTTGGACAGCCACGGGCTGCCGAAACCTCAGGGTCAAGGCATGTGTGGTCGAGACATACTCCGGATGAGAATCGTGCACGACTATCAGTTCCTCAGGGCGGACCTCGTACATCGAAACTAGATCTTGAATCGTTTCCTTAAACGCGCGCAGCGACTCGTAATGTCCGAGGTCTCCAATGTGCTGGCTGACGAATGCTTGCCCGTCGACAACCAGCGTGACGCTGTTCTTCAGATCGGCGCCCACCGCGAGGATAGGACGCTCGCTGGGGATCGCGGCGACCGCGCCCGGAGCGTAACCTCGGGCGCGACGAAGGATCACTGGGCCAAACGTTCCGGCGCGAGCCACGGAATCGTCAACACGGCAGGCGATTGGACGCTCTCCAATCAGGAACGCGTCAGCGATTCCGCTAAGCCGATCGAGTGCCTCTTCATCTTCGTAGGCGATGGGTTCGCTGGAGTGATTGGCGCTGGTCATTACTAATATTTCCGGCGCACTAGCCGCGAACAGCAAATGATGCAAAGGCGTGTAGGGCAACATGACGCCCAGTTCGTTATTGTCTGGAGCAACTTCTGGAAGTTCTATTTTTGCCGGCGCAAGAACGATAGGTCGGGCGGACGATACCAGCAGAACTTCGGCTTCCCTGGAAAGCTCGACCAAATTGTGAGCGGCCTCGAGATCGCGCGCCATCAATGCAAAGGGTTTTTCTTTGCGGTATTTCCTTTGGCGCAAAGCCGCAACAGCCCCTGCGTTTCTAGCATCACACGCCAGGTGGTATCCACCGAGTCCTTTCAGCGCGAGAATGCTGCCGTCGCTAAGCAGTTGCGCGGCTTTGCGAACGCTCGATTCATTTCCACGTACGATGCCAGCGTCGGAGCAGAGCGAGTAATTCGGTCCGCAGGCTGGGCACGCTACCGGCTGCGCATGAAAGCGGCGGTTGCCCGGATCGTGATATTCCGCGTCGCAATAATCGTCCAGAGACCAGCGCTGCATGGTAGTGTTGGGCCGGTCGTAAGGCAGACCAAGAACAACCGTATAGCGCGGACCGCAGTTGGTGCAGTTGATATAGGGATACAAATAGCGCGGATCAGTTGGATCAAAAAGTTCTTTCAGACAAGCCTCACAAACAGGCAGGTCAGGCGAAATGCGAACCGTAGGCCGCTCGCGACGCTGGCTCTCGCGGATGGTGAATTCGTTTAAGCCAACCGGGGCCGCAGCATGAACTTCAATCTCCGCAATGCTGGCGGCCGGCGGAGGCTGGGTTTTCAGGTCTTGAACAAACGCTTGCAATCCTGGCTGAGCGCCTTCGACAAAAATCTCGACGCCTTCCTCGCCATTCAGCACCCATCCTGCGAGGGTATTGGCACGAGCGAGACGATAAACAAAGGGACGAAAACCAACGCCCTGCACCACCCCGCGAACTCGAATCGAACAAGCACTTGCCATTTTTATTCGCCGTCCACCATGCAACTGCGGCCCTGCCAGCCGACTTGCACCACCTTGCCATCTTCGACCAATATGGGGACGCTACGTTGGCCCGCGGCTAGAGCGCGCATGCGGTTTCGTGCGTCACGGTCGGCCTCGACGTCGTACTCGGCGAATTCGCGGCGCTGCCATTCGAGCCATTCGCGCATTTCCTGCGTGTGCGGACACCGCGCTGTGCCGTAGAGTTCAAGCTTGGCCACGGCGCAGCACCTCCAACGTCTCACGGATGATGTGGTAGATAGAGGCTTGCACTTCCTGGATGCGTGGGATGTAGTCGCATTGCACCACGATGGGAAAGTCCGCCAACTGGCGGCGTTTAATTTCGCCGCCGTCGTAACCCAGCAGCGCAACGGTAAGCATGTTGCGCTTGCGAGCTTCTTCCAGCGCCATGATGATGTTGCGTGATCCGCCGCTGGTGGAGATTCCTATGGCAACATCGTCCGGACGCGCTTGCGCGATGAGTTGACGAAGGAAAATCACGTCCGTACCGACATCGTTCGCAATTGCGCTGATATTCGCGGGTTCTAGCGAAAGCGAGACTGCGGGAACGGAATGATAGCCCGACGGCGGAAGCACGCAGTCGATGGCAAAATCATTCGCATCCGTCGCCGAGCCGCCATTGCCGAAGAGAATAATTTTGGCGCCGCACAAAAGGCGCTCGTGAATCGCGAGCGCTGCGCTGCTTATCTGTTCTGACTGTTCATGTGCTACTTGCGCGCGCAGCTTGGAATCGTCCTGCACCTTCATGCTGATCGAAGCCGCGACTTGTGATACCAAATCAGAGGTTTCCTGTTTTTCCTGACCGAGAAATGGGTATAGAAATCCGGATGCTCCAACATCATGACCCAGTTCGCGATGCTCCAGAAAAACGTGCACCGTCTCCCAGAGCGTGTGGTAAAGGATTTCAATCATTTCCTGATGAATGAATGGATCTTGGGTAAAAGCTTCGACTGCATAGGAGCCTTCATCGCCAGGAAGAGCGAAGGTTAGGGCATTTCGCGCGTGGGCAAACTTGAGAGCAGATCGAATTTCATCGTCTCCCCCGGGAGGCCCGAATCCCATGACAATGTCTTCAGGGTGAAGAATCGTTTCCAGCCAAGGCCGGAACAGAATCGAGAGATCCAGCGCAGGCAGCGCGCGCTTTCCCACAATTACAGGATGAACAAACTCGACGGAGACGTGTTGAGCGTCGGTTGCATAGGGACCGCGTCCGAATGCAAGCAGGCGGCCTCCCTGAAGAAAACGCTCGGACATCGAGCGACAGGCTTGGGCAAGCCGGAATGCCTCGCGAGAAAAAAACTCCTCGACGATCTGGTTGCGCGTGAGCAGGCGCTCTTCTACTTGCGGCGGTGCCACTCCTGCTATTTCTGGAGCGTATTTCATAGACGTCAGCCCGCCTGGGGCGTTGGAGGCTTGAAAGGGCGTGGCTTCCAGCCGCGCCGACATCACCTCAACCGATTTTACGGCACGGCTGGAAGCCGTCCCCTTTCAAACCCTAACCGCCGATTCCAACTCTCCGCAATTAATAGAAGCTGTGCTTTCAAATAAATTCTCAGCAAATTCGCGGGAGGGGATCGCCGACCAGCATATCCACAATTCTGCTGCCTCCGTAACGCGTCGTTACTAAAACCGCGCCGGAAGGCTGTTCACGTACTTCGCCGATTATCTGCGCATCCTGGCCACCCGCGATCAAACTCAAAGCGTTCAGTGCGGCGTCCGCATATTCTGGCGCTACTACTGCGAGAAACTGGCCTTCATTCGCGATGTGCAACGGATCCAGACCCAATAACTCGCAGGCACCACGCACCGCATCGCGCATCGGAATCATTTCTTCTACGAGCACGATTCCTAATCCGCAATCGCGGGCCAACTCGTTCAGAGAAGTGGCCACGCCGCCGCGGGTTGGATCGCGCATCCAGCGAACTCCAGGGCCCGCCGCTTTTGCCAAAGCTTCGACCAGAGGAAGTACGGAGCGCGTGTCGGACCGAAGATCAGCCTCCAAATCGAGTTCACCGCGCGCCAGGAGGATGGTGATACCGTGATCGCCGATCGGACCTGACAGCAGAATTTTGTCGCCGGAACGAACTGATCGCGGATCGACCTTCAGCCCTTGTAAAGGCCGCCCGATACCGGTAGTTGTGATGTACATCGAATCGGCCTTGCCGTGCTCCACAACTTTTGTGTCGCCGCCAGCGATCGTGACGCCGGCTTTGCGCGCCGCGTTCCCCATAGCGCGGACCTCGGCCTCGAGCATCGGCGTAGGCAGTCCAGCTTCGAGCACATAAGTGACGACCATAACTTCTGCTTGCGCGCCTGACACCGCGAGGTCGTTTACGGTGCCGTTCACAGCCAGTTCTCCGATGGAGCCACCAGGAAAACTCAGCGGCTTGACTACGAAGCTGTCGGTAGTGATGGCTATGCGGGTACCGTTGAAATCAAGGTGCGCCGCATCTCCCAATGCTTCTGACAAAGAAGAAAAAAGCAGCGGAGCAAACAGACCTTCTACGAGTCGGCGGCTGGCCTTACCTCCGGCTCCGTGCGCCATCTCTATTTGCGGCTCGCGGAAACGAACCTTAGGCGAGAGTTCGGCGTCAGCGACGTTTACGCCACTGATGCGATGCTGGTCACCATTGCCGTTTTGCGGTGTTCGTAGTTGAAGTACGCTGCGCATGATCCCTCGGATGAAACCATGAGTGCACCGATTGGATGTTCAGGAGTGCACTCCCTGCCAAAGAGCTTGCATTGATGCGGCTTGAGCACACCTTTCAATACTTCTCCACATTGCGCGGCCTTGGGATCGGTGACGCGCACGCCCGGAACGTGGAAGCGCTGCTCCGCATCCCACTCCGCATAACTTTCGCGGATGCGCAATGCGGATTGAGAAATGAAGCCGAGTCCTCTCCACTCAAAATAAGGACGCAATTCGAAAACATCTGCCATCGCCCTGAGCGCCGCATGATTTCCTTCCCACGGGACAACGCGCTTGTATTGATTTTCGATCTTCGCCTCATCCGCTTTCAGTTGGCGTAGAACCATCACGATCGATTGCAGAATATCCAGTGGCTCGAAACCGGACACCGCGACTGGTTTATTTTCGTTCTTCGCAATCCACTCGTAAGGACGGCAACCAATGACCGTCGATACGTGGCCAGGGCCGATGAACGCGTCAATGCGCATGTCAGGAGAATCGAGGATGGCGCGGATCGCTGGGATGATCGTTACGTGATTGCAGAAGACGGAAAAATTGTGGATACCCTGAGTCTTGGCTCGCAAAAGCGTCAGCGCAGTCGAGGGAGCGGTCGTCTCAAATCCGATGGCAAAAAACATGACGTGCTTGTCGGGATTTGTTTGCGCAAGCTTGAGCGCGTCGGAGGGGGAATAGACGATGCGAACATCCATCCCGCGGGCCTTGTGTTCGAGCGGACTTCCTTGGGTGCCGGGGACTCGCATCATGTCGCCAAAGGCGGCAAAAATAACGTCGGGCTGTTTTGCTACCGACAGACCATCGTCGATTCTTCCCATCGGAAGCACGCACACTGGACAGCCGGGCCCGTGAATCAGTTCGATATTGGATGGAAGCAAATCTTTCAGACCGAAGCGGTAGATGGCATGAGTGTGTCCACCGCAAACTTCCATGATGCGATAATAACGATTCGGATCGGCGAGGCGGCGGATTTCATCCGAAGTTCTGGTAATCAGTTCCGGATCGCGAAACTCATCAACAAATTTCATTCGAATCCTTTATATGCGTTCAAGACGCTTTCGTATTCGCTGCGTCTTCGAGACCATACCCTTGAACCTCTTGCATGGCAGCCTCAGCCTCGCCCAGCATTCGCAGGGTTCGCATCTGGTCGATGGCATCTTCCTCGCTGATCTTGCTCATGGCAAAGCCAACGTGGATAAGCACCCAGTCTCCCTTGACCGGCAAGTTGTCCTGCAAAAGTCCGAGATCAACTTTTCGCCGGACACCCACGACATCAATCAGCGCTGTATTCGGCTGGTCGGGAAAAAGTTCAACTACTTGCCCGGGTATGGCTAAACACATGGCAGCGCTTCTCCCCGTGCTGCTAGATTTTCTTGACTCATGCGTTACTCTTTCTTCCGACCAACCAGGTTAAATGAAAATTTCAATTCATCTTTCACTTTCAGCGCGCCCCCGGCGACGGACGCCAGTTTCAAGTCGTAATCGGTCTGCAGAAGCGAAAAGTTTCCAAAAGCCCGCAGCGAATCTCCAGTAAGCACCACTCGTGCGGGAACAGTTTGTGGACGAGTGACTCCATGCAGAGTCAAATCGCCGTTTAATTTGACCGAATACTGCCCTTCGCCAGCCTTGGTCGCGCGCAGGTTCGAACACTCATAAACGATCTCGGGATAAGACGACGTTTCGAGTATTTCCTGTTGCATGGCCCGCTCCATCTCATGCCGGTCCTTGTCGGAAATATCGTCCCTGACAGTTAACGATTCTGCCTTGACGGTGATTTTGAACGAAGAGCGTTCCGGCTCCTCAGGATTCACTTGTGCTTCACCGACGAAATCACGGATGGTGATGGTCGGATTGTGGCCGAAAGCGGACAATATCCCACCTGAAAATACCTGCACCGTGAATTGGCTGGCCCGCGTATCCATGACGTAGTTAACGTTTGTTTCAGTCGTTGTTCCCATTTGTCCAAATTACATAGCTCGCAATTTCATGTAGCGATCAACATCGGGCAAAGCAGCGAGAAGAAGATTCCCAACTCCTATCTGCCCCAAATAACGGCGGACAACCGGATTGGAAAGAATCATTCCCGTCCCAAATAAAATAAGCGCTGCACCCCCGAGCATGTAGAGTGTGTCCTTGTTGCTTCCAAACTCCGCATCTTCGAATATGGCCACGGCAGTCTCCTCTCATTGAATATTGTCACGTTGTTTGCGCGCTATCACCGTCGTTCATCAGCCTTGCGATCAGCGACTCCACCAACTTTACCGCTTCATTGATGACAGCCTCGACCGGCTCACTCAGGCCCATCTGACCTTCTTCGGGACCAAGCGTGCCCGGTTCACATCCAACCAGCAATACGCGTTTCAGTGGCCCGCCCATTGATGTCGCAAGGCGGAGTACGTTCAGCGGATTCATACTGTGAGCTTCGACCGCGCTCTGCTGATCTTCGGGAGTAGCAGCCTCGCTGACATCGGGCTCAATCACATACAGTGTGCCAGCCGGTTCGCCGCGCGGACACGCGTCAATCAGGATCGTAGAGTCGTAACCATCGAGCAAAGCGTATGCGAGGTCATAGCCTCGAATGCCGAAGTCAGTGATGCGGACGTTCTTGGGCAACTCGCGAGCGGACAGTCGGCGCACGACCTCAACCCCGAAAGCATCGTCGCCAAGAAAAATATTTCCAATGCCAGCGACGAGAATGCGTGGAAGCTTCGTCTGACCGGAAGCTTCAGTATCAGAGGGGGGAAACGGTTCAACTTCATCTTGATCGAAGAAGAATCGGTGACCTGGTTGCCGCATCAGGCCAATATCTCTCCCCGGATCCTCATCGATGACAACACAAACGTGGACTTTGCCGTCATAATCCTGCTCAATCGATTCGATAACGGCAGTCTTATTCGCCAGCGCGATATCCATAACGTCGCCGCCCGCCCGCGGACGCAGCCTTACGCGGCTGCCGGGCCGCACTGCAACACCCGAAATGCGCAGGTCGTCAACCGGCTTTTTTGCCTCCAGAATTTGCCATTCCCATTCGTTCATGGCCTCTCCCCTTTCAGCGAACGTAGTTCCCCTCAGGGTTCCGTGGAGCTTCATGAGGTGCTCCATGGGCAGGCTTTCTGTTCGTTCGAGCATCGCGCGGGCGCGGTCGTCGGTGCTACTCATTTCGCGCTTTTCTTCATCTGTCATGGTCAGAATGCGCAACGCGAGAATTTCGTCAATCTCCGTCCCGTCAAACAAATCGCCTGGGCTTTCCGGGGCAATCTGCGGATAATCATAAAGAATGATGGGCGAGGCAAGCATTGTGTCGCGATCCCCAGGGTTTCCGACTAGAACTGGCCAGGCTCCAATATTCTGACAACCAGCAGCGACATATTTCAGATTTTCGGGTGCTTCAAGCAGAGACACAAACTGGCCATCTAACACCCCGAGAAGGATGTGGGCAGAGACCAGGGATTGCGACAAGGCTTGATCGCGGTTGACGTGACCTGCTTCTGTTGCTGTGAGATTTTTTACTCTCACTTGAAGCTTGAGTAGTTGGTTGCTAGCTTGAGTCGCATTTATTTCAACTATTCCTCGGACTGCTTCCTGCTTACGAATAATGATCCCCACGATCTTTGCGCCCGAATCGTGCAATGTCTCCGTTTCTTCTTTTGCGGGGAAAGAAAATTCCCATTCGAGCGGCACCGTGGTGAGTGTTTCCAGGCTGGAAGCAGGAATCGCTACTTCACTTTCAATCGCTTCCTGCCAGGGAACGAATCGTTTGCCGCCGACTTCGAGCATGGGAACAGGTTCGAAACTGATCCTTCCATCTGGCTGTGACGTTTGTAACTCGAGCACTGAACGATCGACCAACTTTAGAAAGCGCACCTTTACTTCGAGTGACGAGAGACAAGCCCCTTCCACTAGGCATTCCGTCTGCATGCTGCAAGCGTCTGCCCCATTCTGCGCTTCACTGTAGGACTTTGGATAAAGCACGCCAAAATTGAACCGCTGGCGATTCTTCACCGACGACGGGCGATAGGGGTACAGCATGTACCCCTCGTAGAGCACGGCATTCGCGATAGCGTCGACCGATTTCGTGTTCAACGCTTCACCGCCTCTTCAAGCGCAGGAAGTATTTTTTCCATCGCCTGCTCCCAGGTTGGAATGCCGTGCTCAACCTTGTACTGATAAAGTCGTTCGAAAACATCGCGGCGCAAACACAGCCACGCGGTGTTCGGGTAATAAATATCCATCATTTCGCGCCACGATTTCACTGGGAGCCTGAAACGCGCTTCTTTGTCCCAAGGAATCGGCGACACTTGCAACACTCCGTCGCCATCCGCATAAAAGACCGTTCCGCTAAATAGAAAAGAGAGCGGTACGTCTCCATCGGCGAGCCCATGAAAGTATTTTGTCGCAGCCACATTGAAATCGAAGGTGCAGGGCACGGGAAGATCGACTACGGCGCTGTCCTGAAATGCGGGAGCTACCACGCTGGCGTGAGTCCAGAGCATGGTTTTCAAAGTCTGCCCCCAGCGTTCGGCGTCACCGAAAAGATCGCGCAGCTGCTTTTGGTCTTCCGCACTATATTGCCGACGCGTGACTTCGAGTTGAATCTGGCAGCGCAGTGCAACCGAATGAATTGTTTCATTCGCCACAGCGTTGCTGATGCGAAGTTTAAACAGAAGAGTTGGCGCGACCGTGAAGCGCTGCGGTTCAGCTTTCTCGATTTGAAAGCTTAGATCAGGCATTCGCTTCCTCTTTCACAACCGGCGCTCTATTTTTCACTTCGTCGAAAAAGCGCGCAATCTCCTGCCAGACTTCGGTTCCGCCCGAAAGGCCGCGCCAGTTGGCACGAATCAGGCCGACCAGCTTGTAACATTCGTCGATCGGCAGCAGATAATATTCTGGCGCGGTAAATCCGCGCGCGTGTCCAACCCGATTGACGAGCAGAGCTTCGACATCGGCTTCCATTTCCGTCACGATCGGATTGGCCGCTTCAATGTCGTTCCAGGTTTCGAGCGGCAGTAGCGATTCAATCGCACCCGCGGGACTGGGATAAAAAGCGACTACCCTCGCATCCGGCGTGCTGCGAAAGAAAAAAGCCATGCTGATGGGAACCATCAGGCTGTCCCATTGGCCGTCAGAAAGGCGGAAGTTTTCCAAGGTTAGTACGCGCCGAGGAACACGCTTGTACTTTGTTCCCATTCCGCTAAACAGGATGGCGCAAGCGTTGCAGGCGCATAGCAGCTTCCGGCTTCGAGGTTCGATCAGGTGGGGATGCTCCGCTGCCACTTCGGCGCTGCACAATTCACAACGCTCAACCGCCCGTTTGCGCCGCACCAATTGGCGAAGCGCACCAAATGCATTCTCGTATCCCGGCTGAACTTCATTCATCATCAGGTCACGAACAATTCCCACCACCAGCTATTGCTGCACAGCGGCGCCCGCAATTACGCCTCCCAGTTTTCCCAGAGGCACGAAGCCGGACGAGCCTGACTGCTCTTCGAGTCCTTCGATCAACAAGCCGTTCATATCGGGCGCAGCCTCATAGAGCGCATCCTCAACCATCGCCTTGAGACTCTTGCCTGTGGAGCCGCAGGCGTGTCCAGTGACTCGGAGATGCAAGCGAACTGCGCCGCTCTCGATTCCGATCAGATCTAATTCGCCTCCGCCTTTATGGACGCGTGAACGAACTTTTTCCACCGCCTGGGCTACGCGACTTTCCAAATCCAGGGGATGAAGGCCGTACAAAACTAAAAGGCTGCTGACCAGGGGATCACAACCCAAATCATCGATGGTGCGCAGTCCTGGGTCGCCGTTCTTCGCGACGATCTCCATCACTCGCTCGAACCCGGCGGCGTGCAAGTCCAGCACCAGTTGCACCAATGCCTTTGCGCTGGCTCTGGCTTCTGGATCGACGATGTTCTCCAAATCGCCGACCAATTGGCCGATGCGCTGGATCTTCATCTGGAAATCTTTGTCATCCGCCATGATCCTCCAAATGTGGCGCGGGCGTTTTGCCCGCGCACGGTAAAAAGTTAATCAGCGCTGCACACCGAACATCGGGGAATGCTGCGTGTTCAATACCTTCCCGTTACCCAGATACATGTGAACGCCGCACGGCAGACACGGATCGAAGCTGCGCACTGCCCGCATGATGTCAATGCCCTTGAATTTGTCCGGCCCGTTCTCCTCGAAGATTGGCGTATTCTGCACCGCGTCCTCATAAGGTCCGGGAGTTCCGTAAATGTCGCGCGGATTAGCATTCCAGGGTGTCGGAGGATACGGATGGTAGTTCGCAATCTTACCTTTGCGAATTACCACGTGATGCGAAAGCACTCCTCTCACGGCTTCGTGAAATCCGCAGCCGATGGATTCTTCCGGCACTTTGAAGTCCGACCAAGTCTTAGTGTGGCCGGCATGGAGTTCCTCCATCGCGCGCTCGGCAAAATAAAGCGCAGCGGCCGCCGCGTAGGCCTGGAAGTAGGTCCGTGCCCGGTCACGCTCGATAGCATTACTCCACTGCGGAATCTTCCACTCGAATTCGACTTCGGGCTTCGACATGGTCTTTGGCAAATAAATCTTCACGCTCTTGCCGGTCGATTTGATGTAGCCAATGTCCACGATTCCCGCCAGCGCCGTCGCCCACAGCCGCGCAATCGGGCCGCCGCCGGTGTCGAGTGCGAGATGATCTCCGGTTCGCTTATCGAACCAGCGCGGCGACATCACCCACGTGTACTTGCCGTTGAAGTCTCGCTTCTGTGGGCGCGGAATTGTCGTCTGGTTCCAGGGATGGTTTTTATCAACTGGATTGCCGAGCGGATCGGTTTTCACGAACGTCTCGGCATTCTTCCAATCGTCGTAATATGAACTGCCCAGCAGAATTCGAATATTAAGGTTGATGTCCACCAAATCGGTGGTGACCAACTTGCCGTCGACCACCACGCCGGGAGTGACGTACATCGCGCGGCCCCACTTAGTCATGTTTTCGTATTTGTAATCGCAGACCTTGGGATTTTGGAACGATCCCCAACATCCCAACAAAATCCGGCGGCGTCCCACCTCCTCGTAGCCGGGCAACGCGTCGTAGAAGAAGTCAAACAGATCGTCGTGCAACGGTAGAACCTTCTTCATGAACTCGACGTATTTCATCAGGCGGACGAGGTAATCAGTGAACAATTGCACGGTCGGCACAGTTCCGACCCCGCCTGGATAAAGCGTCGAAGGATGCACGTGGCGTCCTTCCATCAGACAGAACATCTCTCTCGTCATGCGGCTCATCTGCAATGCTTCGAGATAAAAAGACCCAGTGAAGGGATTGAGTGCCCGCATGATGTCCGCGATGGTGCGAAAGCCGTGTTCATTCGAATGCGGCGCCGGAGTTGACTCAGCTTTCGCCAGCACCTTGGGATTAGTTTCCTTCACCATCTGCTCGCAGAAATCAACGCCCACCAGGTTGTCCTGGAAGATGTTGTGATCGAACATGTATTCAGCCGCTTCGCCGAGGTTGACGATCCATTCCGCCATGTCGGGGGGTCTGACTCCGAACGCCATATTCTGCGCGTAGTTTGCGCAGGTGGCATGATTGTCGCCGCAGATGCCGCAAATGCGGCTGGTAATAAAGTGGGCATCGCGCGGGTCTTTGCCTTTCATGAAAATGCTGTAACCGCGAAAGATGGAAGATGTGCTGTGGCACTCAGCCACTTTGCGAGCGTCGAAATCAATCTTAGTAAAAATACCCAGGCTGCCCACGATGCGGGTAATCGGATCCCAATTCATCTCCACCAAATTTCTTGGTTTGCTGGAAATGTCTTTGGTCGGTGCAGTGATGGTACTCATAGTTATCGCTCCTTAATGTTTTCTCAGTCACATTTCTCAGCCAAGGCTCTAATAGGATCGTGGATGGTACCCGGTGGTTAACTCCGGCTTCGGATGCCGCCACTTGGGTTCTTTGTTCACGGTGTTTTGCGTGATTGAACGCAACGCCCGAATCGCTTTGCCATACACACCAATGCTGCCTGTTGAAACTCTCGCTCCCGGTGGCTCGTCCATGAATGGCATGAATTTGTCGGGGAAGCCGGGCATGGTGCATCCGATGCAGATGCCGCCTACGTTTGGGCAACCGCCGATTCCCGCCATCCATCCGCGCTTGGGGACGTTGCAGTTGACTACCGGTCCCCAGCATCCGAGTTTCACGATGCACTTGGGAGATCCGTAAACTTCCGCAAAATCGCCCTGCTCGTAGTAGCCTGCGCGATCGCAACCGTCGTGCACGGTGGCACCGAAAAGCCAGGTAGGACGCAGTCGATCGTCCAAAGGAATCATCGGAGCCAAACCAGCAACCTGATAAAGGAGGTACAGCACAGTCTCCATAAAGTTGTCGGGCTGCACCGGACATCCAGGAACGTTCACGATTGGCAACCCCGCCTTGGACCGCCAATCCCAGCCAAGATAATCGGCCAAACCCATGCAGCCCGTTGGATTGCCTTGCATGGCATGAATGCCGCCGTAGGTTGCGCAAGTACCGATTGCGACTACAGCCAATGCTTTTGGGGCCAAGCGGTCGATCCACTCGGTGGTCTTGATGGGCTGTTTGGTTTCCGGATCGGTTCCCATCGCCGCCCAATATCCTTCTTTCTTGATGCTTTCATTTGGGATTGATCCTTCGACCACCAGAACGAAGGGCTCCAGCTTGCCTTCTTCCGCCTGATAAAAAAACTTCATGAAGTCGTCACCAACTTCCACGGCAAGCACGGGATTGTGCAAATGCACCTTGGGCAACCCCGGGATTGCGCCCAACAAAACATCTTCGACGCTGGGTTGAGTGGCCGCAGTAATCGACACCGAATCTCCGTCACAGCCGAGGCCGGCGGTGATCCAGAGTATGTGCACCTCTTTTACCGCCGGTGCTTTTTGCGTAGACCGACCATACGGAACCGTAGCTGTTCCCATAGGGTTGCTCCTTTCGAATCAAGTTTGATTGCGCTCTAGCGAAAAACGTGTCTGCCCGTAAGTCATGACCCTGCCAAAGATTAAAAAACCTGTGAACGCCAGAATCGACCCGGGTAGGACATTGCGACAAGGGCAGGCACCCTGTTTTATCTCCCCAAAAAATTCCTACAAACCGCATCAGGGATTCCCCTAACGAGCGGGAGGATAGAGGCATGAGAAGGTTTTGGAAATGGAAATCAGCGAGTGAGGGACGGCTATCGTAGTTGGTGTGTTTCGCTTGTTATGGACATTCAGCGACGCAGCAGTCAAAGCAGTCGCTGCGAATCAACGCCTTCACTCTCTCATGAATCTCATCGCGAATCGTCCGCACTGCCTCAAGCGATTGACCTTTAGGGTCTGGCAGGGCCCAGTCGATAGTCTTCAATCCGGGAACAAAAGGACAAGCCTCGCCGCAACCCATTGTCACGAGCACTGAGGCTGTTTGTGCTAATTCAGCGGTCAGCTTTTGCGGCTTAGACGAACTCAAGTCAATGCCAATCTCGCGCATCGTTTGCACAACTTCCGGATGAACCTGGCTGGCAGGTTGCGTTCCGGCTGAGATTCCCCGGCACTGACTCTGGTCTGCGTAAACATTGAATAGTGCTGCCGCCATCTGCGAACGGCCCGCGTTGTGAACACAAGCGAATAGGTAGATCTTGAGGTGTTGAACGGAGCCGTGTGGCATAAGAATATCCTCAGCGGTTTCGGGTAACGACGGAATAAGCCAGCGAAACAGGAGCGTCGCGGTAATGGCTCCGGTTAATTGTGCCGCAAGAAACGCGGGCGCATCTGCTGGCCGGATGCCGGAAAATGTATTTGAGACGGTGCGGGCAAGCGTAACCGCGGGATTGGCGAATGACGTTGACGGCGTGAACCAGTACGCGGCAGTGATGTACGCCCCCACAGCCAATGGAACGGCACCGGGCCGCAGGCGCGAACAGCCCCATATCACGGCCATCAGGCCAAATGTAGCGACAAACTCGCTGAAGACTTGAGCAGGGCCGCTCCTCGCGTGCTCGGATATAGAAAATAGCGGTAGTCCAAACATCAAATTAGCAACCGCGGCTCCGGTGAACCCCCCGCAAAGCTGTGCTGCGGTGTAGGCTGGCACCTCCCGCCATGGAATGCCGTGTTCCAGGGCGTCAGCAATGGTGACGGCGGGATTGAAGTGCGCTCCCGAAATGCTGCCGAATGCCAAAATCAAGGCGACAAGAATCGCCCCGGTTGCCAGCGTGTTTGCCAGAAGAGCGAGCGCGACGCTGCCGCCAGAAAGTCGTTCGGCCATAATTCCCGAGCCGACTACTCCGGCAACGAGGAAGCACGTTCCCATGAATTCTGAGGCGGCGCGTTTTGCCAGGGGAAGGGTGAGCATCTTCCGTCAGATAATCGCATGTGGGGGAGGAAAACCAAGCTCAGAATGGCACCATCACCATATCATTCATTCACTCTGGGCGCGGCGGTTTCAAGTGCTGTCCAACGGAGAAGGGCCTCATGCCGTCTTTTCTCGCACATTCCATTCGACTGCGTGTTGTACCAGTTCTCGGGCGCTTCGCAACGATAGTTTCTCTTTAATATGCGCCTGGTAGGACTCGACCGTTTTCACGCTGAGGTGCAAGGCCTCGGCGATCTGACGCGTGCCTTGACCTTCCCCGATTAACCGGAAAACTTCCAGCTCACGGTCGGTGAGATCAGAAACCGAGGATTGTTCGGAAGCACTGGCGCCGCGAACGTAGTGGCGCAACATGCTGTTCGCGATTCGGTCGCTTACATAGATTTCGCCGCTCAAAATCCGGCGCAGCGCGATGAGCACCTTCTCGGTGGCCTCTTGTTTCATGATGTAACCGTCGGCTCCGGCCCGCAACGCACGTTCGGCGTAGATTGATTCATCATGCATAGATAGGATTAGCACGGGAAGACGCGGCGAAGTGAGGCGGATGTTTTTTAACAGCTCCAATCCGTCTGGGCCATTGAGCGAGATGTCCACAATAAGTATGTCCGGTCGGACGGTCTGAATTGCCGAGAGTGCAGATTGCATTTCTTCGGCTTCACCACACACCACGAGATCGCTTTCCCGATTAATCAGCAGCGCCAAACCCTGGCGCACGATAGGATGGTCATCAACCACGAAGATGGTTTTCTTTTTGGCGATGAAATTGTTGTTGACCTGTTTAGGAATCATGAGCCAACCTTTCTCAGCTTTTGCTTGCCCCTTCCCAGTGGGAATTGACATGTGATGGCAAGCCCGCGGTTTCCACCGCACTCTACCTTCAGCGATCCTCCAATGATTCGGGCTCGATAGTTCATGATTTGCATTCCCATGCCTGTGCCATTCCTAGGAGGTTCCGCTAACCCCAGACCGTCATTTTCTATTTTCAAAATACCGCATTCGTCACTGGCAGAGAGACTGATCAAGATATTTTTTGCTTGCCCATGCTTGATCGCATTATTCACCGCTTCCTGGGCAATACGATACAGGTGAGTGGACATGTTGGTGTCGTAAATGAGAACCGGTTCGTCAATCCGCAAGCTGCAAGAGATATTGAATAAATCTTCAACCTCCGCTGCCCACCGCTTCAAAGCCGACATAAGACCATGAGCATCCGAAATTACAGGTGAAACGCCGTGCGCCAACTCTCGAGTCTTGTGGATGGCATCGTTGACTAGAGCAACAATCCGGGCGGCTTCCGCTGCTTCCGCTAGGCCTTTTTCGGCAAGCTTCTGTTCCTGAACCTTGCTTAGAAAGGCAATTCCCGTCAGTTGCTGTCCTAAACCATCATGCAGATCGCGACCAATGCGACGCTGTTCTTCCGCGCCAATTTCCAGAATCGCTGTCTCCAGACGCTTCCGCTCCGTGATATCAAGCCCGGTGGCGATAATGTACGCAGGCGTTCCATCCTCACCGGGAAGTATGGTGCTTGACCAGGTAATCAGCCGGCGCGAACCATCCCGCGCAACCCAGGAAGTTTCATAATCCTTCGACTTATGCTCGACTCGCAATTGTTCTACAAGAATCTTGAAGCGCTCTGCCTCTTCCGGAACTACGCATAGATCCCAAAAATATTTGTCCTTGACCTCTGCAAAGGAGTATCCAGACACCTGCTCGCAAGCCCGATTGAAGCGTACGATGCGGCCTTGCGGATCCAGCACCACGACCAAAGCTCCGACGGTGTGCAGAATTGCTGAGACCACGTTTCGTTCTTCCTGCAACGCTTCTTCGGTTCGCTTGAGTTCAGTGATGTCAAACGCAATGCCATGGATAAACCAGGGCCGGCCGTTCTTGCGCCGAATCATCTTGGCTTCACAATGAAACCACACGACTCTGCCATCTCGTGCCATCACACGGTAGGCCGACCGCAGCGGCGTGCCCGAAAGAAACATCTGCGCCGCTTCGACGCTCCAGCGCTGTTTGTCGTCAGGATGAATTTGCTGATACCAGCGAATCGGATCTTCCAGCCATTCCTCCTGTGAAAAACCCAAGCTGGCTTCAATCTGCGGGCTTACGTAGGCTTCTCCGATGCCGCGGTCCAGGTGGGCCATGAAGACGACTGCGGGAATTTGCTCGACCAGAGCTCTGTAAATGGCGTCGACGTTCGGCAGTTGCTGTTCCGATTGGTCCCCATCGCTGGCTGGAGCCGAAGCGTCCGCCTGAGCAGAGTTGCTGAGAAACATTGCGGCGAGGTCTGCAAGAAGAGTTTCCGCCTGGGTTACGCTGATGACTTCCTTTTGGTTCAAGTCCTGGTGGGCAGTTCGTTCTGTTGTTTCGCTGTTGCCCCCTGAGACCATGTCCTGGTACCTCACAAAAAAAATCGATAACAAACGCTACGCGTTTCCCTTTACGCCCTTGCGCCGCCAACTCGGTTCTTTGTTTAGCGAAGCCTGCGTGAACCGGCGCAGCGCATGAATGGCTCGGCCATAAGTCATCACCGCATTCGAAGAGAGCAACGAACCCGGCGGCTGATCCATGAAAGGCATAAATTTGTCAGGAAAACCCGGCATCGTACACCCAATGCAAATCCCACCCACGTTAGGACAACCGCCAATCCCCGCCATCCACCCACGCTTCCCCACATTGCATTGCACCACTGGACCCCAGCAGCCCAGTTTCACAATGCACAGAGGTGATCCATATTCGTCCGCAAACTCGCCTTGCTCGTAGTAACCGCCTCGGTCGCAGCCTTCATGCACGGTAGCGCTGAACAGCCACGTAGGACGCAGCGCGGCATCCAGCGGGATCATGGGAGCGCGTCCTGCGGCCATATATAAAAGATAGAGCAGTGTCTCCATGAAATTATCAGGCTGCACTGGACATCCTGGCACGCACACGATTGGAATGTTTGACGCAGATTTCCATTGCCATCCCAGATAATCTGGAAGGCCCATGCAGCCGGTAGGATTCCCCTCCATCGCGTGAATGCCGCCGTAAGTCGCACACGTTCCCGCCGCCATCACCGCCCAAGCCCGGGGCGCGAGTTGATCAATCCAATCACACGTAGTAATCGGTTGGCCGCTTTTTTGATCGGTACCCAGGGAAGCCCAGTAGCCTCCTGGTTTGTTGTTCTCGTTTGGAATAGATCCTTCAATCACCAGAATGAAGGGAGCTAAATCGCCTGTGGCGGCAAGGTGAAAATACTTCAGAAAGTCTTCCCCATTCTCGTGAGCGAGAAACGGATTGTGAAAATGCACTTTGGGAATCCAAGGCAGAGAGCCCAGCACAACATCTTCAATACTGGGCTGGGTCGCTGCGGTCATGGCGATCGTGTCCCCGTCACACCCCAGACCGGCGGTTATCCACAGGACGTGAATTTCTGAGATCGATTGCCGGGCCCGACAATCGCCTTCGCGAATATTCGCAATGTCGGCCATGATTGATCGGCATCGTCACCGAGTTCAATTCAATTGCGTATTCTACAGAATTCCCGACCACGCAAAGAGCTAATTTCGAAAGATGGAATAGGACGGTCGGGGAATGCCTGCTGAGCCGCGAAAACTGCGGGCATCAGCAAGGCCCGATGACCAACCGCTGACCAGACATTCTTAGTGACAGATCACATCGAGCTGATTCTGATGTATCGCGCCGAGTCCTTCAGGGACATAAGAAGTACGTATCCCGCCAAGAGCAATCCGGCAGTTCCCAGTATGTTTCGAGCTACTTTAAGTACGCCCATGACAAAAATCCTTCCAAGCGGATTCAAACGCTCAATTTTGGATGCGGCTACTTTCCCCGCTGTTGGTTCAAGGACGCGGTCTTTTCCATGGGCCTGGCGGGGAAGCGCCGCGGTCGCCGAAACCGAGAGTCTGACCTTGGCGGCAAAATCTAAGTTGCACACCTCGCAGCCTTCGCTCAGCCGCCGGCTTCGAGACCTTGAGGAAGAAATTGGCGCCCAACTCATGACGCGCACAGCTCGTGGCGTCGAGCTGACACCGGCGGGTCGAGTCTTTCTTGATCACGCGCGCGGAGTTCTCTTGCAGGTTGATGCGGCTGCTGAAGCTGACTCTATGACAATCTGTTGCAAAAGCTAAAGGAAGCCGGGATTGCTGCGGGACTGCGCTCCAGCAGCATCCGCGTGGTTGACGTCGCGCAAATCCCGGACCTTCCAGTCAGTCCGCACGTGCCCAGAAATTTAGCGTTCGGCTTTCTATTAGGCTTGGGTGGAGGCATCGCGCTGGCTCTGGTCCTGGAGAATCTTGACACCACAGTTAGGGACATGGAGGAAGCAAAGGCCATCTGCACCCTGCCATCATTGGGAATGATTCCTCTGCAGAGTTCTCTCACCAAGGGTTATCGGAACAAAACCTTGGGCGCTCTTCCTCAATCGAACGGCAGTTGTCTTTCCTTGATTGCGTACGACCAACCCAGGTCGCCAGCAGCAGAATCATTCCGAGCATTGCGAACGTCCATCATTCTCTCCAGCTTCGCCACGCCTCCGCGTGTGATCCTGATGACCAGTTCATTGCCGAAAGAAGGAAAAACTACGGTCAGCGCGAATTCCGCGATTGTACTGGCTCAGCGGGGAAGCCGGGTTCTCCTCGTCGACGGCGATCTGCGCGAGCCCGCGATAGCCAATATGTTCGGAATTACCCCAACGCTGGCCTTAGCACAATTATTGAGGGCGGTTATCGTTTCGAGGATGTCGTGGTTCGGGTTCCTCACATTCCGAACTTGAGTATCCTGTCGTCGGGGCCGGTGAGATCGCAGCCGGCCGAACTGTTGGGCTCAACCAAGTTGAAGGAATGCATCGCGCGCTGGCGCAGCGAATTCGATTACGTGATTATCGACACTCCCCCCTGCCTTTTCTTCACCGATGCAGTCCTGCTGTCGCGGGAAGCCGATGGCGTGATTCTGGTGGCGCGCTGGGGACAAACTACCAAGGCCGCCCTGCGAGCGGCTTCCGATCTGCCGCTGCAGGTAAATGCCAACATGATCGGCCTGGTTTTGAACGCATACGATCTTAACGCAGTACCATTCGACCGCGCATACCGCTCGGAATACTATACGAAAACGGCATAACCGGCGGTCGGTTTCTCTGAGCCCCGGGATGACCTTGACCTCAGCTTGGTTGGGCGGGTCCGGGATACGCGGGGAAGACCACTGCCAATGCATCGTTAATTTCAAGAAGTGCGGTCAGGATGCGTCGCAAGCTTGCACTGTCATCGACATTGGAAGGCCGCATCTTTGCGCAAGGTGGAATACCATCCCCGTAAATTTGCGTAGCTTCAGGCCTCACCGTGCCCTTTGCGGTTGCGTTCGTTCGGTTGGCGCTCGGACGCATCGGATAGAAAACACTCCAGGATGAACTCTATTTGTTTATTCAGCGATCTATGTTCACGTTTGGCAAGGTCGGCAAGCTGAT
>Ga0210394_10002424_pt1 | contig 25626 bp, 22 predicted proteins | sample IncBWC12MmetaG_FD_160121 | JGI IMG/M metagenome (GOLD analysis project Ga0210394, IMG submission 160121) | Forest soil microbial communities from Barre Woods Harvard Forest LTER site, Petersham, Massachusetts, United States - Inc-BW-C-12-M | ecosystem: Environmental > Terrestrial > Soil >...
TCGGCGAAGCCTTGCGGCGTCAGATAATAGATGTAGCGGCGGGCCGGTGCTGCATTGACCTTGACCAGCCCCTTCTTGACGCATCGCCGCAGATAGGCGTTGACCAGGCCCAGCGCGATGCCAAGCTCGAAGGCAAGCCGGCGTTGCGATTGGCCGCCATCCCGCTCAACCGAATTGAGCAGGTCGAGGAGGATTCGCGCATCGTCCTCCTCCGTCTTATGACTCTCGGTAGCGCCAAGCATGGTTCCCTCTCACCCATGCCATCGCTACCGTGTTCATGCCATGAACGTCAAGACCCTCGTTCACGGCGTGAACGTATGTCTAAGTATCTCAAATATCTTAGTAAAATTCCGAGCTCGCATCTGCCGGTTGCCGCCCAGCAGCGGGTCCCGACTGGGGCCCATGGACTAAACGGCGGCATGCGCAGCAGCATCGGACGCGGCGGATAATTAAGAATTCGCCGGTCACCGCTTTGAGGGCGATTTTCACAGAGGCGATGATTCCAGTTGTGGACCAGCCGGATCGACCCGTCGTGATACTGTTGCGCCACGACGACGTCCACGCCGTTATCGGTCGAGCCGTCGTCAACAACTATGATTCCACTCGCCTCCGGCGCTTGGTCGAGCAGCGTATGAAGCGCGCGCAATCACTGCAACTTGCCATGGTGAAGGTCCATCGTTAAAAGCGTCGAGCATCTTCAGGGTCCCCGAGCCAACCCGCCGGCGACCCGCGCGTGAAGCACCCGATGGACAAACCTGCCAACGATCCTGTCGCGACCTATTTTCGCCAATCGGTTTCGACGATGGAACGCGCGGCGGGCGACGAGAAACTCCATCGCGCGATCCGCACGATCGCCGACCTGATCGAGAGCATCTTTCGTTCCGGCAACAAGCTGATGATTACCGGCAACGGCGGCAGCGCCGGAGACGCGCAGCACATCGCCGGAGAATTTCTGTCGCGATTGAATTTCGATCGAGCGCCGCTGCCGGCGATTGCGCTGAGCACGGATACCTCGGTGCTCACGGCGATCGGCAACGATTACGGCTTCGAGCATGTGTTCGAACGCCAAATACGCGGACTCGGCAGGCGCGGCGACGGGCTACTCGCATTGTCCACGTCGGGACGGTCACCCAACATTCTCGCCGCGCTGCGCGCGGCGCGCGAACTCGGCATAACGACGATGGGATTCACCGGCGCCGAAGGCGGCGCGATGAACGACCTTTGCGACATTTGCCTGTTTGCGCCGTCGCAGGAAACACCGTTGATTCAGCAAATTCACATCACCGCGGCGCACGCGGTCTGCAACCTCGTTGAATATTCCATGTTTGGCAAGCGAGCCTGAACTCGGCCATGTCGGTCGTCTTCGGTTGCCCGCCACCTTCGCACGCGGCGCGATACCCCGTCTACGGTGCCTCGCTCTTTGATGCGGAAGACTGCATGTCGCTCCTTCTGCGCACCATGCCGCCGGCCACCCCGACACCGAAGACGTAGAGCCAGCCTTGACTGAAATCGAACAGGTTCGAGTTCACGGCCGACGACACCACGTTCTCAATGACGACGACCATGCCGGCCCAAGCCACCCATTCAGCGCCGCGAAACAGCATAAAATGCGCGATCCACATCGCCACCAGCACAGCCGCGCCGACGCTGCCGAGCTGGATGGCGACTGCAAAAATCTGATTGTGCGGATTGACGGTAGCGATCGCGCCGACGCCCGATTCGCCCGCCGCGGCAAGGCGAAATTGCTCGGGAATGGAGCCCGTGCCATGGCCGATGAGCGGCGCATCGGCCACGATACTAACCGATTTCCTCAAAAACTCCAGATGCAGTCCCGACGAGGTTACGGCATCCGAGGTGAAATAACTGCGCGTGTCCGAGATAGACCGAAACGTAGCGTCCCGCAGATGGGGCGAACTCACCCATAGAACGGGCGCCACTGCGATGGCGATCAGGCACGCCACGGGAATGCCCTTTGCGCCGGACAGCCGCCAGCCGAGCGCGGCGATCAGAAATGGCGCCGCCAGCAAACTCGTGCGACTGGCGAAGACAAACGCAAGGTCGGCTAGGAAAGCGGCGCCAAGGAGCTGTACGAGAGTGCGCCACTTGCGCTCCGTCCAAAACTCACCGGCAGCACCAAGGAGCGTGAAACCACAGATAAGGAACTCATCGCTCTGCAGAATGTAGTCCTTGACCGGCACACCATAGAACTTTCCATGCGCCCCAAGCGCGGGGATCAACGCAAAGGCGCACGACGCCAGTAGCAGGCCAGTCGCGGAAGCGAGGAACCCATACAGCACCAAGGCGCCATTGTTCGACCGGCGGAATTGCATCAGCAGCAATGGAATCATCAAGAGTCGGACAAAGCCGTTGAGGCCGCCGATACGCGCAGGCCAGTCGACGTCCGCCCACAGCATGCCGATGGCGCCAAGACACCACAACAGGACCGGAAGGCCGCCGGCGGCCGTGAGCAGCTCGCGTTTGAGCGCGGCCGGGTCCAATGTCGCCAGCACGGCCACAAGCCACAGCGCGATGAAAATTCCGGTGACGCTGGTCGACCATGGCAACGCAACCGCGACGCCGACAGCAAGCCAATCGGCGAGCCGCAGCAAAAATGCGCGATCAAAGCGGGCCATGGTGGACAATGCCGTCATCCGGCAAGCCTTCAGATCTTCTCGGGGGCCGCACCATCCCGGAAATTGCGCGGTCCGGCAAGATTTTTATGCTAGAGCCTTCCGAAATGAAAAGCCGGATTTAAGGTACGCCGATGAGCGGCGAGTTGGTGGTTTTTTGGGCCTCGCGTGCGCCGGAGATCCTCGCTGCGGCGGCGGTCGTCGCCGCATTGCTGATCGTCGCGTTGCGTCCGCTGCTCGAGCGCTACGCGATGGCCCGGCCTAATGCGCGCTCATCGCATAAGACACCGACGCCGCAGGGCGGCGGCATTGCCGTCATCGTGGCGACGATCGTCGTCTCCTATGCGGCGCTCTGCTTCTTGCCGGCCGGCGCGGCAGCCGCACTCCGGCTTCCGATTATATCCGCCGCCGTCGTTCTGATTGCATGCGTGGGAGTGCTTGCCGACATCCATCCGGAGCATGTCGCGCCGCGGCTCTTGTTACAAACACTGGCGGTCGCGGCGGTGATCTTCGTGTTGCCGCCCGACGCACGCGTCTTGCCGATCTTGCCGCTATCGGCCGAGCGCATCGCGTTGTTGATCGGCGGGTTGTGGTTCGTCAATCTCGTGAATTTCATGGACGGGATCGACTGGATGACCGTGGCGGAGGTCGTCCCGATCACGGCCGCGCTGGCAGTGATCGGTCTGTTCGGCAACCTGCCGCCGCCGGCCATCGTCGTAAGCGTCGCACTGTGCGGCGCCGTGATCGGCTTTGCCTATTTCAACCGTCCGGTCGCCAAGCTTTTTCTCGGCGACGTCGGCAGCCTCCCCATCGGCCTCGCGCTCGGCTGGCTCCTGATTTTGCTCGCCGGCAATGGCGGCCGCGCCGCGGCAATCCTGCTGCCGTTATATTATCTCGCCGACTCAACCATTACGCTCATCCGCCGTGCGCACAACGGCGAAAATGTTTGGCACGCGCATCGCTCGCATTTTTATCAGCGCGCTACCGACCGCGGTTTCCCCGTCATCGACGTGGTGGCGCGAGTATTTGCGGTCAATCTCGTGCTGGCGGCGCTCGCGATCATGACTGTAACAATGCGGTCTCGCATAACCGATATTGCAGCGCTAACCGCCGGCGTTGCACTCGTTGCTTGGCTATTGTTCGTCCTGGCGCGCGGCCGAAGCGCAAAGTGAACGATTACTCCGCCGCCGGCGGCCGTTTGCGTTGATCGAAGCGGCGGTCGAAGACGTGTTCGGCGATGCGGTTCTTCAGCATCTCGATCGAGCCACCGGCGATCATCCAGCCGCGCGTGCGCCGCATGCAATATTCGACCAGCGTCTCGCGGCTGTAACCCAGCGCGCCCATGATCTGGACCGCGTCGCTCGCCACCTCGAAGCCCGCTTGGTTGCAGGCCGCCTTGGCGATCGCGGTCTCGTAGGCCGACGGCAGACCGCGATCGGCATTGGCGGCGGCGCGATAGAGCAGTAACTGGGCGCCGTCGAGTTTTATCGCCATGTCGGCAAATTTCCATTGCAACCCCTGGAACTCGCACAAAGGCCGATCGAATTGCTCGCGCGTTGCCGCGTAATCGCGTGCGGCGTTGAAGGCATAACGGCCGTAGGCGAGCGATCGCGCCGTGTTGCCCAGCCGCTCGACGTTGAAGCCGGCCATTTGCTTCTTGAATCCGCCGGGGCCGAGCAACACGTTCTCGGCCGGGACCCGGCAGTCCTCAAAATGAAGCTCACACCATTCCTCGTCGCTCATGAACGCCGATGGTGCGCCGATGGAAAACCCGGGCGTCCCGCGCTCGATGAGCACCGAACCGATGCCGGAGAGACCCGGACCGAAGCGCACATAAATAAGAAATATCCGCGCGTCGGGGCTGAATGTGGAAAAGACTTTGCTGCCGTTGACGATATAGTTCGAACCACTCGCTTGCGCGCTGGTCTTCAGATCGGTGAGCGCGGATCCGGCGTCGGGCTCGGTCATGCCGAGACTCATCACCATGCGGCCGGCGAGCAAATCGCCGAGCCAGCGCGCCTTTTGCGTGGGCGTTCCGTATTCGGCAAAAGTGCGGATCGGTCCAAAATTTCCGAACTGGACCACGTCGGCGCTACGCGGGCAAACGGCGGCGATCTGCTCGATGGCGATGACCGCGTCCATAAGGGTTCCGCCCTGCCCGCCGTCGCTCTGCGGCAGCGTTATTCCCATGAACCCATGCTTGGCCATGAGCTCGGCGACGTCGAACGGAAAACGCGGGTCATGCGCGCGCTTGAGCGCGCCCGCCGCAAGATGCTCGCGCGCAAAACGCCGCACCGAATCGGCGAACTGCGTTTGCTCCGCCGTGAATTCGAAGTTCATCGCGTATTCTTCGCTCCTTCACTTCGGCTGCAAGCCGGCGGCCTGGATGACCGCCGCCCATTTGGTCTCCTCGTGGTCGATGACCGCAGCTTGCTGTTCCGGCGTCCCCGGCTCCGGCTCGCCGCCCTCGTTGATGATGCGCATTCGCACCTCGTCGTCAGCGAGCGCCGCATTGAGCACTTTGTTCAGCCGCTCGACGATCGGCTGCGGCGTACCGGCGGGTGCCAGCAGGCCGTAGCTCAAGGTCGCGTCGAAGCCCGGCAGACCGGATTGCGCAAGCGTCGGCAAATCCGGCATCAGCGTCGAATGCTTGGCTGACGTCACAGCCAGCGCGCGGATGTAGCCGCCATCGAGCGCGGCGCGCGATACTGGGATCGGATTGAAGCCGACCTTGACGAAGCCGCCCATCATATCGGTGATCAGCGGGTTCGAGCCTTTCTCGATGATTTGCTCGACCTTCACCCCGGCCTGCCGCGCAAACAGCACGGACGCCAAATAGTTGACGGTGCCGGCCCCTGGCGTGGCGACCTGATAAGGTTCTTTCGAGCTTTTCATCAACGCGATCAGCTCGTTGACATTGTGCACCGGCAAGTCCTTATACGCCAAGAGCAGCGCCGGCGCCGACGCAATCAACCCGATCGGCGCAAAATCCTTGCGCGGATCGTAGCCGACGTCCGTGTAGAGATGCGGGCCGGTGGCGAGCGTCGAAGTATAGCCGAGGATCAGCGTATAGCCGTCCGGAGCTGCGCGCGCGACTTCGCGCGTACCGATCGTGCCGCTGCCGCCGGCATTGCGATTTTCGACGACGATCCGCTGGCCGAGTGCGGCGCTCATCTTGTCGGAGACCGCCCGGGCCATGATGTCATTGGTGCCGCCCGGCGGCAGCGGAATGACGAGGACGATCGGCCGGTTCGGGTAGTCGTCGGCGGCCATGACGCGGGACGCGCCAAAAACGACAATCGCCGCCAGCGCCGCAACGGCGAGCATCAGCTTTGCCAAGATTTCCTCCCGTTCCCTCAGTAATGCACGTTTCTGTAGCGGCGGCGCCCAGTGCCGGCCGATATTACCCAACCCTAGCCGGTGGCCTGGCCCGCTGTCATGTCGGTCGTTTAGCCGGAATATCGAGAACATCGAATGACCTGGTCCGATACATTCCTCGGCCTTCTCAAGGACAACGACGTCCGGCTGATCAGCTACGTGCCGGATAATGTGCTGACTCCGCTGCTCAAGGGCGTCACCGCCGACAATTATTTCCTGTCGGTCGGCGCAACACGCGAGGACGAGGCGATCGGCACCGTGACCGGCGCCTATATGGCGGGCTTGCGCGGGGCGGTGATGATGCAGACCTCGGGCTTCGCGCTGCTTGCCAATGCGCTCGCCTCGCTGGTCATGCCGTATCAGATTCCGGCGATCATGGTGATCTCCGAGCGCGGCACCATGGGCGAGTTCAATATCGGTCAGTCGCTGGTCGCGCGCACCATGCGGCCGACGCTCGATACGTTCGGCATCGTGCATCACACTTTGACCGACGAAACGACCATGCCGTTCATCGTCGACTCATCGATCAAGCAGGCTTTTTCGATGCAGGCTCCGGTCGCCTTCATCCTCCCGCCGTTGCTGACCGGCGGCAATCCCGCAGCCAAAGCCAAACTCAAGATCTGAGGGGATTTTGCGTGAGCAACGAACGGGCTTCGGCGAAACTCCTCAACCGCACCGCGCTGACCAAGCTTCTCGTGCAAAAGCTTAAAGCTCACGAAGCGGTGATCGGCGGCATCGGCAACAGCAATTTCGATCTGTTCGCCGCCGGCCATCGGCCGCAGAATTTCTACATGCTCGGCAGCATGGGGCTGGCTTGCCCGATCGCGCTCGGCGTCGCGCTCGGTCAGCCCGAACGCGGCGTGATCGCGCTGGAAGGCGACGGCTCGATCCTGATGGGGCTCGGCTGTCTCGCCACTATCGCCAACGTGAAACCGCGCAATCTCACCATCGTCATCTGGGACAACGGTATCTACCAGATCACCGGTAGGCAGCAGGCAGCAGGCGGCGACCGGCGGCGTGACCGATATCGTCGCGGTGGCGCGCGGCGCCGGCATTGCCGCGAGCGAATGGGTACGCGACGAAGCCCATTTCGAAAAATTGCTCGATCGCCGCTTCGATGAGGGCGGACCGGTTCTGCTGGCGGTGAAGATCGATGATGAGCCCGGCAAGGGCCAAACGCCGCGCGACCCGACGCTGATCAGGAGCCGCTTCATGAAAGGACTCGGCACCGGCCGCGGCGGCGCCCTGGAAATTTAGCTCACGATCCACCGAGCTCGCGGCCGTAATAAAGCGTCACTGTGTGCTTTGCCTCGGCGAAGAACAGCCATCGCTCGATCAATACGCCGACTATCGCGATCCCCGCCGCGAGCAGCCAACAGATCGGTACGATAGTGCCTGACGCCGAAGCAGCGACCAATGCCAGCACAAACGGCGCGAAAAATCCAAGGCAGAGCGCGATGACTCGTAATTTTTGCGCGTGCCTGCGCGCAATACGGTAGCCCATCTCCTTCAGTAGATAATTTTCCGAAGTATGGGGCGCTTCAAAAAGCCGAACCTTGCCGAGAAAGCCGAGGCCCGTGGCACTCTCTGCGGTGCTGGCCACGGGGCTACCATCAATGAACCGCCAGTATGCAAGCTTCAAGACCAACGCCAGCGCAATCATCACCAAGACGAGCGGACTGAGACCTTTTAGCTCATGGCCGAACAGCGTTGCGAGCGCCGCGAGCCACAGCGCTCCCGTCATCGCCGAGAGCGACAGATAGTTCGGCACGACCCAGCGATTGGACCATGCCGGAATGGGTTTGAGCGAGCGGTAAATATACGCGGTGCAGATCACCGTGGTCATGGCACAAACGAAACTCAAGACACCGCTCACCGCCCACAGGCCGGTCGTGCTGCCGAGCAGCACCCAACCGGTACCGAACGCAATGGCCGGAACATAAGTCACCACCGAGGCCACGCCTTCACGCGACAGCCACGACGAACGCCATTGCGAGAACGCGCGCCAGGCTCGCTCAGGGTGCCCGAGATGAAACGTCGAGGAGACGAGGCCTGTGCTGACAACGCCGAGCGCCAGCAGCATCGACGCGGCGCCGAACATCGGGTCGAGCGGCAGCTGTCCTACCGCGCCATAGAGACCGAGCAGGGCAAGCAGGCCATAGCCCGCGCCGCATAATGTCGTGAAAACGATGACTGACAGCGCAGGATGCACGACAAATCAATTCGACAAGAGACGGTCGATCCAGCCCAGCAGACCGCCGGCGGAATCGGGCGACAGCGGCTGCAATTGCGAAGCGGCGCCGAGTGCGGCCGCTTCGGTGCGCCGCGGTCGCGGTGCAAGATACTGATTGACCGGTTTATATCCCATTTCCGGCATCAGATCGTAGCCGCCGCGCTCGCGGACGAGCTTTGAAATATCGGAGTCCGGGTCGCCGAGATCGCCGAAATGCCGCGCCGAAGTCGGGCAGGTCGCGACACAGGCCGGCACGCGGTCCTCGGCGGCGAGGTTTTCATTGTAAATCCTGTCGATGCACAGCGTGCATTTTTTCATCACGCCGGCGTCGTAATCGTATTCACGCGCGCCATAGGGGCAGGCCCATGAGCACAGCTTGCAGCCGATGCAAATATCCTCATTGACGAGGACGATCCCGTCCTCGGCGCGCTTATAGCTCGCGCCGGTCGGGCACACCGTGACGCAGGCCGGCTCATCGCAATGCAAGCAGGACCGCGGAAAGTGCACGGTGCGCCCCTGCCCGCCGTCGCCCGTCTCGTAGGTATGGACGCGGTTGAACCAGACGCCGAGCGGATCCTCGTCGTAAGGATTCAGATCGGTCAGCGGCGCGGCGACCCCGCCGCTATTCCATTCCTTGCAGTTCACGGCACAAGCGTGACACCCGACGCAGACGTCGAGATCGATCACAAGACCGAGGCGCTTGCTGCTTCTGTGGTCGGGCAATGACGTCATTGCGATTTCGCCGAAGGACGGAATTTTTCGCCATAACGCAGAACTTCAGGCCGCGGCGGCAGCGGCGGCGCATCGAGCGTCACGAACGCGGGCGCGCTGCGCTGGTGCTTGCCGGCGGCCTTTTCGATGCGGACGCGCAAGTCGTACCACGCCGCTTGTCCCGTCACCGGGTCGGCATTGGCATAGCGATAACCGCCGTCCCGCGGCGGCAAGAGATCCCGGATGAGATGATTGAGCAGAAATCCGCGCGTCGCCTCGCCAACGTCGGCAGCAAGATTCCACGCGCCCGCGCGTTTGCCGATGGCATTCCACGTCCAGACCGTGTCCGGATTAACGCCGTCCATCAACTTCGCCATCACCGTGATGGTGCTGTGCGCGCTGGTGACCGTAACCCAGTCCCCGTCCGCAATCCCAAGCTTGCGCGCCGCCGCACTGTTGATGTGCAGAAGATTCTCGCCGTGGATCTGCCGTAACCAGGCATTTTGCGACCCCCAAGAGTGGTACATCGCCATCGGGCGCTGCGTGATCGCGTGAAAGCCGTAATCGCCGGCGCTATCTGCTTCGTCGAACGGCGTGTACCAAAACGGCAACGGGTCGAAATAAGTTTCCACGCGCTGCCGATGTCGCGCCGGCACCGCCACGCTGCCGTGGCCGCGCGCGGCCAGTCTGAATTTTTGCAGAGTTTCGCTGTAGAGCTCGATGAGGATCGGTTCCGCGCGATCGAGGAAGCCCATCTCGGTCGCCCATTTCAGGTAGGCGGCGTTCCACGGCTTGAAATAGTGCGCTTCCTGCGGAATCTCGCCCCGCCAGAAGCACTCATTCTCGATATAGCGATCGAGTTGACGCGGATTGACTGCGCCGGTGCCGCTGTCGCTGCCATTGGCGCCGCGCCAGCCCGCCAATAACCCAACGCCGGGACTGCGCTCATGGTTGACGATGTAATCCGGATAAAGGCCGGGAAACTTCGGCGTGCCGTCGTCGTTGACGAGGCCAGGCAGTTTCAGACGCGCGCCGAGTTCGATCAGCACGTCCTGGAACGGCCGCACGTCGCGGTCGGGCTTCAGCACGGGCTGGCGAATGGCATCGCCGGCCGCCTCCGCGTCGCTGATCGGGCGGTCGAGCAGCGAGATACAATCGTACCGCTCCAGATAAGTCGTATCGGGAAAGATCAGATCGGCATAAGCCACCATCTCCGAATAGAAGGCGTCGGAGTAAATGATGTGCGGGATGCAATATTCGCCGGTGTCGGGATTCTTCTCGGTCAGCATCCCCATGGTTTCCGCGGTATTCATCGCGGAATTCCAACCCATATTGGCCATGTACATGAACAGCGTATCGATCGGATATGGATCGCTCCGAACCGCATTGGCGATCACGGTGTGAATCATGCCGTGCGCTGCAAGCGGCGCTTCCCAGGAAAACGCCTTGTCGATCCGAAGCGGATCGCCACTCGCATCCACAAGCAGATCTTCCGGCCCGTGCGGAAAGCCGAGCGGCGCGCCGGCGAGAGCGGTGTCCGGCGCCGAACGGCCGGCCGGTTTAATCGCCGGCGGGATCGGTTTGGGATAAGGCGGCTCATAGCGGTACGCGCCTGGCGTATCGATCGCTCCCAACAGCGCCTGCAACACGTGCAGCGCCCGGCAGGTGTGGAAGCCGTTCGAATGCGCCGAGATTCCGCGCATCGCATGAATGCTGATCGGCCGGCCGATCATCCTGTCGTGCCGGCGGCCGGCCCAATCGGTCCATGGCCGGTCGATGACGACAGGCGTTTCGAATGCCGTGTGAGCGAGCTCGGCGGCGATACGCCTGATCGTTGCCGCGGGAACGCCGATCTGGCCGTCCACGACGTCCGGCGAATAGCGGGTATCGAGATATCGTGCGGCCAGAATGCTGAAGACGGGAACCGCACGGCGGCCGTCGCGGAGCCTGTATTCACCGGTCAGCGACGGCGACGAGTCCGGATCGAGCGCGCTGGCGATGACTTTCCTGTTGCGGTCATGAACCAACGGAGCGCCATCGCTGCGCGCGATGAGCCCGTCATCCTCGGCCGTATCGTCCTGAATAACCAGCCAGCCGGCATTGGTGTAACGCGCAAGAAAGTGAGCGTCGATCTTGCCGGCTCGCAGCAATTCATGAATGATCGAGAAAATGAACAGGCCGTCGGTGCCGGGCCGTATTCCGATCCATTCGTCGGCCACCGCCGAGTAACCGGTGCGGATCGGGTTGATTGAAACGATCTTGGCGCCGCGCTTCTTTAGCTTGCCGATTCCGATTTTTATCGGATTGGAATCGTGATCCTCGGCGACGCCGAACAACATGAAATACTTGGTGTGATTCCAATCCGGCTCGCCGAACTCCCAGAACGAACCGCCGATCGTGTACATTCCGCCGGCGGCCATATTGACCGAGCAAAATCCGCCATGCGCCGCGTAATTCGGCGTTCCGAATTGCGTTGCCCACCAGCCGGTGAGCGCCTGCGATTGATCGCGCCCGGTGAAGAACGCGAGCTTATTAGGATTTGTCGCGCGAATGTCCTTCAGCCATCCGGCCGCGGTGTTGAGCGCCTCGTCCCATTCGATCTCGCGAAATTGGCCGCTGCCGCGCGGACCGGTCCGCAGCAGCGGCTTGGAGAGCCGCGCCGGCGAATAATGCTGCATGATTCCGGCCGAACCTTTGGCGCACAGCACGCCGCGGTTCACCGGATGCCGGCGATTGCCCTCGATATAGCGAATGCCGCCGTCGCGCAGACTGACTTTGATGCCACACCGGCAAGCGCACATGTAGCAGGTCGTGCACTTAATCTCATCGGCAACCGGGCCGTTCTTGGGAACCGGCGGATCATTGTAAGCATTGCGCATCGGCGACATTCATTGCCTGCCTTATTCGCCCTCACTGTATTTTCTTCTTGGGACAAGCGCAAAATAAAATGCTTCGTGCAGAGAAATGTTGATAATGACCTTTCATTCCTGAAGTATTTCGCAGATTCTCAAAATATGAGACACTGAGCACGTTTGTCCAGCAAGTTCAGGAACGATTCATCAATCGCGCCTGCTACGGCCTTTGAATGATCCGCAAATAAGATCGCCACGCCACTCTTCCGGGCGCCGCGACTTTCATGATGTTCTCCGGGCTTCAGCGATCCACGGCAGCGCCGCTATTCGATCTGCGGGATGCCGGCGTTCACGATGATATCGTGATACTTTTTGATCTCGTCCGAAATGAATTTCGCGGATTGATCGGGAGAAAGATACATCGTTTCCGCGCCCTGCCGCTGGAATCCGGCGTGGACTTGCGGATCGGCCACCGCCGCCTTTAGCGCGCCGTTCAGCTTGGTCACGATCGCTGGCGGCGTGCCTTTCGGCGCGAGAAGCGCAAACCAGCCGGAAACGAGATACTGGGGCAGCCCGGCCTCCTTGGTGGTCGGAGTGTCGGGCAAAACATCCAGCCGGTTAGGGCCGGCAACGGCCATCGCCTTGGCGCCCTTGGCTTGCAGCGGGGCGGCGACGTTCGGGTACCACTGGAAGCCGAGCGGCACCTGACCTGACATCAAATCCGGCGCGTATTGCCCGATATTGCGGTAGGGCACGTGCGTGAGCTTCACGCCGGTGAGCTGGCTGAAATATTCGCCGGCCAAATGCTGCGAACTGCCGATGCCGACCGATCCAAAGTTGAGCTGGCCCGGTCGGGCCTTGGCATAGGCGATCAGCTCTTGCAGGGTGTTGACCGGCAGCTTGCTGCTGGCCACGACCACGATCGTAAAGGATGCGAACGGCGAGATTGTTTCGAAATCTTTTTCCGGGTCGTAATCGAGATGTTTGTACAGCGTCACGTTGGCGGCGACCGGACCCGAGCCGCCGCCGAGAATCGTGTAGCCGTCCGGCACCGCCCGCGCGACATCGGCGGTGCCGATATTACCGCCGGCGCCCGGCCGGTTCTCGACAACGATCGGCTGTCCCAACAACTTCGACATTCTGTCGAACAGGATGCGGCTGACGACATCGCTCGCGCTGCCGCCGGCAAACGGAATAACGGCGGTGATTGGCCGGCTCGGATAATTCTGCACAGCGTCCTGTGCACACGCGGCGCCCCCGATGATGATGAGTGCCAGTGCGAAACACGCGCTGGGCAGGAACCTAATTCCATATTTCTTCAACGCTGAATTCCTTCGCGGTGCGCAGCTTAGAGCGCTACTTCCCCTTAAAGTGCTTCTCCAACCCCTGCCAGCCTTCGAAGTAGTCGTGTTGTAGCTCCGATAACTCGATGGCGTAGCGAGTGAGCCGCATGGCGTAGCGGCTTTCGAACATGAACGCCATCGTGTCTTCGAGCTTGTGCGGTTTGAGTTCCGCGTGCGTCGCGCGCTGCCAGGTTTCGGCGTCCGGCCCGTGCGCGGTCATGCAATTGTGCAAGCTACAGCCGCCGGGCAGAAAGCCTTCGGCCTTGGCATCATAGGCGCCGTGCAGCAGTCCCATGAACTCGGTCATGACGTTGCGGTGATACCATGGCGGCCGGAACGTATCCTCGCCGACGAGCCAGCGCGGCGGGAAGATGACAAAATCAATATTGGCGGTGCCCAGCACGTCAGATGGCGCGGTGAGCACGCTGTAGATCGACGGATCGGGATGATCGAAGCTCACCGTACCGATCACCATGAAGCGCGCCAGCTCATACTTGTACGGTGCGAAATTGCCGTGCCAGGCGACGACGTTGAGCGGCGAATGATCCATCTCCGCCGCCCATAGATTGCCCTGGAATTTTGCCACCATGGTGCACGGCGCCTTGGTATCTTCGTAAGCGGCGACCGGGCTCAGGAAATCGCGCACATTGGCGAGCCCGTTCGAGCCGAGCGGGCCGAGCTCCGGCAGGCGCAGCGATTGTCCGTAATTCTCGCAGATATAGCCGCGCGACGGCCCGTCCGGCAGTTCGACGCGGAAGCGAAGCCCCCGCGGGATAACGACGATCTCGCCGGGCGGCGCCTCGATGACGCCAAGCTCGGTGACGAAGCGGGCGCGGCCTTGCTGCGGCACGACGAGCATTTCGCCGTCCGCATTGTAGAAGCAACGGTCGGTCATCGAGCGATTGGCGGCATAGATGTGGACCGCCATGCCGACCTGCGTCGCCGCGTCGCCATTGCCGCCGAGCGTCACGATGCCTTCGACAAAGTCGGTCGCCCGCTTTGGAACAGGAATCGGGCTCCAGCGCAGTTGCGTCGGCGTCGCGTCGACGTCGTTGAATGGCGCACTGCGGATGAGTCCGTTGTCGATGCGCGCATAGGGCCGATGCACGACCGACGGCTGGATACGATAGGTCCAGGTGCGGCGGTTTTCTCCGCGCGGCGTCGTAAACGAGGTCCCGGAGATCAACTCGGCATAAAGGCCGTGCGGCGGGCGCTGCGGCGAATTGCGCCCGACCGGCAAGGCGCCGGGGACGGCCTCCGAGACGAAGTGATTGCCAAAGCCCGGTTGGTACCGAAATTCAGCGCGGACGATTTTGCCGTCCGCCGCTTTACGGAGCTTGGTTTCTTGATTCATCGGTGAACCTCCCGAACCGCGCCGCCGGTCATTGCGAGCGACCCGCCGTCGCTCGCTTCGCGAGCTATGGCGGGTTTGCGTCCGCCAAAGCGCAGAGCGCAAGGGCGGAAGCGAAGCAATTCCACGCAATGGACCGGTTAACCGCCCGTCGGCCCGCAATGACGCGAAATAATTGGTCCCACTCGTAACTAATATCCGCTTTCCGCGCCTGCCGCGCAAGCTGGTTCGGCTTTGAGTTCCATGCCCAGGTGCCGTGCCGCAATTCGCCTTGAATGCCGCACAATCCGCCCCAAAAGCCGCCCCCTTGGACAGGCATGAGCGCCGCCAGAGGACGAGGGAAACTCTTTTTAATCAATCTTGGACCGCGCCACCGCGCGCCGTCGGGACACGTTCTGTGAGGGGACAGGCATGCGTCCGATGCTTGCGTTTGCGATTCTGCTGCTGGGATTTTCCAGCGCCGCGCCGGAAGCGGATTATTCTTCTTATTACTTTGCCGATTACCTTCACCCCGCCGGCGGCAACGCGGCGCCGTTGCTGGTCGAGATCGAATCGTCGACCGGCAGAGCCGACCGGCTCGCTATCGCGTCGCTGCAGCCCCGCGCGATGCCCGTCGAAATTCTAAGGCGGGGAATTGCAAACGAAAGCACGAACATCGACTCGATTGCTGTCGAAAGCACAGATCCGGACAGCACGCCCCGCAACGAAGGCGACGTTTCGCTCAACGACCTGTGCAACGCGCTCTACACCTCGGCACAGGATAACGATCTGCCCATTCCTTTCTTTGCCAATCTGATTTGGCAGGAGAGCCGGCTGCGCGACGACGCCGTAAGTCGGAAGGGCGCATTGGGTATCGCGCAATTCATGCCAGAGACTGCAGCCGAGACCGGTCTCGATAATCCGTTCGATCCGATGCAAGCGATCCCGGCTTCGGCGCGATTCCTGCGCGAGCTTCGCCTCGAATTCGGCAATCTCGGCTTTGTCGCCGCCGCGTATAACGCCGGCGCGCACCGCGTCGCTGAATGGCTCGAACATCGCAGCAGCCTGCCGCGCGAAACGCGCGGCTACGTCATCCGCGTCACCGGGCTCTCTGTCGACGCTTGGCGGAGCATAGCGGTGAGCGACGACGCTCTGACCTTCGTCCGGCCCCTGCCCTGTCGCAGCCTACCGGCCTTCGCCAGCGTGGAACAGGCGCAATCGGAACAAGTGCAATTGGAGCAAGCGAAGCTCGAGCAAATCAAACTGGAACAGGCCAAGCTCGAAAATCAGGCCAAGAAAGCAGAGTCAATGCCACACGGCAGTCAGCGTCATGCCGCCGAGCGCAAGCATGGCGGCGACAATCACGAGCGCCGCGAAGCTCGCCGCCCTGCGCATGATCGGCGCGCCGCCCGCGAAAGGCACAACAGCGCGTAGAGAAGGTCGGCCGTGAGCCGGCGCTTCATTCCACCGCGGCGGTCGCCGAGCCGCGTCTTATGCCGAGCGTCACAATACGCTGTAACAAATCGGGGTAGTCGATGCCGATGTGCCGCGCGGCGGTGGCGAATTCCTGGCTTTCGGCAATTTCGGGATTGGGATTGGCTTCGAGAAAATACGGCGTGCCGTCGGCGGCGAGTCGGAAATCGATGCGTGCGTAGCCGTCAAGCTCCAGCGTCCGGTAAATCCGCTTGGCCATACGCTGGATGCGCGCATTCAGCTCCGGCGACAGCTCCTTGGCCGGTCCGTGACGGATACCGCGGCGTTCCTGATAATCGGGATCGTGCTTGACCTTTTCCGTGGCAATGAGCCAGTCACCCTCCGCCATGTTCTGAAATTGCAGCTCCCACACCGGCAAGACCTGCAGCCGGTCGTTGCCGAACACCCCGACATAGATTTCGCGTCCTTCGATATATTGCTCGGCGATGGCGTTGGTGCCGATGCGCTCGTGGATGAAGTTGACGCGCTCGACGAGCTTCTCGTCGGTGTCGACCACGGACGCTTGCGAAATGCCGTAGGAGGCGTCCTCGTTGACGCTTTTGATGATGAGCGGCAAAGCGAGCCGGGCCGGGCGTTTGACTTTGCGGCCTTTCGGAAACACGGCAAAGGCCGGCACGGGAATGCGGTGGTAATGAACGAGCGTCTTCGACAGGTCCTTGCCGCGCGCCAGCATCAGGCCGCGGGGATTGCAGCCGGTGTAAGGAACGCGCATCAGTTCGAGATAGCTCACGACATTCTGGTCGTAGATCGCTTCGCCGTGAAACTGCTCGAGCAGCGTGAACACGACGTCCGGCTTCCAGGCGTCGATGTCGTCGCGGATCGGCTTTAGCTCATCGTGCACGCCGAGCGGGCGAACCTCGTGGCCGGCGGCGCGCAGCGTCGTCACGACGTCGTATTCGGTTTTCCAAACGTTGATTTCCTGCTCGCTGTAGCCCTTGCTTGACTCCGGAGGTATCAGGTCCGGGTGAACGAGCAGCAGGACGCGCAGCCGTTTCATAGCGCGATCCATCTTCGCCGCGACGGACCGAACAGTGCATGCATGGTTTTGGCGGTCAACAAAACCGTGAATTCCATGATCAGTTTGCGCTCGGAGCCGACGGCGCGCAGATTGAGCTCGCGGCAGCGCTGGATCATATCGTCGAGCACGACATCGAAGGTGAGCTGATACTCGCCGGTCCACTTGGCGACCAGCTCGCGCACTTGGGAGCGATTGCGCCGGATGAAAGACGCCGCCGCTTCGGCGTGGCGATGTCTTGGGTCGGACGAGAACAGCCGGCGCAGATCGCGATCGTAGGTTTTCGGGGTGTCGACAACGTAAAGCGCGCGCTTTCTCTTGTAATAGTCGCCGAGCGTCTGATTGAGCTTGCCGAGCGGATCGACTTTTTCACGATGCGTGAGTGCCGGCCGCTTGCCGGCGATCTCCGCCATCAGCTCGTCGACATATTCGAGCTTCTTAAGGGCCGGCCATCCGGCATAGCGCGTCCGCCAATGCGAACGCGGGCGCAGCCATACCGCGAAAGTCTCGGCAAAATCCTCGTCCGGATGGCTTTGCGCATACCACAGCCGCAGATGCTGGACATGATTGCGGCTCGCCGGATTGGGCCGGTAATAACGCGGATAACGCTTAGACGACGGCCCGAACAGCTGCTGCCAGCGGCGGCGGCGATAGAGTTGATAGGCGTGGGTGACGACGTGACCGCACTCATGGCGAAGAATTCTCATGCATTCGGAAGTGGTGCCGCCCTCGACGTCGAGGATCATTTTCTTCTCGAGCCGCATCAGCCGGGGATGGGCGAGATAGAACGGGATGGCGATGCCGGGAGTGTTTTCGGGGCTGAACCACTCGCTCGAAATCCAGGCATGCGGCCGCACGCGGATGCCGTGCTCGTCGAGTTCGTCATAGAGTGTGTGCAGGCATTTCTCCAGCCAAGTGCCTTCGACCGTCACTTTGAGGTCCTTGAGCCGGACCTCCAGTAACTCCTCGTCGGACAGCTTGGCCCAAGGGAATTTTCGGCGGAATTTTCGGCGAAACCTTTTGCGCGGCATGGCAGTTCGAGACCTGGCACAACTCCCACAAATGGTGTCACGACAGGCCGCTTGCGACAACCGCCAAACCGCCTCGCGCCCCGAGGTCGCGGTTTCCTTTGCCGCGACCGGCCGCGTATCATTGCGCGTATTATCACGCTGCGCCGGGACGCAAAGAACGTGCAGTCGAGAATCGTGCCGGTACTGGTCGTTGGCGGTGGGCCGGTCGGCCTCGCGCTCGCCGGCGATCTCGGCTGGCGCGGTATTCCCTGCCGGCTGATCGAGCAGTCGGACGGCTCGATCTATCAGCCGCGCATGGACCTCGTCGGCATCCGCACAATGGAGTTCTGCCGGCGCTGGGGCCTGGTACCGGCGGTCGAAGGCTCGCCCTATCCGCGCGACTACGCTCAGGACAATATCTATCTGACGAGCCTCACCGGGTACGAACTGGGCCGCGAGCGTTTCCCCGGCATCGGCCAGGCGCCGCCGCCCAAGGAGAGCCCGCAACGGCGCGAACGTTGCCCGCAGAACATGTTCGATCCCATATTGCGCGCATTCGCGTCTTCGCAAAAAAGCAACACGCTGCGCTATCGCACGCGGCTAGTCTCCTTCACGCAAGATGCCGATCTGGTGACGGCCGTCGTCGAGAACGCCGAAACCGGCGCGCACGAGGAGATCGCGGCGCGTTACATCGTCGGCTGCGACGGCGCGCGCAGCTTGGTGCGCGAGACGCTCGGCCTCCGCATGTCCGGCAATCCGGCCTTGACCTACACCACGAACGTCATTTTCCGCTGCCCGCATCTTCTTTCACTGCACGACAAGGGCAAAGCCTATCGTCACATCTTCATTAGCCCGGAAGGCACGTGGGCGACGATTGTCGCGATCAATGGTCGCGACGAATGGCGCTTCTCGCTCATCGGCGGATCCGAGCAGCGCGACTACACGACGGAAGAGATCGAAGCCGCGATCCGCCGCGCTGTCGGCTGCGACTTCGAATTCGAGATTTTGAGCGTGCTGCCCTGGGTGCGGCGCGAATTGGTCGCCGAGCGCTACCGCAGCGGCCGGGGCTTCATCGCCGGCGATGCCGTGCACGTCATGTCGCCCACGGGCGGCTTCGGCATGAACACCGGCATCGGCGACGCGGTCGATCTGTCCTGGAAGCTCACCGCCATGATCGAGGGCTGGGGCGGCGTCGGCCTGCTCGATTCCTATAGCGCCGAACGTCAGCCGGTCGGCGCCCGCAACGTCGCCGAAGCAAGCGGCAATCTGCGTCGGATGCTTTCGGTCGGCCGACATGCCGATCTGCTCGATGCCACGCCGCAAGGCGCGGCGACGCGCGAAAGGGTCGGTCGCGAGTTTAGCGAAACAATGCGCCGCGAATGGCACACGCTGGGCATCCACCTCGGCTATCGCTATGAGGGATCGCCGATCTGCTGGCCGGATGGATCGGCAGCCCTACCCGACGATCCGAGAACGTATGTCCCGACGGCGCGGCCTGGACACCGCGCCCCACACGCCTTCCTCGCTGACGGTCGCTCGACGCTCGATTTGTTCGGTCCGGGCTTTACACTTCTCTGCTTCGGCGCGGATGCGGCCGCGGCCGCGCCCCTCCTGGAGGCCGCAAAAGAACGCAAGGTGCCGATCGCCTTCACCGCCATCGCCGAACCGCATATCGCCGCGCTTTACCAGTGCAAGTTCGTGCTGGTGCGCCCCGACGGCCATGTGGCTTGGCGCGGCGACCGCATGCCGGCGGATACGCTGCGCCTGGTCGATGTCGTGCGCGGCGCGGCCACGGCTCCGGACATCGCCGCAGCAAAAGTGCCGGTGCAAGCGGACGACATTTCGTCTAGACTGTAAGCCATCATTGAAGAGGAATCCCCATGCAGGCCCCATCCCGAGAAGATCTCGCCCGCTCCGGCTCGCTTGAGGAGCTTTACGGCAAGCTGGCGCTCGCCGGCATCGCGCCGGGCTGGAACAAGAAGGTGGCCTCGCTGTGGCCCGCGCCGAAGAAGAATTTCGAGCCTGCGCACTGGACCTACGAGCAGGCGCGCGGCGCGCTCGATGCCGCCGGCCGGCTGATCAACACCGAGCTTGCCGAACGGCGCAATCTCATCCTGTTCAATCCGGCCTCGGGTGAAAGCTACGGCACGGTGCGCACCATGGTCACCGCCTATCAGATGATCATGCCGGGCGAATGGGCGCGCGCGCACCGTCACACCCCGAATGCGCTGCGTCTCATTCTCGATTCCGAGCCCGGCACCTATACCGAGGTCGACGGCGTAAAGATCGCCATGGAGCCGGGCGACGTGCTGCTCACCCCGAACTGGTCGAGCCACGGCCACGGCAACGACAGCCGCGCCAGCGCCTATTGGCTGGACTTCCTCGACGTGCCGCTGGTGCAGCTCCTTGAGCCGATGTTCTTCGAGCCGGCGGAGGAGGACAAAGCCCACGAGGCATTCGCGGATGCGCCGCCGACCAAGGATTCGCCGTTCGTGTTTCCGCTGAGTGACAGCCTCAAACGCCTCGATGCCGCCGCGCCCGATCCGGCCGGCCCGTTCGGCACCTATATCGCGCTCGGCAATCCGGCGATGGATACGATCGGGCTATCGATGATGCGGCTTGCCCCGCGCATCGCCACGGCGCCGTATCGCACCACCGCCAACAACATCTACGCCGTCGTCAAAGGCTCAGGCGCGACGACGGTCGACGGCGAGCGCTTCGAATGGCGCCGCGGCGACGTAATCGCCGCCCCGGCCTGGCGGCCGCATTGCCACGAGGCCGCCGAGGATGCGTTGCTTTTGCGCGTGTCCGACGAGCCGGTAATGCAACGGCTCGGCTTCCATCGCGTCGAAGAGCCGAAGCAGACGGCGCACTAGCATTTTTGATTAAGTATGATCTTTTCCGAAAACCGATATCCATCCCGGATCACGTCCGGGACAGGCTTTTCGGGATCATGCTTTGCGCGCGAGGTGCGCCTTCTCCAGCATCACATGGATTCCCTTGGCGCCGTTCACCACCTGGGTGACACGCAAGTCGGCAGCTAGGCTGCACAACGTATAGGCGTCCTCCCGCGAAATCCCCGTGCGCGCGCAAATGAGTTTGATCATGTCGCGCAAGGCGATCACCACCGCGTCGTCGAGGTCGGGATCGAACGCCATCGTCATGACATGTGTCGGCGTTTCGGCGAGCGGCCATTCAAGCCTCATGTCGTCTCGCACATGCAGCTCGAAAGTGCCGATCAGGCCGGTCTCGATCGCGGTAATGCAGACTTCGCCGTCGCCCTGCACGCCGTGACCGTCGCCAACCGAGAACAGCGCGCCGTCGACATGGATCGGCAAATAGAGCGTCGCACCGGCGACTAGCTCTTTATTGTCCATATTGCCGCCGTTGCGCCGCGGCGGCGGCGAAGCCACCGCGCCCCACGCCGCCGGCGGCGCTGTCGCCATGATGCCGAAAAACGGCTTGAGCGGCAGTTCAAGACCCCACGGCAAACGGCCCACCATGCGCGCGCGATCGAGCGGAATGTGGATAAGACGCGAGTGCTGGAAATCGTCAGGTAACGCACCGGCAAGCGGCCGGATCGCGTTATAGCCCCAGTCGTAGAACAGATCGATTGCCTTGATGCGGACTTCAAGCACCTGCCCCGCTTTCGCGCCGCGCACGGCGACCGGTCCGGTGAGAATGTGAGGCCCGTTCAGTTTCTGCGGAACGCTTGCGTGGATCGCGCGCAGCGCATTCGGCACGGTCAGGCCGGAATCCGCTGCGGGCATGGCCGCCGGCGGGCCGGAGACGGTCGAGATGACCACTTCGTCACCCGGTTCGACGGTGATCAATGGCTTGAGCGACGCGTCGAAAAAGCCCCAGTGCACCGTATCGGGCGCCGCATCCAAACGATGTGTTTTCATTCGTCCATCGGCAGTTGACCGTACAGGAAACTAGCTCGAGACGCGGCGACGAGTATTAGGGGCGACTAGCACCATCCCTTGTGCTGTGAGATCATTCCAACCCGCCATCTGTCAATCGTGAACCCGCCATCATCATGCAAGCAGGCATAGGAGATACGGTACGCCGCAAGGAGGATTTGCGCCTTGTCACCGGCCGCGGCTGCTACAGCGACGATTTCAATTTTCCGGATCAGGCCTATGGCGCGGCGGTGCGCTCGCCGCACGCGCATGCGCTGATCCGCGCCATCGACGTCGAAGCCGCGCGCGTCATGCCCGGCGTGCTCGCGGTGCTCACCGGCGCGGATGCGCTCGCCGATGGGCTGACGCGAATTCCGCATCTCACCGCCGCCGGTACGCCGCCCGACATCGTGCTCACCAATCGCGACGGCTCGCCGATACCGACCGCGCCGCATTACGTGCTGCCGACCGACCGCGTCCGCCATGTCGGCACCGCGGTGGCCTTCGTGATCGCCGAAACGGTGGCGCAGGCGAAGGATGCGGCCGAAAAGGTGGTCGTCGACTACGAGCCGCTGCCGGCGGTGACCGACGCCAAGGTCGCGGTCGAACCCGGCGCCCCGCGGCTCTACGACGACCTGCCGAATATCATGATCGACGCCGAAGTTGGCGACGCCGCGGCGACTGCGGAAGCGTTTGCGCGGGCCGCCCATGTCACCCGCCTCGACACCTGGATCAACCGCGTCACCGGCGTGCCGATGGAGCCGCGCGCCGCCATTGGCATCTACGATGCGGCGAGCGGCCGTTACACATTGTATGCCGGCTCGGGCGGAATTGTGCGCCAGAAAAAAGAGATTGCGGCGATCCTTGGCGTGCCGTTCGAGAACGTGCGCGTCATCGCCCAGGAGATCGGCGGCAATTTCGGCACGCGCAACAGTTTTTTTCCCGAATTCGCGCTGGTCGTATGGGGCTCGCGCCGCGTCGGCCGGCCGGTCAAATGGACTTGCGACCGCCACGAGGCCTTCGTCAGCGACTATATGGGCCGCGATCTTACCGTCTCAGCCGAACTCGCGCTCGACGCCGACGGCCGCTTCCTCGCACTGCGCTCATCGAACCTCAGCAATGTCGGCGCGCACTCCGGCTCCTACGTGCCGCTGGTCAAGGGCGTCGGCTTGGCGACGTCCGGCTACCGCATTCCGACTTCGCATGTGCAAGCGCGCGCCGTGCTGTCAACGACAATGTGCACGACGCCCTACCGCAGCGCCGGCCGGCCGGAAGTGATTTACGTGATCGAGCGGCTGATCGACAAAGCAGCGCTTGAGCACGGCTTCGATCGGGTCGCGTTGCGGCGGCGCAATCTCATTCCGCCCTCGGCATTTCCCTACAAGAACCCGCAAGGCATCACTTACGACAACGGCACCTATCGCGCGGTGATGGACCGCGCGATGGAGCTCGGCGATTGGCAGGGATTCAAGAAGCGTCGCGCCGCCGCGCGCAAGCGCAAGCGGCTGCGCGGCATCGGGCTTTGCTGTTACCTCGAGACCACCGGCGGCTATCCGCGCGAGCGCGCCGATATCACCGTGCATCCGCGCGGCACGGTCGATATCGTGGTCGGCACGCTCTCCAGCGGGCAAAGCCACGAGACGACCTTTGCGCAATGCGTGGCGGAATGGCTCGGCGTGCCGTTCGACGATGTGCACGTCAACGAGAGCGACACCGACATCGTCAAGGAGGGCGGCGGTTCGCATTCCGCGCGCTCGATGCGCATGGCTGGCATCGTCATGGGCAATGCCTCTGACGCCGTGATCGACAAGGGCAAGAAGATCGCCGCGCACATGCTGGAAACTGCCGAGGAGGATATCTCCTTCGACGCGGGCCGCTTCACCGTCAAAGGCACCGATCGCTCGGTCGGAATTTTCGACGTCGCAGCGGCCGCAGCGGAGGGCAAAAGCGTGCCCACGGAGTTAGGCGGGCCGCTCGCCGCAACCTCCGACGAAATGATCCTGCAGCTCGGCTTTCCCTATGGCGCCCATGTCTGCGAAGTCGAGATCGATCCGCAAACCGGCGCGCTCGAACTTGTGCGCTACACGGCGGTGGACGATGTCGGCCGCGCCATCAATCCGATGGTCGTGCATGGCCAGACCCACGGCGGCGCAGCACAGGGCATCGGCCAGGCGTTGTGGGAGCTCTGCGCCTACGATGCGCAGGGCCAATTGCTGTCGGCGTCGTTCATGGATTACGCCATGCCGCGCGCCGATCTCTTGCCGTCCTTCACCACCGACATCTCGGAAGTGCTCACGCCGACCAACCGGCTCGGCGTGCGCGGCGCCGGCGAAGGCGGCACCACCGGCGCGCTTGGCGCAGTCGTCAACGCGGTGGTCGATGCGCTCGCCGAATTCGGCGTCACCCATATCGAAATGCCGGTGACGCCGGAGAAAATCTGGAAAGCGATTCATTCGGCGAAGAAATGATGCTGACTTTATCCCGTCACCCTTCGAGGATGCTGCGCGGCCACCTCATGATGGCTGTCAACAAATAAGGAGCAACAATGCCTGTCATTTTGATCAAGCAAGACGGACCGATCCTGCGCATCACGCTCAATCAGCCGGAGCGCGGCAACGCGGTTTCGGACGAGATGGTCGCGGACCTGACCCGCATCATCGAAGGCGCGGAGAAAACGTCAAACGTCGTGGTGCTGCGCGGCGCGGGTGCGGATTTTTGCGTCGGCCGCGCCATGATGGGCGCCGCGCCCAAAAACGACCCCGACGCCTACGAGCGCCGCGCCTTCAGCGACGTGGTGTTCAATTGCTACGGCGCGATGCGCGACGCCAAGGTGCCGATTATCGCCGTGGTGCAAGGCCGCGCCCTCGGCTTCGGCTGCGCCATCGCGGCGGCATGCGACATCACGCTAGCGAGCGATGCGGCCGTCTTCCAGGTGCCGGAAATGGCGCACAACATTTTGCCGACCATGGTGATGTCGTCCTTCATCGACCGCCTGCCGCGCAAGGCGATCAGTTATCTCGTCTATTCGACCGCCGAAATCACGCCGGAACGGGCCTTGAGTTTCGGCATTGTCAGCGAGGTCGTGCCCGCCGCGAAGCTTGACGCCGCCGTCGAGACGCTGTGCGCCGCGATCCTCAAAGCGCCTCTCCCGGCGATCTACGGCGTCAAGGAATATGTAAAGAGCGCCCCCGACATGGCGGTGTACGGCGCCGTCGAATTTGCCCGCAACCTGCACGCCACCGTCAATTCATCGGGCGAGATGCGGAGGAAGCATTAAGGGGTGGACACCTCCGCTTATGATTCGATGTTGGCAGGGCAGCTGGATCTGGAGTCGCAATCGGCCATACTAGCTGGCCCCCTGGTACAAGAAGCTCGATATCGATTTCTGGCACATGCTGCTGGCGCCCGCCGGCACGCCGCGTCCGATTATCGATAGACTGAACGCCGCGCTGCGCACGGCGCTCGCCGACGCCAAGGTGCAAAAGACATTCGCCGATGGCGGTATGGATGAATTCCCGCCCGACGAGGAAACGTCCGAAGCCGCAAGCGCATTGCTTAAGCGCGAGATCAAGCTTTGGGGCGATGTGATACACGCCAACCACATCGCGGCGCAGTAGTAATCCTGCGCTCTAGCTCTAGCGAACGAATTTATAGCGAAAGCGTTCGCCGTCCGCCTCGATGAGCCCGGTGGTCGGATGCGGGAAATGGATCGGCAGCACGAATTTACC
>Ga0210394_10002425_pt1 | contig 25625 bp, 23 predicted proteins | sample IncBWC12MmetaG_FD_160121 | JGI IMG/M metagenome (GOLD analysis project Ga0210394, IMG submission 160121) | Forest soil microbial communities from Barre Woods Harvard Forest LTER site, Petersham, Massachusetts, United States - Inc-BW-C-12-M | ecosystem: Environmental > Terrestrial > Soil >...
TGCCTGCCGTCGCCGCCACCTCCCCCTCCACCCCCTCCACCGCCGCCGCCTCCGCCCCCACCACCACCACCTCCACCGCCGCCACCACCTCCACCGCCGCCGCCACCTCCGCCACCACCACCACCTCCTCCTCCGCCACCACCGTCGGAGGCGACGTGCCCGCCGAACACCACTCAGCTGTTCAACATCTGTTGTCCCAACAGCCTGTATACCCATAAAAACGCGGTTTGCTGCCAGCCTGGGCAGATACCGCAGCCGAACGGCACATGTCTGCCGCCACCGCCGCCGCCATTCTGCCCACCCAATATGCGGTTGCCCAATGGGCTGTGCTGTCCGGTAGGGTCGATAGCGCAAACGGCTGGGTCGAAGCAGCGCGACCTTTGCAGGCCGCCGCTAAACTGCCTGCCAAGCCAAAAGACAACCACAGGCTTGTGTTGTCCGGGAGGTTACGAGCCACAATCGGACGGCACATGCGTGCCTAAGACCACGACAATTTGCCCTCCGAACGAATTGCCGGGGACCGGAAACCAGGCAGGCACCTGTCAGCCGTGCCCGCTTGGTCAAAGTGGACTTGGTAAGTCGAATGCCCTGATCTGCTGCCCAGTCGGGACGAAGGGCGGGACGGAGTTTCCCGGCGAATGCCTGCCGCCGCCCCCCGCGCCTAACGTGCCTTGCTCGCCTGATCGAGTGACGTTCCTCGGATGGTGCTGCCCATATGGTTATACCCCATCGTTGAACGGCATGTGCACGCCCACGCCGACGACAGCTTGCCCTCCGGGCCGAAGTGGCCCCCCTGACTGCCTATGTCCCGTGGGACAAGCTGCGCTGGGCCCGGGCGGGGCTTGCGAGCCGCAAGGCTATTGCCCTGCGGATCGGAAGTTGCCATCGGGTCAATGCTGTCCGTCCGGATCAGTTGCGCTCAGCAACGGCAGCTGCGGGACAAAGCTTCGCTTCGACACGCCGAAATGCGACACCGGTCTGGTGCCGCGAGATGCGTACCGTAGCGATCCCGTATGCGTGGCCCCGATCGTGCGCGACCGGACGATCGCCGACAATATTGCGTCGCCCTCGCGCACTCAACCCAATGGGAGCTGTATTGCGGGCTATGTCTGGCGCGAGGCCAATTCGGACGACCATGTCTGCGTCTTGCCGGCGACGCGGAAGCAAACCTGGTCCGATAACAAACGCAATTGCGGCGACGACCGCTGCCAGGCTCGGGCGGTGCCCACAGAAAACACCGGCTCAGAGCACACTCGGCCGACCACCATTACGGAGCACTCGAGACGAAACATCCTCGAAAGGCATGCGCCGTCAAGACACGAAGCATCATCACAACCCAAAATAAATGTTCGCCGCGGCAACTTCGCTCCTCGTGTTGGCGGTTTCCATTCCGGCGGTGGCGGTTTCCACTTTGGTGGCTTCGGTAGGCGCCGCTAACGAGCGTGAGCAAGAGCGCCGCCGAGCAAGAAAACGCGCCTGACCAGCCCAGGCGACGGAGGTGTCCTGTCGGGCAATTGGGTGTTACGACAACAAGGCGCGTCGACCAATGCCGATCGTCTTGAGTTCCGACAGTTCGGCGGCGGTGAGCGTGCTCTTGGAAGATGTCAGCGCCGCGTCGAGCTCAGTGAGCAGCGTCTTGAGCCCCGAATAGGTGACGGTCCCGTTGACGTCGGCGGCGGCCATGTCGGCAGCGATCGATGCGGTCGACAGGCTGCTCACCCATGATGGACGTCGGCGGACTTGACCACCGTCGGTCGGTCGTCGTTGAACCGGCGGATTTTGTTGCCGATGTCCCCTTCGATGACAGGACGGAGCCTACGGGAAGGGTTCGTCAGGCCGTCGTCCAAAGAATCTGCACAATGATGGACACTGCGCTATTCGGTCAGCCTTGGCGGCGCTTTTTCCTGATCTGGCGGGACATTGCGACGCCGCCTTGCCCCGTGTCGCCATGGCAGGCTGCGCAGGTGTCGCACGGCTTGCAACGGGAATTCAACCTTCGAGAGCGGTCGACCGACGCAACAAGGAGAAAACGACTTGCAGAGAAATCGTAGGTCCGTTGATGTGTGAAGCACGGTTTCGGAGAACTGAAAATTCGACGCTACCGAGAAGTTAATCGGATTGAACGACTGCAATAAAGCGAACTTCGTTTGCGCGTCGCTTCGCTCCTGAAGTATTTGTCTGCACATTGTTTTCGCGCAGCGCGCAGCTATCCAACCAGCGTAGCGCGGGGGCGCCTTTCTTGCTTTCGGTTTGCTTTCAACGTCCCGAGAGACGGCGGTATGGGCTGAGACTTTATTCGCTCCGCCGTTGCTACGCCACAGCAAGCATGTCTCCGCCGCATGATGATTAGCGTTCGGACGGTGTTGCAAGAGCTGCATCGTCCGTCGATGCCTTGCGGATGGCTACCGATGACAGCGATGATTTCCGCATCCGCGTCGGGCGTTCCCGCAGCCGGGGAACGCGCGTCGATCGGCGCGCGGGGTCATTCGTCGGACAAGTAAATATTGCCGTCCGTAAGGCGGGCGGAGACCCCGACCGCATCGCTGGCGTAGCCGAGAAGGGCAGCGGGCGCTTCAACACGAGAGGACGCGGCGCGAAGGTCTTGGCTGGCCTACCCAGGGGCGACGACAGATGGAGCCGAGATGCGAGCGGAACCCGTTTTCGGTCACGCCGGGTGATCGTCAAGGCGTGGGTCGTCAAACTCAACCCGCAGCGGGGATCGCGTGGGCCGAAGATGCGCGGCGTGGGGAGCAGGGTGGTGGATGCCCACCTGCGCTACCTTGAGCGCGACGGGGTGACCCAAGACGGCGAGAAGGGGCGGGTCTATTCAGTTGGCGAGAATGAGGCCGACGGGCGCGCCTTTATCGCCCGTGGCCGGGAAGACCGGCATCAGTTCCGCTTCATCGTGGCGCCGGAGGATTCCGTCGAGATGAGCGACCTGCGCGGCTTCACCCGCGACCTGATGCGACAGCTCGAAGGTGACCTCGGAACTCGATTGGATTGGGTCGCGGTCGATCACTACAATACCGGCCACCCCCACACCCATGTCATCGTCCGGGGTATCACCGACGACGGAAAGATTTTGAACATTGCCGGCGACTACATTGCCCATGGAGTCCGCCACCGGGCCGGTGAACTGGTGACCCTGGAATTGGGACCGCAGACCGAACTGGATGTGGCCCGCAAGCTGGCGAGCGAAGTCGACGCCGAGCGCCTGACCCGGCTCGACCGGATGCTGATCGCCGAGCAGGGGGAACAAGGCCTCGTCGACCTCCGCCCCAATGCCAGCGACAGCTATCCGGTCCGCGCCAACCGCCACCTCCTGATCGACCGGGCCAAGCGGCTGGAACGCTATGGCCTCGCCCACGAGATCGAGCCCGGGCGATGGGCGCTGACCGCCCACACCGAGGACACGCTGAGGGAACTCGGCGAGCGCAACGACATCATCAAGACCATGCACCGGGCACTTGAAGATCACGGGGTCGCCTCCGAGCGCGGTCCCGGCCAGTACGCCATGCATGGCGGCAAGGTCGGGGAGCCCATCATCGGCCGAGTGATTGGCAAGGGGCTTGCCGGCGACGAGATGGGAGACCGGCTGCATCTGGTCATCGACGGCGTGGACGGGCGCGCCCACTATGTCGAGACCACGGATCATTCGAAGCTCGACGAGATCGGGCGAGGACATATCGTCGCCCTTGAGCCGGCCCGGATCCCGGACAGGCCGAGGGCCGCGGATATCAATATCCGTGACATCACGGATGAGGCCGGCATTTATCGCCCCAGCACCCATCTGGCAGCCGCCCGCGCTAAAGTAGAGCGGATCGGCGGTGATCCCGAGGCTTATGTTCGCTCGCATGTCCGGCGGCTGGAAGCATTGCGTCGCGCCGGCCATGTCGAGCGCATCGACGCCGTCCATTGGAAGATACCCACCGATATCGTTGAACGCGGCATGGCTCATGATGCCCGCAACCGGGGCAGGGATTTTTCTGTCCGCATCCTTTCGTCATTCGATCTCGACCGGCAGGTCGGCAGCGACGGCGCAACCTGGCTCGACCGAGAACTGGTCTCGCCCGACCGTATCACGCTTGCCAATACCGGATTCGGCCAGGAGGTAAGTGAGGCAATGGAGCGCCGCAAGCAAAGGCTCGTGACCATGGACCACGCCGTCCGTCTGGATGACGGCCGTCTCCGCGTGTCAAAGAACCTCATCGCTAATCTGGAGCGTACGGAGGTGGCCCGCGTCGGCAAGGCCATGGCCGCCGAGCGCGGGCTGACATTCACCGCCGCTAGGACCGGCGATTATGTTAGCGGCACGCTTATCGGCTCGACCCAACTCGCCAGCGGCCGCTTCGCCATGATCGATGACGGCACCGGTTTTCAGCTCGTTCCCTGGCAACCCGTACTCGACAAGCGCATCGGCCAGCACATCAGCGGCATCATGCGTGACGCCGGCGGCATCGATTGGAGTTTTGGCCGGAGACGTGGGCTGGGGCTGTGAGTGTCCCCAGCATTGAGACCTGCTTGTCGCTATAGGGCCAGACCGTCACCATCCGGTAAAGGCTGGCGCGTTCCGCGCCCCCGCTTCGCGGCTTATCGGCCTTGACCGGATGTCGCCGGCCCGGCGGAGGCTCGCCATGCAGGTAAGGTTGATTGCGAGCGCGGCGCCTCGCACCATACAATAAGGCAGTGCTTACTGCGGATGGTGCGGCTTTAGGGATAGCGGCGGCACGCCATGCTCACGCTAGGGGAATCCCGTGCGCTGGTTTCTTCGCTTCAATTCTGGGAAAGCCTTTCAACAAACGCCATTCAACCATGGTGTTACGGGTGGCCGTCAAGCCACCCTCACCGGACGGATCGCATGGAGCGACTCCGGCTTCAGGTGAGTGTAGCGGCGCAGCATTTTCCAATCCTTGTGCCCGGTGACAAGCGCGACGTGTTCGATAGAAAACCCAGCTTCAAAAAAGGCGGCTCGTGCCTTCGTGACGCAAATCATGAAAATGAAGGTCATCGATCTTTAATTCCTGGCACTGGCGACGAAATGCTGTTCCAACCGATCGTCCATTGTAGGGAAAAATCCGGCCTTCTCGAATATTCGAGAAACGTCCTTGCTCCTCAATGATTTTGCACGCGTCATAGCCTGATACGTCCAAAAAAGGAATTCGCTGGTCGTTGCCCTTCTTCTTTCGGGGATCCTTCCGATTTCGTATCAGGAGCATTCGGTCGTTGACGTCGAAGTCGCGCCATTCAACTCTTGCAATTTCGTCTTGCCGCATTGCCGTTGCAACCGCAAATCTGATGATACGGCCAACCGGAATCTTTTGCCGAATGTTTGCTTCGAGTGCCGAAATAACACGATCGAGCTCGTCTTGCGTGGGGCGGCGATCACGCTCATTGCCTTTTCCGACAAGGCCGAGGCGTCTGAGCGCTATCCGGGCAAGATCAATCGGTTCAGTTGACACGACGACGCCATGCACTGCGGCGGCGTGCGAAAGGATCGTTTTGATATATCCAAGATCTATGCCGACCGTGACGGGGCCAGCACCCTCGAGGGCGCGCTCCTTTCCAAATTTGATGAGGCGCTCGCGATCAAGTTCGGGAAGGCGAAGATGCCCGAGTCGCTCCTCCAGGAAGATAAGGCTTGCGGTCTTGGAACGCCCAATTTCCTTGGCGACCTCTTCCAGGTCTTTCCGGTGGAGCTTGACGAGATCGCTAAAATATCGCGCATCGCGGGATTTACGGGTCGTGGCCGGCTCCTGGCGATCGATCCGCCGTTCGATATCAATCGCCCATTCCTCTGCGTCCTTCCGACGAAGGAATGTCTCATTGACATATTTTCCTTTTCGTCGGACTTGGACCCTCCAAGAGCCTGATTTGAGCCTGGTGATGGTGGCCACGCGTGTGCGCTCCGTGTGCACTGAGGCGTCGAAAAGCCGGAAAAAACGTCGCGCCATGGAGTAGAATAGAGTGCACACGACGCGACCTAACGACTTGAATGTACTAGAAAAATGCAGATAAATCAATCACATAGATTTTGTTCCGCGCCTATGATGGACTGGACCGACCGGCATTGCCGGGTGTTCCATCGTCTGATGACGCGGCGTGCGCGCCTCTACACGGAGATGCTGACGTCAGGCGCCATCCTCCATGGCCATCGGCAGCGGTTGCTGGCTTTCGATTCGTGCGAACATCCCGTGGCGCTTCAGCTCGGCGGCTCCGATGCGCGCGACCTCGCCACGGCCGCAACAATTGGCGAAGACTTCGGCTACGACGAAATCAATCTCAATGTCGGTTGTCCCTCGGACCGGGTGAAGGAAGGCCGTTTCGGCGCGTGCCTGATGGCCGAACCTGCGCTGGTTGCCGATTGCGTCGCAACGATGAAGGCAGCCGTTGCAATCCCCGTCACCGTCAAATGCCGTATCGGCATCGACGACCAGGATGCGGAAGCAGCGCTCGACGCGCTCGCGCGCGCCGTGGTGGCGTCCGGGGCCGACGCACTGATCGTTCATGCCCGCAAGGCCTGGCTCAACGGTTTGTCGCCGAAGCAAAATCGCGACGTCCCGCCGCTCGACTACGACAGGGTCTATCGGCTCAAGGCGACGATGCCTGGCGTGCCCGTGATCATCAACGGCGGCATCGGCAGTCTCGCCGAAGCAAGGCGTCATCTGGCTCATGTCGATGGCGTCATGCTGGGACGCGCCGCCTATCAGGAGCCCTGGCGGTTGCTCGCTGTCGATCCGGAATTGTTCGGCGAGGCGGCGCCGTTTGCCACGATGAAGGACGTGTTCGCGGCGATGATGCCCTATATCGAACGCGAGCTTTCGATGGGCACAAGGCTACATTCGATCACGCGGCATTTCGTCGGTGCTTTCCATGGCGTTCCGGGCGCACGGGCATTCCGCCGTCACCTTGCCGAAAACGGCGTCAGGGCTCGCGCCGGCGTCAACGTCTTGCGCGACGCGATCGCGCTGGTCGAGGACCGCAGTCCGGCGGCGATCGCCGCGTGATCAATCAGGGATAGCCGCGCAGCATCAGGCTGTCGGCGCGCACTTCCCAGCTTTCGAGCCGGTCGAGAAAACTCATTCCCAACAGGTTGGCTTTCATCTGCCCGCGCGGCACCACCAGAGCCGGCACCGAGCGCTCGACCAGTCTGCCGATGGCCAGCCGATCCAGCGTCAGCCGCGCCGCCTTGGTATGGCCGCCCGCGGTTTCGAGATCGACATCATATTCGAGCAATTCGAGCGGAAGCCCGATCGCCTTCGCGGTCTCATAGGTCAGCACGACCGAGGTGGCGCCGGTGTCGATCACCATCGCCGTGCTGATGCCGTTGATCTTCGCTTGCAGCGCGAATTCACCGGCTTGTCCGCGGGAAATCTGCACCGCGCGCGCGGTGGCCGCGCGTGGCCGCAGCAGGTCGGCGACGACGCCGGACACAGCCCCCCTGGCCCGCGCCACACGTGCAGGATCGCCATAGGCGACGACGGCACCGGCTGTTGCCAGCAAGACGGCTATGACGAGCAGGATGCGGCTCACTTTGCGCCTCGCTGGTCGCTCAACCGATCTTCGAGCATGTTGCCGGTTCCGGCCGCAGCAGTCCGGCTTCCGCCATGCGTGCGGGCAATTGCGCCATCACCGCCCGCCGCTCCGCGCTTTCCATGCGTTGCCAGCGGGCGATCTCGGGGAGCGTGCGCCCACACCCCAGACAAAGATTGGTTCTTGGATCCATCATGCAGACTGCGATACACGGCGTTTCGATGCTCATTTCTTGATAGTGAAGTTAATCTGGTTGCTTGCCAAGCGCGCCTAATAGACCGGTTCCGGCGCTCAGGATTGGCTTGTTGCGGCCCGCGCGTTCGGCTTCGGCAGCTTTCGTGACTGTTGCTTCCGGTTGCAAGGGCGGTGCTTCCATCGGTCCAAGCGCGGACATCACGCGCTCGGGCGGGAAGGTGACAACCACCTCGGTGCCGATGCGAAGCTTCGATTTCAGCGTGAAGGTGCCGCCATGCATGTCGATCAGGCTCTTTGCGATGGGAAGGCCAAGGCCCGCGCCCTGCTCGGCGGACTTGATCGAATTGGAGCCCTGTCCGAATGAGGCCAGCACGATCGGGATCTCATCCTCGGCAATGCCGGAGCCGGTATCCTTGACGCTGAGATACTGACCGCCGGATGCGGTCCACCCCGCCTTCAGCCATATCTCGCCGCCTTGCGGCGTGAACTTGATCGAGTTGGACAGCAGATTGAGCACGATCTGCCGGACCGCGCGCTCGTCGCCCCAGATGCGCGGCATGCCCTGCTCGAACACCTCGTGAATCGTGATGCCGCGGCTCGACGCGCGCAGCTTGAGCAGATGATGACAATCGGCGACGACATGCACCAATGAGACCGCCTCTTCGTTGAGTTCGTAGCGGCCGGCCTCGATCCGCGACAGGTCGAGAATTTCGTTGATCAGATTGAGCAGGTGAACGCCGGAATTGTGAATGTCGGAGGAATATTCCTTGTAGACGGCAACCGCGTGTCCACCGAAGATTTCGCTCTTCATCACTTCGGAAAAGCCGAGGATCGCGTTTAGGGGCGTGCGCAGTTCGTGGCTCATCTGGGCGAGGAAACGCGATTTGGCGACGTTGGCGGCTTCCGCGCGATGGCGCGCCTCGTCCGAGATCGCCTTGGCCTGCTCGAGTTCGCCGATCAGCGCATCCTTTTCGGCGCGCGCTTCCAGCGTCGCCAGGTTCGTCGAATGCAGGCGATGGGCCAGCAGCGCGAAATAGCCTTCGGCGGCAAGCGCCAGCAGCGCCAGCACGTAATTGTCGAAGGTGCCGCTGAGCACGAAACTGACGGCGATGGCCGCTGTCACCGGGGCGGTGGCCGCCAACGCCGCGATCGGCAGGCTTGCCGCGAGCATGCTCGATACCGCGACCACCAGCAGCATCAGGAACATGATCAGCGTGTTGGAAACCGCATCCAGGCCGGAAGGGTGGATCAGAAGCGCGGTCCATCCGAGGCCATACAAGAGATCGAGCACGATGAAGCGTGTCCGCCACTTGCGTGTCGCCGTTAGCGTTGGTTGCTCGGAGAGAAATTGACCGCAGCTACGGATGATCGCGGTGTGGATGCAGAGCAGGCCGCACGTCCAGGCGGCGGCCGAAACCGGCGGCATCCAGAAGCCGAAAACGACGCCGGTCGCCACCACCAGCAGCATGACGACGTAAGAAGCCGACTGCCGCGTCTGGGCATATTGCCGGAGCAGTTCGCGATCGAAGGCGGGCCGGGTTCCGCTTGTCGACGTTAACCGATCGCGTGCCTCGCGCACCCGCTGTGACGCCGCGCGCCGGTTGGCAACAGGCGCCGCAGATGGCGGTTCAGCCGGAAGCGCCACGACTTCTGGCTTTTCAGCGGAATTACTCATCAAACAACACAAATCCTGCCCGCCGAAGAGGCGAGCTTTTGCATCGTCTATCTGTGCCGCCAAATTCTTAAGAGGGGCCTTAAGAAGCTAAGAATTCTCGTTAACGGGAAGTTAAATTAACCTCTCGTGATGGGCTGGTGCCGTCTTTGCACCGACAGCGAAGCAACGAAGCGATTCCGAATTTTGCCACCCGTCATCACCGGGCATAGCCGTTCGAAGAACGGCGTCGCTTCCGCTCGCCTATGACCCGGTGATCCACGTCTTGCTTTCCTTCTCGGGAGACAAAGACGTGGATGGCCGGGTCAAGCCCGGCCATGACGTCCAAGGGCAGATCGAGGGTTACCGTTCCAGCCGCGCCAGCAAACTGGAAGTGCCCAGCGCTCGCCACGCATTTCTTCAAAAAAACCCGTCGGCGGGCAGCAATTACTTTGTGCTGTCGGAATATTTGCGCCTGAGCGGGGTGGCTGCCATTGGGGCTGATGCCTAACAGGAGGGATGCATGCGGAAACTTGCGGTCCGGCTTTTGATACTGTCGATGTTTACGGCAGCGCTGCTGGTGGGTCCCGTTGTCGCACAAGTCAATGCGGCGACGCATAGCAGCAAGGAAATGAAGCAGAAAAAGAGGATGGCGCACCGGGGTCCTGCGGTTGCGCGGACCCGCGGAACCGCCGATTCGTCAGCCAGCCCGTTTGGCTCGAATTGGTATGAGGATTTCGATCGAAAAAATTCCGGCGGTGGGGGCGGCTATTGAAACACGCCAGTACGTAGGATGGGTAGAGCGAGGCGATACCCATCATTTGATGTCCGGGAATGATGGGTTTCGCAAAATGCTCAACCCATCCTACGATTGCCAAGGCATGTGCCGATGAGAACGTCGGCACATGCGTGAAGCGAAAGGGTTGAAAGCTCAGCGTTCCAGCCGCGCCAGCAGGCTCGACGTGTCCCAGCGCTTGCCGCCCATCTTCTCGACCTCGGAATAGAACTGGTCGACGAGTGCCGTCACCGGCAGGTTCGCCCCGTTGCGGCGGGACTCGGCGATGCAGATCGACAGGTCCTTGCGCATCCATTCCACCGCGAAGCCGAAATCGTATTTGCTGTCGTTCATGGTCTTGTAGCGGTTTTCCATCTGCCAGGATTGCGCGGCGCCCTTGGAGATGGTGTCGATGACGGCGGCAACGTCGAGCCCCGACTTCTTGGCGAAATGAATGCCCTCCGAGAGGCCCTGAACGAGGCCGGCGATGCAGATCTGATTGACCATCTTGGTCAACTGACCGCTGCCCGCGGGTCCCAACCGTTTGCACATGCGCGCGTAAGCGGCAATCACCGGCTCGGCGCCGGCATAGGCGTCCTCGGTTCCCCCGCACATCACCGTCAGCACGCCGTTCTCGGCGCCAGCCTGTCCGCCGGATACCGGCGCGTCGACAAATTTGAAGCCGGTTTTCGTGGCGGCGGCATCCAGCTCCCGGGCCACTTCGGCGGAGGCCGTGGTGTGGTCGACGAAAGTCGCGCCCTTCTTCATGCCGGCGAAGGCGCCGTCGGCGCCGATCGTGATGGCGCGAAGGTCGTGATCGTTGCCGACGCAGGCCATGACGAAATCCTGCCCCTCAGCGGCCGCCTTCGGCGTCGCCGCGGTCTTGCCCTTGAATTTCTCCGCCCATGCCTTGGCTTTGGCCGGCGTTCGGTTGAACACCGTCACCTCGTGGCCGCCCTTGACGACGAGATGTCCTGCCATGGGGAAACCCATGACGCCGAGACCGAGAAAAGCGACTTTAGCCATATGTGCAATCCTGGGGTTCGCCCGGCGCATTGGTCGGCCGGGCATAATCGTGGAGGGGGACGCTAGACTGGTTCGTGTCCGAAACAGGCTCCGCCTTAACCCGTACAATGGAACGTGCCGGAGGACCGGCAACGCCTCCATTTGGCGGGCGGGCGTGGTTTTATGATAGCATGAGCCGATAGTCGAGTTTCAAAAGCAAAAAGGGAGTGAGATCACATGGGTATGAGCATTGGCGTGCTTGACCATTTCAACATCCGGACCCGAAAGCTCGCCGATACCGTTCGGTTCTACGAGGACGTGCTGGGGCTCGAGAAGGGTGACCGGCCGAACTTTGCCTTTCCCGGGGCCTGGATGTACAGCGAGGGCAAGGCGGTGGTCCATCTGGTCGATATTTCGCCGACCGAAGAGCCGCAGAAAGCCGATTCCGGCGTGGTCCATCACGTCGCCTTCGTGAGCCGCGGCTTTGACGCCATGAAAGCGCGGCTGGCGTCCAAGAAGATGCCGTTCGACGCGCGCCAGGTTCCGGGCGGCGACCTCTGGCAGATCTTCGTCAACGACCCCAACGGCGTGATGATCGAGCTGAATTACGAGGCCGCCAAGGAGAGAAGCGGATCGGCGCCCACGATGCGGGCGGATGACGCCGGGAGGCGGTAGCCTTTTGAGCTTGTAGGCTCTATGGGTGCATCCAGAATATTGCATAGCGTTTTCGAGCGAAGTGGACCCCGGTTCGCGTGAAGAAAACGCGTCACAACAAAACTGAGCGGTTCTGATGCAATCAGAATCGCTCCAGGAGATGCGCCGTGAGCGTAACGCAGCAACAGGTTCTTGATGCGCTGACCAAGGTGGCGTCGCCGCGCGGCGTCGCCTTGACCAATGCGGGCGTGTTGTCGCAGATCACAGCCAATGACGGCAAGGTCTTCTTCTCGATCAATGTCGAGGCGACGGAAGCCCGCGCGTGGGAAAGCGTGCGCGCCGCGGCGGAGGCTGCCGTGCGCGCCATTCCCGGCGTCACCGTCGCCATGGTCGCCTTGACCGCCGAACGCAAGGCGGGGCCGGCGGCCGCGGCGCCGCCTCATCGCCACGCCCACGGCGTACCGAACGTCGCCGCCCACCGGCCGCCGCCGCAGGGCGGGGCCGCTTCGCCGATGTCGAAGCAGGCGGAAATTCCAGGCGTCGCCGCGGTCATTGCGGTGGCATCCGGAAAGGGCGGCGTCGGAAAGTCGACGACCGCGCTCAACCTCGCGCTCGGCTTGCGCGACCTCGGCTTGCGTGTCGGCCTGCTCGATGCCGACATCTACGGACCCTCGGTGCCGCGTTTGACCGGCATCCGCGAGAAGCCGCAGTTGAACGATGAGCGGAAAATGATCCCGCTTGTCCGCTTCGGCCTTGCGATCATGTCGATCGGTTTTCTGGTGGAAGAAGACACCGCGATGATCTGGCGGGGGCCGATGGTGATGTCGGCGATCACCCAGATGCTGCGCGACGTCGCCTGGGGCACGCTCGACGTTATGGTGGTCGATATGCCGCCGGGCACCGGCGATGCCCAACTCACGCTGGCGCAGAACGTCCCGCTCAAGGGCGCGATCATTGTTTCGACGCCGCAGGATTTGTCGCTGATCGATGCGCGGCGGGGATTGGCGATGTTCAAGAAGGTCAACGTGCCGGTGCTCGGCATCATCGAGAATATGAGCTATTTCCAGTGTCCGCACTGCGGCACCCAGTCGGACATTTTTGGCCACGGCGGCGCGCGCCTCGAGGCCGAACGCCTGGGCGTGCCGTTTCTCGGCGAAATTCCGCTCCACATGTCGATCCGCACCACATCCGACAGCGGCACGCCTGTCGTCGAAAGCGAGCCGGATGGGCCGCACGCGGCGATCTACCGGGCGATCGGAGCCCAGGTCCGCGATCAACTGAAGGGCGCGATCGCGGCGGCTTGAGCGACCTGAGCCGGCATATCAGACTTTCGTTTAATCAAGGCTCTGATGCCTTTGTCCGGTTTTCGCATCCCCGGCTTCATGTTAAAGCCGCTCTCAGAACACCTTCGGTGGATTTAAGGAAATCGCCTCGCCGAAAGAAGAGCTCCAGCGCGGGAAATGTCCTACAGGAGATGGCTTGATGAAGCGTCGTGATTTTTTGAAAGTTTCGGCCGTGGGAGCGGCTGCGAGCGCCGTGGCCGCGCCGGCGATTGCGCAATCCTCGCCCGAAATCAAGTGGCGTATGACGTCGAGTTTTCCGAAGTCGCTCGACACGATCTACGGCGGCTCCACGGAGTTTGCCAAATACGTCGCCGAGATGACCGACAACAAATTTCAGATCCAGGTTTTTGCCGCTGGTGAAATCGTTCCGGGCTTGCAGGCGCTCGATGCCACCTCGAACGGCACCATCGAAATGTGCCACACCGTTTCATATTATTACGTCGGCAAGGACCCGACCTTCGCCATCTACGCCTCTGTGCCGTTCGGCCTGAACGCGCGCATGCAGAATTCCTGGTGGTATCAGGGCGGCGGGATGGAGCTCGGCAACGAGTTCTTCAAGAAGTTCGGCGTGATCGGATTCCCCTGCGGCAATACCGGCACCCAGATGGGCGGCTGGTTCCGCAAGGAGATCAAAACCGTTGCCGATCTCTCGGGCCTGAAGTTCCGGATCGGCGGCATTGCCGGCCAGGTGCTGCAAAAGGTCGGCGTCGTGCCGCAGCAACTGGCGGGCGGCGATATCTATCCGGCGCTAGAAAAAGGCACGATCGATGCGGCCGAATGGGTCGGCCCTTACGACGACGAGAAGCTCGGCTTCCAGAAAGTCGCCAAGTATTACTACTATCCCGGCTTCTGGGAGGGCGGCCCCACCGTGCACGCGTTCTGCAATCTCGAGAAGTGGAATTCGTTGCCGAAGAACTATCAGGCCGTTCTGACCAATGCCGCCGCAAACGCCAACAGCTGGATGGCCGCGCGCTATGACATGCAGAATCCGTCGGCGCTCAAGCGGCTGGTTGCCGGCGGCACCCAGCTTCGCCCTTTCACCAACGAAGTGCTGGAAGCCTGCCTGAAGGCGACGAACGAATTGTGGTCGGAAATTTCCGCCAAGAATGCCGACTTCAAGAAGTCGATCGACGCGATGCAGGCCTATCGTTCCGACGAGTACCTGTGGTGGCAGGTGGCCGAATACACCTTCGACAGCTTCATGATCCGCTCGCGCACCCGCGGCTGATTAATTCGGGACGTCATTGCCGGGCATAGCCGTTCGAAGAACGGCGTCGCTTCCGCTCGCCTATGCCCGGCAATCCATCTGCTTCGTGACGACTCTGACGAAGTGGATGGATGCCCGGGTCGTAGGCGAGCGGAAGCGACGCCGTCCTTTGGATGGCTATGCCCGGGCATGACACGTCAGCAAAAGATGAACCCGCTATAACATCTCAATTCACCCGGCAAAGCCCGGCCCCAATAGAGGGCGGGCTTTTTTGCGATGCGGTAGGGCAGTTCGTCGCGGCCGCCAAGTTCATCATGGAAATTCGCAACCGGATGTTCCATGCTGTGGAAAAGGCCTCAAAACGAAGGCTGACACATCATCATATCGGGAAGGAAGTTCGATGAAGCGTCGAGATTTTATCAAGGTCACCGGAATAGGTGTCGCGGGCGCGGCGAGCATGGCTGCTCCCGCCATCGCCCAGTCGATGCCGGAGATCAAATGGCGCATGACGACAAGCTGGCCCAAATCGCTCGACACGCTGCATGGCGGTGCCGAGATCATGGCCAAGGTCGTTGGAGAGGCCACCGACAACAAGTTTCAGATCCAGACATTCGCCGCCGGCGAAATCGTGCCTGGTCTGCAGGTGCTCGATGCCGTGCAGAACGGCACCGTCGAAATGGGACACACCGCGTCCTATTATTATTTCGGCAAGGATGCGGCTTTCACGTTCGGCTCGTCGATCCCGTTCGGACCCAATTCGCGCCTCAACCAGGCCTGGTACATGTTCGGTGGCGGCAAGGAACTTCTCAACGAGTTCTACAAGAACTACAACGTCACCTCGCTTCTGGCCGGCAATACCGGTTGCCAGATGGGCGGCTGGTTCCGCAAGGAGATCAACACCGTCGACGACCTGCAGAATTTGAAATTCCGTATCGGCGGCTTTGCCGGGCGGGTGTTGCAAAAGCTCGGCTGCGTGCCGCAGCAACTGGCGGGTGGCGACATCTATCCCGCGCTGGAAAAAGGCACCATCGATGCTGCCGAGTGGGTCGGTCCTTATGACGACGAGAAACTCGGCTTCTACAAGGTCGCGCCTCACTATTACTTCCCGGGCTGGTGGGAAGGCGGCCCGATGCTGCTCTCGATCGTCAATCTCGAGAAGTGGAACGCGCTGCCAAAGTACTATCAATCGCTGCTCGAACAGGCGGGCCACTACGCCAACAACTGGATGATGGCGAAATACGACGCGCAGAATCCGCTTGCCTTGCGCAAGCTGCTCGCCAACGGCGCCAAGCTGCACGCTTTCCCGCCGGCGGTGATGCAAGCCTCCTTCAACGCGGCAAAGGAATTGCACAGCGAAGTTTCGGCGACCAACGCCAATTTCAAGAAGCTCTACGACTCGCTGACGGCGTTTTCGAACAGCGGCTACCAGTGGTTCCAGGTCGCCGAAGTCGGCTACGACAATTTCATGGCGCGGCACTCGCAGAGCTAGACGGTCCCGGTTCTGGCATTCGTATCATCTCGCAGCGGCTTGGTTTGCGAATGTCAAATCCGCCACACTCGGGTGGCGTTTCCCAGTCGCGAGAGCTACGCGAGAGTCTGGATGTCGCGAAGCTCGGCGTAGCTCAGAGCACGCAGAGACGCGCCGTCGAAATAGACGAAACGCAGCCGGCGGCGGCGTGAGACGAAATTCGACGGCAGCGGATCGTAGCGGAAGCTTTCACCGCCTAAATGCGGGGTCAGGCTGCCGACATCGGTCAGTGCATCGATCTCGACCCGCAGCAGTTTCAGGTTTGCGCCGCCGGCCGCGATCTCGAACGGGATTCGCGCCAGGCGCAGGAAGCTGGTGGGATCCGGCGCCTGAAAGAAGCCATCGACAAACGCCGCCTCAACCTTGTCGAGGTCGGGCTCCGCCGCAACCGCGTGCTCCTTCGTGCCGTCCGGCTGGTGCGGTGTCTGCCATTGCACGGGCGCGCGATGGGAATGATGATGGTTGTGGCCGGGCCCATGCGGCGGATGGTGAGGGTGGTGGTCATGGTCATGATGATGGTCGTGTTCGTGCCCGTGGTGATGGCGATCCATGGCGGCCCTCAATATGCAACCGGCTTGTTAATGATCTTCTTGTGGCTGCCGAGCTTGCCGTGGGCGACCATCGAACCCAGTGCCTCGACCACCACGCGCGCGCCGAACAGCGCCGTGATGTCGGACGTATCGTAAGGTGGCGAGACCTCGACCACCTCGAGACCACAAAGGCCTTCGGCGGCGACCAGCCCAAGAATCTTCAGAGCCTCGCGCGGCAGGAAGCCGCCCGGCTCCGGCCAGCCGGTGCCGGGAACGAAGCCGCAATCTATGGAGTCGACGTCGAAGGAGATATAGACGGCGTCCGCATCCTTCCACGCCAGTTCCAGCGCGATCTCGGCGGTCTTTTCCAGCCCGATCTTTTCGATATCAGCGATCGTCAGCACGTTGGTGTTCCGCTTACGCGCTACCTCGACGCCTTCGCGCGGCACCTGCCAACCGCCGATGCCGAGCTGCACCAGATTGGTCGGCGACACGTTTGGCAGATTGGTCGCCCAGTACCAGGGCGTGGTGTGCATGCGCTCGTCGAGATCCTTTTCCTGGATGTCGATGTGGCGATCGAAATGGATGATGCCGATCTTCTTGTCGGTGCACTGCGCGATGCCGCGGACGCAGGGGAAGCCGATCGAATGATCGCCACCGAGCATGATGGGGAGCGCGCCGGAAGAGAAGACATGCGCGACGCCGCGCGAGATCTGGTCAAAGCTCTTCTCGAGATTGGCCGGAATCGTGAAGACATCGCCGGCGTCGCATAACGTCATCTGCTCGCGCAGATCGACGCCGAGCTCGTAATTGTAGGGCGTATACAGCGCGGAGATGCGCCTGATGCCTTGCGGCCCGAAGCGGGTCCCCGGGCGATAGGTGGTGCCGGAATCGAAGGGTATGCCGATCACGGCAGCGTCGTATTTGCTGACGTCGCGCACGTTCTCGACGTAGGGCGCCTTCATGAAGGTGTTGATGCCGGCAAAATGCGGCAGCTCGCCGCGCGCAAAGGTCGGGATTTCGCGGTCGGTCAGGCTCTCGGCGCCGGGCAATCCCATATCCAGCGCCCACTGCCGCTCCTTGCGCCAGCCGGCGTGAGGCAACTTGCCTTCGGCGTCCAACGACTGCCAGCCTTGCGTTGCCATCTTGTCGAAGTCGGGATGATGCCGGCGCGCTCGCCGCGGCTGCGGCCAGAGACCGGCGCGGCGCGCATGGCGTGTACGGGTTTCGAATAACATGGGTGAACTTCCTCTCCTCGTCTTATAGCCGGATTTCCGCTTCGGCCTTGGTGAAACCCAGGACCGGCACCGCGCTTTCGCGGGTGAGGTCCAGGTCGTAGGTGATCTTGGCGCCGAACCGTTCCGGCGCCTGTGGGTCGTGTCGCACCCGATCGAGCGCGATCAGCCGCGTTGCAAGACCGAAAGCTTCCTTGATGTCGTGGGTGACCATGACAATCGTCATCTTCAGATCATGCCATAACGGCTTGATCAGTGCGTGCATCTGGGCACGTGTGCCGGGGTCGAGTGCACCGAAGGGTTCGTCGAGGAGAAGTACGCGCGGACGCTTGGCGATCGCCTGCGCAATTGCCAGCCGCTGCTGCATGCCGCCCGACAGGGCGCTGGGATATTTGTCGCGATGCTGATCGAGGCCCACCGCCTCGATCAGCGCGAGGCTCTTTTCGATCGCCTTGCGCCTGGGCTCGCCAAGCAGGCGCGCGGTGAAGGCGCGCTCGGCGAGCTCGTAGCCGAGTAGGACATTGCCGAGCACGGTGAGATGCGGAAACACCGAATAACGCTGGAACACGATGCCTCGGTCGGGCCCGGGCTCGGCTGGAAAGGGCTTGCCGTCGAGCAGCACCGCGCCCTGCGACGGCCGCTCCTGGCCGAGGATCAGCCGCAGGAAGGTGCTCTTGCCGGCGCCGGAGGGGCCCACCACCGAAAGAAAGCTGCCGGACGCGATCTCGATGTTGATGCGTTCCAGCACGATCTGCGATCCGTATTCGACCCAGACGTTACGGAAGGACAATGTGCTCATCAGCGCGGCTCCTCGACATAGGCCCAAGGGAAAACCTTGCGCGCGAATAGGCCGAGCAACATGTCGAATGCAAATGCGAGCAGTGTGATCCAGGCGACATAAGGCAGGATCACGTCCATCGATAAATACCGCCGCACCAGGAAGATGCGATAGCCGAGGCCGACATCCGCGGCGATCGCCTCCGCCGAGATCAGAAACAGGAACGCCGGCCCCAGCATCAGCCGTACCGACTTGATCAGCCGGGGCATGATCTGCGGCAGCACCACCCGGATCGCCACCTGCCAGCTCGATGCTCCCAGCGTTTGCGCCTTGACCATCTGCTCGCGCGGCAGGCCCTGCACCTCAATGGAAATGTCGCGGACTAGGCAGGGCGCCACGCCGATGATGATCAGCATCACCTTCGACAGTTCGCCGAGCCCGAACACGATGAACAGGATAGGTAAGACGGCCATCGGCGGAATCATCGAAATCACGGCGACAATGGTGCCGAACGAAGCCCCCGCGATCGGCAGCAGTCCGACCGTCAGGCCGAGGGAAAGCCCGATCAGGGTTGAAATTCCCAATCCCAGCAACAGCCGTTGCAGGCTTGCGGTCGTGTCCGCCCACAGCACATAGTCGCCAGAGCGCCGGTCGGGTTCGGCAACCAGCCGTTTCGACGTCTCGACCATTTCCGAGACCGGGGGCAGCAGCTTGTCGTCAGGATTGGCGGCGCGCCGCTCCGCTGATCCGATCACATAGATGATCGCAATCAGGATGAACGGCAGCATAGCCAGGATGATCCGGGCGCCGCGTCCGGGAACGACGTTCATTACACGTGTAATTGGATACCCTCCTTGACACCGCAAGCTCGCGGGAAGCTGTTGCCGGCGGCAGATGGAATGCCGGCAACAGCGCTGTCAAGTGCCGAGTTGATCAGAGCTTTCCGTCCGCGGCGAGCTTCATGTAGCTGGGATCGAAGCGCAGCTTGACGTTCTTGGTCGAGCCGAGCGTCTTGGTCGGCGTCTCGATACCGACGGCGTCCTTCGACTTGACCTTCTCGCCGAGCAGGTTGTGTTCGAAGCAGAAGCTGCGCACGAGGTCCATGATCTTCACCAGATCGGGCTCGGTTACAAAGCTGGCCGCGTCCTTCGGCTCATAATACATATGAGTGGTCTTGAGCTGGCTCTCGAAGCCGGCAAGATCGGTGCCCGAAAGCTTGGCCATTGCCTCGCGCGCTGCCTTGCCCTTCTCACCTGTGTCCTTCATCAAGGCGATGGTTTCATACCAGATGCCGACCAGCGCCTTGGCGAAATCCGGATTGTCCTTCAAGGTCTGGGTATTGACGACAAGGAGATCCTCGATCTCGCCGGGTATCTTGCTGGAATCGTAGACCAGCGTCGCCCCGGGTTCCGACTTCACTTCGAGAAGCTGTGGATTCCAGGTGACGATTGCCGTCGTATCCTTGGATTTCGATGCGCCCACGATGTCGGCATCCGAGGTGTTGACGGTTTTGATGTCCTTCTCGCTCAGCTTCACCGTGCTCAATCCTCGCGCCAGCAGGTAATGCGAGACCGACAGTTCGACGAGGTTGACCCTTTGCCCCTTGATGTCGGCGAGCGTCTGGCCCTTCTTCAGCACGATGCCGTCATTCCCGTTCGAATAGTCGCCCATGATCACCGCGGTGGTATCGACGCCGCCAGCGGCCGGAATCGTCAGCGCGTCCATGTTGGTGACGGTGACGCCGTCGAACTTGCCGGCCGTGTACTGGTTGATCGACTCGACATAGTCGTTGATCTGCGTGACGTTGATCTTGATCCGGTATTTGTCCGCCCATTTCTTCACAATGCCGGCTTCAGCCGCATAGGGCCACGGCATCCAGCCGACATAAATCGTCCAGGCGATACTGAATTCGTTCTTCTTTTCGGCTGACGCCGGCGACATCGACGAGGTCGCCAGCAGGCAGGCAGCAGCAACGGCAGGCAGTAGGCTTCGCGATTTCATCATTTTCCAGTTCCTCATCATTTTGATGACCGCGAACTGGCAAATGGACCCAAGTTGCCTGCCAAACGCGGCCACTGAGGTCTCCCGGGCTTTTATCCCGCCGTGCACCGGAGGTTGGACCTCCTGCGGCAACTCTCGGACCAGACATTCCCGTGAGGAAACCGGAACCCTAGCTGCCAACTCTGCATACAGCCTAGCAATCGGTGTGCCAGAGAAAAAGGCTCTTTGACTCAGTGAACCACGAGTGCGTCTGCATAAAAGATCGGCATTTCGAACAACCGGTAGGCAATTCGCTACGCGGCGGTCTTGGTTCTTCATCCTTGAGTCATGCGGACACGCGTGTCTGGCACCGGCCTATTTCTGTTTCTTCCTCGGGGCCGAAGGTGAGGATGCGGCCATCGCTGGATTGGCCTGGACTTTTCCGGAATTGCCTTATGACCGGCATCATAATCGGCAGCTCGGCTGCTTCTTTCACCGGCGAATGGCTAAATGTTTGACAGGCGTGGCCGTGAGCGACGGAAAAGCTGGGGTTTTCTGTTGGCACGCTTTTCGCTTATGGGTTTGGTGCGACTAGGGTTCCGGCCGCTCATGGAAGCGGTGCTGGTCCGAGAGTCGCAATCCGGTCCGCTCCCTGGGGGGACGGGTCGGACACACGGAGGGATAAAAGCCCGGGAGGTTCGTACCGAGGGGGAACGTTTCGTTCCTTTCGGCGAAGCCTTCCGCGAAGCGCTTCCCACCGAAAGGCTCAGCCTCCCTCTTGGACAGGTTTAGATCCTGATCGGGGGGTTCCTGAGTATGACCATCTTCTACAACATGACCAAGGCAAGGCTGCCGGAATGGCGTCAGGCATTTGGCGGCGCGTCAGTGGCGCTTCTGCTCACCGGGAGCGGCGCCTCGGCGGCGGATCTCGCTTATAAAGCCCCGATAGCCCAGCCGTCCGCATTATATGACTGGACAGGTTTCTACATCGGCGGTCACACCGGTTATGCATGGGGGAATTCAAATTGGACTGCCAGTGCCGGCGGGGCGGTCATCGACAAGGGCTTCGTCAGCCTGGCGCAGGGCTATGACGGGAACAACCAGGGCGGAAGCTGGTTCAACGGCGTGCAATTCGGCTATAATCGCATGCTCGCAAACCGCGTTGTGCTTGGCGCGGAAGCGGATGTCAGTATTTCATCCTTTCCAAATTACTCCGGCAACAGAATCGGCAACACCGTCCCCGTGTTGCAGGGCACCGAGAGCTATAGCAACAACGTGTTCGCTTCCGGCACGGTGCGGGGCCGCGTCGGCTATGCGCCCGGGAACTGGCTGTTTTATGCGACCGGCGGTTTTGCCTGGACTTCGGAGCAATACACGCTGGCGCCCAGCACCGATTCCTCTTTTCAGCAACGGGTGGGCTGGGCGGCGGGAGCTGGTATTGAAGGACCGCTGGCCCCCCACTGGACTGTCAAGGCCGAGTACTTGTACACCGGCTTCGGCAACAATAGACCCATCAACTTCCTAACCTCGGCCCAGCAGTTCACCTCCAACTTGTCCGAGCAGGAGGTTCGCGTAGGCCTGAATTATCATTTTGGCGAGAAGGAAGTACCGTACGCTAACGGTTTTGCTTTTGATCCGGATAGGTTCAACTTTCACGCCCAGGCCACGTACACATGGCAGGGCTATCCCGCGTTCCGGAATCCTCCGGGATCTCTCGTTGTTGCCTCCCCACCATTTTTGGGCTTCCCCGGTGGCGGCGAAGCCCGCGGGATCGGCGAGACGACGCTTTATGCGGGCATGCGGCTCTGGAAGGGCGCTGAACTCTGGATCAATCCGGAGATCGATCAAGGCCTCGGGGTTGGTAACAGCATAGGTGTTGGCGCCTACGTAAACGGCGAGGCTTTCAAGATCGGCTCGTCCGAGCCGTATGCCAAGATACAGCGCGCCTTCATCCGGCAGACGGTTAATCTTGGCGGCGAAACAGAGCAGGTGCCGGCCGATATCAATCAGTTCGCCGGAACCCGGACCGCGGATCGCCTTGTATTTACCTTTGGCAGGCTGAGCCCGCTGGATGTTTTTGACACGAATAAATATGCCAACAACTCCAGAACCCAATTTTTGAACTGGGGGTTACTCTATGCGCTCCCATTCGATTGGGGTGGCGACGCTTGGGGATCCGGCTGGGGTGCCACCGCCGAATGGTACACCGGCCGCTACACGTTCCGCTTGGGGTGGTTCGACACGGAAAAGTCGGCAATCGCCGACAACTTGCCCACGTCTCCAGATTTTGGTGTTGATCCGACGTTCAAACAATTTGATATCATGGCTGAGTTTGAGGAGCGCCATGAGCTGTGGGGACAGCCAGGTAAATTCAAGCTCGTCCTCAATTTGATCAGCGCTAACCTGGGTACATTCGGCAATGCCATTATACCGGCTAATACTATTACGCCGTGCGCCATAGCAGCGGCGGGTGGCGCACCTGGGTTTCCCGCGCTAGCCTGTGTGCGCACTTACACCCAAAAGGTCGACGCACACATCAATATCGAGCAGGCTATTACACCGGATATCGGGGTCTTCTCTCGAGTCGGCTGGGCGCCAGGTTATATCGAGGATCTTGCGGTTACGGACAGTAACCTATTCATCTCCGGCGGTGTTTCCGTGACGGGCAGAATGTGGGGGAGGCCAGCCGATACGATTGGGGTCGGTTATGTCTACAACCAGATTTCCAATGCTGAGCAGCAGTATTTGGCTCTCGGGGGCCTCGGTTCATTTGTCGGAGACGGACAATTAGCTAACCCTCGGGCCGAGCATGTCTTGGAGGCCTATTACAGTTGGCAGCTGAACGCCCAGACAGCGGTCACCTTCGATTACCAGTTTTTTGCAAATCCCGGCTTTAATGGCGATCGTGGGCCGGTCAACATTTTTGCGACCCGCATCCATTGGCAGTACTAGGTCAAGTGAAGGCTGTTGCTCGTCGCATTTGCGACGAGCAATAGCTGCGTCGTTGCAGGTCGAACAGTCATAGCAAGTGCGATCTCACGGTATTATGGCGCAAACGCCAGTGATCCGGTTTACCTGATCGCCATTTGAGACGCGCCGGTTGTCCTCCCGCCATGAGGACTCTTGCGCGTAACGGAGGAGGTACGCGCCCGCGATGTGGTGGTGAATGCCGATCTCGGCGCGGCGGAGCCGGGAGAAGTATTCCTTAGCCATGCTAGTGCAAGCGCCATCGAGGCTGTATGCCTCCTGATGATTGATTCTCTTGACCTCGAAACGCTCATGAAGGTTATCCCAAGACGCCGCTTCGTCGGCATGAACGACCGTTCCCTTCGCGATGCGGGCGCGAATGAATGATGCAGCTTGGCTTTCCGAATTGAAATCTGCCGGGACGGAGTTGCCTCCACGTTCCCGAACTATGACAACAACCTTGCGCTTGCCGTTTTGGTTCCGGGCGAAACGACGATCCGGCGGTATTCTTTCTGATTAGCCGCCATAATACCGCGATCTCAAGGTCCATCTCATTTGGATACCTAGCTAGCTAGTTCCGCAACCACTCAAGACACGCAAAAACCCCGGAAGCGCAGGCTTCCGGGGTTTTTCATATTCGTCTGAAGTGTGGATTGTTATGGCTTCGATGGCGGACCGAAATCCAGCGGCGGCAGCTCGATCTGCGGAATCTCGATCCTGATCTTGTTCAGATCGACGTCCAGCGGCTTGTCGAGCAGGTAGGTCACCGTGGCCGGGAAGGCGATCACAAGCGCCACCATGATCATCTGCAATCCGACCCAGGGCAGCGCCCCCCAATAGATGTCGGAACTCTTGACCTCCTTGGGCGCGACGCCGCGCAGATAGAACAGTGCAAAGCCAAACGGCGGATGCATGAACGAGGTCTGCATGTTCACGCACAGCATGACGCCGAACCAGATCAATGCCGCGTCCGGGCCAACCACGGGAGTGAGCACCTTCTGCGCAATCGGCGCAATCATCGGCAGGATGATGAATGCGATCTCGAAGAAATCCAGGAAGAAGGCGAGGAAGAAGATGAACAGGTTGATGAAGATCAAAAATCCCCAGACCCCGCCGGGCAGCGAGGTCAGCATATGCTCGAGCCAGACGCCGCCGGAGACCCCGAGAAAGACCACGGAGAAACAGGTCGAGCCGATCAGAATGAACACCACCATCGTGGTGATGCGCATCGTGGTCTCGTAGCCCTGCTTGATCAGGTTCCGCAGTTCGGGAATGCGAACCGCCTCAAGGCAGATCCAGACGACCGCAATGTAGGTGAGGGCGAAGGCAATCTTGAAGATCAACCCTTCGGTCGCAAAGATTCCCACCACCGTGCCGACGCCGCCGGCGATTGCGCCGATGATGAGCATCTTGCGGCCGATGGTCGAAAAATCCTTGCTGTGAATCGCCGCAAGCACGATGGCGCCGACCGCGCCCATGGCGCCAGCTTCCGTCGGCGTGGCAAGGCCCATCATCATCGTGCCGAGCACGACGAAGATCAGCACGGCGGAAGGGATGATGCCCATCAGGCACTTCTTCCAGAGCGCCCAGCCGGTCAGCGTGCGCGCGTCCTTCGGCACCGGCGGCACGTGGTCGGGCTTGAAGATGCCGAGCAGGAACGTGTAGCCGGCAAACAGCCCGATCTGGAAAACCGACGGTCCCCATGCGCCCAGATACATGTCGCCGACCGACTTGCCGAGCTGGTCGGCCAGCACGATCAGCACCAGCGACGGCGGCACCAGCTGGGTGATGGTCCCGGACGCCGCCAGCACGCCGGTGATGTAGCGCATGTTGTAGCCATAGCGGATCATCACCGGCATCGAGATCAGCGCCATGGCGATGACCTGGGCCGCGACCGTGCCGGTGATGGCGCCGAGGATGAAGCCGACGATGATGACGGAATAACCAAGGCCGCCGCGGATCGGCCCGAACAGTTGCCCCATCGAATCGAGCATGTCCTCGGCAAGGCCGCAGCGCTCCAAAATCGCGCCCATAAAGGTGAAGAAGGGGATGGCGAGCAAGAGCTCGTTGGAAAGCACGCTGCCGAACACCCGGCCGGGAATCGCCTGAAGGAAATTCAAATCGAAAAAGCCAAGATGAATGGCGAGAAAGCCGAACGAGAGCCCGACCGCGGCCAGCGTGAAGGCGACGGGAAAGCCGATCAGCATGGCCAATACCAGGCCGCCGAACATCAGCGGCGGCATGGCT
>Ga0210394_10002426_pt1 | contig 25625 bp, 23 predicted proteins | sample IncBWC12MmetaG_FD_160121 | JGI IMG/M metagenome (GOLD analysis project Ga0210394, IMG submission 160121) | Forest soil microbial communities from Barre Woods Harvard Forest LTER site, Petersham, Massachusetts, United States - Inc-BW-C-12-M | ecosystem: Environmental > Terrestrial > Soil >...
ACTGGGGTGCGCGGGAACACGTATACTTGTCGTTTGCCATTTGCGTTGGGAGGCAGCATGTACGCGGTGATTCGTAGCGGGGGAAAGCAGTATCGCGTCGAGGCCGGGAAGACTGTGCGCGTCGAGCGCCTCGAAGGCAAGGTCGGCGGGAAAGTGACGTTTGACGTGGTGGCCGTACGCACCGACGAAAAAGACGTCAAGAAGAAATTCGCCGGCGCCGCCGAGGCTGCCAAAGCCAAGGTGACGGGAAAGATTGTGGGCCACGTGCGTGGTCCCAAGCAGAAGGTGCTGAAGTTCAAGACCGGCGGGCAGTACAAGATTCAGCGCGGCCATCGGCAAGGCTATACGTCCGTCGAAGTCAGCGACATTTCACTCTCTTAGGGGTTCGCCATGGCACACAAAAAAGGTGGCGGGTCGTCAACCAACGGACGCGACTCGCACGGACAGCGGCTCGGAATCAAGCGTTTTGGCGGGCAGCTCGTCACGGGCGGAAGCATTCTGGTGCGCCAGCGCGGCACGCCGTACAAGGCGGGGCGCAACGTGGGTCGCGCGAAGGACGACAGCCTCTACGCGCGCATCGATGGCGTGGTGCTGTTTCAAGACAAGGGCGGGAAGGGCCAGTTCATCAGCGTGCTGACGGTCGAAGAGGCCGCCGCCTGGGCAGCCGAGAAGAAAGCTGCCGCGTCTGCCGCTGCTGCCGCAGCCGACTAAATTTTCTGCGTCGCGACTTTTTTGCCACGCTCGTTCAGCGCGACTTTTTGCGCGCATCGCGTTACAGCGCGCCGTTGTCCATGCATTCATATTTTTCCTCGCATCCTTAGCGTATGCTCTCTCTAGCTGCATCTCTCAGCGGGTGATTCGTGTTTGTTGACGAAGCAAAAATACTGGTGAAGGCGGGCGACGGCGGAAATGGCTGCGTCGCGTTTCGCAGGGAGAAGTACGTCCCGCGCGGCGGCCCTTCGGGCGGCGATGGCGGGCACGGTGGCGACGTTTACCTCGAAGCGAATCCGCACGACAACACGCTGCTGCGTTATCGCTACAACCGCGAATTCCACGCGGATCGCGGCGGCCACGGAGAAGGCTCGAATTGCAGCGGGCGCTCGGCTGACGAAATGGTGCTGAAAGTGCCGGTGGGGACGATCGTCTACGATTCCGACAGCGGCGAACAACTTTTTGATTTTACGGCGCCGGGACAGCGATACCTCGCGGCTCGCGGCGGGCGTGGCGGACGCGGCAATGGGAATCCGGCGTTCGTGCGTCCGTGGCATCAAGCGCCGCGCGAGCATGATGATGGACGCCCCGGCGAAGAGCGTCACCTGCGGCTTGAGTTAAAATTGCTGGCTGACATTGGACTCGTGGGATTTCCGAATGCGGGGAAATCCACTTTGATTTCGCGCATTTCGGCGGCGCGTCCGAAGATTGCGGCATATCCCTTCACGACGCTCGAGCCACATCTCGGCGTGGTGTCCGCCGATCCGGACGCCGCGCCCGGTGCGGGCCGCGTGTTCGTTGTGGCCGACGTGCCGGGATTAATCGAAGGCGCGCACGAAGGCGTGGGGCTTGGCACGCGCTTCTTGAAACATATCGAGCGCACGCGGCTGATCGCGCACTTGGTGGATACAAGCGATGCGAACGATCGCGATCCCGTTCACGACTTTGAAATTCTCGAACACGAACTGGCGGCGTTCAGCGCAGGGCTGGCCGAGAAGCCGAGGATGGTGGTCGCGACGAAGCTCGACGCTACGACGAATCGCGGGCACCTCGACGAATTGCGCGCCTTCAGCGCGAAGCGCGGGCTGGAGTTTCACGCGATTTCGTCGGCGAGCGGCGAAGGAATCGTCGAATTGGTGCGCGCGATGGCTGCGGCGCTCGATCGCATTCCGAAGCCGAGCGCGCCAGTGGAAATGGCCGAACAAGCGGCTCCCGAAAAGGCGCGGGCGGTGACCGTAAGCGACGATGCTTCTCGCGAGAGCGAGCGGGAGGGGCGTTGACGACGCATCCTGCGCCTAAAGCGCACGCTCACCAGCATGGGCACGGCGCGGGGCACGCACACGCGCATCGCCGTTCGGTGGCGCTCTTCGGCGGCACATTCGATCCAATCCACGCGGCTCACATCGCCGTGGCGCAAGCGGCGCAGAAACGGTTCCATCTCGACGCGATTTATTTCGTGCCGTCTTCGCGTCCGCCGCACAAAGCAAAACCTGCACTGACGCCGTTCCTGCATCGCTATGCGATGGTGGCGCTGGCTTGCGGCGGCCACAGTAATTTCCATCCCTCGCTAGCCGAAGCGCCCGATGGCGCCGCACCGCACGTTTTCTACACGTACGACACCGTTCGGCGATTCCATCGCGAGCATCCCGACGATCATCTATATTTTATTCTCGGCGCCGATCAATTCCTTGAGATTCCGACGTGGAAGAACTACGAGGCCCTGCTCGATTCCTGTGATTTCATCATCGCGAGCCGTCCGGGATTTCGTTTGGACGCGCTGCGGCTGGTGATCCCGCCGGAAAAGCTTGGCCGAACGCACGGGCACGATGCGCAGAAGATCGCCCTGCGCAAGTCCGCGGTCCATTTGCTCACCACCGTGTCGAGCCACATTTCGTCCACCGAGGTTCGGCATCGCCTGGAGCGGGGCCAAACAATTCGCGGACTTGTGCCCGCGCTCGTAGAGGAATACATTCTGGGACAGGCCCTGTACCGGTGACGTCCAACTCCCTTCGCCAAGAGATTCGCTGGGCCGTAGAAGCGGCTCAGGACAAGCAGGCCGTGGATATTACGGCGCTGAAGCTCACGGGCGCCGGCGCGTTCGTTGAATATTTTCTGCTGTGCTCCGGCTCCAGTTCGCCGCAGATTCAGGCGATCTGCGACGCAATCGACGAACGCCTGCACCGGCACGGGGTGCGGCTGCTGCATCGCGAAGGAAAAGGCGAATCGGAGTGGATGCTGATGGATTACGGCGACTTCATCGTCCACATTTTCAGCGAGCGGGCGCGCGAATATTACGCTCTCGAGCGTCTCTGGCGCTCAGCAGAACGAATCGATTTTCCGGCACCGTCGCGTCCCGGCGAAACGTCGCAGCCGGGATCGAGTGACGGAACATCTGGACGTACATCGACACGTACATCCACTCGAACTTCTTCCGGCACATCCACTCCATGAGGACGACGCGATGAACCGGATGGATGTGCCGTGGATCGCCATCAATCCCGCCTCGCAGCACGTCCTTGAAATCGCGCAAAAACTTTCTGATACCTCTACAACGATCTTAATCACTGGGGAAAGCGGCACAGGAAAAGATCAACTCGCGCGCTGGATTCACGAACGCGGGCCGCGCCACGATGCGCCGTTTTTGAAGATTGATTGCGCAAGCCTTCCGGCCGAACTTGTGGAATCCGAATTGTTCGGGCACGAGCGGGGCGCGTTCACCGGTGCGGTGGCCCGGAAGCCGGGGCGGCTCGAACTCGCAGAAGGCGGCACGATCGTTCTCGACGAAGTCGCTGCACTCGCTCCTGGAATGCAGGCAAAATTACTGCGCGTGCTCGAAGAACGCACTTTCGAGCGTCTCGGCGGGACGGAAACGCTGCGCATCGACGCGCGCCTGATGGCGCTCACAAACACAGACCTGACAAAAGCCGTCGCCACCGGGCGCTTTCGCGAAGATCTTTACTTTCGTTTGGCCGTGCTGGCGATTTCTGTGCCGCCGCTGCGCGAGCGCCGTGGCGATATCGCGCCGCTTGCGGCGCATTTCCTAGCGCGGCTCGGCCCGGTGCACGGCCAGGCCGGCGCGATTCTCGATCCGGCGGCTCTGCGGTTGCTTGAATCGTACGCGTGGCCGGGAAACGTGCGGGAACTGAAGAACGCGATCGAGCACGCGCTGGTGTTTGCGAAAGGTTCGCTTCTTGGGATCGAAGATTTCCCGGGAATTTTGCGCGCTGCCGGCGAAGCTCGCGGCGCGGACGGCCCGATGCGTTCGCTCGAAGACCTCGAGCGCGAGGCCATCAAAGCGACGCTGGAAGGCACGCGATACAAAATCGGCCGCGCGGCTGAGATTCTGGGTATCAGCCGAAAGACGCTACTCGAGAAACGCAAGAAGTTCGGCTTGATTGAGTAAGACCATCGGGCAAGCTTTGGCCTGTCATTCTCAACCGCGCCATGAAAATCCGCCTCGTTATGCTCGGTAAAACGCGCCGCGAAGAAACGCGCGCGCTTCTCGACGACTACGTCGCCCGCATTCGCCACTTCGGCGAAATTGAAATCAACGAACTCCGCGACGCTACGCCTGCCGCGCTGCGCAAACTGCAGCTCGATTCAAGCGCCACGCTGGTATTACTCGACGCCGCGGGAAAGCAGTTCACGTCACAGCAATTCGCGCGGTGGCTAGGCGACTTGCGCGACCGCGGCACGCGTGAGCTCGTTTTTCTGTGCGGCGACGCAGAAGGCTTCCCCGACGAACTCCGCGCGCGCGCGAAGCAGAAAATTTCTCTGTCGACGCTCACCATGCCACACGAGTTCGCCCGCGTGGTCCTCGCAGAGCAGATTTATCGCGCTTTTGCGATTCTCGCGGGTCATCCCTATCCGAAGTAATTGGGCCGCCCAAAATAGAGAGACTCGTCAAAATCACCTGTGAGAAAATCGCGTCATGGGAATTAAGATTTCACACGATGCGGCTGCGCCGAATGCTTCCGTGGAGCTGATGATTACGCGGCCGTTGCCTGATTACGACTTGGACGAAGTGGAAGCGCCGGTTCCGCGCGATGTTGACCCGATGCTTGCGTCGCAAGGATTCAAGGACTTGCTCGATGAAGTGCGCACGATTCTGGAGCGCGAGCTGGCTGGAAGCGGACTCGAAATCGCGCAGCTTACCGGAGCGATTTGCCACGACAAAAATGTCCATCGCCCGGGCGTCTGGGTCGTTCTTCGAGAGCGGGGCGCGGCCAAGGAAATGTCGTCTGCCGCGCGCGAGCGCGTGGCCGCCGTTGCACAAACCATTCGCCAGACTCTGCAGCTGTCCTGACCTTTGCTGAGCCGGGTATTTTTTCAGGCGCTCCTCGCGGCTATTTCTTTTCGGCGATGTCGATGGAAGCGCGCGTGGTTTCCCAATCGAGATGCATCGCGCACGCCGCCCCGGCGTGGTCGAACGAGATCGTGAAGTTCTCGAGCGGCGCAGGAAGCTGCGAGACTTTCATGTCGATACGCGCAAAATCTTCCGCTTCTCCCGGATATGGAACTCCCCACTCGCCGGTTTTCTTGCTGATTACGAGCGTCCACTTGTCCTGAGCGGGAACCGCGAAGATCGTGTAACTGCCGGCAGGCACGTCTTTGCCGCCGACTGTGAGGTTCGTATCCGTGACGAAAGTGGTGGCCTCATTCGCTCCCGCACGCCAAACCTTTCCGTAAGGAACGAGTTCGCCGTAAATCTTGCGGCCTTTCATGCGGGGACTCGAATAGTTGACGGTGATCTTCTTGCCGCCGGAAAAACTGCAGGCGGCTTTCGCCGGAGGGCTAGGACGGTTTGTCTGGCCCATGGAGGAGGTCGCCACGAGGACCAATCCCAAAACGACGACACCAAAAAAGGCTGTGAGTCTTTGCATATTTTCTCCTTGTCTCGCTCGATCGCCTTACGCGCTGCGGAGATTCTCCGCCGTATGCATGGCAGGAGTCAATTCAGAAGCAGCTGCGAGGCGGTGACTTGACGTTTCCACGGCCTACGGCCACTATGTAATTCGTCTTCGGGACTGGCGCGCATGCCGGAAGGCAAGGGACTCTTGATCGTTTATACCGGGCCGGGCAAGGGCAAAACTACTTGCGCGCTGGGCACAGGATTCCGCGCGGTCGGGCAGGGACTGAGGGTCCTGATGGTGCAGTTCATCAAGGGCTCGTGGCATTACGGCGAGTTGGACGCGGCGAAGATGCTTGGCGACGACAAATTCGAAATTCGGCCGATGGGACGAGGATTCGTCAAGCTGGGGGGCGCGGAAACGGACCCGGAGGACGTTCGATTGTGCGAGCAGGCCTGGGAATACGGCCGCGAGCAGATTTACAGCGAGAAATATGATTTGGTCGTGCTCGACGAGATCAACTACGTGATCAGCTATAAAATGCTGGATGGCGAACGTGTCGCCGAGGCGCTCACCAAACGCCCGGAACGCGTGCATGTGATCTGTACGGGACGCAACGCGCATCCGAAGCTAGTCGAAGCGGCCGATCTGGTGACCGAGATGCGGGAAGTGAAACATCCGTACACGAAGGGCATTCTGGCGCAGCGGGGAATCGACTACTAGCCATGGCCTGGTTCAAGCGTGAAAGGAAAAAACTCGATAATCCGACGCCGGTGGAAGAGCGGCGCGTCCGCACCGAAGGGATGTGGACGAAGTGCACCTCGTGCCGCGCGATCATCTGGAAGAAAGACCTCGAAGCAAACTGGGAAGTGTGCACGAAGTGCGATCATCATTTCCGCCTCGGCGCGCGACGGCGTCTCGAACTACTGCTCGATGACGATTTGTGGACCGAGCACGATGCGGACCTCACATCGAGCGATCCTCTCCAGTTCGTCGATACGAAGCCCTACGCGCAGCGCCTGAAAGAAGCGCGCCACAAGCTTGGCATGAACGATGCGATCCTCACGGCCGAAGGAACTCTCAGCGGCCGTCCCGTGATTTGCTGCTCGATGGAGTTTGGTTTCATCGGCGGCTCGATGGGCGCGGTAGTCGGCGAAAAAGTAGCACGCGCGATTGAACTTTCTCTTGCGAACAAGCGGCCGTTGATAATTGTTTCGTGCTCGGGCGGCGCGCGAATGATGGAAGGCGTGGTCAGCCTTATGCAGCTCGCGAAGGTTTCGGCGGCGCTCGCGAAACTGGACGAGGCGCGAATTCCGTTTATCTCGATTCTCACCGACCCGACCACCGGCGGAGTTACCGCCAGCTTCGCGATGCTCGGAGATTTGAATATTGCGGAGCCAGAAGCGCTGATCGGTTTCGCGGGGCCGCGCGTGATCGAGCAGACCATCCGCCAGAAGCTGCCCGAAGGGTTTCAGACCTCCGAGTTTCTCCTCGAGCACGGTTTTCTCGACGCGGTCGTCCCCCGCAAGGAATTGAAGCCTTACGTTTCACAGGCGCTCAGCTTTTTCCTCGACTAGGCATGAACTACGACGCATCCGTGCGCGCGTTGCTGGCGCTAGGCCGCGAACTCAGCGCGCCGCGCCAACCGGCTCGCAGTGACTCCGCCGGCGCGCACGTGCAAAAATTCGGCCTCGAGAACATCACCTCGCTCTCCGCTGTTCTCGGAGACCCGCATCGCGCCGTGCGCTGCGCGCACATTGCCGGCACGAACGGCAAGGGTTCCACCGCCGCGATGCTCGAATCGATCCTGCGAGCAGCGGGATTGCGCACGGGCCTTTACACCTCACCACACCTCGAACGCATCAACGAGCGCATCCGCATCGGCGGCGAAAATATCTCTGACGAAGATTTTGCGGCCGCCTGGACCCGCGTTCACGCCGCGATTGAGTCGCTGATTGCCTCCGCTAAATTGGCCGCGCATCCTACATTTTTCGAATGTGTCACAGCGATGGCGTTTCTTTCTTTCGCGAAACATGCGGTAGATTTTGCGGTGTACGAAGTGGGCCTCGGCGGGCGGCTGGATTCGACGAATATCGTGGCGCCAGAAGTCGCCGTAATCACTTCGATCGATTTCGACCACGAGAATTTCCTGGGACACTCCATCGAAGAAATCGCGCGCGAAAAAGCCGGAATCATTAAACCCGGAGCGTTGGTGGTGAGTTCGGCGGAGCGCCCCCAAGCGCGCGCGGTGATTGCCCAACGGTGCGCGGAAATGGAAGCGCGGCTCGTGGAGGTCGACGCGGCTTGGCGTTTAGACGACGTCCGAGCGTCATCCGACGGATGCTATCGCGCTGTTGCCGCTTCGACGAATTCGGGCGTGCAAATTGTGCTGGAGCCGCCGCTTGCCGGGCGATTTCAACTCCGCAACGCATTGACGGCTGCCGCGGCGGCGCGACTGTTAGCCGAACGCGGCTTCCCTGTCACCGACGTTGCAATCGCGCGCGGGATTGCCGCCGTGCGCTGGCCCGGCCGCCTGGAACGCATCTCCGAACGGCCCGCGGTGTATCTCGATGGAACGCACAATACAGCGGGCGCGCGCGAGTTGCTGAAATTCTGGGAAGAGAACCTCGCGGGGCGGCGAATTTGGCTCGTTTACGGAGCGATGCGCGACAAAGCCGTTGACGAAATCGCCGGCCTTCTTTTTCCCGCTGCCGAGGCCGTGATTCTCACCGAGGCGCGCCAGCCGCGGGCGATTTCTGCTCCGCTGCTTGCCGAAATGGCCGGGCATCACGCGAGAAAATTCAGCGTCGTGAGCGACCCGTTTGAAGCCCTCGATCGCGCCATCGCAATGGCGCAGCCCGAAGATGCCGTCTTTGCAACCGGCTCGCTGTATCTGGTGGGAGATCTACGCAGTCGTTTGGCAAAACGCCCGACTGGCGGAGCCCGAACCGGCAAAGCCTAGCGGCTAAAGTGCGTTCCCGAAGGCTGTAGAAGTCTCCGCCGATTCATACCATTGGCATTCCGATTTCGGCACAAATGTTCGAAACCGCATAGTAATTCGGCTGACAGCGACCGAATTTGTCACCTCGCCTTCCGCCTTGCGTCCCAGCGATGAACACAGCTTTCCCGCCTTCGAACGTAATCGGACGGTGGATCAAAAATAGTTGAAAAACGTGAAACAAATATGGATTTTTCTTCGTTTATTCGCATGGGCGTTGGCAGCGAAACTGCGAATTCATGCGTCTAAGCTGGAAAGGGGCTTGGGAGGAATTCTGAAATGATGCGAGAGGAGAGAAGACAAAAGTTGGAATCGTTCGGGCGCGCCCCAGCTTTGCTGTCCGCTGCCCTGCGCCAGTTTCCAAAAAAAATGTGGCTCTACAAACATTCGCCCGACCGCTGGAGCATTCACGAAATCATCCTGCACCTTGCCGATAGTGAAGCTTCTTCATACGTGCGTTGCCGCCGATTCATCGCGGAGCCCGGAAGCCCAGTGCTGCAATTCGACGCGGCGCGCTGGGCTGGAACTCTCGGATATTTCCATCAGAGCACTCGCGAGGCGCTTGAAATTATTCGCCGCCTTCGCAAGATGACCTACCAGCTGATCGTCACGCTTCCTGAGCCGGTGTGGTCGCACACGGTCGATCACCCGAGAGACGGTGAGATTAATCTGGACCGCTGGATCGAAATCCAGGAACGCCACGTTCCGCACCACATCGAACAGATGAGGCAGAACTACGAAAACTGGCTATCGACACACCCGCCGCGAAAATCCGCTACGCCGTCCGCCAAGTCCAGCATGCCTTCGCGAATGGTTTCGCTGACCGCGGGATTCTGACCCGTCCGCACCAGCGAAATCGCACTTCTCCCGTTGGTCTGCACTTCACGAACGACCTCTGTCCCGCGCCGAACCGGCTCGTGGAATAAGCACCGGAAATCCTCCAATCGTGATACTGGAGCCGGTTGCCGGGCTCAGGCGCCAATGGTAGGATGAGAGCGTTATGAATCTCAATCAACCGCACAAGCCACGCGTGGGAATCCCGTATCGCACACGAAATGAAGAACTTAACAATGTGCGCGGCAAATATGAGAAGTATGTGGAAGCGGTTACGCGCGCCGGCGGCGAGGTGATTGAAATCTCGCTAAAGCAGTCGCCGGAAGCTTTCCGCAATCTCGTCCGGTCTCTAGATGCTATCGTTCTACCCGGCAGCCCGGCGGACGTTGATCCCGCCCTCTATCACGCGCCTCCGCACGCGAAAGCGGCAGCACCCGACAAAGACCTTGAGCAAACCGATGGCGCTCTCCTGAGCCACGCGGTTGCGGAGCACAAGCCGCTCCTCGCCATCTGTTATGGAGTGCAGTTTTTGAATGTCGAGTTTGGCGGCAGCCTGCTTCAACATGTTTCGGCGGAGGATCCCACGGCGGAATTGAAAACGACCATTCCGCATCCGCTCTCGGAACAAAAGGCCTCAGATTTCGTTCACCCCATCCGGATCGAGCCTGGGTCCCGGCTGGCACAATTGGCTGGCGTCACGGAGGCGGCCGTGAATAGCTCACATCACCAGGCGATCCGAACGCTGGGACGCGATCTGCGAATTACAGCGCGCGCGGCAGATGGCGTGGTCGAAGCCGTCGAATGGACCGGCTCTGGAAACTGGATTGTGGGTGTTCAGTGGCACCCGGAGAAAATGGCCGGAGATCCTCTCGCCGAAGCGTTGTTCAACGAATTGGTCGCAGTGGCGCGAAAGGCTCTGGTAGCGCCCTAGGTTGACGAACTCGGAATGCTCGCAGACCCTTTCACTCTTAATTGCTAATCTCTAGCGTCTTTTGGGGGCACCATGATTTCGCTGGCGGGCAAGGCGGCACTGGTAACGGGAGGCTCGCGAGGAATCGGTGCCGCGACGGTGAAGTTGTTCGCGCGCGCCGGCGCGGACGTTGTTTTCAACTACTACCGCAGCCGCGAATCCGCGGAGGCCGTGGAACAAGACGCTCGCAAGCACGGGACGCGCGTCGAATCGCTCAAGGCGGATTTAGCTAAATCCGCTGATGCCAAGAAGCTCGTCGACTTCGCGCGCGAACGCCTCGGCCGCATCGACATTCTGGTGGCTAACGCCGGCATCTGGAACGCTGATGACATACCCATTGAGAAACTCAGCGAGCGCGAGTGGAACGAAATGCTGCGGGTCAACCTTAACAGCGTGTACTCCATCATACATTATGCGGTGCCGCACATGATTGCGCAGCGCGGCGGCCGAATTATCGCCATCAGCTCCACGGCTGGCCAGCGCGGCGAAGCTTTTCATACGCATTACGGCGCCACAAAAGGTGCGATCATCAGTTTCGTCAAGGGCCTCGCCATGGAGTTGGCGCGGCACAACATTCTCGCGAATTGCGTCGCACCCGGCTGGGTGGATACGGATATGTCCGCGGCGGTGTTGCGAACAAAGACCGGATTGAAGTCCGCCGTCGGGGCAATCCCCTTGAAGCGCCCGGGAACGGCTGAAGAAATCGCCGGACCGATCCTTTTCGTGGCGTCCGAGCTGGCAACCTTCATCACCGGTGAAGTGATCAATGTAAATGGAGGCGCGGTCCTGTGCGGATAACGTCACGCTCGATCTGGCTTGCAATTCTCCTGGCAAGTGTGTCGCTCGCGGGAACCTCCCGCGCCGTAGCTCAAGAGCAGGACCAGGACTCGACCGTGCTCATGCCAGACCAGAGCGCAGCCAAAGCCAAACAAATGCTGCGGCAAGTTATAGAGACACTCGGCGGAGCTGCGTATCTGAATGTAAAAGACGTTACCTGCACCGGCCGCCTCAGCCAGTTCGGCCACTCCGGCGAGCTGAACGGCTACGAACACTTCATGGATTACGCGAAACCTCCCGACAAGGATCGCACCGAAAATCTTCCCAAGCGCAACCTGATTGACGTGTTTAACGGCGACAAAGGCTGGGTTCTCGATCGCGGCGGCGTTTCTAGCGCCCCAGAGTCTACCCTCGCCCAGGTTAAGGACGACCAGAAGAAGGATATCGACAACATTCTTCGGCACCGTCTCGATGACAAGGACATTATTTTCCGCTACGCCGGCCCGGATCTTGTGGACTTAAAGGAAGTGGACTGGGTGGAGCTCGTGGACAAAGACAATCGCACGATTCGCATTGCAATCGTCAAGGCCACCCATCTGCCGATTCGCAAGGTCGTCACCACGCGCGATCCCAACACGCGCCTCCGCACCGAAGAAGTGGAATACTACTCCCTGTATCACCCCATTGATGGAGTCATGACGCCTTTCCAGATCACGCGGGAGCGAAACAAAATCAAGGTCTATCAGGCTTTCTTCGACAAGTGCGACTACAACACGAATCTCTCCGATTCGCTCTTCACCAAGGAATCCCTCGACGAACGCTGGCAAGTCGTCGGTAAGAAGAAAATCAACAAAGACAAAAAAGCCGCCGAAAAAAGCAGCGATAGCGGCAAAACTGGCACCAGTCATAACTGACGTCCCCTAATCCGTCACACCGCTGTTTTGAATCCCGCTCAATTGATCGGTTGAAGTCGTCAATTTCCCTCGATGCCGCCGCGTCTCCGTGGCAGAATCCGTCCGGCGTGAACGGCCGGCCGCTGCCGGCCACTCACGCGGAGGCCGCTCATGTTTCCTCGACGCGAATTCATCCACCGCGCAACCGTTGCTGCGGCTCTTTTCGGTGTCCCGCTTGCGCGAGCCGAACAGTTTTTCTCGCAGCAATCCGCGCCGCTTCCGCCCCGTGCGCTGCTCGCAACCGATCCGCGGCGCTACTGGTCCGACTTGCGCCGCCAGTGGCTTCTGGCCCCGGATCGCATCAACCTCAATTGCGGCTCGGTCGGGTGCGTGCCGATGCCCGTGCTTCGCGCAACGATTGATCACATTCTCTACGCCGAAGAATTTCGCGATCCCGAATATCCCTGGTTTGGCTACGAGGAAAGCCCCCGGCTGAAGGAAGTGCACGAAGCCATAGCGGCGTTTTTGCACGTAAGCCGCGACGAACTTGCTCTCGTTCGAAACGCCACCGAGGCGAACAACATCGTCGTCAACGGCCTCGATCTGAAACCGGGCGATGAAGTGCTTCTCACCGATCAAGAGCATCCCGGCGGCCGATGCCCGTGGGAGCAGAAAGCCGCGCGCTTCGGCGTGAAATTGAATACAGTCTCAATCCCCAAGCCGCCGGCAACCGCCGAAGAGATCATCGGCCGATTCGAGAAAGCTCTTACGCCGAAAACCCGCCTGATCTTTTTCAGCCATATCACCACCGCCACCGGTGTCGTGATGCCGGCAAAAGAAATCTGCGCCATGGCACGCGATCGCAGCGTCCTCTCGCAAGTGGACGGCGCGCACGCCATCGGCCAGATTCCGCTCGACCTTCACGACATCGGCTGTGATTTTTACGGCACGAGCCCGCACAAATGGCTGATGGCGCCAAAGGGAACCGGCACGCTTTTCATCCGTGATGACCGCCTGAGGGATCTTTGGGTGAACATCGCTACCGCCAACTGGAATAATTACGATCTGAAGGCGTACCGTTTTTCCTGGTTCGGCACTTCGAATCTTTCCGTGATGGTCGGCCTGAAGGCCGCGCTCGACTTCCACCAGCAGATTGGTCCCGAAATTGTCTACGCCCGCATCCACGAGCTCGCTTCGCAGGTTCGCGAGCGCCTTTTCCATTACCCGCAGCTTCGCATCGTGAATGCCAGCGCCGATCGATTCTACGGCGGTATGGTGACGTTCGAGCCGGACGCGACAAAATGGAAAGGCGATTTCAAGCGCGTCCTCGAACTGTGCGCCGCTCGAAATATCCGCATTGCGGGCGCGCCGGATCATATCCGCATCGCAACCCATATCTTCACCCAGCCCGCCGAGCTTGACGCTTTCTACGACGTACTCACAGCCGGGCTTGCATAACGGTTACCTCGTTTTCAAGCGTCCTTGCGTCACGATGGCTGATTCCGCACCGCGCGAGGTATAATCGAGGGATGCGAACGACCCAAAAATCGCCACAGATGCACGGCACAACGGTTTTGTGCGTCCGCCGGGACAACAAAGTCGTGCTGGCCGCCGACGGTCAGGTCACTCTGGGCGACGGCGTAATGAAGCACAACGCGAAGAAAACTCGCAGGCTGTTCAATGACAAAATCGTGGCAGGCTTCGCAGGCAGCACCGCCGACGCGCTTTCGCTCTTCCAGCGCTTCGAAGGAAAGTTGCAGGAATATCACGGGAACCTCGCGCGCGGCGCCGTCGAACTGGCGAAAGAATGGCGCACCGACCGCTCGCTCCGCCATCTCGACGCTCTGCTGATCGTCGCCGATGCCAAAGGAACGTTCCTTCTCTCCGGCAACGGTGACGTAATCGAGCCGGATGATGGCATCTGCGCCATCGGCTCCGGCGGACCCTACGCCCTGGCGGCTTCGCGCGCTCTCGTTAAATTCACAAAGCTCAGCGCCAAGGACATCGCCCAGGAAGCCATGCGCATCGCCAGCGAAATTTGCATCTACACCAACGCTAATTTCAGCATCGAAGAACTATGAGCGAAAAATCGGAGAAAGACATGGTGATCTACTTGTCCGGAGAATCGCAGCCCGCGGACCCGGAACCGCTTCCGTCTTTCGACGAGCTGACGCCGCGCGAAATCGTCATCGAGCTCGACAAATACATCGTCGGGCAAAACGCCGCGAAAAAGGCCGTGGCCATCGCGCTGCGCAATCGCGTTCGCCGCCAGAAACTCGCGCCTGAGCTCGCCGAAGATATCCTGCCGAAAAATATTCTGATGATCGGCCCCACCGGCGTCGGAAAAACAGAAATCGCCCGCCGGCTCGCACGTCTCGCGGGATGCCCGTTCGTTAAAGTGGAAGCTTCGAAGTACACCGAGGTGGGATACGTGGGCCGCGACGTGGAATCCATGGTCCGCGACCTTGTCGAGACTTCGATCGACATGGTTCGCGAGGAAAAACTCGACGAAGTAGCGGAACGCGCCGAGCAGTCCGCCGAAGAACGCCTGCTGGACCTGCTGCTGCCCGCGTCGCCCGCGCCCGTTGACGCCAATCCCGCCGCCGAAGCGGCCCGCAAAGAACAGGTGCAGCGCACGCGCGAAAAACTTCGCGCGCAGCTTCGCGAAGGGAAGCTCGATCAACGCATGGTCGAAGTGGAAGTCCGCGAGCGCTCGATGCCGGCCTGCGAAATTGTCACCAACCAGGGCGTCGAGGACATGGACATCAACGTCAAAGACATGCTCTCCGGCATGTTCGGCCAGCAAAAAAAGAAGCGCAAGATGACGGTCTCCGAAGCGTTCGACTACCTGATCCAGGAAGAAGAGAACCGCCTCATCGACATGGATCAAGTCACGCGCATCGCCGTCGATCGCGTCGAACAGATGGGCATCCTCTTCGTCGACGAAGTCGATAAAATAGCCGGCCGCGAATCGGGCCACGGCCCGGACGTCTCGCGCGAAGGCGTGCAGCGCGACATTCTTCCGATTGTCGAAGGCACTACCGTCAACACGCGATACGGCATGGTTCGCACCGATCATATTCTTTTCATCGCCGCGGGCGCGTTCCACACCACCAAGCCGTCGGACCTGATTCCCGAGCTGCAAGGGCGCTTCCCGATCCGCGTCGAGCTCAGCTCGCTAACGGAAGCGGATTTTATCCGCATCCTCACCGAGCCAAAAAACGCTCTCATCAAGCAATACATCGCGCTGCTCGATACCGAGGGCCTGAAGCTGACGTTCACCGAAGATGCGGTAGCCACGATTGCGAAGTATGCGGCTCGTGTCAACGAGCACACTGAAAACATCGGGGCGCGCCGCTTGCATACGATTCTCGAAAAAGTGCTCGAGGAAATTTCCTTTGAAGCCCCCGAAATGAAGAAGAAAACGGTGAAGCTCGACGCCGCTTACGTCCAGAAACAGCTTGCGAATATCGTGAAGGATCAGGACCTGAGCCGCTACATCCTCTAGAAAATTTAAAATGGACAACCGAGAATGGGGCCCCGCTTGTCGGCCATCTGCAAGAAAGAAGTCGCCGCTGGTTCCCGTTCTCTATTCGCTCGTTTCTGTTTTTGTGCTCTCGTTTTTCATTGGCGGATGCGCCGCTCCCGCTGAACCTGTTGAGCGCAAGCCGCAGGTACCCGTGGCCGTCGCGGACCTTGCAGCCACGCAATCCGGCAACAGCGTAATCCTGACGTTCGCGCTTCCGAAAGAAGCCGTCGACCGCCATCCCCTCAAACGGCCTCCGGCAGTTGAAATCTATCGAGCGGTTCGCCCCGCTTTGCCGGCTGCCGATATTTCCGGAGTCGACTGGACTCCAAAACTCATTGCCACAATTCCTTCTGAGATGATCGGCCACTACGCCGACGGCGGCCGCGTCCGGTATCTGGACACCCTCGCGCTGTCGGATTTCCCGCCTCACGGCGACATCGTCGCGAATTACACAGTCCGAACGCGTTCCTCGGTGAAGCGCGAATCAGAAGATTCGAACCTCGCCACTCTTCCCGTGTTTCCCGCATTCGAAGCGATCGCGGACCTGAAACCCGAAGTCACGCACGCAGGCGTCGCGCTCTCGTGGACGCCTCCCCAGAGAACTTTTACCGGTTCCGCACCGCCTCTTGTCGGCTATCACATTTATCGCGCCGAGGTAAAAGCCGAAGCGGCTGTGCAAGCACCCGCAACTGGCGCCCTCACCGGAGCGTCTAAGGTGAATGTGCCACTCACGCAAATTGCCTCCACAACCGCGCCCACCTACATCGACACGCAGGCTCAGTTCGATCACACTTACGCCTATTCCGTTCGCAGCGTAGCTCAATATCCGAACACAGCTCTGGAATCCGCCGACTCGAATTCCACAATCGTGACGCCGAAGGACGTCTTCCCGCCGACCGCACCTCAAGGCCTGGTGGCGGTCCTCGTCCCGGCGCAGGGTGAAACGCCCGCTTATCTCGAACTTTCCTGGGCGATCAGCGCGGAGGCCGATATCGCGGGCTACAACGTGTATCGAAGTGAACAGGATGGCGCCGCTGGAACACGTTTGAACGCCGAACTGTTGCGCACCCCTGCATTTCGTGATACTTCCACAATAGCCGGTCGCCGTTACTCCTATTCCGTCACCGCGGTGGATCGCGCTGGAAATGAGAGTCCGGCCAGCGACGCAGTTTCTGCGGGTATCCCGGCAGAAAGCCAACCATAGCCATGATCGAACCTGTTATTACGGAGCGTCCGGCGCAAGCGGAAGTGACTCATCCCGCAATCTCTACCGGCCTTTACACCGGTGCCTTATTGATGATTGTCATGCTCGGAGCCCTAGTAGCCGCCAACCGCATTCCCGGCCTGGACAAATATGCTCTGGAACGAAATGGTGCGTCGTACTCTCTGTTTGCTCTTTTCATGATGATTCCCGTACTCCGGTTCCTGAAGCGGCCTCTTCAGTTATTCGGCTCAGCGGTGATCGGCTGGACCATCTTCGTCCTCGGCTACGACTTCGCCGGAATGTATTTCCCGAATCTGTTTCAAGTTCTGCGGACTCCGTTCCAGGTGCTCATCGAAGGGGCGATTTTCTACGGAGTGTGCGCCGTCGGCTCCTGGGTGGGCGAGATGGCCCTCCACGCGCGCCATCATGCGATCGCGCCGCGCCGCCGCCGTTCCGACAGTTATACACATCACAGTTCCTGAAGGTGGGCCACGCGCGCTCTTTCTGGCTGCTCTATTGATTAAATCGTCCGCTCGAAGAACTAATTACGCGCCTACCGTCCGGCCAAATCTATAATTCAGGTGCGAAATTTGCTGTCGGCTGCGTGTTGCTCTAATCGTCAGCGAGTTTTCTTTTGGGTCGCACATGTAGCGCGCAAGCGACTAGATTCATTTTGAGACCCTGGTGTCCATGAAAGAATTTCTGTCGGATTGGCACAATCTGCTTCCGCTGGCCGGTTTCGTCGTTCTGGCTGTGATTGGAATTGTTTTCTGGCTGCGCCGCAAACCCGAAGATGCGGCTGAAATCGAACGTCAGCGCCGCGCTTATTTGAATCGCGTTGGAAGGATCGTCGAAGGCCAGGTGCTCGAAGTAGTCGAGCATGCAGGCGGCGGCCCGGAGCCCAAGCGCCCTAGAAAAATTTCCAAACAACTCGCCGCGGCAACGCTAAACGGCAACCAGCGCCTTCTTTACTACACCTATTCCATTTCGGGAGTAACCTACGAAACCGCTCAGGATATTACTGGTCTCGAAGAGCGCCTTCATCTGACGCGCGTCGCCGCTGGCCAAACCGCCAGCGTCAAATACGATCCCTCGAATCCCAGCAATTCCATCCTTCTCGCTGACGATTGGTCGGGTCTGCACTAATCACCCCTGCGCGAAGAGGCTCGCGCCGAGCGCGGAGAATATCGCTTAAATTTCCCTAGCAAGCGCGTTCGAGTCGCGCTTCTCACCCTGAAACGTGGCCAGCGTCTAAAAATCAGCCATGTGCCGCTGCTAGTGATAAAATTTGCAGCGTCCCGGAGGATCGCGATGAAAGTAGTCCAAAACCAGTCTTCTCGCGCAGGATGTCGTCTGAGACTCACCAATTCGACGCGCCTCGCTTCGCTTGCTTTCGTGGTCCTCGTATCGACAGCCGGGCCGGTCCTCGCACAGGAAAGCGCGAAGCCATCCGCTCCGCAGAGCGCTCCGCTGATGGACCCGGGCCTTTACTCAGCCATGCGCTGGCGGATGATCGGACCGCACCGCGGCGGCCGCGTTTCCGCCGTCGCAGGCATTCCCGGCGACGCAGCGGTCTATTACATGGGCACGCCCGGCGGCGGTGTTTGGAAAACCACCGATGGCGGCGCCGTGTGGACTCCCATCTTCGATCGCGAGCGCGTAGCCTCTATTGGGGCGGTGGCAATCGCGCCGTCGAATTCCAACATCGTTTACGTCGGCACCGGCGAGCAAACCGAAGGCAACGGGATGTACAAATCCACCGACGCAGGCTTCACGTGGACGCACATCGGCCTCGACGATTCGCATTACATTTCTTCCGTGATCATCGATCCACGCAATCCGGACATTGTCGTCGTGGGCGCGCTCGGACATCCCATCCTGGGTGTCGCGGCCAACAAAGCGGAACGCGGCGTTTACAAATCCACCGACGGCGGCAAGACCTGGATGCGAACGCTTTTCAAGGACGAAAAGGCCGGCGTTTCGGACATGGTCGCTGATCCCGGCAATCCTCGCGTGCTCTATGCGGCGCTTTGGCACCCGCGTGATTTTTTCGGCGACGCTTCCGATAAACAGGATTCCTGGATTTACAAGTCGATCGATGAAGGTTCCACGTGGAACCCGGTCGGCACCGCGGGCCTTCCTACCGAGCCGCTCGACCGCGTCGGCATCGCCGTCGCTCCCGGTGATCGCGGACGCCGCGTCTTCGCGATCTCAGCTCGCGGCCTCTATCGCTCCGACGACGCGGGAAGCACTTGGCGCAAAATCACAACCGACGCACGCATCACCGGCAACGGTTACATCTGCCGCGTTTACGTCGATCCGCGCAATGCGGACACGGTCTACACGATGCAAACCACCACGTATCGCTCGCTCGACGGCGGTAAAACCTTCGCGGCATTCAAAGGCGCTCCCGGAGGCGATGACTATCACGTTCTCTGGATCGATCCGCAGAATCCGCAACGCATGATTCTCGGCGTCGATCAAGGCGCCACTATCAGCCTCAACGGCGGCAAAACCTGGAGCGATTGGTTCAACCAGCCCACTGGCCAGTTCTATCACGTCATCACCGACAACCAGTTTCCCTACGTTGCCTACGCCCCGCAGCAGGATAGCGGCACCGCCGCCGTCCCAAGCCGCAGCGACTATGGCGTAATCACCTATCGCGACTGGTTCTCGATTGGCGGCTTCGAGTTTTGTTACATCGCTCCCGACCCCGCGAATCCAAACGTCGTCTATTCCGGCGGTTGGTACGGCAGCGTCGTGCGCTTCGATAAAATCACCGGTCAGATCGCGCACGTCTTCGTTCGCAGCACCACGCAGCGCACGTCTCAGATGCCGCCACTCGTGTTCTCGCCGCAGGATCCGCACACACTTTACTTCGGCACGCAAAATGTTTTGAAGACCACTGATTCAGGCGAAAGTTGGCAGATGATCAGCCCCGATCTTACGACAAAGCCGGAGCCGCCCGCCGCCGCGCCTGTGAAGGGAGCCGAACTAGTCCCGCCGAGTATCGAGCCAAAAGACATGTCGCCCCGCGATGCGCGTCGCGTTGAAAACGACCGCGATGCCGAGGAAGCGCGCGAGCGAGCACGAGACGCCGAAGGCGCCGCGGGCAACAAATTCGATACCGATTCCTTCGCCTACGAAATGGACGACAACGACAAGGATTTCGACGCCGAGCAAGGTCCGCGCGGCGGCGGGGCTCTCACGGTCCTCGCGCCTTCCACAGTTGCCGCCGGCGTCATCTGGGCGGGCACCACAAATGGAATCATCCAACTCACGCAGGACGGCGGGCAGTCCTGGCAAAAAGTTTCGCCGCCCGATCCCAGCGGCTTCATAAGCACGATTGAGCCATCGCACTACGACTCGAATGTCGCTTACACCACCGTCAACGTCCAGGCTGATTTGACGCCGCTGGCATATCGCACGCGCGATGCCGGAAAATCGTGGCAGAAAATCACGAGTGGCTTCGAGCCGGGCTGGATCGTCCGCGTTGTGCGCGAAGATCCTATACGCAAGGGCCTTCTGTATGCCGGCACCGAAAATGCCGCGTACGTTTCATTCGACGATGGCGACCACTGGCAGTCGCTGCAACTCAATTTGCCGACCGCCACCATTCGCGATCTCGTCGTCCACGATAACGATCTCGTCATCGCCACTTACGGCCGCGCTCTCTGGGTTCTCGACGACATATCTCCGTTGCGGCAAGCCAGCGTGCAGTTGGCAAGTTCAGCTGTCGATCTTCTGCGTCCTTCCACAGCAATCCGCACCCGGTGGGACAACGACCAGGAAACGCCGCTTCCGCCTGAATTTCCGGGCGGCGACAATCCGCCGGACGGCGCCATGTTCTACTACTACCTGAAGTCTCCTCCCACCGATCCCATCGCCCTCGAAATCCGCGACGCGCAGGGCAATCTCGTCAAGCGCTTCACCAGCGAAAAGCCCGCGCCCGACACGGTCGTCAAAAATGTTCCCGACTACTGGTTCGCGCCGTTACCGCAGCTAACCACGAACGCAGGCCTCAACCGTTTCGTTTGGGATCTCCACTACGATTCTCCGCCGGCTCTGCAATACAGCTACTACGGCAACACGCTCGACTACCTCGAATACACGCTCTCCGGCCACGCCGTTGCCGGCAATACGCCGCGCGAACAAACCGTCGGCCCGCTCGCCGTCCCCGGCGAGTACAAAGTCGTTCTCATCGCGGGAGGCCAAAAGCTCACCCAGCCGCTCACCATCGCGCTCGATCCTCGTGTTCACGTCTCACGCTCCGATCTGGTTCTACAGTTCGAAGCGGCCCAAAGAATCAGTGCCGGCTTGAAATCCAGCTTCACCGTTTACAACGCAGCCGCGCCGCTGCGCGCCGCTATCGCAGACCGCATGAAGATTCTCACTGTGGCCGAAAAAGAAAAACCCGAAGCTCCTAAACCCGCCAAGACCGCCAAGGAACCCGACGCCGCCGAACGTGCCAAGGCCACCACTACGGGCAGCACCGGTGCCGCCAAAAGCACCGCCTCCGATGTTCAAGCAGCCGCGCCCAAGGATAGCGAAGCGCTCGCAGCCCTGAAACAGTTCGCTGCCAAATTCGACACCATCATCAACGGCACCCGCACCGCTCCCGGCATCGGTCCCATCAACCGCGATCTTGCTCGCATCGATTTCATGATCGAAACCGGCGACGCCGCGCCGGCCGACGCTGCCCAAGTCGCAATTCGCGATTCCTGCGCGTCTCTAACGACCAACATCGCGCAATGGCAGGATCTAAACTCAAAGACGCTGCCCACTGTAAACGCAATCCTCGACAAGCAGAAAATAGCCCCGCTTCCCGCTGCGGCGCCCACCATGGCCGACCCGCCCGGGGTTCCACTCGACGCCTGTTCGCCCTAGGCGCACGCGCGCAAGAGCGGCTCCAGACGCGGCGTTAAGTTTTTTTGTGTATGCTATGCGGCGTAAGCGGAGGTGCGTGTTGATTCGAGTTTACAAAGTTAGTCTGGCTGCGTTTGCGCTGCTCATTCTTGCTTTAAGCGCGCGTGTCAGTGACGCGCAGCAATATCCGCTAAGCACCTACCAGGAAATGCAGTGGAGAATGATAGGCCCCTTCCGCGGCGGAAGAACGCGCGCCGCCACGGGAGTGGCGACACAGCCAAATGTTTTCTACGTAGGCCAAGGCGACGGCGGCGTTTGGAAATCAAATGACTACGGTCGCACCTGGATGCCCATCTTCGACGATCAGCCCTCGCAATCCATCGGCGCCATCGCCGTAGCTCCGTCAGACCCGAACATTATCTACGCCGCCAGCGGCGAGGGCCTTCAACGCCCCGACCTTTCCGTGGGTGATGGAATTTACAAGTCCACCGATGCGGGAAAAACGTGGACTCACCTCGGCTTGCGCGACGCCCAGCAGATTCCCGCGCTGGTTGTGGACCCGCGCGATCCGAATCGTGTTTTCGCGGCGGCGCTTGGCCATCCTTATGGCCCAAACAAAGAGCGCGGAATTTTTCTCTCCACCGATGGCGGGCAAACGTGGAAGCCATCTCTCTACAAAAATGAAGATACCGGCGGCTCGGACGTTCAGTTCGACCCCACAAATCCGGATGTGATGTACGCCTCGATGTGGAAAGTCCGCCAAGGCCCGTGGGAAGACGGCAACAAGTACGACAAAACCGGCGGCGGCCTTTTCAAATCCACCGACGGCGGGGCCAGCTGGCATCCGCTAACGAACGGCCTGCCAACGAACGTCGTGCAAATCTACGTGGCCATCTCTGCAAGTCAGCCAAGCCGCCTGTATGCCACGGTCGGCACCACAGATCGCGGTGACTACGCCTCCGGTGCGGGGCTCGGTGTTTATCGTTCCGATGACGGCGGCGAAAACTGGACTCGCGCGACCTCCGATCCGCGGCCGGCTTTCCGAATCGGCGGCGGCGATTTGCCGGTGCCAAAAGTTGACCCCAAAAATCCCGACGTCGTCTACAGCACCAGCATCGTCACCATGCGCTCCTCCGACGGCGGAAAAACCTGGCTCAGTTTTCGCGGCGCGCCCGGCGGCGACGACTATCAGAACATCTGGATCAATCCCATCGACCCGAAGATCATTCTCCTGGTCAGCGATCAGGGCGCGCTCGTCACCGTCAACGGCGGGGAATCGTGGAGTTCCTGGTACAACCAGCCAACCGCGCAGATTTACCACGTCGGCGTGAGCAACACGTTTCCGTATCGCGTCTGCGGCGGACAGCAGGAAAGCGGCTCGGTGTGCATTTCCAGCCGCGGCAACGATGGCACCGTCACATTTAGAGATTGGCATCCGGTAGGCGCCATCGAGTACGGATACGTCGCTCCCGATCCGCTCGATCCCGACATCATCTATGGAGCCGGCCGGAAGGAAGTCTCGAAATTTCACTGGAGCACCGGCCAAGTACAGAACATTACGCCGATTCCCGACGCCGGCACAAAATATCGCGCCGACCGCACCGAGCCAATCATGTTTTCTCCCGTCGATCCACACATTCTTTACTACGCGACGAATGTTTTATTCAAAACCACAAACGGCGGCGAATCCTGGCAAGCGATCAGCCCTGATCTCACGCGCGAGAAGCCCGGCATCCCAGCAAACCTCGGCAATCTAGCCGCGGACGACGCCAAAGCAGAAAAGCAGCGCGGAGTCATCTACTCGCTCGCTCCATCTTTCAAGGACGTAAACACGCTCTGGGCTGGAACCGACGACGGCCAGTTCTGGCTCACTCGCGACGCAGGAAAAAATTGGGCGAACATCACTCCTCCGGATCTAACTCCCTGGAGCAAAGTCACGCAGATGACCGCTTCACATTTCGACGAGCAGTCCGCATACGCCTCCGTAAGCCGCTTCCGCATCGACGATCTTCATCCTTATATCTATCGCACGCACGATAACGGCAAAACGTGGCAGCTAATCACCACTGGCCTCCCGGACAACGCTCCAGTCGACACCGTGCGCGAAGACCCAGTCCGCAAAGGTCTCCTCTTCGCCGGCACCGAAACCAGCGTCTGGGTTTCCTTCGACGACGGCGACCGCTGGCAATCGCTGCAATTAAATTTGCCCCATACGTCCATGCGTGATCTCTGGATCCACGATGACGATTTGATCGTCGCCACCCACGGTCGCTCCTTCTGGATCCTCGACGACATCACGCCACTACGCCAAATCGGCCGAATAGCAACTGGAACTTTTCAAGTTGGAGGAGTAGCTGTAGGTGGGGACTTCTATCCGTTCAAGCCAGCTCTCGCTTACCGCGTCAAGCGCGACACTTACACGGACACTCCGATGCCGCCAGATGAGCCGATGGGGAAAAATCCCCCCGACGGCGCGATCATCGATTATTTCTTGGGTCCTGACACTAAAGGGCCGGTAACGCTGGAAATTCTCGATTCTCGCGGCGTCGTAGTTCGCCGCTACGCGAGCACAGATCAACCGGACGTGACTCAGGAGCAGCTCGAAAGACAGTTGATCCCATTGTATTGGTTGCAACCGCAGCCGGTTCTTTCCACCGCTCCGGGAATGCACCGCTGGGTTTGGGATCTCCACTATCCGGCGCCCGATTCCACGAGGCACGAATATCCGATTTCAGCTGTTCCTCATGAAACTCCGCGTTTGCCACTTGGCCCGGCAGCGCTTCCCGGCGAATACGCCGTCACGCTCACCGCAGACGGGCGCGGCTACAACACCACGCCTCTCACAGTAAAAATGGATCCGCGCGTAAAAATATCCCCGGCAGCATTGGAACAGCAATTCAAAGCGGAAACCCGCCTCGCATCGATGATGACCCGCAGCACCCACGCCATCATGGAGGCCCGCTCGCTTCACGACCAACTCGAAAAACTCGCAAGCCACGCAAGCACCACGCTAAGTGCATCAATCAAGGATCTGGAAAAGAAAACCTCGATCATTTTGGACGGGGCCGGTGGAAATGCGGCCAGCGCGACCGCAGCCGCCCCGGCGCCAACTCTAACCGCCGTCAACGGCTCGGTAACCACCCTGTACAACGAAATCGATCGCGCCGACGCCGCGCCAACATCCCAGCAGACGGAAGCGGTAACGAAAATCGATAAAGATTTCGAAGCCGTAACCAAGCAATGGGCCGACCTGAAATCCCACGACCTGCCAGCCCTAAATCTCCAGTTGAGCGCCGCCGGCCAGCCGGAAATTCATCTCGATTCGCACGGTGAAGCAAAAGAAGACGAAGGCCAAGACATCGACTGACGAGCTGGAACCGCGGGTTTGACTTACCTCCAGCGCACGGCCTAAGCTATGCGCCACTCATGACGGACTCCTCTCCTATCGGGCAGACCATCTCCCACTATCGCGTCATCGAAAAGCTCGGTGGTGGCGGCATGGGCGTCGTCTACAAGGCGGAAGACACGAATCTCGGCCGCAACGTTGCTCTCAAATTTCTTCCAGATGACTTGGCCAAAGACCCAGCTGCGCTCGAACGATTTCGCCGCGAGGCGCGCGCCGCCTCGGCGCTGAATCACCCCAACATTTGCACGATTCACGAGATCGGCGAAGAGAATGGGCAGACCTATCTCGCGATGGAATGCCTCGATGGCCAGACGCTAAAGCATCGCATCGCGGGCCGTCCCCTGGATTTGGAACTGCTCCTCGATCTCAGCGTCGAAATCGCCGACGCTCTCGACGCCGCCCACAGCAAGGGAATCGTTCACCGCGACATCAAGCCCGCCAACATTTTTGTCACCGAGCGCGGCCACGCCAAGATTCTCGACTTCGGCCTCGCCAAGCAGATTCGCCTCGCCACAGTTCACACGATGACGCAAGACGCTGCCCTCTTGACGGCGGGCGTTCGCCCGGAAGATCTCACTAGCCCCGGT
>Ga0210394_10002428_pt1 | contig 25606 bp, 20 predicted proteins | sample IncBWC12MmetaG_FD_160121 | JGI IMG/M metagenome (GOLD analysis project Ga0210394, IMG submission 160121) | Forest soil microbial communities from Barre Woods Harvard Forest LTER site, Petersham, Massachusetts, United States - Inc-BW-C-12-M | ecosystem: Environmental > Terrestrial > Soil >...
TTTTTTCGATTAAGGAGAAGACCAGTTAAACCGGCAGTCAGCATGAACAGCAATTCGGGCTCGGGCGTGGTAACCGGAGGAGGCGTCGGGCCGCCACCGCTAACCGGAACAGTCGGAGGAATTATGATGCCGCCTCCCGGACCGCTGGGACTGCCTGTAGGAGTTAAGATTCCGGATATTGGAGACGATGGTAAAGGAAACTGCATAGCCATCGTAGCTCCGCTGGGCAACGCGGCCTCCTCGGGCAGATCCAGCGCCTCCTCAGGGACCTCAAACAATGGCTCTACAGCCAGCACCGGACCACTGGGTGTTTCCGATACGCGGTTCCCACACCGCGTTCTGGCCATGTACTCGCCATCGGTAACCAGGGTTTCTCCACTGGGAACTCTTAATTGTTTCTTCGACCAAAACACCCTGGCGCCCAACCTGTAGGATACGTACAGTAAGTGTCCTTTACCTAAGTGAGCGATTCGCGCTCTTTCCACGTCAAAACCCTTGTAATGATTTGCAACCACAGGATCACGCGCAATTGAATTTCGCAAATCCGCAGCGCTTTCGATGCCGCCGGGAATCACGGAATAGGGATAGACCCGGCGTGAAGACTTATTTTCATCGCCTAAGATTTCCAGAGGTTCTTGGCCACTCAAGGATTGGAATGAAGCAGCGTAGGACGGAGCAATCTGATTTCGTCCCCTTGGAGCCAGAGCGATCCACGCCGTACATATCGCTAAAATTAGGATTGCCAGCGGTCCAAGAAGCCCGAGACCAATCTTTCCTGCGTGCTTCTCCTCTAGCTTTCCCAACTGCTCCGTCTCTATTCGTGTGTCTCCTTCTTGTCGATTCCCTCTCCGGTCACAGTTTTTCATTTGTCGTTGCGCACACACGACCAGAGACAATTTATTCGTAGTGCGGGTCTTGTCCCGCAAGTCGCGCATCACACGGGCGAACGACACCGATGTCATCCGAAGATCTGTACAGAGTTGCTTGTCGGTTTTTCCGGCGACGAGTCCCCGCAGTATGAACGGCCCATCAGTCGCGTTATGAAATGGTTCTCGTAGGGCCTCTGCATGCGTGGGATCGTCGTCGGTTAGTAGCAGAGTTCGTATATTTGCCGCCTTCGGAGTCATACCCCAATCTGCATGTTGTTCGTATTTGGAACTGTCCACTTCGGTACACTTTATCCAAAGAGTACAATCGCGCCCGCCTTACGAGGGACGTTTCAACTGGGGTATTCCGGTTGTGCGAGCGCCGGTAACAATGTCAATGCGAACGTCGCGTGCCAAGCCCTGCGGCTCTCATCGGTGCTCTCGCAATGGCGGTATCGGAGGGGATGAACGGGTGCTCTACGCCTCGCCGCTCTCCTCACCAGAGGGCAGCACACACTGGTGCCACTCATCGTCCTCGGCGTGGGAACCGCAGAACCGTCTCCCTCACTTCAGGCAATGAAATGTCGCTGGGTTACCGCACGGCTCGTCGTCAGGCGATACGCCCTGACACAACCCCGCCAGGCCCGCGCTCTTGAATGCCTTTTCTTTCATTGCAGAACCTTTTTGGACAAAGGCGGGTGAGTCCCGTGCTTGACCACTGGAGGCAGGGATTCGAAACTTCAGCGCTGTTCGGCTAGCCGCATATATTCTTGTGTTCGGGATGAAACGCAATGGGGAACCTAGCGGTTCCCCATTTGCGTCACTTTGCTTTTGCACGGCGAGATCCGCAAGAGATGCCGCCTGCGAACACCGCAGCAGCGGTGTTGTTTTAAGCTGTGATTGGTCCCAGATCCGGTGGAGTCATGCCTCCTCCGCAGCTCTAGAGCTAGTTTCCTTTTACCTCCGTATGAATCGAAATGCAACTATTTCCGCTCAAAATCAACAATAACGAGCGAGGGCCTTTCGGCCAAGGAATTTGCACCGGGGGGCATCGAGATGATCATGCTGGCACATTCAGAACTTTCGCTGAATATCGCAATCAGAGACTTCTTCTAAAGCTCGCGTAGAAAAAATCGAACCGCTGGGGCGGACCTTTGTCAGGAAGAATAAGCCGATGAATTTCTGCTTGCATGCGATCAAGATCCTATGACGGTCGACTGAGGCCTCAATTGAAGTTATTTCCGGGCAATTTTCTCGTCAGCCTTCAGATGTCCGTTGAACCAATCGATGACCCTGTTCCAATAGTCCAAGACATGGCGATTCCCTGCGGCCATGTTCCCACCCATAAAAGCGAAAGGAAAACCACCCACCCAGAAGCAGAAAGACCCGCTCGAAAGCGTGCTCGAGATATCGTCTGATGTAGCGAGATATGAGCAGTCAAACGCACAGAGGAAAGGTCAAAATATCAAGTTCCCAAACACAACCAATGCGAGAGCTACAAAGGCTCCCACCACAATGGCAAACACGAACCAGTTTGCACGATCACGGGGGTGCGTTTTTGGCAGCCCCAACATGTGTATTGCTGGGTCAGTCTGATCTAGCAAGTTCGCCTGATGTCGCTGGGTCGTCGCGTGCGGCATGGGAAAAGATTAGCACTGGCCTATGGTGGAGAAAGGTGTACCTGAGGGGTATGTATTTAAAACGTTAACGCTTCGACGCCAGCCTTCGGTTCCCCAGGTCTTGATCGGGTTTGTTACGAATTTCCTTGATACTTTGGGGATTGGATCTCTTGCGACCACCACAACGCCCTGCAAGTTGACGCAAATGGTTCCTGATCAAAGACTTCCGGGACTGCACGATCCTCCAGGCTATCCTTATATATATCGCTGGTGGAAGTCGATCTCCGGACTTTGATTCTTCTAATCGCATCGGCTGTTCTTGGCGCCTGATCAGGGGCAGGAACCGTGGCAAGACTTCGGGGGAGAGCAGTACCGCTGGGCCCAGGTTCTGCGCTTGTTGTGTCGGTCGGTTTTCTGACCATGGCCGAGTTTTATCTTTTCCCTGCTGGCCGAAGCAGGCTCTCTCTGGAAGGGCCCGGCTTCTCGACGCGATGCTGGGATGTTGCGTATTTATGAAGCCATTCGTATTCGCGCGAATGTGCACAGTCTCCATTCGACAACAGGGCCCTCAGGTGCAATCACGGCGAAGAGCAATCAGCAGCTGCGGTTCGACTTGACAAGAAACTTAGCAATTTGCTAAGATTAAATTGTGCAGCTCATCGGCAAGCATTTGATCGAGGCCGCGCAAAAGAAGCACTCGACCTGGAAGGGCGCTCTGGGGTCGTGGGTAAGAATCGTCGAAGGTGTCGATCCGCCGTGGAATAATTTTCCTGCTGTTAGGCGAACGCGCAAGGATGCTGATCTAGTTGGGAGTTTCGTAATATTTAACATAAAGGGCGATGACGCTAGGCTCATATCCTACATAAACTACGAGATGGGAACGGTCACTGCCCTGGCTGTATTGAGCCATCAGGACTACGACAAGGGAGGGTGGAAAAATGCCTGTAATTGCTGAACGACTGCCAGCAAAGTATCTTGTCAAAGAAGAGGCTCCGAAGATCATTTCTTCCGCCCAGCAACACCAAACCTATATTTCCAGGCTTCTCGAGCTCCAGCGCAAAGCACATCGAACCGCGCAGGAATCGGAAACTGCCAAACTGCTGATCGTTCTGATCGCGGACTACGAGGCGAAGCATTTCACGATCGAAAAGGTCTCAGGCGTCGAAGTATTGAAAGAATTGATGGATGCGAACGGGCTTCGACAAAAAGACCTTGCGGACGATTTGGGTGGTGAGAGTATCGTTTCGCTGATTCTAAAGGAAAAGCGACAACTCAACAGACAGCAGATGGAGAAGCTTAGTCGCCGCTTTCATGTCTCTCCAGCAGTTTTCTTCTGAGTTCCTTAAATGAAAATACTGCTTAGCACCATATTTGCGGAAAGTAACGGCATCGATAAGCGCGGGAGAGCATACCTCACGAAGATGTTATGGCGCCGCCTCAGCGAAGTTGCCAGGCTGTATCGCCATACACTTGGCGTTCAGCTTCCGCACGACATAAAGGATCTCCTCGCAGCAGTCCAAATCCGTCGCGACTTCGTTCACCGAAACGGAAGAACTCCTGACGGAAATGAGATCACTCTAACGGTCTCATAAAGATCGTCCAGAATTTAGTCGACGGCATTGAAGCACAGCAAACGGAGCTCCGCGTACGCAAGATGCCACTTTAGGAAAGGGCGACTGACGGTTATTTTTCGCGGGATGGTTCTCTCGCTTGGGGCGATCTGTCGCCGACAATGCACATCGCTACACCCGTTACTCGCCCAACGATTTCCGCTTGGGTCGGGTAGTCGAACACGCGTACTTCGCGATGCGAATGTGCATGAGGAATCACCATCAATTTTCCTCGGTCAATCTCGCACCAACCACACATATAGCCGTCCCGAAGTTCCGCAAAATAGATCGGTCGCTCGAACTCGGTTTTCCACGGCGCAGAACTGATCTTTCTTTGGCTCGCGTCGATTTGCACCAGCGAACCAGGTCGAATGAGGGGATAAAGTGTGAAATCTTCCGTCCCTATGTATCCGTACATGGACTCGCGCAGGTCGAGGTGTTGCAGTAACCCGAGAGGCACGGCCTCCCACTTCTCGACAGCTCTGGCCAGAAGATTGGTTTCCTCAAAACAAAAATCGGGCTTGAAGGCTACGGGCAGAGACACGGCCTCGGTTTCCGGCGCCTCGATGCTCGCGATGAGATGCGTCTTCGGCAGTTGGATGGACGCGCTATCGCGGCGGAGGTCGGCGATCTGTAAGCCGAAATAGGAGGCCACCTCCGTATAGTTCAGCTTGTAAATCGCGCTGATCGAGTACATCCGGAACATGCCCGGCCGGAAGCGGCCCGCCTCGATGTCGGTCACCCAGTTATGCGATAGAAAGAACTCTTCGTTTTGTTTTTCCGCGGCGATCTTGCGGCTCATCGCTTGCACGTCACGGGTGGACAAGCCGAGCTGCTCGCGCAAGGCCTTCAGCCGCCTTCCAGCGAGCGAATTTACTTTGTTTACGTCCATGAGCGGGCATCCTACTCTGTGAGTTAATTCCTGTCCAGCTACGTAACCTTCTCAGCTATATCGAACTGCTAAGCCGTGCGGAGAAAACCTCCCGGCTGGTCGGAAATGCGGCCAGTCCGGGATTGTTCTCTCCGAGGAACCGATTCTTGAATATATGCCCGACAATGGGCTTCCCCGCGAATCGCCGGGCACAGCAGGTGCGGCAGATACTCTCCACCAGAGGCTTAACCTTCTACCGTGCTTCGCAACTCTCTGTCGAAATGTTCGGTCGATCGTCCGCATTCTACCTCCCGCGTAATCTTTACCACCACCTGGCCGCTTCTACGGCCATGCCCAGCATTTACCAACTGTTTGCCCTCAGTCGCATCTCAAACTATCGATTGAGCGATTGGCTCGCGGTTTTCGGATTTGACCTGGACGCGATGTCCTATCTTCAGGTCCTCATCCCCAGGCGACGCACGGTGATTCTTAATTCTTACGTATACGATAGCGAGGCATGGGTTCCTTGGTTTGTGGAACAGCCTGGCACCGCAGCCACGGATGCGATAACGCCGCTAGGTCAGCTCTTGTCTCGCGCCCGACCCGAACGAGCCAAAGAATTGCTCCCGCAAGGCAAAACACACTTTCTTTATGCCAAGGTCGGTTACCAAGATCTGCTGGCCTTTCCGGATGTTGCTCCGGGAAGCATCATCCGCATCGATACGCGGCAAGCCAAAGAAGCGTCGTCTCTAGCCAAGAATTCGTCCGATCAGCGAATTTTCTTGGTCGAACATGACCTTGGCTTCGTGTGTTCTCGCCTATCGACTCTCATCAATGGCAGGGTCACGTTCCGTTCACCGCAAATTCCTTTCGCCGAGGGCGGTTTCACTCTGGGAAGGGACCTCAGAATTTTGGGTGTAGTCGATTCCGAGATTCTCCCCGTTCGGCACCATGACGGCACAGTCGCGCAATTCGCGGCCATACAAAAGCGCCAGCGTCTACTCGGAAACCACACAGAAATGAACCTCAATCAATTGGTTCGGCGATCGCGAGCCCGCGCGGGGCTCTCGTTCAGGGAAGCCTCGAAGGTAACGCGGTGGATTGCGCAGAAGCTTGCCGATCCGCTCTACTTCACCGCCCCAAGCACTCTGTCGGACTATGAGACGCTTTCGACCGCGCCACGCCATATCCAGAAAATCTTTACGTTGTGCATCGTCTATGCCATTGGATTTGGAGATTTTCTTCACGCCTGCGGTCTCAGTTTCGAAGAAACTGCCGCCGAACCCATGTCCGATGAATTCATACCTCGCGCGATTCCGCCGACCAAGCGTGAGTCCAATAACGCGAATGCACCGGGACGCGCTCGAAGAGAGAACGGATTCTGGAGCAATCTCCTCAAGCGGTGGGAGGAAGTCCCTCTCTTTCTTCGCAGAACATTGGGCGAACTCACACGAGTCCCAAAATTCTCCCTTTCCGATGTGTTCTGGGTGGGTGGAGACCGAAACCCCATCCATCCTTGGCTAGAAGGCGCGGAGTTCGTTGCCATCAACCGGAGGGTCAGAAAGCCCGCCTCCACAAAGGGCACAACTTTCTGGGAGCGCCCACTCTACTTGCTTCTCACCCGGGACGGTCGCTACCTCTGCGGGTGTTGCACTCTCGAAGAAGGGTTCGTCGTGGTCCATCCCTATCCGGACAGACCGTTTGCCCCGCGCCAATTCAAGAACGGCACCGACGCAGAAATTATGGGTGAAGTCACCACGATCCTCAGACGCCTCGACTCTTTTCCTCGGGTGTAAACATTTGCCCCCCTTCGCAGCGCGCCAATATCGCCAGGCGGTGGCACTAGGTCCTGGAGGCGAACATGGCATCCGCGTTATCAGCCCGAGACACAATTCTATCTCTCGGCGCGAGAGATGTTTGCACGCGAGGGCTTTCATCTGCGAACAGAAACTCGCTTGCGTGGAAAGACGCGCCCGGCAATGCGAGAGTCACTGACACTGGAGCACAGCGATCCATCGAGCGGAGGGAAGCAATGTTCAAAATCTGCGATGCGATTCGAAGCACATGCACCGAAGACGGAGCCGTCCTTCTCGATATACATCAAGGCCGGATTCTAGGGCTCAACAAGATGGGTTCGAGAGTCTTCGAGATGCTGCGAGGCGGGCTCGATCAGGAGCAAATTGCCGGCGAAATCAGCCAGGAGTTTGGAGTGGATGCCGATTATGCGCGGACCGACGTTCTCGATTTCATCAAGACTTTGCAGCAGCACAACGTCCTACAGGCTTCTCGATTGGATTGATTCTCACGCAAACGACAAAGGGAGAAGTTGATGCACTTAGCAGACACCACGGGGCGAGACACCTATCGGCTCATTGTCACGCGTCGGAACGCCTCCGAAATCCTGCTCTTGACTCGTGGGCCCGCTTCGACTCTGCCGTCCGTCGAGATTGCGCAAGGACAGCGGATGGCCGAGAAACTCACTGCTGAGCTTTATGCACAGTGGGGATGCCGGGCATACTGTTTGCTCGTATCAAAACTCGCCCCCGGGCTTCCGTACTGCAGCGTAATGGAAGCGACAAACCTCGAACAAATCTCTCCCGCTGGAACCTGCTGGAAGCCGTTTGATGTCGCGACCTGCGCGGCAGTGGACCCGGATGAGGATCGCGCGGTTATCGAGAAATCGATCAAGGAATGGGCCGAGTACCGGCGGGAGCCAAGTCAAGCGCCCTTTACAAAACCAGCATGGTTATCCGAACTCCTTGCGTGGGCCCAGGAGCAACTGGCTCCGCTGGGCCTCCGTTTGACCGGGGCCTTCACTCAACTGAATGCCTCTCCTTCCTTCAGCCTTATTCGTCTGGAAACAAACGATTCGGCAGTTTGGTTCAAGGCCACCGGGCCTCCGAATCGTCACGAGCTTCCTATCGCGGTCGCTCTGGCTCGACTCTTTCCCGGGTACGTTCCTCGAATCCTGGGAGTCCATCCACGCTGGAACGGATGGCTTTCGGGGCACGCGCCGGGGATGCTGCTGGATGATTGCGAGGAATCCTCTGTTTGGGAAAGAGCTGCTCGGCAGCTTGCCGGATTGCAGCTAGCCTCGGCGGGAAAGTCTACCGAGCTCCTCGAGAGCAGTTGTAGAGACCTGCGACTCCCAAGACTCCTCGAGCTGGTCGATCCGTTCCTCGCCCGCATCGCTGATCTTATGGCCGCACAGGTGAAACAACCCCCCGAGCCTCTAGCAGCCGTGAGTCTCATGCTTCTTGGCGAACGGCTGAAGCAGGCATGTGCGCTCCTCCAGGAGATTGGCCTGCCGGACACGCTCGGGCATGTTGATTTCAATCCCGGAAACATTGTCGTTTCCTCCGCCGAGTGTTGCTTCCTCGACTGGGCGGAAGGCTGCGTCAGTCATCCCTTCATTACGTTCGAGTATCTGAGGGGACACTCCCGTCGCAGGCTTGGCGAGGACGGCGCGGCAGCCGAGCGAATCGCCACTGCCTACACACGTCCGTGGCAGCCCTGCTTCTCTCTGGATGCTTTGAAGAAAGCCATGGCTATTGCTCGCCTCGTTGCTGTCTTCACCTACGCGGTTGGCAACGATTCATGGCGGTCCCCAGACGTTCTCCTCCGACCGCCGCTCGCCGGCTACCTCCGCAGCCTCACAAGGCGCATGTATCGCGAAGCAGCACATATTTTCGAAAGGACCGAAGCATGTGTGGCCTGATTTCGGCTCCGCCATTTTCCGCCACGGAGCCCCTTACTGAAATTCTGCACGGAGTGTCCGTGCTAGACCCTTACCGTTGGCTCGAAGATCAGAACTCTCCTTACACACGAGACTGGATAGAACGGCAGACAAAATATGCGCGCGCTTATCTAAGCAGCATTCCAGGCCGTGAGCACATCCGGCAGCGCATTCGAGAATTCCTTGCTGTCGAGACTCATGACTCCCTGCAAAAGGTTGGCGACCGTTATTTCTTCCGAAAACGCCTTCCCGACCAAGAGCAGCCTTGCATTTACATGCGTGAGAGTGCGGATGGAGAAGATCAGCTTCTAGTAGACCCGGCAGACCGAAAGACCGGAAACTACACAGCCGTCAAACCTCTTCGCGTATCGCACGACGGACACCTGTTGCTTTATGAGGTGAAAGAAGGAGGAGAACGCACAGGGACGTTTGAGTGTCTGGATATCGACAATCGTAGAGTCCTCTCGGACATTCTTCCTCGCGGATATCTGCGCGGACTTGCATTCGCACCGGATGGCAAGAGCTTCTGTTACGTTCATGAACCATTGGACGCGAAGAGGCCTTTTTATCGCGCGGCGTACCGCCACTTGTTCGGCACGTCTTTTAACGAAGACAAGGAAATATTCTTTGCCGGCGAGAACGAAATGCTTCGGCTTTGCCTCACGTCAGACCAGGAGCGTCTCGGATTTCTTGTTTACAGGTTTCTGGAAAAGACGCGTACCGATTTCCATCTCAAACCGTTCGATTCCGAAGGACCACCGGAAGTTGTGGTTGCGGATGCAGCCTATGCCTTTAACCCCCGCCTAATTCGCGGCAAGATCCTGGCCATTACCGATCACAACGCGCCCAATCTCCGTATTGTGGAAGTTCGTCTTCGTAACAATAGCCAACCGGAATGGCTTGACGTGGTGCCGGAGAAAAACGATCGAATTAGCAATTGGCTGGTGGCCGGAGAGCACATCTTCGTTTCCTACGTCCGCCACGCCGCGACACGCGTTTCCATCTTTGACTTGGCTGGTGAAAGCACCGGAGAGATGTCTATTCGCAATGACGAAACCGTTCGTCTGGTTGGGGGCTCGCAGGAAAGCGACGACTTATTAATCGAAGCAGAATCGCTGACCGAACCGATCGGCATCTTTCGATACTCTGCGGCTTCCGGCGATCGCACCCTCTGGGCCAAGAGAAACATTCCATTCAACCCGGCGGACTACCGCCACACCCAAGTCTGGTACCCCTCTAAAGACGGAACGCCCATTCCCATGCTTCTCATGGGCCGTCGGGATGTCCTCGATTGCGGCCCGCACCCCACGATTATGACTTCTTATGGCGGGTATGGCGTCTCCATGACGCCGCAGTTTAGCGTCTTTGTCGCTTTTCTCGCCGAGAGAGGATGCCTGTTTGCGTTACCGAATATCCGAGGCGGATCTGAATTTGGCGTCGAATGGCACAACGCAGCCAAGCGACGCAACAGGCAGACCGCTTACGACGACTTCTTATCCGCCGCGGAATGGCTCGTCAAAACCGGTCGAAGCGCACCGGAAAGGCTCGCCATCTTTGGTGGATCGAATTCCGGGCTGCTTGTTGGTGCCGCAATGACGCAGCGGCCCGATCTCTTTCGGGCGGTCGTCTGCATGGTTCCCCTCCTGGATATGCTCCGTTACCACCTTTTCGACAACGCGCATGTATGGCGGGAAGAATATGGCACAGCGGACGACCCGCAAGATTTCGCCGTCCTCGCTAGCTATTCTCCCTATCATCGGATCCGCCAAGGTACAGCGTATCCAGCGACGATGATCGTTTCCGGCGATGCCGATACCAATTGTAATCCGCTTCACGCCCGAAAGATGACGGCTCGGTTGCAAGGGGCAAACAGTTCGGCGTATCCCATTTTCCTAGACTACAACAAGTTCCGGGGGCACTCGCCGGTCCTCCCCTTAAGCGAGCGCATTGAAGGCCTGACCGATCGCATGGCGTTCCTCTGCGACAACTTGCGCCTACCTGTAGCTGAACGAAAGGAGCCGTCCTTGCCATGAAATTTCTCGTCCTGAAGGCGTACTTGGAGTTGATTCATTTCGACGTCTACTTAGCGCGAAGGAACTTCCGCGCATTGTACGACGAGGTGCGCAACTGCCCAATCCGCTGCAAAACGCCACTCTCAGGCGCGGTCGAACGGATCTGCGCAGCCGTGGACATGGCTTGCATCTGGTACTGGAAGGAGGCGCTTTGCCTACAGAGGTCTGCGGCTACGGCATGTCTGTTAAAACGCAATGGAGTCCCAGCGCAGATGGTAATAGGCGCCCAGCAGATGCCGTTCAAAGCGCACGCGTGGGTTGAAGTCGACGGTCGCGTAGTGAACGACAAGCCGTACACTCTGGAAATTTATGCGGTTCTCGACAGGTGTTGAGTATCCATGACGAAGCAAGATCGAGGGTTCCAATCATGAGCGTCCAGTTTGGAAGATGGAGTTTTGATGGCATGCCGCCGCTTCTTGACTTCCTCGAGAGAGTAAACACGATGCTCGCTCCCTACGGGCCCGATAACAGCAGCTCTTACCACAAGGACGGCGTCAGTGTTCTCTACCACGCTTTTCACACAACGAAGGAATCTCGCCGGGAAACGCAGCCGGATATCTCGCGATCAGGCACCGTAATTACTTGGGATGGCCGCCTCGACAACCGGGCGGAGCTCATTCATCAGTTCAGCGGCTCACTTTCAATCGCCTCGGCGGACGTTTCAATCCTGTCAGCAGCTTATGAACGATGGGGAACCGCCTCCTTCGCGAAACTCATGGGGGACTGGGCTCTGTCCATATGGAATCCAAACGAACGCTCGCTCATCCTGGCGAAAGATCCTATCGGCACGCGCCATCTTTACTATTCTGTCGAGAACGATCAAGTCACATGGAGCACTATCCTCGACCCTCTGGTGCTGCTCGCGGGAAGACCTCTTGCACTCGACGAAGAATACATCGCTGGCTGGTTCTCATTCTTTCCTGCCGCTCGTCTCACTCCCTACGTGGGAATCGATTCTGTCCCCCCCTCCTGTTTCGTCTGCTTGGAGCGAGGAAAGCGGACGATCACCAAGTATTGGGATTTTGATCCCGGCAAACGAATCCGTTACCGTACGGACGCGGAATATGAAAAACACTTCCGTGCCGTCTTTGGAGAAGCAGTACGCCGCCGGCTCCGCTCCGATACGCCCATCCTCGCAGAACTCAGCGGTGGGATGGATTCCTCGTCCATTGTGTGCGTGGCCGATACGATCATTGCCCAAGGAGCCGCCGAAACCCCGCGACTCGATACCCTTTCTTACTACAACGACTTAGAACCCAATTGGAACGAACGTCCTTATTTCACGAAGGTGGAAGACAAACGGGGCCGCGCTGGCTGCCACATCGATGTCAGCACACTACAATCGTTCAGGTTCGAATTCGAGAGCGACCGCTTCGCGGCCACTCCAGGATCCGGCGGACAGACTACCGAGGCCAGTCGTCAATTCGCAACATGTATCGCTTCACAAGGAAACCGCGTCGTGCTGTCCGGCGTGGGCGGTGATGAAATCACAGGCGGCGTACCAACACCCACGCCAGAATTGATGGACCTGCTTGCAAGAGCGAGATTACGTTCCCTCGCGCGGCAACTGAAATTGTGGGCACTCAACAAGAGGAAACCCTGGTTTCTCTTGTTCTTCGAAGCCGCGCGTGGATTTTTCCCTCTCGGTCTCGTAGGCCTACCGAAACAATCTCAGCCCGTGAGCTGGCTAAATCCCGACTTTGTCAAGAGTCAACGAGCCGCACTTACGGGGTATCCATCCAGGGTGAGGGTGCTAGGCCCTCTGCCAAACTTTCAAGAGAGTATATCCACGTTAGATTCGTTGCGAAGGCAACTTGCGTGCTCCGCGTTGTCGTCAATACCGTTGTTCGATAAGCGCTATCCCTATCTGGACCGCGAGCTGCTGGAATTCATTTACGCAATCCCGCGCGAACAGCTTGTCCGCCCAGGCCAGCGCCGCTCCCTAATGCGCCGCGCACTTGCCGGCATCGTTCCCGAAGAAATCCTGAACAGAAGACGGAAGGCCTTTGTTACCCGGTCACCGATGACGGTCATCTCCAACGAATACGCCGGGTTGATCAGCATGAGTCAGGACATGATTAGCGCCTCGCTCGGAATCGTCGATGCGAAAGCGTTCTGCGAATCGGCGCAAAAAGCTCGCCAGGGACAAGCAATCCGAATCGTGGTCATGATGCGAACGCTTGCGCTTGAATCCTGGCTTAGAACCATCGGAGCCCAAGGACTTTTAAGACGAACGCCCTCAAAGATCGCGCACAGATCCACAGCCGAGCGCGAGAAGGAGCGCTGGCCGAGGTTCACCGAGCAATAGGACATCGGCAAGCGAGGTCCAGCAGTGAACACCAACAACGAAAGGAGGTGATACGCGATGAAATACGAAAAGCCAGAACTTGTTGATCTGGGATTTTCTATGCATGTGGTGCAGGGCGGTAAGAACGAGATGACATCAAACGATCATTACGACTTCGTCACCACCATGGCTGCATACGAAGCCGATGAATAGCTCACAAAGAGAGTGTCGTTACTGGCTTCATGAAACGGCGCCCGTCGCTGGGTCGATTCGAAACCACAGGCCCATTAGCCAAGTGTGCAAATAAACGCCAAAAGCGAAAGGAGGTGATAACAATGAAATATGACAAGCCGGAAGCGGTTGTGTTGGGGTTGGCCCTCAGCGCAGTACAGAACGTCAACAAGCAACCAATCGTTTATACTGATGATAGCGATCTCAAGTTTACTAGCGGCGCGTACGAAGCCGACGAGTAGCTAATCAGGCGAGTGTCGGGGCGTTCGGAATGTCCGGGCGCCCCGGCCCCCCCCGACGCAAAAGCGGATATTCCGCTCCCCTACTGTCTGACCTGGTTATTTTGTATTTCCCTCTCTCCGGTCGTACCTTAACGGTCCAACCCTTTCAGGTATCGATCGAACCACGCAATCATGCGATCGCAGAGGTCTGCTTGGTTAGCGTAGCTCCAATAGATGGGCGAATGCTGCTCGCCTTCATATTTTGCGTATTGAACTTCCTTGCCAAGCCGGCGCAAATCCACAAACGCTTCGTCTCCCTGGAAGGGTGCTACTGCCGTATCCTTCGATGCCTGGACAATCAAGAGTGGTGTTTCAACCCTATCCAAGTAAAAAATGGGGGAGTTTTCCACATATCTATCCCGAACCTCCCACGGTGTTCCGCCCAGCGCGTCTTGACCATGCTCCAAATTAGAGGTCCCGAAAGCCGCCCCGGTCCGGTCCATCTCTCCGTAGTGGGAGATTAGGTCAGCCATTCCGTCAGCTTCCAGAGCAGCATTGAACCGTTTTGTTTGCACAATCAAAGAAAGGGTGCTATAGCCTCCATTGCTGTGACCCATCACGCCAACCCGGTTCGGGTCGGCGATCCCCATATCAATTACCCTATTCACGCCGGGAAGCACTGTCTTTGCCACATCAGCCATGGGCGTCCCCAATTGTTGGGGAGAGTCCGGGGCGAGGATTGCGTAGCCACGCGTAGCAAACAACTGCATGTTGAACGGCCCTGACCCCACCAGGCCAAAACGGTCGAAATCATTCGAACGCGAACTCCCGCCATAGACCCAGACAATCAGAGGATATCGTTTGCCTTCCTGATAATCGGCCGGTAGCAACAAGGCTCCACGTAACGGTTGCCCATCGTCGCTTAGCCAGTCAACCAGCCGAGCTGATCCCATCTTGTACTTGTCAAACTGGGAGTTGAGATGTGTTAGACGTCGTGGACTTCTAAAATTAGAGTCGCTGATCCACAAGTCATTGTCGTGCTGCGCGTCCTCTGCAAAAAACACCACTGCTCGCCCGTCACTCTCCACAGTAAATGGATGGTCCGAATTCAAACACGTATAGCACTGCCCTTTTTCAAGAAGTTTCGCACTTTCACCGGTCTCCAAATCGATCTTATAAAATCCGTTCTGTTTACCAACCTCATCCTGTGTCACGGCGATCGCTGACTTGCCCCCGTCCGGCGTCCATAAAAGATTGTCGGACTGCGCAATCATTTTCACGATTTGCCGATCAGGCACATGGGCGAGTTCCACCGCCGCGCTGCGGTCGATAGAGGATCTCCATAGCGCCTCGTTATGGATGAAATAGATGTCTTTATTTCCTAGATCCCAGAGAGGCGCCGTTGAAGTATGAGGGGGCAGAGACGAAAGCGCGCTGATGTTGCGCACTTTCCCGCCATCAACATCCACCAAGAAACAATCCCTGATCTTCTCTTCCGGCCCGCCTGTCCGGTAGGCCAGATGCATTCCATCAGGTGACCAACTGAACGAGCCGCCGTTATACTCGAAGCGGACGTCCGAAGCCACTACGCGCTCCTCATCCGTCCCAAGTGTTTTCGTAACCAGATCGAACAAAATCTGCTGGGAGCCGGGTTTTTCGAAGCGCTTCGGAACGGTGTAAGCGATCCGCGAACCATCCGGAGAGACAAAGAAGCTGGCGATTTTCTCCCCACGAACCAGTGTGGTGGCCGTTCCGCTGGCGAGATCGATCACAGCCAAATCTCGCAAATGTCGGTCTAGGTTCCATGGATCAGAGCTCGGAGTTTGTTTCCCGGCCGCCGCACCACTCGATTGATACAAGAGTATGGTCGATCCTGGCACTTTGCTGCTTGGCTTCACGATTTCGCCTTCTGCAGCCGAGCCGACCTTCTTGACATATTCCTCAAGAGACAAATTTTCAGGAACAACCGGGACGATGATCTTTTGGCTATGCGGAATCCATTCGATCTGACCGAACTGTCTGACATTTAAATCGGAGACTTTCTTGAGTTGATCTCGCGTAACGTCCCAAATCCAAACTCTCAACTGCCCGCTCCCATCTCGGTCGGACAGGAAAGCCAAGTAATGGCCGTCTGTCGACCACACCGGCATAAAGTTGTCGTATTCACCGCTCGTCAGATCTTTACTCACGCCCGTGCCCACATTGAGGACCCAAATGTCCATCCCTGTGAACACATCGCGAACCCCGTATCGAGCCCAAGTCTCACGATCAATTGTCCTAGTCCTTTGATTACTCTTGACCGTATAAGCCAGCCATTTCCCATCAGGAGATAACCCAACCGGCATTAGTTCACCAAATTCAACGGTCCTAAGCGCATCCTCCACCGACAAGGGCTCTCGAGCCTGCGCCCCCGCCCTAGGCGGTGCGGTGATTCCCCACGACACGCAGACCAGCAGAACGAGAGTTATCAGTCTGCTTTTATTGTCAATAATCACCAATTCCTCCCACTAGCAAGCGTTCCTCTCGGCCCATGAATCCAAGTTGCAGTCCTCACCACGGTTCTTGCAAACGAAGGCTCGCTGCCGGCAAGTGACCCCGATGGATGGTGGCGTACGATCGGCTGTTTTCTTAGAACATCAACTTGAGCGCAAGCTGTATCGAGCGCGGGCCGCCGATTTGATAAAGAGAACTAAGAGCTCCCCCACCCACGTTTGCCTGGCCCAGGCTTCGGCCGAGCATCTGGTTTGATATTCCAAAACCACCAAAGCCGAACTGCCCATCCGGTTGGCCAAAGTTGGGATGATTCAAGACATTAAACATTTCTGCGCGGAACTGCAGCTTAAACGATTCGGAAATCGGGAATTCACGGTGTACCGCAAAGTCCCATTGCGCGGCCCCGAATCCCCTCAGGTAATTCCTCGGCGTTGTGCCTTGCCTAGTGGGAAGCCCGGTCTTGGGATCGGTGGGCGGGCTGGCAAAGGCCGCCGGATTGAATCCCTTTCCGCCGGGGCACAAGTGTCCCGCGCCGAGTTCTCCCAATGCCTGAAATGTCGAAGCGCACTGCGCGCCATACAAATACAACGGTTGTCCTGGAACCAGATCGGGTCTGGTGTCCGCGAGAAATCCGTTATCAAGCTCCTCAAACTGTCCGTCGGTCACGTCGACGGGCGGGGCCGAACGCGCGAGAACAAAATTTTCAGTCGACCAGCCATGCAGTACTACGTTGGCTAGAGTGTTGATCTTGGGTGCCGGAATGTCATAGGTCACTCCAGCCGAGAACGCGTTACGGATGTCGAAATCAGACGGCCCTCGGTTCGCATTCGCGGCGAGCCCCGGTACAAATGCATTCGAGTTGAGATATACCGAACCGGCTGAACCGTCGTCGATCGAGTGGGCCCAGGTGTAGGAAGCTAGAGCCTGCAGACCGTGTGCGAGTCGGCGTTGAAACTGGAGTTGGAGCGCATTGTAGTTGGAGCTCGCGGTGTTCCCGACCAAGTTAGCCGCATAGATATTGGCGTTGGGTCCGTAAACGAATGCCGTTTGAAGTAGCCGCCTGCCCGAGGCGCCGATGTACGATGCAGTGATGGATTGCTGTCCGCCCAATCCCTGCTCAATCGCGACATTCCACTGCAGCGTGTACGGAAGCTTGAGATGTGGATCGAAGCCGACCAGGGCGTCACAGCAACTTGATAAACTTCCCGGAGTAATCGACGGCGGTGCAGCCGCTGCCGGACTTAAAGGGAATGTACCGAATTCGTCATTTAGCCCCGTGAAGGGATAGCCCGCGGTAACAAGGAGAGTTCCAGCCTCAGAACTTGCTAAGTCGTAAAAAACACCGAACCCTCCGCGAGCCACGGTTTGCCATCCCGGATCCTGGGAAAGTTGGTAGGCAACGCCCAGGCGCGGAGCGAAATTAGCGTATGGGGTGTGGAAGGGTGGCGTGCCAGCCGGCGCCAAGGCCAAGTTCGAGAAGTTGTTGTTGGGATCATACCCCGTTACTCCCGGAATGTTCGGGCCACCCACCGAAGAGGGGGCAAAATCTACATCCCATCGCAGGCCGTATGTCACGGTCAGACGACGAGCCACACGCCACGTGTCCTGAGCGTACAAGCTCAGGTTGTGAAACAGCAGTGTGGAGCCGGCGCTAGCGCTTACCAAGGTCTCGAATGCGTTCCCCGTGCTAGCGGACGGTACATCGAAGAAAAGTGGCTCTTGCAAATACAATCGAGGCACGTAGTTCGGCGACAAACGCCGAAAGTCGACGCCGAATTTCATGCCATGCTGACCCTTTTGCACCACCACCCCGTCAACGATGTTGTACTGGCGCTGCACAACCTGTTGGATTCTGCCTGCCGAGAGCCCTTGGCCCTTCAGGGAAAAAATGAGAAACTGGAACGATGAATCTTGAGAACTGAAAGGACTCGGAAGTGGCAAGGATGCAAGCGGGACCGCACCTCCAAAGCCATCCAGATACGAATAGCTAGAACCGTTCGTCCGACTGTAATTGAATCTCAAATCGTTCGTGGTTGCAGGAGTGGCACTCCAGGTGGCCCCTACCGTCGCTGTCTGCGTCGTAATGCGGTCCGGCTGAACAACGCTCAACGCTGATCCCGCGCTTCCACGCTGAGTCAGGTCGGAGGGGGAGTAATTGTAGCGGCCGAACAGAGTCCAGGTGTTGTTCAACTTATGGTCAATCCGGAGGCTGTAGGCATCAAGCGTAGCGGCATTTGAATAGGAAGCGTTGTATTGAGCAGTGCCGGTAGGTTTCCGGCCCGAGGGCGGACAACTGGGATCCGTTGCCGGATTGCATGCCGCGAATATCTCCGGGCTGTTTGGGTTGGGTAAGGGATACGCGTTCAGATAAGGCTGCAAGGCCGGAATGGCACTCCCCCGCGAGTTTGTTGTTCCTCCGGGCGTGAAGCCTGCATCAGGAACCGTGTCGAGCGCCACCTGTGGAAGCCGAAGTCGAAGGCCCTCATAGGAAAAGAAAAAGAAAGTGCGGTCTTTCAGGATCGGACCGCTGAAGGTCCCTCCGAAATCATTCTGCCGCTCTTCCGGTTTGGGCAATCCGTTCTGATCCGCGAACCAATCGTTCGCGTCCAAGACATCATTCCGGAAATAGTCGAACGCGGCACCATGAAATTGATTCGTGCCGGATCGAGTAACGATGGAAATCTGCGCTCCTGGTGTTCGGCCGAATTCCGGAGCATATGTGGAGGTCTGAATGCGAAATTCTTGCATAGCATCGACCGATACCAGGCTATTTGTCCCACCTAGCGCGCTAAAAGAGCCGAGCGCTCCCCCGAATCCATTCCCGGGATTGTAGGTTGCGCCGACTCCAATATTGGCGCTGACGCCGTCCACCATCCAATAGTTGGAACTGGCGCGTTGGCCGTTCACGCTGAATTGTCCACCATCCGACGCATTACTCGGAGTAACTACGACTCCCGGAGTTAGATAGATTAGAGTCTGGAAGCTTCTGCCATTCATCGGCAGGTTCTCCGCAAATTGACGGTCCACCACGGTGCTCACCGTAGCGCTTTCCGTGTTGACCAGCGAAGCGCCCCCAATGACCGTAATCGTTTCCGACGCTGCGCCAACGGGAAGCGTGAAATTGATGGCCAGTGAGTCTTGGACATTGAGGATGATGTCGGGTTTGATCAGCGTCTTGAATCCGATCTTCGAAACCTGCAGCCGATACGTGCCGGGCGGGAGATTGGTCACCACATAGATGCCTTCGCCGTTCGTCTTGCCCACGTATTGAACGGCAGTCGCGTCGTTCACGATTCGGATCTCGGCTCCGGCGATTACGCCGCCGGTCGGATCAAGCACCAGGCCGTTGATGATTCCGTTCGGCGACTGCGCGGATATGCAGCCCGCGAAAAGCAAACTCAAGATTCCGAGAACGCTAATTTTGCGCAACCGCATGTCGCTTCTCCTCCGGTGAACGAATTTCGTCGTGTTCCCTGAGTCTACGAAGGAGGAAATGGAAACGTACCATTGCGCTGTCATTGGAGAACGAATGGACGATACCAAAGAAGCAAGTAACTAGGGGTGATTTGGTCCGATCTTGAGGTAGGTAAACAGAAGAGGACTGCCGCTCGGCTTGTGGCTTCCGCCGTTGGGTTCGACGGTCACGAAAACGGCATCGATCTGCTCAAGCGTCTTCGGGTCATCGAACTTGAGGACCCATCTTTTTTTTGCCGCATTGTCTTCATAGAAAATTCCGAGGTTCAAGGCTTGCCTCCGATCCGGCCCGTGCTGCCCCCAGGCCTGAAACGTACTCGCAGTTTTGACCCCAGCCTCTCTGTCTAGATCGTAAGCATAGAAGACCAGCGACTTTCCCTTGGTGTAAAAAACGCGGCCATACGGTTTCTGTGTTACTCCGTCGTCGGCCACGTTATAAATCTCTGCAATATAGAGGTCCCGCGCTCCGATCAACTCCCGCACATCACGGTCATGGGCCAGCAGGTCCTCCTGCTTGCCTATGGTCTGTTCCCCCTCGCGAAGCTGTGCATGAAGATCGTTGACTTGCGCTTCCAGACTGTCGGCGCGCGACTCGTCCTGCGTGCGCTGCCTTTGCAACCAATCAAGTTGAGCTAGCGTTTTTTGAAGCGAAGCCTGAGCGGTGTCGAGCTTCTGCAAGAGAGCGCCTCGGTCTTGGGCGTTCTGTTGCTTCTCTGCTTCATCCTTCTGTTTGAATTGTTCCAGATCGGCTTGAGCGCTTTTCATCTCATCCAGAGACGCCGACCGCGTTTGAATCTCGCGCTTGAGATCGGAGATGACCTTGTCACGCTGTGCGAGTTGCGAGCGCAAATCTTCGCGTTCATGCCCAACATCGCTCATCTGCTGTTCCAGGGCCTCGATTCGCAGGTCAGGCGCGTGCGAGATCAACTGAGTCACTTCGACCCTGCGGCTCTTGCCGATTCGGTACGCGTAGATTCCGAGGGCCACAGTTAGCAGAATACAAGCGGCGAACGGCAGCCACATATAATTCCAATTGATTTGGGTGCGCCGATTGCCGTTTCCCTGAGCGAAGACAAAGCCTCTTTGGACAGCATCGGGCGAAGGGCTGGCATCGTTCGCGTCCCTCCGCGACGCGGCGACCGGATCGAGCGACCTAACTTGTTCTGATTCCGTTCGCGGCGCTATGAATTGTTCGGGCCAACCGGCGGACTGTCTGGCGGTTAATGTCCCTGCGAGAAACGGAACGCCCACATCGACTGCAGCTTCGAACTCTTTCAAGGCTTGCCGGCATTCGGCACACCCTGCAAGGTGCGCTTCAAGCTTCTTTCGTTCTTGTTCGCTTAGCTCACCCGAAGTCGATACGGCACAAAGCTCGAGGAATTCGTCATGGCGTTCCATCTTGAACCACTCCCCGGCCTCTGGATCTCTCGCTATCTTTTAACACAGCTTCGGCGGGCTGCAGATCATTTGCGAACATTTGCTTGCGCAGCCTGTCCAGCGCTCGATAGTAATGGTGCCGAACGTTCCCTAGCGGCTGGCCCAGTTTCTCGGCCAGCTCTAGGAGCGTGTAACCCTCAAAAAAATGTAGGCGCAAGGTCTCGCGCTGATCAGCCGACAAGGAATCCACTATTTTATCCAGACCATTACGGCCAAAAACAACTTCTGCGGAATAATCGCTTTCAGTGGTCGGCTTTCCGACCACTTGGGTGCCAATCGATTGAAAGAATGGCTGCGCGTAGAACTCACGGGACTTCAGGTAGCGCCGCCGATCCAGCGCGCGGTGGTAAGCCATCTGGACAATCCAGGAACGGGCTGTGCTCTTAGAACTGTCAAAGATCCCGCATTTCCGTTGAATAAAGAGAAACAAGTCTTGAACGAGGTCTTCCGCCTCAGCTGAGTCTCTCAGGATCCGGACAGCCACGCTTCGAGTCAAGCGCGCATAGCGCTCGAAAAGGATGGCCAGTGACTCGACCTCGCCCATACAGATCTTCGCTATCAGAGTTTCATCGGAAATTTCGTCTGCTGACGCAGTGGCACAAACATCAAGTGGGTCAGTACCGGTTTTTTTCCGGAAGAGCGGAAGAACTGCAAAGCGAGCTGTAGCTAGAGAGTCCATTCACCGCATCCTCGCGAGTCCCACCACTCGCATAGAGGCCATGTACTGTTCTCCAACGCTTTAGAGGGCACAATAACCATATAAATAACTCTATAGAGGTTATTTTGCAAGACAAATACGCTCTATCGGGTGTGGTTTAGGCCTGCATTCACCTCTATCGTTTGGCTTGGTGATCCAGCGTGGACTATCTCATGACATTCGCAACGAGAGTCCGCAGGCTCCGGGAAACTGCCGGCTTAAGTATCCAAGAGGCCTGCGATCGAGGCGGAATTTCAGCGAACTTTTGGGGCAAGGTAGAGCGTGGCGAGCAGGAACCCTGCCTTCTTTCAATAGGTGGAATGGCTCAAGGTCTCGGGATTTCCCCTCAAGTGCTGATGACTCTCGAAGAGCGTCCTCCAGACAATACCGTAAGAACGCAGATAAACGACCTCCTGGATTTGTGCAATCCAGTTGAGCGCGAGCTCAGTCTCCGAATTGTAAAGGCCATTTATGAACAGGGTCGTCCGCAGACCACTTCTCCTGAACAGACAACTCCTTAGAACTCTATAGAGTGTGGACTCGTCTCGAACCAATTCTATCGATGGTGTAACCCCGTCCACATGCTCGCTATCGTGTGACGACGCATCCTTGTGAAACACCGCTCCCAATTCGCAAAACGCGTTCGAAAGCTCAGGAAAAGCGCCAGACTGAGTCTAGAGAAAGCCGCGGAGCGTGGAGATATAACCGCGAACTTCTGGGGGGATGTCGAACGGGGAAAGAAAGTTCCAAGCCTTGACACCATCGTGGCTATGGCCAAGGGACTCAGCATTTCTCCGCGAATTCTTTTATCCCTTGAAAGAGAAGAAGACGAACGCGATCTCCGCAAACGGATTCAGGCTCTTTTGGATAACTGCACTCCCCAACAACTTGAATTAATACACCGACTCGCCAGCGTGCTGGTCGAGCCGTAGCCATACTTCGCGAACGTCACTTCCGGTTCTTCTATTTGTCTAAACGGAATTTCGACGGGTTCTCCCGCCGTGGCTCCGCCTTACTTAGTAGGTCGCCGTTCGCGAAGCGAATCAGCTATTTTCAGCATACACAGTTCACCGCCAGTTCTAGCCTGGGGCCAGCTTTCTGACACCTCGACCTCCGCCGTCAATTTAGGAATTTTCTATGTGCACGATCCCGCGCAAAAGCGCTGGACGCTGCGCTTTGACAATCCCGCCGTGCTGGACAGACTCAGCGCCGTTCGGACAGCGCACCGAAAGCAACTCTTTTAGCGTCGATGGTGTAAGCGCTAATGTCGGGCCGTCCGTTGCTAGTTTTGGAGTTGGTGCTGGCTTGGGTGGTGGCACACCTGCAGAAACAGCGCTCGGACAACGCAAAGCATGGTATCCGTGGATGCGTTGCAGGAGCTCCGGGCTACAACCTCCACTTATTCGGCTGAATATGGCCGAACCCCTGGCGGAAAGTTCTCCTTTACCACGCGTTCCGGGACCAACGACTGGCACGGTTCGGCCTTCGATTATTTTCGTAATGAAGCCCTCGATGCCAACCATCGGTTCAACACTGCGCTGAGTCCGATCATTCCAAAAGAAAAGGAACGGCAAAACGATTTCGGCGGAACACTCGGCGGGCCTGTCCAAGCGCAGACCGTATAGCCAAAAGGTGTATGGTTTCACTCATCTTTCCGTCAGCCAAGAAAAGATAACGCTCCATCACCTCGATGGTAACGGGCGTTCGCTCCACCGCCTTTACGAAAAGCCCGTACGGCAAGATTAAAATCGTGGCTTAAGTCTAGCGGGTCACTTCGGATGACCCATATTGACTCTCGCCAAGGCCCCGGCGTAGCATCCTTCCTGAATGGTGACGGTATTTAGGCGTTACTAGCCGGTACCGTTTCCTTGCGCGACGGGCTCGTCCGGGCCCGAAGTGTCCACGCAGTGCCATGAAGACGTTTCCGTCAGTCCGTAAGCAGAGCGCCGGCCGCCGCTGGGCGCCCGCGGGTTCTATCGTCATCACTCTGGCTGTCGTTGTTTTGGTTGCTGCGTTCGTGCCTCGGGCTCACCATGGCAGCTTACCTTCTATCCTGCTGACGCTGGTTCTCGTCGCTCTCTGCGCAGCGATCGCTCTTCACATCCGTTTCTTGATATTTGCTCGCCGGGCGCACGAGGAAACCACTCGCGTTCTGAATTCGACGGAACGCGAGTTCCAGTCCATCTTCGATAGCGCGCTCGACGCGATTGTGATCCTCGACGACCAAGGGATTTGCCTGGAAGCAAACCCCGCCGCATTCGCTCTTTTTCGGATCAAGCGCCCAGAATTCGTTGGTCACCCCATTCAGAGGTTTTACTTACCTGCGACCGACCCAGAGAATAAGGTGGATGCTCTCCTGGGTGGGAACTTCGGACACGGCGAAATCGAGCTCGTGCTGCCACACGGACAAACACTTTTCGTCGAGTACACGGTGAAAGCGAATTATCTGCCCGGGCGTCATGTCGCCGTGTTACGAGACATCTCCCGCAGGCGCGAGGCCGAGTTAGCTCTGCGGGAAAGCGATGAACGCTTTCGGCAGATGGCCGACAACATCCAAGAAATTTTCTGGATGGTCGACGCAAGCACCAAACGGGTCATTTTTGTAAACAAAGCGTTCGAGGCTCTAACCGGGCGCTCGGTAAGTACACTTCGGGATAATCCCACTTCTTATCAGGAGCTGTTCCACCCCCAGGACCGAATTCGCGTGCTCACGCGGCTGGAAGAAGCGGCCAGCTCAGGTCAAATTGATGAAGAGTTTCGGATTATTCGGCCCGATCACGCGGTCCGCTGGGTGTCGGTTCACGGCTGCCCGGTGCGAGATTCGACCGGCCTGGTGCGAAGACTGGTTGGAACTGCCCAGGACATTACCGCGCGAAAAAGCGCCGAACAACAGATGGGCAATAATCTCGCGCGTGCGGAATCGGCAACGGCCGAGGCCGATGCGTTTCGAAAGACCACTCTCGCTCTCACGCAAAACCTCAGGATGGACTACGTCCTCGACACCTTGCTTCAATCGCTACTGACACTGGTCCCCTGCGAATCGGCGCAGATATTGCTTTTGGAAACGGATACTCGTTTGTTCCTGGCCCGTGAAATGCAACACTCGGAACGAACCAGGCGTCTTCCGAAATGTCCAGCCACCCTGGATGCCAGTGACAACCGATTCTTGTTGCAGGTGCTGGCCACTAAGACGGCTGTGCTCCTTGCGAATACCAGCACGGAGAATGAGTGGCAGGCTTTCAAGGGATATTCGTACATGCGCTCGTGGCTGTGTGTGCCACTCCTGGCATCGGGGAGGGTGCTTGGACTGCTCTCGCTAGGCGATTCCCGCGCGCAGGCTTTCTCACAAGAACATTTACGATTGGCCAAATCACTGGCCATACCTGCGGCCGTCGCGATTCAGAACGCCCGTCTATTTGAACGCGCCGAGATCTATGGCGCGGAGCTCGAGCAGAGGCTGGGGGATTTAGAACACACGCAGAATGCCTTACGGCGAGCGGAGCAGAGCCGCGAACTCTCTGAGGAGAGATTCGCCAAGGTATTTCGATCGAGCCCCATTGCTTTTTCCATCACAACCGTCGACCAGGGGCGTTTTCTCGATGTAAATGAAGCGTTCGAGCGCAGGTACGGATATGCGCGCGAGGAACTGATCGGGCGCAGCGTATTCGATATCGGGATTTGGAACGATCCTGGCGAACGACTACGGATGCGGAAAGAAATTCGAGAACAAGGACGAGTCGCGAACCGCATTACTCGCTTTCGGAAACGCTCCGGCGAGATTCTCGATACGTTTTACTCAGCGGAACTTATTGTACTGGGCGGCTTGGAGTGTTTTTTGGCTGTCTCGGCGGATCTACCTTTGCCTGCAGAATTGGAAGCGCCGCGCGCTCGCAACGCCACCCTCGCCCCCTAGCTTGCGGTACGTGTTTCGGTCGCTTAATCTCTCCAATCATGCGTGCGCTTGATAACGCAATCTTATCGTTTCAATAGCT
>Ga0210394_10002429_pt1 | contig 25591 bp, 33 predicted proteins | sample IncBWC12MmetaG_FD_160121 | JGI IMG/M metagenome (GOLD analysis project Ga0210394, IMG submission 160121) | Forest soil microbial communities from Barre Woods Harvard Forest LTER site, Petersham, Massachusetts, United States - Inc-BW-C-12-M | ecosystem: Environmental > Terrestrial > Soil >...
AGAGATCGTTGCCTGATGAACATCCAGCCCAATATACTTAGCGTCATTCATGGGGTGCTCCTTGTAGGCGATGATGCGAACGATCAAAACCTACTCCAAAGGGGCGCCCTTTTATAATGCGTTTACCGGGACCTTAGACACCTCGAACGCTCATAGTGAAATGTTCATCGCGTTTCTATCTGTATCAATACTGCGACTCAAGATTTTCCGAGAAATCAGCGTCTGACACATGCAGATGGTCACACCAATAATAATTAACAGCATGTCAAACCAGTTATCGCGCTTCCCGTTCGTGGTATGCCAAGAAGATAAGACGTGAGGCCGCAGAGACAACGCAGCAGTTAGTGCGACGAAAACGAACAGGAGAAAAACTACGTGGATGGCCAAAAGGGTGGAAATCTTATTCCGTACCGCCGTGAGGCGCAGGCTATACCCTTTGAATGCCCTTGAATCACAGAACACTTGAAAGAAAACAAGGCCGGTATACACAATGAGCGTTGTGATTTGAAGACCGAAAGGCTTGTCCGCTATTAGAATACCCAGCAAAAAAAGCGCCATTCCCCCTGAAACAATACCGAGCCAAGTTCCTAATTGCTTTGCGACAGAAACACCACTCTGCTGTCGAACGTATTGTCGTTCTCCATCCACGGACAGAGTCCCCCTTGAAAGATGCTCCTTGGATGACAACAAGAGCAGTAGCGTGCCAAATTTAATTATAAGGTTACAGCAACGAGTCTCGGCTTTAACGGAGTGTTTTCTCGTCGAGAATGCAACTATGCAAGGAGAGCCGCTCATTCCCCCTCAAAGTTGCAGGTTGTGCCTGAGTAGTCGCCTAACCGGACATTGAGCAACCCCCTCATTTACGGGCGGCTGGCGCAGTGTATGTTTGTAGGGACAGGTTGGGCAGATGACAAGGAATCGCTAAATCATTCGGGCATTATCCCTAAAACGTAGCAGGCGGACGCGCCGCTCCGAGAGGACTTGCCAGCATCCTTCGCGCCCAAGTCCTCTCGCTCGGTCTTCAGACGACTGGCGCGGATACCACGTTTGTCTTGCGCGCCACGCGATGCACATTCTGCTTTCGAGCGTCCGCCTCGTTGCTGGCCACGCCTTGCTGGGAGTGCGATACAATCTGTACTTTCGCGGTCTTCTTGGCAACCGGCTTCGCCACGGGGTAAACGTCCTCAACGCCCGTATTCGTGAAAATCGCCGGGCTAACTTCCTGCGCCTTGCACGAGGGCGTCAACCCGAGCAGCATCGCCGCAACTCCCAGAGTCCCGATCCACACCGTCTTGGGCAACATAGCTTTGAAATTCGTCATGGCGAGTATCCTTCCCTCTTTTTAGTTTTCTGCGGCTTCGACCGCCCGATGCCGCCGGCCTTGAACGCCCCTGCATCGTGCACACTTTTTCGCACACTCCCATTTTCTTGCCAATGCACGCAAGCTGGATAAGGAATGAACAAAAGGTGAACGCTTAACTCACACATTCAACGCAGGTTAACCGCCACTTTTGGAGGGAATTGAACTCGTCACGAAACTACATCAATGGCCACAAGCGTGATGTCATCCTTCTGCTCCATCGATGCAGGTTGCCACTTGTGTATTTCTGAGAGTAATTGCTCCAAAAACTCCGAGGGCGCTCGCAACCGATTGTCGCGAACGACCTGCTCAAGTCTGTGCTCCCCGAACGCTTCCCCGCCGCGATTCTCCGGCTCACTCACGCCATCGGTATAAAGCAGGAATCGGTCGCCCGCCTGGATCGCCATCTCGCAAACAGGATACTCCGCATCAGGCAGCACTCCGAACAGCAATCCGTTACTTTCGATGCGCTCCAGTTTACCTTCACGCCAGAGCAGCAGCGGCGGATGTCCCGCTGCCGAATAAAGCGTTCTTCGTTTCTCCATGTCGACCCACAAATACGCTGCCGAGACGAGCTGCGCCCGCAGTTGCGCCGACAGGATACGGTTCAACCCGCTCATCACCTCCCCAGGATTGTGGGCGCAAGGCACGAGCGATTGAATCGCCACCTTGATCATCGACGCGATCAGCGCCGCCGGCACTCCGTGTCCCGTGACGTCTGCCAGGAGAAACCCGGTCCGGTTCTCGTCGACCGCAATGAAATCATAGAAATCGCCGGCAACAGCAGTCATCGGACGATAAACCGCTGCAACCAAAAGATTTTTCACTTCGGGATTTTTGCCAGGAAGAATCGAAGCTTGAATCTCTTGCGCAATCGCCAGTTCGCTCTCAATCGAATGCAGACGCCGTTCTCCCGACAATGCGATTTGCACACCGACATAGCCAAACGAGAAGAGCAGAGCAGCCAGCCCTACCGATCCCGTTATCCGGTACGCCGGGTAGTTAAAAAGGCGCGCCACGTTGAAATACAGCGCATCGGCGGCAAAAACGAGTGTGCCAACAACCATGACGGCGCGGTTCGGAAGAATCAGGTACTTGCGCGAGAGCCCTGGCACCGCAAGGATCACTACAAAAATGATGAGGGCCGCGGCAGCAATGAAATGGACATAAGGAAGCAACTTTTCGACGGACCCTGTAACCACGAAAATTCCGATTCCCGCGATACCGAAGCCCAGACCCAATCCGATTATTGTCTTCAGAAACAACCGCATTTTTCCTGCGCTTAATTCCAGCCACGCCAGGGATACAACAACCAAAAAAAGATAGTCGATTGCCATCGTAAGGAAAGGCACACCGCTCCGAACCCGCTGCGGCAGTGCCGCCACTAAACTCGGCGCATCAGCCAAGAGCAGCGCCCCATACATCGCGCTCCATATCCCCAGCCACGCAAAGAGGCGCACTCCGCTCTGACGCCGAACCGCCGCAAAGGCACACGCAGCCGCGCATGCCACCAGCCCGATGAACACAAAAATCGTTCCGGACATGATCCCAACGACTTCGCTTCGCAGTATTGCCGGAATTTGCCCTTGCAAACGCGCTCCCCCAGAACTGAAGGCACCGCCAAGATAGCAGAGTCAGCTTGCTTCCCAAATGAATACGGAAATGGGTCTGGCGCGGATGTGGACAGCGGCTCTAGCAGGCGAGTTGGTCAAAACTACGGCGAGCGATCACTAACCCTACAGGCCGAACATGGAGTTGACCCCAGCGCGCGGGTCTTCCGCAGAGGGCTCTCGGCGTTCCAGCGCGGGAAGAGACTGCGGCTGTGCGCCTGGCGTGGGAGCCGCGGCGGATGCACCCGCCGCGGCAGCGGCCGGTTGAGCAGCAATCTGTTGGAGATAAGCAAGATCGCGAGGCTCTTCCGTGCCGGGCTGAACGGCGGGAAACGACAATTTCATTTGACTCTCCATTGCGCTGGCGATGCGGTGTAATTGCCAGATCAGCTTTTCCAGCTCTTTTGAACGGCCAACATTCAAGCTGCGGTCCCACAAAAAGCGGATGGCCAATACCATGACAATCGGCAGCCCGACTGCCAGTGTGGCAAGCACTATGTTGAAGAGTAGCGACTCGATAGGTGTGAACGATTGTGGCAATGGGGCCTCCAAATGCAGGGCTAAGAAGGCAGGATACAGCAGCGCGGCAACCGTGACAAACAAATCGATCGCGTACAAAACCGTTCCGTTTGTAGACGCTTACTCCATCTGCTCATGACGTGGCGTAATGTACCTCTTCGACGCTCAACTCACGGCTTGGACTTCCATTGGACACTACCGGATCCCTCCGTGAACGCTGTCAGTTCTGACAGTTCCCAACACACCAGGCACATCCTATGCTGCAACTCACGCTTCATCCCGGGCGACCTCATAGCCTGATGCCCGGCCGCACCCCGGCAAGCGGTTCGGAGACCAATAAAAAGTGACGAAACAGAGATCATCCCAAAATTTTCTCGCCGCTACTTTAATCTGCACTCTAACGTTTTGCGCCCTGGCCATTCTGCCCGTTGCAATTGCAGGGGGCGTGAAACTCCTGGTGAGTTGGAAGAATCCCGTCTATTCCGGGCGAAAGCCTCATCGTGTCTTAGTAATCGGCATGAGCGCGAATCCAGAAGTCCGTGCGGACTTCGAAGATGATCTTTCGGCTGCCATTAAAAGTGACGGCCTTGAGCCAATCCCCGGTAATACTATTTTTTTCAGGCCACACTCCGGCGAACTCGAGCGTGACTATTTGGAAGGCCAGATCCGCGACTTTAAGATCGACACCGTCCTCGTTTCACGGCTCGTCAAAGTCGACAAATCGATTACCAACGTCCCCGGCTATAGCTATGCAGTCCCCTATGCCTACTACCGCTCGTTCTACGGCTATTACGGTACGGCCTACCAACAGGTCTATATTCCCGGCTATTTGCGCGAAGACACAGCTGTTCGAGTTGAAGCGAATCTTTACGATGCGACTCCGCCGAACAGCGACCTCATCTGGACCGGCACCAGCGATTCCTTCAATCCGAAGTCAGCTCAAAAAGCAATCGACGGGATTGTTAAACTGGTTGTGAAAGAGTTGAAGAAGCAAGGCATTCTCTAGCAGATCGCGCCGCCCGCTTGGGGCGCCATGAACCACTAGAGCAGTTCCAGCAGTGTCCTTCCGTCCGATGGCGTTCCCGCAAGCAATCATCTAGAATCGCCGCCATGACATGCCCCAACTGCGGAAAGGACATGACCGACTGGACGCTCGACGGCCGCTTGGGCGCGCAGGTCACCGTCGATGTCTGCACCGCTTGCCAGTCGTTCTGGTTCGATCAGCACCAAAGCCTGCAGCTCTCTCCCGCCGCGACGCTCAAGCTGATGAAGTTCATCGGTGAGCACTCGTCAACCGTCAAACCCACCTTCTCGAACGCGCTCCGGTGTCCGCGATGCGCTGGCCCGCTGTCCCTCGCGCACGATCTTGTCCATACTACGCGATTCAACTATTGGGTCTGTGCAAATGGACACGGCAAGTTCATCGGTTTCTTCGACTTTCTGAAAGAGAAGAATTTCATCCGCACGTTATCACCCCAAGAGATTCAGGCGTTGAAACAGAACGTCCAGACCGTTAACTGCTCCAACTGCGGCGCATCCATCGACCTGCAAACCAACTCGGTTTGTCCCTACTGCCATTCCGCCATTTCCATGCTGGACATGAAGCAGCAGCAACAAATGCTAGCCCAGCTAAAGGACGCCGCCGAGCCCAAGCCGGTTGACCCAACCCTGCCGCTGAAACTCGCCATGGCGAAGGAACAAATATCATCCGTCTTTCAAGACCACGACGCCGAGTGGTGGGATGACGCGCGCTCGGGCGACCTCGTCCAGGCTGGTTTGAAGGCGGTTACCCGGTTGATTGCCACTATCGTGTAATTGAATTGCCCGCAAGAACTCTGCCGCGCGCTGGGTGCTTCGGAAGGACACGGCTTCGGCCGTGCCAAAACTGGGCAGGACTCCAGGGGCATTAGCCCCGAGGAAATCCTCCGCCCTCAACGGGGTCTTGGCGTAGGCGCCTTCATCAATTCCACAAACATCTTGTTGAACCTTGCCAGATCCAAATCCATCTGGATTTCCACCAACTGCGCGCCAAGCTTCGGGTTGTCTTTCTCCACCCACGTCAGCGTGTTTCCGTACGCCGCGCCGTGGTCGATGTCCACACTCATATAGCGGCTTACCTTTTTCGTGATCAGAGTCGGATCAATCCACGCGGCGGCCGCCAGTTCATCCCACATATAAGAACCGCCCTGGTCCGCCATGAAATATTTCGCCAAGTACTGCGCTGCGCCGCTGTTGCTCTTCTTGATGTCGGCAACCATTTCGTCCGTGATTCTGGTTTTCACAGAAATATCCACCGGTGTGCAAACAATCTTCTTCCACGGCGCCGCCAAGACGCTCTTCGCCGCTTCTGGATCGAACCAAAAATTAAATTCGTGCCGCGGACTGCTGATGAATTCCGGATCGTCCGTCTGCGGGCTCAGGCTTCCACCCATAAAAACCAGTCCTTCCGCCAACTCAGCAAAATGGGGATCGATAGCATTGGCGAGCGCCAAATTCGTCATCGGGCCGCCTTCGTAGATCGTCACTTCGTGTGGATATTTGTGGACCATGCGAATCAGGAAATGCGCAGCGTCTTCTTCGGCAGGTCGCGTAGTGGGTTGCCCTTCCTTCAGCGCCGGAATGACGTCGTGTTCGTGCCACCAGCGGTCATCCCAAGCGCCGGCGAACTCCACTTTTCCATAACGCGCCTGCCACAAAAGTGCTTCGTTGCGCCGGTGCACCAGGGGAAATACCGCTCCCGGCACGACCGGAATATCCGTGCGCCCTATAAGCTCCAGCAGTCGCAGAGTATGCGCCACCTCTTCGTCGCGCCACTGGTTTCCGCTGACCACAGTTATCCCCAGCACTTCCACTCGTGGCGATTGAATCAAGGTCAGCAGCGTTTGCATATTGCTGCCGCCCGGCCCCGAACAATCCTGATTGATGATCACCTTCCGAGGCTGCTGCGCCAACGCCGCGCTGCCGGCAATCAGCAACCAGGAAACAAATAACTGCAGTCTCAAAATCCTCATCGCAAGCCTCTTCATGTGCTCGGATTCTCCAACAACTTATGTGTTGTCAACTAACTTAAGGCGATTCTACACACATCGTCGCCTTTAGAACGAATCCGATTGCTTCGTCGCGTTTTACTGTCAGGACATTCTTTGATCATTCGTTGCTTTTAACTGTCGGCTCTCAGCCCACCCAACATCCCTCTTCTCTGTGTGCTCCGTGCACTCTGCGTTAGAATCTCCATTCCACCTCACCTCAGCCTTCAAATTTCGTTTGGCGGACGTCGCAACCTCAACACGATCAACCGATTTTGACTCTCACTTTTCCCCGGGGTTGCTTACCTTTTCGGATTAGGCTTCTGCAAGAGGGCCAGCTAGAGATGCGAATGGCCTTATACTCCGCAGAGGAGTCCCAATGAGAAAGCTCAGTCTTCTAGTGTTGACATTGTTGGTCGCAGCCGTATCCCTCGCGAAGACGCGCGATTGGAAGACCGCCAAGATAGAAGCCACTTCGGAAACCGATGTCTCTTCGAAATTGCTCGGCGAAAAGAACACCATGCACTACACCATCGAGACCGAGACGATGATTTATTTTGCGGACTATACCTACACCCCAGGACCGAACAACGATGGCCACTCACGGGGTATTCCCGTAAATGCCATAACGAAAATTGCTATCGAAGGAAAACACGCCTACGTTCTTGACGTCAACGGCAAAGAAGTGAAACTCCACATCGTTCGCAAGGTAAAGAAGTAGTTCGCTCCAGCCACGGGTCACGTTCCAGCCAAGTTCCAGCCGTATAGCCGCGCGATCGCCCGGGCGTCCCACTCACTCAGGTTGTGAAGGCGCCGGATTTCACCGGCAAAGCCGTGTTAGGCTTACTCCATGAAGTCCAATTACAAAAGGCCCATTCTCTGGTCCCTTGTTTTTGCATTGGCCATGGTGGCCTCGGCCTTCTTATTCAAGGGCAATCCAGCTCTTTACTGGATCGAAGCCGGCCTCACCGTAGCAGCCCTCACCCTGGTGATCCTCAAGCCCCAGCGCCCCGCCCGCGTCCAGTAACCAACTTCTCCCACCGTTTCGTCTTCCCTGTGTCCTCAGTGCACTCTGCGTTAAAATCCCCCTTCCACTTCATTCCACGCCTCAAATTTCGCTTGCCACCCCCGTTACGGCGCTGCTATGATTTTTTTGTGCAGTAATTTGCCTCGCGTTCCGCGAGGCTTTTTTATTTCTACTCAACTTTTAGGAGACACCCCTGTCCTTTCCCCACAGGACTGTATACCGCTGTGTTCTTTTGCGTTAGCGCTTGTCAGAAAAAAGCGCGGATCACACGGGCAGAAATCGCCTAAAAAGAACTGGAGAAAGAAATGGGAATTCTAGAGGCTGCAAAGCCTGCAATCATTATCTGCACCAGAGACCGCGCACGCGCCGAGATGTTCTATCGCGACACGCTGGGGCTGACACTCGCCCGCGAAGACAACTTCGCCGCCGTCTTCAACACCAGCGGAGTCACTCTCCGTGTCTCCGTCGTGCCCGATTTCGTCCCGCACGAGCACGCCATACTCGGCTTTCACGTCCCCGATGTGCCAGCCACCGTGAAAGCCCTGCGCGAAAAAGGCCTAACCTTCGACCTCTACCCGCGCTTCCACCAGGACGAACTCGGCATCTGGACCGCCCCCGGTGGATCACCGCAGGTCGCATGGTTCAAAGACCCCGATGGCAACGTACTCAGCGTGACGAACGCCTGACTCAGGACAGTCTAGGCCGCTGGTCCGAGGGTTCTACAACAGGTTTTGCGCCCCGATGTAACCCCCGCAAAATCAACACATCCATAAGTGTTCATTCTAAACAACTTTATCCCGTTTAGAATGAATGTTTACAGAAAACTAGGGGGGGTCGTGGTTATTGTTAACCAAAGTGGGACAGACTTTAGTCTGTCTCCCCCCAATCCTACCAACCATGCAGCAGGCAAATCGCTTACTACTCACTCCCCACTACCCCCTACTCACTACCCACTCCTCAAAACTCGCCACCCCACCAACCCGCAAACCGCAAACCCAACCGCATTCAACACGCCATGAAACTCCGCCATCTGCCGAATATTCACAAACGTCTGCAACGGATACTCCCCAATCGCCCAAACCGCCGCCAGTACCATCCCTACGGCAACCGACGCCCCCGCCACAAACAAAAGCCACCTACCGCTCCCAGTCCTCACCACGATTCCCACCCGCACCATGGCACCCGCCAGCCCAAGCTGGCCCAATGCAATCAAGAGCGCCGCAATAAGCTTCCACTTTGGCCCCAACAAGAAAGCCAGTCCCAGAATGCCTGGCCCGCACACAACCGCAAGGAGCGCAATTCTCAAGAGCGCTTTCCACCGGCTCTCGCGAAATCGCTCATACGTCAACCCGCCAAGCACCGCCGAAGCAAACCCGGCAAAATGGAAGTGCACTGCAGTTAGCAGAACGATCGGCTCGCGAAATGCCAAAAGCTGCACGCCAGCTCGCGAGGCCACCAGCCACGCGCCCGCAACAAGTAAATATCCTTCGCCAGCCGCGAAACAAAATTGAGTGAAGGACTTCGTCCCTGAAATCACAAAGCGCCGCAGCCCATCGCCAGCAAATGCAGCGCATACCAAAAGCCAGGCACTCGCAAACCACGCCGCCGAAGTTCGGTTGTCCAGGAAGAACGATACAGTGGTCAAAGCGGCCGCGAAGATCAGAACCCAATCCAGCAGAGCGCTGCTCTTGGAATTTCCCGCGCCGCGCACCAAATCCGCGCCAAGCGGCACCACGATCCACGGCCCAAGCAGAAAAAGCACTTCAATGATGCCGAGGTGAACGCGAGGCGAGAAGCTCGCAAGCGCGAGAGCGACCCAAACAGCCACACCAATTAGAATGTTCGCCCGACGAACGCCACGATTGCTGGATGACGAGCTCATGGCGGCGCCTTAGGAATGCGGCAGCAGCGCTGCCGCCCCGTACGCCATAGTCAAAAATATCGCCGCCGCAGTGAAGGCAATGTCACCAAGCCGATTCGTGCGCCGCAAAGAAGCATCGTAATAGAGCAGCTGTACCGGCGCGCGAAATAGCCAGAAAACCGCGATTCCGGCCGCCAGAAATCGCCCAAGACCTTTGCCGCTAGCAAGCTCGGAAGCAAATCCAAGGGTCAGCGCCGCGAACAGAAGTAGCACGCCGACTATGTACACCGAATGCACCACGAAAATCTGCCGAATGATCGGTGCAACGCGCTCCATGTTTTCTTGATAATTCAATTTCCGTGGAAGGAAAAAATTTGCAGCAGCAATTCCAATTTGCACAAGGCCAGCCGACCACAGGAGCAAAAGGATGGCGTTCATGTTGGTCTCCTATCGAGCGGCAAGCTCGTTTCATCTACCGAGCGCTACGCTCGCTTCGTCACTTCAGAAACCGGACAGCTCACCGCGGCACAACTCCGATGCATCGCGATTGAGCGATACCAAGTACTCAGCGCCCCCATCCCTCCCGGAATCTTGCTGAACCACACCAGCGGCCGCGCCCACCAAATCTCGCGCGCCAAAGCCACCGCCGCATCCGCTCCCCCAAACTGCCGCCCATCCGAAAGCAAAAGCCGTATCTCGCGCAACAACTCCTCGCGCGTCATTCCAAGCAACGCACCCACTCGCGGATCCTGCAACGGCGCCACCGCCAGCCCGCGCCGCTCCAAAATCGGCGCCAGCCACCGCGCAATCCGCGTACAAAACCCGCACTCTGCATCAAAAAACAACCACCCTCTCGCGTGCCGCCCCTTCCCGTCCGTAAACTCCGATGTCAGCGAAATCATTTTGGTAGGACAGACATTCCTGTCTGTCTCCCCTCTTTCTTTCTTTCTTTCTTTCTTTCTTTCTTTCTTTCTTTTTCTTCTCTGCGAATCTCCGCGTCCTCTGTGCCTCTGCGTTAGCTTTTTCCTTTGCTCTTTAAATCTTTACTTCGCTACTTCGTTACATCATTCCTTCTTATCCCGCCTTCTTCCCCAGCAAAGTAAACACCTTGCCCCTCAACTTCCCCACGCCCTTCAAAGCTGAAGTCGGCATCCGCAGTACTTCGTCGAACAACCCCGTCATGATCGTCAAAAACTCCAACATGCTCTCCAACCGCTCCCGCGTGTACGGATCGCCCTGCGCGTTCGCCTTCGACTCCGTCACACACTCCGCCAGCACCCGCAAAGTCGGATCAATCTCCCGCCGCTTCCGCTCCTCCGACACGATCCGGAAAATCTCCCAAACATCCTTGAGGGACTCGAAATGGTCGCGCCGGTCGCCCAAAACGTGCACGACCCGCACAATCCCCCAGCCCTGCAGCTCGCGCAAACAAGTACTCACGTTCGACCGGGCCACCGCCAGAGTGGTCGAAATCTCATCCGCTGGCACGGGGACCGGTGAAAGAAACAGCAGCGCGTGCACCTGCGCCACGGTGCGGTTAATTCCCCACCGGGTGCCCATTTCGCCCCAGTGCAGGATGAATTTCTGAGCTACGGGGGAAAGCTTGACTTTTGTAATGTCTGTCATTTCTGTTATTTCTCTCTGTACAGAAACTACCGTATAGACGGCGGTTTGTCAAGGCCTTTTTTGCTGCTCTTCTGCCCGAATCCCGGAGGCCATGATCGAGGAGCGTCTCCGAACACCTGTCCTTTTTCCGGCCTTTCTCCCCATTTACTCTCGCTCGCCGCTTTGTCAAAGTGGTGCCAGCGAGGATGTTCTGCCTTTGAGCTTCGCAGGAACGCACCGACGAAACGCCACCACAGCGATGGGCGCGCTCGCCGTCTTGGTTTGCGCTTTAGCCCCGTTTTCCGTCCGCGTGACGCAAGCGCAAGCAAATTCCATCGACGACTCCGCTATCTCCGCTGTATGTCCTGTCGTTTACCCGGACGATCAGTCGCCCGCTTCCCGCGGTTACCACTACACTTTCTTCGGCAACGCCTTCTTCATCAACGACGAGGGCTATCTCCTCACTGTCGCTCACGTGCTCGAAACCTTTCGCGACGGCGGCCAACCATACATCCTCGTCAACCGCCCTAACTCGCCGCCTCAGCTGTTGAAAGTCACCGTGATCGCCAAAGATCCGCAACATGACGTCGCCATCCTGCGCGCCACGCCAAATCCCTTCTCAAGCAAGTACCAAGTCGCCTTCCTCCCCCTAGCTTCCGAGCCCGCCGCTAAAGGACAATCCGTCCTAGCCCTTTCACTACACCCGCAGAAGCTGCAGAACGCGTACAGCTTCGACTCAACCCACGAAGATTCATCTCCCGGCACGGTCCTGAGCTACGAGTCCACGCAACTCGAAAAGTCCACACCTGCCGTTGATGTCTTTCTTCTCAGCCATCCGGTGGTGAAGGGCCAGAGCGGCTCCCCGGTCCTTGCAGTGAACTCCCACGCCGTCGTCGGTCTAGTCGAAGGACTGTGGCTGCGCGGTACCCCTGTCTCCGTCGCTAAGTCCAGCGCACTACCTACGTCCACTCCGGGAGCAGCCATCCCGATTCGCTACGCCATCGCACTTCTCAAGGAACACAACGTCTTATGGCGTGAAGATAAGAAGGACGAGGCGCGATCTAAGGAATGACGACCAGCCTTCGGCTGCGTTCTGTGCGCGCCCAGGCTTGTTCGATTTCCGTTAGCGGAATTTGTTCCGTTTCGATGCGCAGCGTACCTGCGGCTCCCCATGCCAGAACCTGCTGCATCGCGGCGACAAGTACCTCTCTGGCTGGCATTCCGGCGGTCCCCAGTATCGTTAACGCCGTGCTGCGCAGTACCGCTGCAGGAAGAGAGATGTTTGGCCCAGCGATTTCTCCCACCTGCAGAAGGCGAACTTCGGGATTCACGGCGGCAAATTCGTTGCGCGTGATTGCCGCCAGGAGCACTTCTGTCGGCCGGCCCCAGACGTAGTCAATGATTACGTTGAATCCAGTCTCGCCGGCTTCTCGTGCAAATTGTTTCTTCAAATCTTCGTCGGGCTGATTGAGCTGAATCGTCGCGTCCGCGCCGAGGTCGCGGAGTTTTTCTATCGCTTCGGGATTTCGTCCCGCACCAATCACGCGTCCTGCACCGAGCAGTTTCGCAATTTGCACAGCAATGCTTCCGGTGATTCCCGTGGCGCCCAGGATCAGGACCGTCTCGCCTTTCGCGACCTTCGCGCGGGCGTTTAGAGAAAGCAGCGCCGACACGCCAGGATTGGGGAGGGCTGCGGCGGTAGCGTCGTCCATTTCTTTGGGCACTGGAAAACAAAATCCTGCTGGAACGACGGTAAGCTCTGCCATCGCGCAATACGGCCGCCGCGGGCCTCCAAAAAACACTCGCGTTCCATCCGCAAGTTCGCCGACGCCGTCGGCCCCGCAGACTACTGGAAGGTCGCGCGGACTCGCGTAGTGCGATCCGGCAGCAAGCTGCTTATCAACCGGCTTTAGCGACGCGGCCAAAACGCGCACAATCGCTTCGCCCGCGCCTGCGGAGGGTTCTGCAAATTCTTCGCAGCGGGGAGATTTGCCTAGTTCGTGTAGTACAGCCGCTTTCATCGCTGGCCTCGTTTCTCTCGCAGATCGCCAGGGTTCGGATATGTTTCACCGTTCGCGCGCACTGCGATTTGCACGGCAGTATGCCATTGTTCGGGGCTGCGCGTTGAACACGGCGCGGGAGCGAGGACGGGCACGGCCCTTCGAGGCTCAGGGTAAACGTGCCGTGCCCCCACGTGAATTTGGCGCGCTGCCGTTGCAGGTGGAGAGTCCCGTTGCTCGAAGCAAACCTTTGTGTTGTCATATCACTCTTCGCAAAGCGGAGAAACACGATGACGCCTGACGACTTTCGCAAGCTGGCTTTGAGCTTTCCGGAAACTCAGGAGCGCGCGCACATGAACCATCCCGACTTTCGCGTGGGCGGCAAGATCTTTGCCACGCTCGGCTACCCGAACGCCGACCGGGCCATGGTGAAACTCACACCTGTAGAGCAAGAAATGCTTGTGCGCGCCGAACCAAAGGTCTTTTCTCCCGAAGCGGGCGCTTGGGGGCGTCAGGGCAGCACGCGCGTCAGCCTCAACGCTGCCAAAATTACCAGCATTCGCAGCGCCCTAGCCGCCGCTTGGCAACTCGCCGCACCTGAGAGCGTTTCCAAACAGTTTCGGACTGAGGCAGCTGCAGTTTCGGGGAAAGCACCGAGAAGCAAGGCGGCACGTACGTCTCGAAAAAAATCCAACGGCTCGCCAAAGCTCAAGAGCCAGCGTCGCAAAACCCGCTAATTCCCGAGTTGCGATGTCGATTTCGGGGTAGCCCGTTCGTCTAACCTGCAGGAGGCAACAACAATGCAATATCTACTGCTCATCTATCATTCAGAGGCGGAGTGGGGCAAGATGACTCCCGCGGACATGGGTGCCATGCATCAGGAATACTTCAAGTTTACGCAGGAAATCAAAGACAGTGGCCACTATATCGGCGGCAATCCGTTGAAGCCAACCGCCACGGCGACTACGGTGCGTGTGCGCGACGCCAAGCGCGTTGTGACCGACGGCCCGTTCGCGGAGACCAAGGAACAACTTGGCGGCTATTACCTGGTCGAAGCCACCGACCTGGACGAGGCAATTTCCATCGCTGCGCGCATACCCGGCGCGCGCCGGGGATCGATCGAAGTTCGCCCCGTCGCTTCCATGGACCAATCGGCTAAGGCTTAGGGAGCGTGCCGGCCGACGATTGGCACTGCGGACAGATGGTGCGGGCAAGCTGCGGATCTCGGCAGTGTGGCTGGCGTTGACAATACGCCTTCCGCAAGTTGAGATAAGCGCTCACCTTCATGGATCTCGAAAAACTCCACCGGAAAGAGTCGGGCCGCATTCTCTCGACGCTTATTGGTCTCCTCGGCGATTTTGATTTAGCCGAGGAGATGCTGCAGGAAGCGTATGCCCTTGCGATGCAAAAGTGGCCCGTTGAAGGCGTGCCGGCAAATCCGCGCGGCTGGCTGGTCAGTACGGCTCGCAACAAGGCCATTGACCGGCTCAGGCGCGATCGGCGGTTCGACACGAAACGCGAGGAGATTGCGCGCTATACGGAACTCACTGCACAGCATGATGCCGATTCTAAAAATGAAATGTTTCCAGATGACCGCTTACGACTGATTTTTACTTGCTGCCACCCGGCGCTTCCGACGGAGGCACAAGTGGCACTGACGCTTCAAACCGTTTGCGGCGTTACGACTGAGGAAATTTCGAGAGCCTTTTTAGTGCCGCTGGCGACGATGGCGCAGCGGCTGGTGCGCGCGAAACGCAAGATTCGCGACGCCGGCATTCCGTATCGTGTGCCATCGCAAGAAGACCTCCCCGATCGTCTCGGTGCGGTGCTTTTGGTTGTGTATCTTATTTTCAATGAAGGCTATCTGGCCAGCAGCGGCGACGCACTGATCCGGCGAGAGCTTTGCGCCGAAGGCATTCGCCTCGGGCGGGTTCTATGTCAGCTGCTGCCTCGGCTGCCAGAGGCCCAGGCACTGCTCGCTTTGATGCTTCTACATGATTCTCGGCGGGACGCACGAGTCAGCCCTGAGGGCGACCTCATTTTGCTCGAAGAACAGGATCGCGCTCTCTGGCACTGGGAACAAATCAAGGAAGGCACGAACCTCGCGGAGTCGGCGCTGCGCGGCGATGCGACAGGTGTTTACGCCGTGCAAGCCTGCATCGCCGCACTCCACGCCAATGCCAAAACGCCAGAAGAAACGGACTGGCGGCAGATCGCGGGACTCTACGACGTTTTACTCCGCGACAATCCTTCACCCGTCATCGAAGTAAATCGCGCTGTTGCGGTCGCCATGGGCCGCTCTCTCGAAGAGGGGTTGGCGCTGCTCGATGGTATCGAGCAGCGCGGAGCGCTGACGGAATTCCATCTTCTGCCGGCGGCGCGTGCCGATTTGCTTCGGCGTCTCGGTAGGAACGAAGAGGCGGCAGATGCTTATCGACAAGCGCTCGCGCTCGTAAGCAACGACGTGGAACGCCGTTTTCTGCGCCGGATGGTCGCCAAATTTGAATCTTGATTCGTTCCCTTCTTCCGCGTGCGGACGATTTGATAAGAACGCCCTGGCAAGAACATCGAAGAAACCGACGCGTCCATGAGCGCGATTTAAAATCAGGAGTGATTTAGAAGTTCGCGGAGCCGTGCCTGCGCGTGCGATTTTCTTCTTGGGCTCAGAGCTGGATTTTTCATGTCGAGTGCCTTCTGGTAGTCTTCGCGAGCCAAATCGAGGCTATCGGCGCGATCATGAACTTGCGCCCTGTTGTGATAAACCCAGGCATTCTCAGGACTCATTCTAATCGACAGTTCAAACTCCGCCATCGCCGAATCGCCTGCGCCACGCCCCGCGAGGGCCACGCCTTTTCCGTTGTGCACGAATGCTTCGATCTCTTCGCACCACTTTTTCCAGCTGGTATTTTGCATCGAAACAGGTTTGAGCGTCACCAGTGCCAAATTCAGGTCAGGCATTGCTCTGACATAATCGCCCGCTTCGGTCAGGGTTTGGCCTCGACCAGAAAGCGACAAAATATCGCCCGGCTTCAGTTCGAGAGCTTGTGAGTAGTCTCGAATCGCTTCTTGAAAATGCCCCTTGTACCAGAAGCAGCTCGCGCGTTCGCGATACGGCACCGATTCTTTGGGATGGTTGCGGATGTATTCAGAGAAGAACGCAATACCGTCGTCATAGCGATCTGTCAGAATCCATGTGATGCCTAATGACATGAGAATATAATTTATCGTTTCTGGCTCGTTGATGCTCTCTCTGGACTTAATCGCTTTCAGGAGCGGAGCGCGCGCCTCGTCGTACTTCTGCAGCAGCAGAAGCGCGTGGGCTTCCTGAAGAAGCTCGGGCACATTCCTGGGCGATTCGACTCTTGCTCGTTGCAGGGACAACTTTTTCCCAAGCCAGCTTAGGAAATTCATAAGTTGGAGTGCCATAACAGCGGAGTGGATGCGACCGCCAATACTTCCGACAATTGTTTATAGCTTATAAATTTCGATGAATACTTCCACATAGCGCGGAGTGCTTGTGGAGTTGAGAACACTTTCCGCGCAAACTGAAATTCCCTTCTCTTTATAGATTTTTTTGATTTCGTTTTTGATCAAGTCCAATCTGGGCTGATCGTAAGGCTGTTCGACGACAGGAAGAAGTCCCTTTTGAGTTAGCCGTTGCCCTATTTCATCTGGCGAGATTCTTTTAAACGAGCCGTTATAGTGCAGCGCAAACCTGCGAACCATCAGGCTCGTGCTACTGCTCTTGTTTGACTGTTGGGAATCGGCATCTTGAGCGGCCGCAAGCGAAGGGCAAGTGAGGGCGATACATGCGAAGGCTAAGGGAAGAAGAAGCCGTGTAGTGGGGACCAAAGTCCACCCCCGTCCATCTAGGCTGAAATCCTACTCAGACCCAGGACCTCGCGCAAGTAACTTCTACGCGGCTAGCGCTTGGCTGCAACTGCGAGAAGGGGCGAGGCGAGCGATGGCATTACACCTCGCTTTTGCGGAAACGATCGATCAAGTGTTCGCAGGCGCGGACGGTGATAGCCATCATGCTTAGCGTCGGATTCTGGCACGCCGAGGACACGAAGCTCGCGCCATCCATCACGAAAAGATTTTTCACGTCGTGCGCCTGGTTGAACGGATTTAGCACGGACTTCTTCGGATCATTGCCCATGCGAGCTGTGCCCAGTTCGTGGATGGCCATCCCCGGCATTTCGACATTTGCTTGCACGCGAATATCTTTTGCGCCGGCCGCTTCGAGCATTTCGGCCGCTGAGGCTCCGGCATCCTGCATGAGCGCAGCTTCGTTGTCGCCGTGCGACATGTTGATGTGCAGCGCGGGAATGCCCCAGGCATCCTTCAGATCCTTGTCGATTTCGATGTAATTGTCCCAACGCGCGAGCGATTCGCCGAAGGCACCTAGCGAAATGGAGTACTCGCCCTCTTTCACTGCCCGCTTGAGCTGTGTTCCGTAGCCTTCCGCATTGAAGTTGAATCCGGCTTCAGCTCCGCCCTGGTAACCGTAGCCGCGGATGAACTGCGAATGCTGTTTGCTCGAAGGCGTGTTACGGAATCGAGGGACGTAAATCCCGTTGGGGCGCGCGGGTTCGTTCGCATGGGGAACAGGATTGAAATTTGCAAGACGGCCCGAAGCGCCAGCGCCAACGACGTGGTCCATCAGATAGTGGCCGAGCGCGCCGCTCGAATTTGCGAGTCCATTGGGATATTCGCGCGTAGATGAGTTCAGCAAGATGCGCGTCGATTCGAGGGCTTGCGCGCAAAGGATCACGGATTTTCCGCGGACTTCTTTCACTTGACGCGTCAAGCGATCTACGTAAGTCACACCACGCGCTTTGTTTGACTCGGCGCTCATGTCCACGTGGCTTACGACGGCGTTGGTGATGAGCGTGCAATTGCCGGAAGCGACCGCGTCCTTGACCGTCGTGAATGGGCTGCTGAAATAGGAAAACGTGCTGCATCCGCGTTCGCACGGTCCGCAATAGTGACACTGTGCGCGGCCATTATGATTTTGCGTCAAGACCGCCGCGCGCCCGATCGTGACGGTGCGACCGAACTGAGCTTTGACGCGATCTCTGAGCAGAATTTCTCCGCAGCTCATTTTCATTGGCGGGAGAAACTGCCCGTCGGGGAGCATTTCATTGCCCTCGAGCGCGCCGCTGATGCCTACGTACTTCTCCACGGTGTCGTAGTACGGCGAAAGCTCGGCATAGCTGATTGGCCAGTCGTCGCCATAGCCGTCGCGGCTTGCGGCCTTAAAATCGTTGTCGCTCATGCGGTAACTCTGGCGGCCCCAGACCAGCGATCGGCCGCCGAGGATGCGCAGGCGCTGCCATGTGAATGGCTTCCCCGCCGGCGTGCTGTACGGATTCTCGAGGTCGTTGACGAACCACTCGTAGTTGTATTCCATGCACGCATAGCACTGCTTTTGGACGGGCCGAGTGCGCACGATCTCGGGCGAATGGTCGCGGTATTTGAGTTTGTACGCCGGCATGTGCTCGGTAAATTCTTTAGGAGAGACCGCGCGCCCCGCTTCGAGCAAGGCAACTTTCAACCCTGCCTCGGCACATTGTTTCGCGGCCCAACCGCCGGTGGCGCCGGAGCCCACAACGATAACGTCGTACGTTTGCTGCAAAGGGTCTTGCGCCAGGTAAGTCATACTCACTTGTGATCCCCCTCCGGATGTTCACAGCCTTGATAAGGACCGTGCGCAAAGGCGCCGTCCCACCCGAGTTCTTTCTCACCGATCTGTGAGCTGTAGTACGCCGTCATGATGCGCTCCTTGAGCGCTTCAAAATGAGCATGCCCCTTATCCGGATTTGCATCCGCCTCACCCGTCCAGTTGCTGGCATTGCGTGGATACGCTAGCGCGTGCAGCAAAAGATCCTGATCGTCCCGCGAGAGATAAATAAATGCTGCTTTGAAACGCCGAATGCTTTCGCCATCGAGATATCCAAGAGAGTTTAAGAACGCTCGTCGCGTCTCGGCCCTCTCAGCTGCAAGTACAAGATCAATGTAGCGATTTACCAGCGCTTCCTTCGCGCCGGGAGTATCCGTCGCGGGAATGATCAAGTCGCTGAGGACGATGAGCGTTTCGTTTTGGTGCTCATCCAAAAAAAGCGGTTTCCATCCGGGCCCCTCAAATTCTTTGGAGGCGTCCACACCTCTTTGCGCTGGGGTCAACTCGGATGATGGCGCTGGACTCTGCGCACCATTTTGAGTCCCGCTCTGTGCGTTCGAGAGCGCGGGGCTTAGCGCCGCCGCGGCACCGGCAAGAACACTCGCTCGTAACATTTCACGTCGTTTCATGAAAACTCCTCGCTCACAGTTCCCTTCTACAGGAGACTACGCCATCGCGTGCAAATAATCATAATCGATCTTGATCGCTTCCATGGCAGGCGTCGTCGTAAACGATGGTTCCTGCTCAACGTAGTACAGCTCGACTTCGGTTTTTTTCGCAGCAGCGAAAATCGGTACGTAATCGATGTGCCCGCGCCCCAGTTCGGCGGGCTTGGGACGCACACTTTCATCGAGCCCGGTTGAGGGGCTGGCGGTGGGCTGGAAATCCTTGATGTGCAACAGGCGGTAGCGCTTGGGATATTTCGTCAGGTAGGCCACCGGATCGTGACCAGCCGCAACCATCCAGCCGCAGTCGAGCTCAAATGTCACGAGCGATGGATCCGTCTCGCGCAAGATCACGTCGTAACCGATTTCGCCGCCGGCCAGGGGTTTGAACTCAAAATTGTGGTTGTGATATCCGAACTGCATGCCGGCTTTCTTGGCCTGTTCGCCCAGTTCATTGCAACGCGCCGCGATTTTTTTGAAGTCGTCCAATGTCAAAGCGGCGAGCTGCGCCATGAATGTCTTAGGATCGAACTTGCCGGGTTCGGGAGCTTTTGGGAGTGTCACGGACGAGATCACATACTTCGCGCCGATTTCTTTGGCATAAGGCAGTGCTTCGTCGATTCCGCCAGAACCCATATGCAAGGACTTGCATTGCAAGCCGGCGTCTTGCAGCGACTTCTTGACGTCAGCAGCCTTGCGTTTGGCTGAAACGCCCGTTTCAACTTCTTTATAACCAATTGCGGCGATTTGCCGGAGCGTGCCGTCATAGTCCTTATCGAGCTCCGCGCCTACGGTATAGAGTTCCAGTCCGATGGGCTTGCCTAAGGGATTCGCAAACAGCCGCGACGGTCTTCCCAGACCAAATGCCGTCGCCACCAAGGCCCCGCTGCCGCCAATCAAAAGTTCTCGCCTCGAAGGTTTCACGATAGCCTCCCACATTCATTCCCGCGAAGCCGGTTCTTGCCGTGCTTGTTCCCGGTTTTATCGCGCGCAGATTGTATCCGACTTTCCCTTCGTCGTGGCGAGAGACGTTTCGGTTAATGATTTGGGCAGTGATTTGGAGTTGGAAGGGCCCTAAGTCAGTCACACCGCCCATTTCGTCACTCGTTTCCTATGCTTCCTCGCACCATCGAGAAGACAAGGACGGTTTCGCTCGAAGACGCTCGTTGGCGCCCGTTGTTTGCTCTCGAATGAGCGCATCCTTTTTCTTATTTCATCCGGCCGCCATCGAAGATACGATCTCCGCTACGCGCTGGTACCGTGAACGCAGCCGTTCGGAAAAATGCGACGTACTACAGTAGGTCGATCAAGCTAGAGGATGGCAGAGGCGCCGCGGCAAGTTAGACTACGCCGACGTATCTCAAGACCCAACATATTTCTCGGAGGGCTCGAACATGCTCCTGCAAGACGCTCAACGCGAAGTGCGTACCGTGTTCGTCGGCGGATTTTGGGGGCAACTCGTTTCGTCCGCCGTTTGGTTGGCGTCGGCCGCTCTCGGAACTTGGGCTACTCCACGTGCGGCCATCCTGGCAGCGGTATTCGGCGGTTTTTTTATCTTTCCAATCACACTACTGCTACTGCGTTTAGCAGGCGGGCCTGCCTATCTTACAAAAGGGAACCCGTTGGGATATCTTGGGATGCAGATCGCGTTTGCGCTGCCACTGACCATGCTTCTGCTCGTACCCGTGACTGTGTTTCGGTTGAACTGGTTTTATCCAGCGCTAATGATTTTGGTGGGAGCGCACTATCTTCCTTTTACTTTTATGTACGGCATGGGCATGTTTATTCCCTTAGGCGCGGTGTTGGTGAGCGGCGGCGTCGCGATTGCGCTTTATTTTCCTGGAACATTCGCTCTCGGCGGTTGGGTTGGCGGGCTGACGTTGTTTCTTTTTGCCTGGATCCTGCGCACGGTAGTTCGTGCTGAGGCTCGCGGTAAAACATGAGTGATGGAAGGGGTATCGACGGAATTCGTTGAGGCGAAAAGATTCAAGAGGTGGCGCACCCGAGGCGACGATTTTAGAACTTTCTTGGGGGAAATCGTGGTCAGTTTGACACAAGCTGGAATCCACGCCCAACTGATTAAATAGCTTCAAGAGGCTCTTTCACTTCTGTACGTCGAGAGATAGGTCACTTTGAGCTGATATTACCGCTCAAAACTTTCCGGTAGCGCACGAGGATTTCTTCCCTAACCTGATTTACCTCTGTCTGAACTTTATCCAGATCCTGTACCAGTCGAACGAGCCCTATAGGGATTTCTTCCGTGTTTTGAAGGGCCTTTTTTGTGCGTGCTGATTTGCCGCCCGTAACCAGGCTTGTAAATTCCCGTACTTTAGACAAATACCGATTCGCCAACGCCTGGTCGTCATTTTCAAGGTACAGACCGTGTTTCAGAATGTACGAATTAACATCCCGAACGAGAGAATTGAACTCATCATTTCCCACAAGCTCAGTTCTCAATCGAACATGGACATCCTCAAGCTTTTCCCAAAGTTCTCTGTACGTGTGCTGCTTTTGGGTTCGGAATTCACTCCTGAGGGTAGCGTCTTGCTGGCGTTTCCACTGCCGGTAGCCTACGAGAACAGCCAGAACAGTTCCAACCAGAGCGATGAGTGCGGGAGCCGCGTTCTTTAGAGTGTCATTCATCGGGGGGACGAGCTCTAAGTGGCCACAAGGCTACTGCTGTAAGTCTCTGAAAGTAAAGTGGAACAGAATGGCGCGCCCGGAGAGACTCGAACTCCCGACCCTCTGGTTCGAAGCCAGATGCCACCTGGATGTCCTCTGTTTAATCCGTCTTAATATGTTGTTATGCGTCTATAGGTTAGCGTATCATGCGCCTTCCGGTTTTATACCCGAATTTAACGAAAATGACCGGATTTTACGTCGGACACTAAAACTTGTCTAAAACTAGGACTCCAACCCGGAAGTTGAATTTCACGAAGCGATCGCTGGAACTGCTTCCCGCGAGGGACGACGGCGGACGACTGACGGTTTTCGACGTGAACACGGCGGGACTCGGGTTCACGGTATTTCCCTCGGGAATCCGTTCCTTTTTCCATCTGCGATTGGTTCGCGGATATCCACGGCGCACGACGATCGGCAGATTCCCCGATCTCACCGTGGAGCAGGCGCGCGGAAAAGCGAGTGCACTCAATTCGGCTCTCGCCAAGTGGAAGTTGAACAGTTACGAGGGAGAAATACCGTTCGAGACGAGACGTGATCCAAATCTGGATGATCTTGCGACCCAATATGTCGAAAGGCAAATAAAGGCGCACTCTGCGCGGCCCGACCGCGCAGCTGAGGACGTAGAGTGGATGGTCGAGAAATATTTAACGTCCTGGCGGAATCGGAAGATCGGTTCGATCCGCAAAGCCGACGTCATCGATCTGCACGAACGACTGGGGCGCGAGAGTGGAAAACACACGGCGAACCGCGTCGTGCAAATGCTGCGGGCGATGTTCTACTGGGCCGAGAAAGCAGGACTCTGGCACGGCGAGAACCCGGCGACGGGTATCAAATTCTTTCATGAAGCGAAGCGTACGCGATTTCTGCAGCCATCCGAGTTACCGCGTTTCTTCGCGACGCTCGCAAAGGAAAAGAGCGTTGACTTGCAGGATTTCGTGAATCTAGCCCTTTGGACGGGGGCACGTCGAGGCGACGTGTTTTCGATGCGCTGGGAAAACATCTCGCTCGATGACAACCGTTGGCAGATCCCTCATCCGAAAAACCGTACGCCCTACTCGGTCCCTCTGACTCCGGAAGCGATCAAAATCCTGAAAGCTCGAAAGAGACGCACGAAGGACAGTCCATGGGTTTTCCCTTCCCGCGGACGGACCGGACACATCGTCAGTGTGAAAGGCGCGTGGCGAAAACTGCTTGAGAGAGCCGAGCTTGACGATAAAGACCTCCGCTTGCATGACCTGCGACGCACCCTCGGTTCATACCAAGCGGCACAGGGAACGGCTCTCAACATAATTGGTAAGTCCCTCGGCCATACATCGATTGCTGCAACCCAGATTTATGCCCAACTAGACCTCGATCCTATTCGCGCGAGTGTAATGGCCGCGACGCGAACGATCATCGCCGGCTCGAAGAAAGGATTAAAGCAGGCAAAGGTCATCGAATTGAAACAGTTGAGAGCGGGACGCCAATGAAATCAAGCAAGAACGCTGGCAAATCTATACGGATTCCAATGCGAATGAGATCAGATGCTGACCCTGAGTTACGAGCCGAGGAATTACGGCGCTGTGACAGGGCCTTTCGCCGATCATTGAATCTTCTGAGAGGGGCTTCGGGTCGATTGGAAATTAAGTGGCCGATCATTCTTCCGTCGCATTCGATCTACAAGGCGCATCGTTTCGTTTTCCCGCCCAATAGCACCTCCTTTCTACTGATTGACGTCTATCACGAAAAAATATCTACCGCAGTCAAAGCTAAAGACGCCCAACTCGCGGCGCGCCTTGGAATCCAATTGGGGCAATTCGTTGCGGGTATGGCACTACATGATTTAGTTCAGAGAGGCCATTGTGTCACGATCAGCGGCGGGAAACGCAATCCAGTAAAGAAAGAGCAACTTGAATCCTTCAAACAGTCTTTCGAACTCTATGTATGGGGAACATTTCGTGAGTATCACCTACGGCAAAGAGAGAATGACGCCGACGCAAATATGAAGGAATTTCGGGAGTCCGTAATCAGGCCTCTTATTCCACAGTTGGCAAGGGGGCGCAACGCAGAGTTTCGCAAGTTTGGTAAAAAACTGATGGGGACTGCCGGAACTAACGGTGACGGAATCATGAGCGCTAAGCAACTCCAGCGAATAGTCGGCAGAATTACCGCATGGCTTGGTCCATACTAAGCTCTTCATTTTTCTTCTAAACTCTGTCTTTTCTTCTATATCCACCGGACATCAAGGGGGTAGAAGTCCCCACTCGCGGATCATTCTCATTAATAATCCCACCGAATCGAGCCAGCGGTAACTTAAATGCCGATTCTGGTCTGGAGGACCGCATGTCAGCCGAAGAGAAGTCTGTGGAATTGAAAACGGACATCGAAGCGTCGCAGAAGCTGAAAGTGTCGCCGGGCACTCTCGCTGTCTGGCGATCGACAAAAAGATATCCTTTGCCTTTTGTAAAAATGGGCTCCCGAATTTTCTATCGTGAATCCGATCTTGAAGACTTCATTGCGAGTCGCGTTGTAAATCTTCCGAAAGCCGAACCGCAATCTCGACGAAACCGCCGTCAATCCCGCGCGCGGTAAGAATTCCACCGCGGCGAAAATCAGCGAATCCCGGCGTTAGAGCCGATATCAGCAGTCCAAGTCAACCTGCGATCAACGTTCAGACCTTGTCGAGTCAAATCAAATTCGCTCGCTGTTTATTAAATGTTCGGGAGTTGCCCCTGGATTGCTTCCGTTTGCCGCATGATGGCAGAAAGTGGAAGCAATCTGCACGATCACGTCACGCGCTGCTCCGAAACCTAGCATCCTTTGCCAACCCGGACGGAACATTTCTTTCGAAGGATGGCGAAAGAAATTTTTCGCCAGGCGAAAAACGATTGTTACGTGAGTATGAAGGAAGCACCCTGTACCGCCTCAGGAATGATCTGCGCGCGTTAGGATGGTTGACTTGGACCAGAGAGCACAAACATCACGGCCGATGCATTTATCAGATTCATTTTCGATCCCATCGTCGCGAGGAACACCTACCAGATTCGAGAAAAGCACCTCCCATATTCGCGAAAGAACACCTACCGGATCCGCGAGAACACCTGCCACCAGAGCAGGTGATGACACCTCCCATCAGCGCAGGTGTTCCTGTCCCTCGTCTATATATACCGTCTTCTAGTGGGAGAAGCACTAATGTCCGAGAATCATTCGACGAAAGGAGAAGTCGTACAAATATCGAGGACATCGCTGCCGTCCTGGAAGTTAGTTTTGGCGGGATGGCTGGCGAAGTTCGGGGAACACTACCGACAAAGAATCTCAAAGATCAGCGTCGATGTTTACCGGGACCTGTTGAGCGATCTGAGCGCAGCGGAACTGGATGCGGCTTGCCGTCGAGCGATGCAAACGTCGGAATATATGCCGACCGTCGCAACGATTCGGAGCGCACTTCGGGCATTACGGTCGATCGAGACGACGCCATCGACCTCGCTCCGGTATCCCGAGGTGACGGAAAAAGATCGGAAGTTGTCGCTGGAAGAGGAATTGCAGATAGAGGAAATAAAAAAACGCATCGGCC